>Ga0209237_1000271_pt1 | contig 28091 bp, 26 predicted proteins | sample GraSoi013_1_40cm_2_FD_185820 | JGI IMG/M metagenome (GOLD analysis project Ga0209237, IMG submission 185820) | Grasslands soil microbial communities from the Angelo Coastal Reserve, California, USA - Sample 10_02_2013_1_40cm (SPAdes) (version 2) | ecosystem: Environmental > Terrestrial > Soil >...
TTTACGATGCCTTGGCAAAGGGACTAGTATCTGTGGGGTATTCTCTTCCAAAAGAAGGCACTGGACTAATTACTGCAGGAGGTGCGGAAAACAAGGAAAAGCTTCTCCAGACTGCTCTGTTGCTTAAAAGCCTGGGATACAAACTACTTGCAACAGAGCACACTGCAGAATTTCTTTCAGATAAAAGAATAGGAAATGTTGACGTGGTTTACAAAATTAGTGAGCCACAACGAAAGCCAAATATCGCTGACCTTTTGTATGAGCGCAAAATAAACTTTATAATCAATGTGCCAAGCACATCAACACTTGAAAAATACGTAGGAATGCTACTAGATGAATACCAAATCAGGAGAAAGGCAGTCGAGCTTGGAGTTCCTGTATTGACAACAACGGAACTTGCCGATTCGTTTGCAAAGACGTTAGAGTGGCTACTACACAATGAAACTACGAAAAAGCCGCTAGAACCATACGAAATACTGTAAATCTCAAATAACAGCGCGAAATTTTAGAAAAATATCATACTAGCAATGTATGTCAAGACTACAGGCATTATTGAGAAATCAATAATTTAGTTAATACGCGGGGGCAAATATTTATTGGTTCAAAAATCTGCGATATTATTCTGCACTGATGACCCTGCCAGTTTTGGACTCGATGGCCAATGTTTTATTTGATTTTTGCCAAATGAGCTGACAAGAACTGTTACAAACCAGACTCCCTCTTGAAGGGATTTATCTGTGACGTTAATACGAGAACAACTCTGCTGAAAGAAATTTTTTACTATATTATCAACCGCATTAGCGTCAATCTCATCTTGGATTATCTTATCACCACTTGTTTAGTGATACATTATATACGTGATTAGCACAATTTTTGGCAACGACCTAGATCAAATTTTCAACCTTGGTCTTCTTTTCTTGAGAAAATCCAATTATATTCAATATATTGTGGGATGAAGAAGATGCAAATTACTTTTTGGTAAATGAAAATAAAATAACGCTTTTTTTAACCATTCAATAATCCTATGCTAAAATTAAAACTCATTTGTGATTCTAAAAATGAATTTTTTGCTTAACAGTCAACAGTTTTCTGGCACTAAAATTTATTAGATTCTGTTCTGAAATAAAGATAAGTGGGTTTGGAGGTGTTGTGGCAATAGCCATACTCTATTAAAGTAATAGAAAGGTGCGACAAGACATGAACAAAAAGCCTGACTTGGGTCCAACAGGCCCAGTAAAATACGAAGAGTGCAAGCATTGGGCAGATAGATTTGAAAAATAAAAGGGACAGAACCTCGCTATTTTTTTAAATTATACTTTTGAACTTGAAATAAAAAACGCAATCCGTAATTCATTTTCAAGTTTGAAAAGATCAACTTTTTATGGCTCTTATCTGATCGGATAACACTGGGGTTGGTTATGGGGATTTGGAAGTAAGAAAAATAAGGAAAAGTGGCGAGAAAGTTTTTGTATCAAATACTAGAAAACAGAAGGTAAAGTACCGCGGTAGAATGGGTATTAGTATGGCCATATTAGAGACCGCAAGGGAGGGGGTTACCAAGTCACGGATAATGTCAAAGGCATATCTGTCAAGTGGGCAACTGATTGATTATTTGTCATTTTTAGAAAAATGTGATTTGATAAGATGCGAAAAGGGGACAGCTCTATATAGGCTGACAGAAAGTGGTTTCAAATTCTTGGAGGCATCAAACGAACTAGATTCATTACTGTCTATTAACAGTATTAGGAAGATCTGAGTATTATCACCTGTAATGAAATAGATTCCAAAAATCTTGAAGTGAGGAAGAGCTGTTCTTGTTGTCATTACCAGTAGGCAATAGGCGTACCAAAATTACAAGAAAGCTACGCCAATTTTTTAAACTATAAATTTAAAGAATAAATCACAAGCATTCTCAAATAAAATGAGAGGCACTGTATGTGTCAGATCTCTGCATTTATGCAGCTTCAGTTATTTCGTTCATTTTTAGTAAAACTTGAGTTGAACGAACTTTGTCATGTCCATGAATCTCCTCTATTACTTCGTTCAACTGCTCTACGCTGGGAGATGCTACCTTGGTTAGCAAGTCATAATGGCCAACCGTCGGTTTTACTTCCCTTACCCAATCTGTTCCTGCTAGTTTCCTCATTATTCTGGGCTCTTCTCCTTCTTCACATTTTATCAAAACAAATGCAGTTGGCATGATATCACCGTTCACGACTCCGGTTAGAGGAGATTCTGTCTGGATATACACCAACATGTATTTTATGCTTATTTGGTATTGTCTGATTCATTATATCATCTCATAATATAATGACAAATAAGTGATGCTCACTATACAAGTAAGTAATATTTTTCACTAAAATTGTTCATGTGGTTTCATTCTAGCTCAACTCAACGCATATGTTTTAAATTATAATCTTTCATGTTAAATCAAATATGAAAACTCAACAGCTTGCAATAATCGTTATCGCGGGAGTCATGGTATCGCTGCTCGCGGGTTATCAAATTGAACTTGTCTCGTCTGAATCTACAATTGTCTTGGACACAGGAGTACCTCCAATTATAGTAACCCAAGTAGAATTGTGGGGGCCAACTTGGTTTTATACCGACGGGATAAGATTATGTAATTCTGAAGGCACATCTCTAGGACCATGGACATTAGGCTGGATAGAACTGTACAATACAAAAAATGAAACTCTAAGAATAGATGATGTTGATCTTAACGGATACGGTTGGCAAGAAGGCCAAATGCCAATTACGGTTGGTCCACATGAGTATTGCTATCTTGCAACTCAAGACACACTTACTACTCGCATAGGAGTTGGCGGCAGCCTAGGTAATGGTCAGCCAACACATGACAACTCGACAACAACTTTATCATATTCAATTCAGCCTTTTGCAGGAAAATTTCTTTACAAATATTCAACACCCAAATTAAGTGATGACTATGGAGATACTAGAACTTGGCAACTAGTTGATGGAAGATGGGTCTTCAATGAAGCAAACATCAAACATGAATTTCCTGTCAAAACAATACTATTGCGACCATCAAACCAAGTCCAGTCACGAATTAACGCAAAAGATCTAAAATGTGAAGAAGGCTTTGTGGTTGTAATAAAAAAATCCGATCCTCGAAATTGGTATCTGCAAGATTTTCCTGCTTGCGTGACACCATCTTCTGCCTCTAAACTTATAGAGAGAGGCTGGGACGTACCAGAGCAGAAAATGCCAATACAAAATACAAACTTTACAGTCATCTATTACATTGAAGGCAGCAAACTTGACCAGATCGTACCTGATTTAGCGACTCATGGGCTGACACTATCTTTGGAGACTAAAACTGACGGAAAAATTACACTATTTGTTCCAAGAGGTTTTGTTGACAATCCAGAAATCGGAGATTATGCTTCATTTAATGTAACAGCCAATGGAAATAAAATTGATTATCGTGAACACCTGACACCTACAGATAGAACCTTTGTTATTTTATTTGCAAACGGAACAGAGAGTATAAAGCTGACTCCGCGACCCTTTACTGAAAATCAAGGATAAACGATGAAAACCATATTCCATTGGGACCAAGACAAGAACCAATGCTCTCAAGAGATGTTATCTTCTAGTAACTTATATGGTATAGTATGGAAAGAAAATGCATTCTCTGTGGTTGCAAAGACCATAAGCTAATTGGCTGTACCAAGCACCTGGCTAAACGCTGTAATTGTTTTGCAAAATGAGTTTATCTGGATCTAATTATGATAAAATACTACGCCAGTCATAGAAATGGATCGACAGATCTATAAGGGAGAATCTTTGCTAGAGACGCGATGAAGGAATTTGGGCAGTGGTGGAAAGGTTTGGTAAAAGAGCTTGAAGAAGACATTGAAAGTATCGGGTCTGAAAAGCTTTCATAGAAATTTTCGTTTTTGCGGCTAGTTTTACTCATAAAACGTTTGAAATCATGGTTTCGTCGCCTATTATGGAACCATCTAGCGTCACAATCTTTGCTGTTAGGTAGTCCTTTATTGATTCCAAAATAGGCGAGATCGATCTTTTGTAGTATCGCTTGTGTGTAGCATAAAGATACTTGTTAAATGATGGCATCACGGTTACCTCAAGATCGCCTTTTACAGATGGAAAAAGCTGACTTTTTTCTGTCTTGATTGATACCCAGACTCGTTGCCCATCAACTACAGAGCCTTCTTGAAAGTAAACGGGGTGAACATGGCCCATTATTATCTTGGATACAAAAGACAGGTTCTCAGACGGCATTACATGGCCATGAGTCAGTAAGACATCTCCTATTACTAGACCAGCTGAGCTAGTCAAGGTGACATTGTCTGGCAGTAATTTCTGCAAATTGCCGTCATGGTTTCCTGGTATCACTATAATCTTGATATTTTTTCCAATTTCAAAAAACAGGGGAACAGCACTCCATTCTATTTTTGAGATTGAATCAATTCCTGATTTTATATCCCCTAGTAGAACAAGTGAGTCTACTTTTTGGGCTTGTACCAGATTTTGAATATTATCGTGCATCTCGCGGATTAGCTCTTTTGGCTCGATGAAAATATCATTTGAGATTAAACCTGCCTCAAACCCAATATGCAAGTCTGTAATAACAAGATGGCGCTGCTTTTCTTCTAGTATCAAGGCAGGATGTGAAGGTATTAATCTAGTTTTAACCATCAAAGTTATACGATATCAATTTGAATTAAATTGTTGTTGAAAGAATCTGGAAACGTTGCCGGTATCATATCATCTATGGGTGTAAAACTGCACTATTTTGAGCCAAGCAAGAGAAAGATTTGGACTGTAGTAGGAAAAGAAAACGAACACTGGCTTGACCCTGATTTAGGTTTTTGTTCGTGTGAAGACTATTACTATAATGCATTAAGTACTGGTGGAGAGTGTTACCATCTTAAGGCGGTCAAATTAGCAAAAGAACAAGGTAAAGTTGAGACAGTTAGGTTTTCTGATTCCGAGTTTGAGAATTTTGTTTCGGCTCTTGTAGAAGATTTGGTGTAGGCCAGGATTGATTGATATGCGTAGGATGAAACAATTTCATCTGGGAACTTGCAGTATCATACTTTCTGCCTAATTTGACTGCAAACGAGTTCATTGACAAAGAGTAAAAATGCAATCCCCCCCCTCTACGCAGGGAATCCGTGCATAACTGGCGTTATGATGTCGTTATGATTTGTTGGAGATAACAATTCCTTTTTAAAAAACCTTGAACATTTTCAGATTGATTGCACTCTAAACTCTGGTTTTGTCTAGTCTTTCTAAGTCTGATGGTTTTCTTAGATGCACATGGTCAACAAAATAGTAGGAATTTGATGGCTGAATATTGTGCTAGTAACTGGAAGGTAGATCCAGTCAAATGCGCAGATTATGTTCCTAAAGGTTATCAAGTCCAACAAAATCAAGGAATAGGACAGAATCCAGTTCAACACAATTCGGCAAATGATGCAAGCAGAATATGTCCACTAGGTAGTTATCTAGGCAAGGATTCTTTTGGAAATCAAGCTTGTTTGGATTCTAAAACGAATCAGTTTGTAAGCTCCCCTAACACAGGTCAATCTTATTCTGGAAATAATGGAACGATAATTGGAATTGTGGTATTCATTATAATAATAGCAATAATAGCTGGAGTTGCAAAAAGTCGTGGTAAATCCACAACTCTTGAATCTGGAACTCTTGCGAGAAGACATTTTTCACAAGATGTTAGAGATATGACTTTGCAACAACAAGAGGGAAAATGTGCGATGTGTGGTAGACATGCATCTTCATATCAGTTTGACCACATAGACGGAGACCACTCTAACAATTCGCCAAGTAATTGTCAAGCTTTGTGTCCAAATTGTCATGATAGAAAAAGTAGAGGTCTTAATTAAAAATCAATTTATAGATTTCTCAAAATAATTCATTGAAATAGTCATTGAATCATTCATGATTTTTCGTCATACTCAATATCGATACTTTCAATTTCGCCCAACCAAAGTCTCTTCCTATCAGCATTAAGATTCACTTCTTTTTCAAATGTCTTGATCTTTCGAATGTGAGACAACCTATCTTGAAGTATAGATGATCTTAATCTAGAACTTCGTAACACTTTGAATTTCAGATACGACTTAACTTTTTTGACAAAATAGATCTGCTAATTGAAGTGTATGCCTTAACAACACATTGGGAAATTTCTGAGAATGAAAAGATTTGGAAGAACCACTGTACTTGGCATAGCTATTGTATCTTTTGTCACGTCCGTTGTTGCAATAGTAATTAACACGCAAATACAGATTATTCTCATAACAAGTGCTCTCTAAGTACTCTAGTTAGTATCGGTCAGTAAACCGATACAGAGATTTCTTGACTTCTTGAGCTTGAATAATTATTAGATCCATCGAAAATTGCATAAAAATTACCTGTGTTACTGTACCAGTGTGGCTTGTGAGCCATCCAATCTATGCTAAAATCCCCCTTATAGTCAGTATATCCTTGCGCGATAACTGGATCTAGGTATAATGGCGTATCCATTTTTATGTAAACAAGGCCGTTTGGAATTCCTTTTCCAGCAGAATCGGTCGATCTTCCACTGAATGTGATAGTATTCCCGCTAGAAGCAGAATAGGATGATGCTTGCAGCGATATGGAGATTATTTGGTACGATGACTCTTGCACAGGTTGAGCTTGTTGCCTAGATTGAGAATGAATTATAGGTTGATTATTGTTTGTTGTACCTTGTGAAGGTTTAGATGCCGATGAGAGCTGAGATTGTGTAACATCGCTTGCAGTAGGATTTTTGGAAGAAGAAACGGAAGCGTGGCTACTTTTTTGGACCTGATTCACACTTGCCATAGATTGTTTTTCTTTTAATTCAGAATTCTGAACGTTTTTAGCGTATTGATAAGATTTGTAAATGGCCGTTCCCATTGCTGATTTGATATCTTTATCACTTACAAACAATAATGCAAATGAAGCTAATCCTGAAGTTTCTAATGATAAATTGGTTCTTACAATAGTACCGCCATTTGGAGTTCCATCAAAACCCCACGTATCAGTGAACCATGATGTAATTTTAGTTCCTTTTAGATCACCCGAAATAATTTCTACTATGTATGAACCATCAGCTTGAATAGCATAAGTCGCGTCTTCGTTAAAAGTAATTGGCCCAGCTTTTCCATCAATGTGGACAAAATTATTTGAAACTGTGACTGACTTTATGTTGTCTGGAAAAATCTTTGGGTAATTATTATAGTCCGTCAAAGCTTTTAGAAGGAATTCTTTTTTAACATCGACAGTATTCTGGAAGGAAACGTCACGAACGCCATAGACTGGAGATATTATGATCCCTACTATAACTAAAGCCAGACATAGGCCAATTACTCCTCTATAGTACACTAAACCAATTCTGTAGGTTAACTTGCAGTAACCAATAAAGTTGATCTTAAATTTCGTACCTGAGAACGTTTATAGCTCGATTTGCGTGTAATCTTATCATGAGCGAAAAAGCAAGGCGAATTGACGAACTAAGAATGAAATCAGGAAGGAGTAAACGTTGTCTTGAATGTAAAAAACATAGGTGCATTATCGCATCTTGTTAATGTGATTGCCATAAGTAAGAATATAGATTAAAAACTATGCAGGAAATTACGATAGCAAGGATTGCAGTTCAAGATCTTGCTAACTACTGTGTAAATTCTTATCGCAATAGCTAACCATCTCTTATATCGAAGGAATTGCTAGGGTCTGCATGAACTTCTGGAAGAAAAACGGTAAAGAAAAAGAGGTAGAAAACATTATAGATTTACTTTCCAGAGGTGACTTGCTCTTAACTTCGGGAAAATATGAAGATGCACTTACATTCTGTGAAAGGGTACTAGATCTAAACCCCAATAATGCGGGTATGGGGCTAACAAAGTTAGGCTGTCTGCAGAATCTAGGAAGAATGGCAGAAGCAAAACCTTGGGGTAAGAAATACGTTGGTGGTTAAAAGATAACCCTCTGAAATTATGCCATGAAATCTCTACTGGCAACACATGTATACCTGTCATGCCGTATGGCACGGTACTAGTACCTTATCAGGTTAACACGAGTCGTGAATAGCGGTTAGAGCAGTGCCAGAGCAATTTTCTAGCCCTTGATTGGAACTGAGAACAAGTCTTCTTTTGATACTCCTTTCCAGAGGCCTGTCATCCCTTCTGGTACCACTTGTTCTACCTTGGTAATCTTTTGTATCTTGATATGGTCTGGATTTGGGGGCATCCAAAGCATTGCCATGTAGTCTCCTACATTTCCTACAACATCAGGCCTTGCTGATATTATTTTGTCTTTAGCAAACCCCTTTGACACTAGAACATCAATTGCTGGTTTTTCCAAGTCACGTCTTCCATGCACAAAAAGATATACTGATTTTGCAGGGTCTATTGCAATCATAAAAAGACTCTTGTTGTATATCGTTAATCAACATTTCTGATATCATACCAAAAATCAAACAGTTCTTAGCTTTTATACGAGACAAATAAAGAAAAATCGTTGGTAAATATTCTAATAATAGGCTCTGGTGGTAGAGAGCACGCTTTAGGGTGGAAGATATCGCAAAGTAAACTAGTTGGCAAGGTATATCATGCGCCTGGAAATGGTGGAACCACAAACAACATCGACATATCTACTGAAAATATCGAGAGCCTTGCAAAATTTGCGCAAGAAAATGACTGTATCACAATAGTAGGCCCTGAGGCACCTCTTGCAAGGGGAATAGTTGACCAATTTCAAAAAAAAGTATTACAAATCTTTGGACCAAAAAAGAATGCAGCTCAGCTAGAATCAAGCAAGGTCTGGGCAAAAAATTTCATGAGAAGAAACGATATCCCGACAGCCCGCTTTGAAGTATTCAATGATGCAAAAGAGGCAAAAGAGTATGCAAGATCAGCTGATGTTCCATTAGTTGTTAAAGCAGATGGACTGGCATCAGGCAAGGGTGTCATCGTGTGTAATAATTCCACAGAAGCACAAGAGGCAATAGAGAAGATCCTAGTCCAAAAAAGCTTTGGCGCTGCAGGGGACAAAATCATACTGGAAGAAAGAATAGACGGAATAGAGGCATCCTATATTGCAATATCCGATGGTAAGGTAGCTTATCCAATGGCTACAAGCCAAGACCACAAGAGGATTTTTGATGGTGACAAGGGACCAAACACGGGTGGCATGGGCGCATACTCGCCAACACCTGTAATTGATGATGCCACCGCAGAGTATATCCAAAAAGATATCATCGAAAAAACAATCATATCAATGAAAAAGGAAGGCAATCCATTTCAGGGATTCTTGTATGCTGGAATAATGCTAAAAGATAACAAGCCATATGTCTTGGAATACAACGCAAGAATGGGTGATCCTGAATGCCAGCCAATTATGATGAGAATGGAGTCTGACTTGTTACAATACATAAAAGCAAGCATAGATGGTAATCTATCAAAACTAACCCAAATAAAATGGAGGGACCAAAGTGCGGTCTGTATAGTTTTGGCATCAAAAGGGTATCCTGATTCTTATCCAAAAAACGAGGAAATCAAAGGTCTTGATATGGAAACCAAGAACTCGTATGTGTTTCATGCAGGAACAAAACGAGAAAACAACAAGATACGGACAAGTAGTGGCAGGGTACTAGGAGTTACTGCACTCGGGGACACGCTGGATACTGCAGTCTCAAATGCTTATACCAGAGTGGATAAAATCAGCTGGGCAAGCAAGTATTATAGAACTGATATTGGAAAAAAGGGTCTCACTTGGAGTAAATGAAAATGGAAAAGCCACCTTTTTACATAAGAAAACACATCAACACTATATATCGCACGTTATGATCTTGTTGAAAAATTGCTCAAGATAAATATCAAAATTATGATGTCAAAAGAGGACAAATGTTAACAAGAATTGTACCTATGTCGGCATAGGGACTGATTCTAGGGAGAGTGTATTACAAATATGGTAAAAGGTAGCAACATCGTATAAGGGTCGTGTGACTTACATTATGGGCGCAAGGTGCAAAGACGGCCTAGTCATCGTCAGTGATAGTAGACTAGCTACAGGAAGTGATATTAGCCGAGGAGACAAGATATTCCAACCAATATCAACTGCAGTTATAGGTGCCTCAGGAAATGCAGGTGTTTTTACAAAATTCTCAAGGCAAATTAGTGAGAGTGTAGAAAATCAGCAGGTAAGATCATGGGATGATTTGATGACAGTTGTTGAAGATCTCACATTAAGACTTAACCAGAGATATTTAGAAAGAACAAGAGAGCCTATCGAAGTTTTGATGGGGATACAAGATTCTGAAGATGATGCAAAGTTGTACTTTGTATCTTCCAATGGAGTTGCACAAGAAATAACCAAAGTAATTGCCATTGGGCATGCAGAACCATACGGTTCTTTATTCCTCAAGATAATGTGGAGTAATGAAATCACAATGAGGCAAGCAGCTGAGCTGGGAGCATTTGTCATCTATGCAATAGCTGAATTGGAAATAGATAATTCGGTTGATAATTTGGCACAGCTCTGGTATATTCCTTATAACGGCGATGCACATAGAGCTGATTCAAATGAAACTGCCGAAATATTACGCAAGTCTTTTATGATGTTTATGGTCTTTACGAATCACTTGGAAAATCTTTTAACAAGTAATCTTGGAATCAATAAACAATAAGAAAATAAGCATCACCACAGCCAATTTTATCTCGAGTCAGTAAAAGGCAGATTCGTAGAACAATTTGCTAGAAGAAAGATTAAAACACTTTTCAGGAAAATTCTTCCACGCTTTCTTAAATACTGTGAGTGTGTACTCGGTATGTTGTTCAATGGGAATAAAGATTGAACGAGCGTCGACCCTGCAGAAACCAATGTGTGAGTGAGGCACAATGGTGCCAATTCATCGGGAAGCAATTTCCCTTTGCCCTGCGTGAAGGGTCACGCCCATTTTTTTTAAGATTCTGTAATCAATTCTGGCTAGAAAGTACGGTCAAATGCATTTTCTGGTAATTTCCAATATGAACAACGTACGAACTACTAGTAGCTTGCCGGTTCTAAAGGAGCAGACGCTGCAGATTAGGTGGTTGCAGAAACAGTACCAGATGGAGAACTTGTTCCTATTGCGTTTATAGCTGATACTTGGTATGTATAGGTGGTACTTGGTAAGAGTCCGATATTGGAATAGTAGTTAATGTATCCTGCACTGCCTGTATTTGCTACAATGGTATTCCAGGTAGTTCCACCGTCAGTTGATCTCTCGATTTGGTATCCAGTGATTGCAGAGCCTCCACTGTTTACGGGTTTCCACCACGAGAGATTGATTTGTGATGGTGATACTACAGTAGGAGTGAGGTATCTTGGCGGGTCTGACACAGTTGCAGGGCTGGTTGTTGCAGAAGCTGTACTAGAAGGCAAACTTGTTCCTATTGCGTTTATAGCTGATACTCGGTATGTATAGGTGGTACTTGCTGAAAGAAAGTAATCAGAATACCATGAATGTAAGGTGCTAGCTACAATGGTATTCCATGTAGTTCCACCGTCAGTTGATCTCTCGATTTTGTAGCCTGTTATTGCAGAACCGTCATTGCTTGTTGGTGCAATGCAGCTGAGATTAATTTGTGATGGTGAGACTGTAGTAGCTTTCAGACCAGTCGGAGGTTGCGATACAGTTACAGAAACAGTACTAGATGGAGAACTTGTTCCAATAGAGTTTATTGCTGATACTCTATAGGTGTAGGTCGTGCTTGCTAGAAGATGGTAATCAGAATACCATCTTGGACTTGGGGCAACGTTGGGTGCAATGGTATTCCAGGTAGTTCCACCATCAATTGATCTCTCAATCTTGTATCCAGTGATTGGCGAGCCTCCATCATTTAGTGGTGCCTGCCAGGAGATACTGATTTGTGATGGTGAAACATATGGTGTTGCCAAGCCAGTCGGGGGTTGTGATACGGATAATGGTATTGCACTAGCTTCGTTTGATCTAGGGGATGCATATGCAGTACCGTTGAGAGCTGATACTTTATAGAAATATTTGGTACCCCCTGTCACTAGTGTATCAGTAAAGGAAGTAAGATTTCCTATTGACGCATAAATTGTCCCAGTACCAGAACTAGTCGACCTGTATATCTGGTAACCGGTTATAGTAGAGCCACCGTTGCTCAAAGGAGCTTGCCATACAAGAGTTGCATTTCCAATACCAGAAGTAGCTTGCAAGTTTCGAGGGGCAGTTGTGGAACTAGTATCCAGCACAGCTACTTCCGTACTCAAATACGGTGGTATCGAGTCATATGGATTTGGCAGTATATCGTTTGTAATATACATATAGCCAAGATATTGTGATTCTGTAAATTCAGCTGCCTCGTCCAGCGTACTTATTCCAAAGGATTCAGCAGAGAAGTTGCTCTTGTCGTAGCTCGTATGCCATCCTGCTAGACTTGGGATGGTTGGAAGTCCTGGTCCCTCATAAATTATCATGTTATCCACTGTGCCTATGTAACTTGGTATCGTATCTGTTCCTGGATTTCCAACTGTGAAGGTAAATCCTTGAGATTTAGCATAAGCAGTGAGGTTCGAATAGTAGGATTCAAAACCAGGAGTATTTGCCATCTGGTCAAACTTAATGCCGTCCACTGGATACCATTTTTTGTAGGTATCGATATCATCTATAACAGAACTCATATTTCGTGATGCGTAGCTAGTATAAACATAACCCAGTACAATTACTCCTGCAGATTTCAATTCCTGTATTCCAGTAACATATTTTGTATCTATTGATGTCCCAGGACCGCTAGCAGGATTGATTATTGCTATTATTGGCACAGAGGGATGCGCCTTTTTTGCCGCGGCTACCTGATCCCACGTTGTACCTGGATACGTATACAACGAGATTATTAGACCAGTGGGTGATGTTGAAAGCCCCGCTGCTTGGGTAGATGTCAAAAGAGGAACGATAAACAAGAAAAGAATCGAGGCAAAAACTACCGTAAGGGTACGTCTTTTAAAATGGATTATAGTTTTGGTTCTAAACACGATTCGTTTGCCAATAACGTGCTACATTACGCATATTATGGATTGTGTATATACTGCTCTATACGATTGACACTGGGAGTTATTATATGCAAACTCTAGAATCAATACTTTCGATTTCTCCAAGCAAGAATCTTCGTAGTTCTATACCAAGACTACGAAGACCAGAGCCTAAGAAACTTTTTTTACTTGCCACAAGATGCAATCTCTTCTGTGTAAGTGGAATTCGGTGTATTTACTATCGTTATGATGTCGTTATGATTTGTTATAGATTAGATGAGATAACAAGTTTGTACAAGGTTAGAACATACACACTGTATTAATCCTCAAATAAAACCATAAAATATGGAATCAGGACGAACAAGGCGAGACCCTATTTGGTTTAGACCATATCTGTTTATCAAAATTGTAGGCCTGTATCTGTTGGTATCAAAGGCAATTGTAGTTTTACTAGCAATAGACATTTATCAAACCTGGGGAACTGCATTACAAGTTGTAGAAGCCAAAGCAGGACTTGGTGGTTACCTTATTCCAATGATTGGCATATTACTAGTCTGGTCCATGCTATCAATACTAGGTTCAGTCAAGTTATTTTTGTTACGCAAGGAGGGATTTTGGATCTCAATTTCTGCCATATTTATGACTGTAATTGTATTTCCTTCTGCCTTTACTTTGTATTTGAATTTTGCAAATAATTTCTCCCAAGATCTCATAAACACGCAGGCAAATTATGCCATATCTGCCCTGACTATAGCTGCTGATATAACCATGATTCCATTATTGCTAATTTCCCGTACGCGAGTGAAATGGAAGTCTAGATCTCACCTTTCTCAAAAATAATTCATAACACACAATAGCTTTGAGAATTTTGGTGCCTACTAGAAGGACTTTGCTTTTTTATATGGGGTAGATAACTTCGTCTTCTGTTACGATGCAGTCCATCTTGACATCGTGTCCATCATGCGGGATTGACTTGACGATTTGTTTTGCATAGGATAGCGCAATCTTTTTTGATCTTTTTTTGTGAAGATATCTATCAAAGTATCCAAATCCATATCCTAGTCTATATCCTTCTCTTGTTAGTGCAATGGTAGGAACAATTATGACATCTAATTTTTTGACTGTCTCATAACGGTCCTTTGGTTCCATTATGGTAAAATTTCCCATCTCAAGTTCAGATAACCTTGAGACTTTCTTAAAGACAAGCTCGTTTTTGACAACCTTTGGCAAGGCAAGGTCCTTTCCTGCATTTAATATCTCTTGCAGTATTCCTTGTGTTTGGACTTCGCTGCCAATAGAATAGTATCCGCCGATGCTTGCTGCAGTTCTATAGTGCTCTACCTTTCTGAGATTATCCTGGATCTTGCTACTTGCTATTTTTATAAAATCAAGTGATAGGGCATCGCGTGAATCTAAGAGTTGCTTTCGAAGCCTCGCCTTTTCAACTATCTGGGACAAATCCTTTGCTAATTGAAGCAGCAGTGACAGTGTTCTTTAAAAGCATCGCTATAGTCATGGGTCCAACGCCACCAGGAACAGGTGTCACATACGACGCCTTTTTGATGACATTTTCATAGTCAACGTCTCCGACAAGTCTCCCATCAAGTCTTGTCGTTCCAACATCGATTACTATAGCTCCGTCTTTTATCATGTCTGCAGTGAGAACAAATTTCGACCTGTCTCCTATTGCAGTAATTACAATATCAGCCCTCTGGCAGTGCTCTTTTAGGTTCCGCGTTTTAGAATGACATGTAGTAACTGTAGCGTCTCTCTCTAGCATCAAGTTGTAAAGCGGTTTTCCAACAAGATTGCTTCGATTTACAATTACGGCATTCTTGCCTGCCAAATCAATTTTATAGTAATCAAATAACTCTATGATTCCAGATGGTGTACACGGCTTCAAAATTGCCCTGTTTGATACCAAAAGCCCGATGTTAAATGGTGTCAAACAATCAACGTCCTTTACTGGTGATATCCTAGATGTTATGGCAAACTCGTTTAGTTGTCCTGGTAATGGAATCTGGACTAGAATCCCATGCACACTGTTATCGCGATTCAGCAAATCTATCAATACGTTCATCTCTTTCTGAGAAAATGATGAAGGCAACTTGTGGTCTTTTGTTGTTATCCCAACTTCAGTGCAGGCCTTTTGCTTGTTTTTCACGTATATAGCAGAAGCTGGGTCATCTCCCACTAGTATAGTAGCAAGACAGGGTTCGATACTCTCTTTTTTCAATTCTGATACAGCTTCTCTTACTATGTCTTTTACTGAATTTGCAACAAGTGTACCATCTATCCTTTGTCCAGCCAAACAAGTTTCGGTAATTTACAGGATATTTAATCCTTGGAATGTTATTGTCAGTCTGATTTGAACCTTGATACAATCAGAGATAAATCAAAAGCTAAGGCGAAAGACGATTTGAGCAACAACCCATTTTACAGTCATCACATCTGCACGGGCAGTTACATCCGCATTTTCCACATTTTCTTCCGTTAGAGTTCTTTGCAGTAATTTTTAGCCACTGTCCATCCTCGCATACCCATTCAAACAGTTCTTCTTGCTGTGACGACTTTTCTGGCTCTGTCATCATATAGTATCAGTCTTTTTTACCAGTCTCCCCTTTTTATTAACTATCAATTGTGGTAAGTAATCACATTGATTAACCTATTTGACAAACTAGAATCATTGAAGATCGAGTTTGATACAAAAGAATACATAAAAGGGATCTCAAAGGGCAACTCGTACTTTCACACATTTATCAACAAAGATAACTTGGCTGCTGGAATACTAAGACTAGAACCAGGAGAAAAAGACAGACAGGAACCACATGAGTCAGACGAAATTTACTATGTCATCAGAGGTGATGGGTTTCTGAATGTAGGGGCAAATGACTACTCTGTATCAAAGGGAATGTCTTATTTTGTTGCAAAAAATATAGAACACAGGTTTCACGGAAACAAAAAAGAACTTGTGGTTTTGTATTTTTTTGGCGGGCCTGATATCTAGGAAATTACAGTCCTTCTTCCTGATATCTTGATTCTACCTTGAGCAAAAAGCTTGACTGCTTTTGGATAAATCTTGTGCTCTTGGCCGAGAATTCTCGCTGAAAGGCTCTCTTCAGTGTCGCTGGCATTTACCTTAACTGCTGCCTGCAAGATGACAGGCCCTGTGTCTACTCCTTCGTCTACAAAATGAACCGTACAGCCAGAATACTTGACACCATATTCTATTGCCTGCCTTTGAGAATGTAGTCCTGGAAATGAAGGCAGTATTGCAGGATGTATGTTCATTATTCTGCCTTTAAAATGTCTAATAAACTCAGGGCTCAATATTCTCATAAATCCTGCAAGACAAACTAGTCCATTTTTTGGTGTAACATCATACTTTTCCAAGATTGTGACAATTTTTTTGTCATAATCCCAGTTTGCACCCATTATTCCGTGGCTCTCTATTACTTCAGTTCTGACTCCAAGTTTTTGGGCAATATTGATGCCTTTAGCGTCTGACTTGTTTGATATTACAACGGCAGGCTTTATTGGAATCTTGTTTTTTTTGACTGACTTTAAGATGGCCTCCATGTTACTACCTCGGCCAGAAATCAAGATGGCAAGATTAATCATGATAAATCTACTTTATAGTACAAATAAACACTTTACTGATAATAAAGGCAAAAATCTGAATTTGGATCTAAAAACATGATTATACTTATTGACTAGATACTTGATTGCAGATAAATCTAGCAATTTATATCCAATAGATTTGTCTTGAATCTGGATTTGGCAGGACACATCAAGATGACATCTAACGGTGTCATATCAGTACAAAGGGGGATGACGGTTCACCTTGATCCAAAGCGAGCCACAAGTGATGGACTAGCATTTGTCTCGCACGCACATATCGATCATTTACACAATCAAAACGGAGGCCTGCTTTTGACAACTAGGCAGACAAGTGAGATTGCCAAGCTTCGTGGATATAATATGGAAAACTTTGTTGAAGAGTTTGCGGATTTCTCCATGGTAGATACTGGCCATATTCTGGGCGCACGCGGCCTTGTTTTTGACGATGTCTTTTACACAGGCGACATTTGTACCCGTGAGAGGGGTTTTATGAAGGGGGCAAGAATTCCAAAATGCAAGGTACTAATCACAGAGTGCACTTTTGGGATTCCGGAATTTGTTTTTCCTGGGATAAATGAGACGATAAAAAAAGTAAATGAGATCATATCTGAAATGTACTCAAAAGGAAAACCCGTCATTTTACTAGGGTATGAGCTTGGAAAAGCCCAGATTTTGTCATACTTGTTTACACACTGGAACCCGTATTATCATGATTCCATAAAACGGGTAAATGATGTGTATAGAAAATTTGGAGTTGGCCTAAAAGATTCAGTTGGCCACACAAAGGCTGAAAAAACTGGGCTATTGGACAAAAAACCATGGGTCATGATTGCACCAAACTTGGGTGCAAAAAACCAGTTTATCGAGCACATGAAATCAAAATATGAGGCGATAACAATTGGTTTTAGTGGCTGGGCGCAATCTAACAGGTTTTCATTTGCAAGAGGGCATGATTATTCAATTGCTCTAAGTGACCATTGCGATTATAACGAGCTTGTCGAGCTTGTAAAAAAAGCCGATCCAGAAAAAATCTATACCGTACATGGCTTTGTTGAAGAATTTGCATCAGACCTATCCAAGATGGGCTTTGATGCGCAACCATTAAAAGAAAATTCGCTTGATGAGTTCTTCTAGTTAAACTTGCGCAAGGACCTGTTGTAAGCTAGACCAAATCTGTGTGCTTCGTCTCTGGCATGCTGTAAAATTTTCAGCGCCTGATTATTTTTTGATATAACTAGAGACTCTTTAATTTTTGGAATGTATACCTCCTCGTTTTCTTTTGCTAATGATACACAGGGAATCTTGCTGCCAATGTTTTTTAGAGCGTTGATGGCAGCGCTGAGCTGTCCTTTGCCGCCGTCTATTAATATCAAGTCTGGCGTCTCGCTTTTCTTGGTTTGCAATCTAAGATAACGCCTCTTGATTACCTCATTTATCATTGCATAGTCGTTTCTTCCCTGAATTGTCTTTATCTTAAATTTCCTGTATCCTGATTTGTCTGGCCTTCCATCGACGAATCTTGACATGGAACCAACGGCATAATCTGTTCCATGGTTTGAAATATCAAAGCATTCTATTATCTTTGGAATGCTTTTCAGGGAAAGTTTTTCTTGCAGTTCTACCAGCGCTGGCTCTGAGCCCTTTGTCTGGTATAAAGTAATGTTTTTCATGATAAGTCTTATCATTTCCCTTCTTTTGCCAGACAAGGGAACTATGATATTGACTTTGAATCCGGCAGATCTTGAAAAGACTTCTTCTAGAATATCTTTTTTTTCTGGAAGCTCACTTGCTACAACGAACTTTGGAATTGGGTTTGTGGAATAGTACTGGGACAAAAACGATGAAAACGAATTGTCCCCAACGATATCAAAAGAAAACCTGTTTCTGTCCCGAATTACGCCATTTGTCTGCCTGAAACTCATCAGATGTGCTGCCTGGTCATGTATAGCAATTCCAAAATATTCTTCGTCATGGTTTTTTGTTGATTCCATTTTCTGTTTTGTCTGCAAGTTTTGGAGCCGTTGTATAGTATCATGGATTTCTTTTGCCATTTCATAATGCTGGCGCAAAGATGCGTCCTTCATTTGATTTTCAAGTTTTTGTCTAAAGTCTTCTAGTCTTTGCTTGCCTTTGAGTATTGATTCAAGCTCTGAAATGTGTTTGCCATATTTTTCTTGTGCTTCTTTGAACTGGCATGGCGCTTCACAATTTCCAAGGTGATACTCTAGGCACGCCTCTTTTGGAAGCCTTTTACAAATTCGCACCTTGAATGCTTTGCGTAAAAGCCCAATTGAGAGCATCTTTGAGCTACCAGAAGTAAATGGGCCATACACCCTACCTCCTCCAAGAAACTCGCCGGTTCTAGTCCTTCTTGCTACCATGAGACGAGGAAACACTTCGTTTGTAATTCTAAGGTAGGTATAGCGCTGTTGGTCCTTTAATTCAATATTGTAAATTGGCCTGTACCGCTTTATCATGTTGGCTTCAAGCAAGAATGCCTCGCTTTCGTTATCAGTTAGCACAAATTCAATTTCTGATATTTTTTCAACAAGTTTCTGTGTCTTGTAATTTTGGTTTTTAAGAAAATAAGATCTTACTCGGTTTCGAAGATTTTTTGCTTTTCCAATATAGATTATCTTTCCGGTATCATCTTTCATTATGTAAATTCCAGAATGAGGTGGAATTGCTATTTTCGAGATATCAATTACCATATCTTAGGATTCTGTTCAAGTACTGTCCGGTATAGCTGCCCGGGTCTTGTGATATCTGCTCTGGTGTGCCAAATGCAACTACGCTTCCTCCCTTGTCTCCGCCCTCCGGGCCCAAATCTATAATCCAGTCGGAATTTTTTATCACATCCATGTTGTGCTCTATGATAATAACCGTATTGCCAAGATTCACAAGCCGGTTTAGGACATCAAGTAATTTTTGTACATCGGCAAAGTGCAGTCCTGTTGTAGGCTCGTCTAACATGTAAACTGTCTTTCCAGTGTCCCTTTTTGAAAGCTCGGACGCAAGCTTTACCCTTTGTGCTTCTCCACCTGAAAGTGTCGTTGCAGCTTGGCCAAGCTTGATGTATCCCAAACCAACATCTGCAATTGTTTGGAGTTTCCGTTTGATAGCTGGTATATTTGCAAAAAATTCTAGGGCCTCATCAACAGTCATGGAAAGAACATCTGAGATGTTTTTGCCCTTGTAAAGAACAGAAAGCGTCTCAGAGTTGTACCTTTTTCCTTTGCATTCATCACAAATTACATAGACATCTGACAAAAACTGCATCTCGATTTTTTTAACACCATCTCCCTCACAGGCAAAACATCTCCCATCGGCTACATTAAATGAGAACTGGCCGGGTGTGTATCCTCGCTCCTTTGCAAGTTCAGTGTTTGAGTATAGTTCGCGTATTGGAGTAAATGCACCAATATACGTTGCAGGATTTGAGCGTGGTGTTCTGCCTATTGGGGATTGGTCAATTCCTATTACTTTATCGATATGCTCAACTCCAAGTATCTGTCTGTGCTTGCCAGGCCTTTCTGATATAATATGAAAGTGGGCAGAAAGTGCATTGTATAAAATGTCGTTGACTAGCGTAGATTTGCCTGAACCTGAGACACCTGTTACTGCGATCATAAAACCAAGTGGAAACTCGACATCGATATTTTTCAGATTGTTTTCTGATGCACCTTTTACGAGAAGCTTGCCTTTTTGCTTGCGTGTCTTTTTGACAAGTTTTATTGCGTTGTGATGCTTAAGATATTCACCTGTTACTGACTTGTGATTGTTTAAAATTTGGCTTACTGTTCCTTCAAAAACTACGCTACCACCATGAACTCCAGCCCCTGGCCCCAAGTCCACTATCCAATCAGAATTTCGAATCACTTCTTCATCATGCTCTACTACTAGTATGGTGTTGCCAAGGTCGCGAAGCTTTGTCAGAGTCTTTATCAGTTTGGCATTGTCCCTTTGATGAAGGCCAATTGTTGGCTCGTCTAAGACATATAGCACACCTGTAAGATTTGAGCCAATCTGTGTTGCAAGCCTTATTCTTTGTGATTCTCCTCCAGACAAGGTTGCACTCACCCTGTTTAGTGTCAAATAGTTTAATCCAACATTTTTCAAAAATTCCAGTCTTGAAAGTATCTCTTTTAGTACAGATTTTGCAATATATTTTTCAGTCTCTGAAAGCTTGAGACTTTGAAAAAAGTCATGACACGCATCAATGGACAAGTCGCACACATCCATTATTGACTTTTCATTTATTCTCACTGAAAGTGCTTCGTCTTTTAGCCTTCTGCCCCTACAAGAGTTACAGGGCGTCTCACGCATGAATTTTCTAAGCTCTTCCCTTTTTGACTCTGAATCTGTCTCTACAAAATTCTTGTGTAAGCTTGGTATGACTCCGCTAAAGGTATTGGTGTACTGCCATCTAGAATCAGTTGTCTGGGATTCATATGAGAACCGTACTGCTTGGTCTGTCCCGTACAAAATGACTTGAAGTTGTTTTGTACTCATCTTGTTTATTGGAGTCAATAAATCAAAACCAAACTTTTTGCCAACATCTCGAAGTGTCTGTCTCCTAAATGAGGAAAATCTTCCTGACCATGGTACTATGGCGCCATCAAGGATAGATTTTGTTTTATCTGGAATAAGTAAATCTGAATCAAACTCCATCTTTACTCCAAGGCCGTGACACGTCTTGCAAGCCCCAAATGGCGAGTTGAACGAAAACGTTCGCGGTTCAAGCTCACCTATTGTGATGCCACAATAAGAGCAGGCATTATTTTGAGAAAATATTCGTTCGTCTGTGCCAGAAATTAATACCGAACCTTTGCCTGCCTTTAGTGCATTTTGGACAGATTCAAAGAGTCTGCTTTTTTCTTCTTTTGACGCTTTTATCCTGTCAACTACTATTTCGATGTTGTGCCACTTTTGTTTGTCAAGTGCTGGAATCTCACCGTTTAACTCTACTATTTCATTGTCTACTCTAACTCTAGAATATCCAGATTTTTTTGTCTGTTCAAATAATTTCTCATACGTGCCTTTTTTTCTTTGGATAAGCGGTGCCAAAATTAATATATTTTTTCCATCTGATTCCTTGAGAACTGATTCGCAGATTGATTCTGCTGACTGGTTTGATATTTTACGACCACATTTTGTACAGTGAGGAATTCCTATTCTTGCATAAAGAAGTCTTAGATAGTCATAGATTTCTGTTATTGTGCCAACTGTTGATCTTGGGTTCTTGCTTGTAGTCTTTTGCTGAATTGAGATTGCTGGCGACAAGCCTTCAATTGAATCCAAATCCGGCTTGTCCATCATTTCTAAAAACTGTCTTGCGTATGCAGAAAGCGATTCTACGTATCTTCGCTGTCCTTCCGCATATATTGTGTCAAATGCTAGCGTAGACTTGCCAGAACCAGAAAGGCCAGTAATTGTAACTAGTCTATTTTTTGGAATGTCTAAATTGATGTTTTTCAAGTTGTGCTCCCTTGCACCGCGGATAATCAACTTGTCATTCATTTTGCTATCTCTTTTTGCATCTTTGCAAGCTTGTCACGATATTCAATTGCACGCTCAAAGTCAAGCTCTTCGGCAAATCTTTTCATGGCTGCTTCTGTCTCAATTGCATACTTGAGCAGATCATGGTTAGACATGTGTTTTAGCTCATCAAGTTTTGCCGTCTGAGCTGGAATTGCTTTTACAATAGTAGTTGGCTTGATGCCCATCTTTTTGTTGTAGGCTATCTGTTTGTTTCTTCTCCGTTCGGTTTCTAGCATTGCAAGTTTCATTGACTTTGTTTCAGTATCAGCATACATTATGACAGAACCATCGATGTTTCTTGCTGCTCTGCCAAAGGTCTGAATCAAACTGGTAATGTTTCTCAAAAATCCTTCCTTGTCTGCGTCCAGGATTGCAACAAGGGAGACTTCGGGTATGTCAAGACCTTCTCGTAATAGGTTTATCCCGACTAGAACATCAAACTCGCCAAGGCGTAGTTGCCGTATGAGCTCAGTTCTCTGCAGATTTTCAATCTCAGAGTGAAGGTACCTTACTTTGACTTGTTTTTTTGAGAGGTATTCAGCCAAGTCTTCTGCCATGCGCTTTGTTAGTGTGGTAACAAGAACACGTTGGTCTTTTTCAACTCTTTTTTTAATTTCAGAGACAAGGTCATCCATTTGGTTTTCTGTCTTTCTTACCTCTACTTGGGGGTCAACAAGGCCAGTTGGGCGAATTAGCTGCTCTACTATCTGAAAACTTTTCTTTCCCTCATAATCGCTTGGAGTTGCAGAAACAAAAATAGTATTTTTTACGTATTTCTCAAATTCTTCAAACTTTAGTGGTCTGTTATCAAACGCGCTTGGGAGTCTAAACCCATAGTCTATCAGTGCTTTTTTCCTAGTATGATCTCCATGATACATGCCGTGTAATTGCGGAATTGTGACATGAGATTCGTCCACTACAAGTAAAAAATCATCTCCAAAAAAGTCAAGCAAACAAAATGCCGGCTCTCCTGGATTTCTTCCATCAAAATGCCTTGAATAGTTTTCAATTCCGGAACAGTAGCCAAGCTCCTCTATCATTTCCAAATCATAATTTGTTCTCATTTCAAGTCTTTGCCTTTCAAGTTCTTTTAGCTGAGTAAGTCTCTCTTTGAGCTCTGTTTTTATCGATTCTGTTGCAGTTTTTCTTACATCGCTTGCAACAAGATAGTGTTTTGCTGGAAAAATTTTGATGCTTGAAATACCTTTTTTCTCTTGAAGGGAAACAGGATCACAGACAGATATTTTTTCCACCCTGTCCCCAAACATTGAGATCCTTACAACATCATCAGAGTAGGCAGGAATGATGTCTATGGTATCTCCTTTAATTCTAAATCTCCCTGAGACAAGTTCTGTATCATTTCTCTCATATCTTGCACTGACTAGTTGTTTTATGAGAGAAGAACGGCCAGATTCTTTTCCTTTTTCAACAGTAATTGACATTGATTCCCAATCTCGCGGCGAGCCAAGCGAATAGATGCATGAGACTGTAGCAACAATAATTGTCGGGTCACCTGAAAGAAGCATTGCAGTTGCCTCTAATCTCATCTTTTCAATTTTTTCATTAATCCGAGTATCTTTTTCTATATAGGTATCAGTCTGTGGGATATAGCTTTCAGGCTGGTAATAATCATAATAGCTTACAAAATATCCGACGTTATTTTTTGGAAAAAATTGCTTTAGCTCGGAATAAAGCTGGGCAGCAAGGGTTTTGTTGTGTGAGATTACAAGTGTGTTTTTGCCGGTACGTTGAATTACGTTAGCTACGGAAAATGTTTTGCCACTGCCTGTTACTCCAAGCAAGGTCTGGATTTTTCTTTTTCTTACGCCATCTACAAGAAGCTCAATAGCTTGTGGCTGATCCCCTGTAGGCGCAAATTCTGATACAAGGTCAAAGCTTGGATTTTCTAGCAAACATTACAAATCATCTAGATCGAAATTTAAAGCAATGGTAGTTCTAAAATAACTACCAGTTTGGCTCCTCTGAGATTATTAGGCCGTCCTTAGTTTGCTTAATACCCATTATCTCAAGTGTATTTAATGACCCAGGGGATTTTCTTTCAAGAATTCTTTTGGCAAGCTCAACACGCGATCTTTTGTCAAGATGCTGTCCTACCTTGTATTTCCCTCTCATCGTAATTGGGGAGACTTTAATTATCGCAACTTCATCAACTACTTCCATTTCAGGCCTTATGGGCTCGTAACCTCCCTCTGGTTGATATTTTTCCATCAACGCATTAAGTGCAATTGTCTTCTCTTTCCTATCGATAATAATACTGCCAGTTCCTTTGATTACAACACTGATGTATAGAGTGTCAGCCTGTGAAGCATCAGTTGGATGTGTAAAATAAGACGGAAGAAACTCCAAGCTTTGGTCCACCTCAAAGCCTACCTTTGGATTTTTTGCAATATTTTCAAGCTTTTCACCTTTTATATGAGAATGCATGTAAATTGCATCATTTGTGTAAACAAAATTCATGGGAATTATCTGAGGATAGCCATCTTTGTCTATACTGCATATTCTGCCAGTTTCCTGTTGGTTTAAAAATTCAATTATCTTGTCTTTTGATCTGATCTCAAGTCTTCCTAGCAGCTGCACATAATTTGATTCTCAGGTTTGATATTTCTGCATATGCTTTTTAATAAATATATGTGGGGAGGTATTACTACTTGTTATGATAGGAAAAGATAGCTATGCCAACTTGAAGGCATTTATCATAATTGGCAGCTCTGTAGCCTCATTTTCAAGCTTTGTTTATCATCTCTTTGGATATACAATTCCAGCAATTATGTGGGTGCATCTTAAGGAAATAGGGGCCGCTCTTATCATGTTAGCCGTATTTGCCTTTGCAGTTGCATGGCTTTTAAGGGCAAAACCTCACAAGAGGCCAATGCGATACTTTATCAAGGTATACGATGTTTTTGGCCAGGAATCAACCATTGATGGAATGCGAACTGAATTTAAGACGTATGATGTTACGCTAAGCTTCATGGAGCAATACAAGAAAACATATCCATTGTACAATTTCGCGCTAGTCTCAGACCTGCCAAATTCGGACAAGCTGACTATCTTTAGGTATCTCTAGAGTCGTTATTTTCTAGGATCGTACTTTTCCTTAAAGTATGGCAGAATTGTAGAGCCAAATTTGTCTATTGAGCCAAAGTATCCAGAACCCCAGAATCTAACTATAAAGTGGTTTACACCAGCCTTCATAAATCTCTCAAAGACAGGGATAATGTCATCAGGGGTGCCAATGCCAATTGAGGAACGAGCCACCTTATCAGGAATTGTTTGCGCAGCCTCTCTCATTTTTACTATCCATTCTTGGTTTGACATTGAATATTCTGTAAAGTATTTTTTAAAATCAAAGCCTGCGACATCTTCAATTCCATGTACTTTGAGAACCTCTGGCTTGAAGAGACTGACCTTGACAGCAGTTTTCATCTTTGCCCAGGCTCTCTCTGCATCATCAGAAAAGTAGACATCAATGTCAACTGCCCATTGGAAGTTTGAATCATCTCTGCCATTTTCTTTCATAGATGCTTTGATGGCCTTTGCATGTTCTTCGTAAAGTTCTGGAGTATAACCTATTGGGATCCAACCGTTGCCAAACTTTCCACATAGCGCAAGAGTTCTGGGGGCTCCAGCCGCCATGTAAATTGGAGGATGTGGCTTTCTAACACTCTTTGCCTGCAAACAGGCCTGTTCAAGTTCATAGAATTCACCTTTGAAATTAACACGGTGTTCAGGTGATGATTCAAAAAGTAATTTTATTATTTCAAGTTGTTCTGCAAATCTGCCAACAGGCCGGTCCCATTGAATTTTAAACTCTTTGATGTTTTGTGCCTCGCCTGCGCCAATTCCAAGAGTACCCCTCCCATGTGAAATTCTATCAAGAGTTACCGTTGCTAGCGCAATGTTTGATGGATGCCTTCGTACAGCATCAGTCACACAGGTACCTAGCTCTACCCTGCTTGTAACAGCTGCTATTGCAGAAAGCATAACCCACGGGTCATTTACTATTGCATGGTTCCACTGAGGGACATTGCTGTGGTCCATGTACCAAATAGAATCATAACCCATTTTATCTGCCAAGACACATGCTGTAACGATTTGATCTTCTGTCAACCCCAATCGAGCCACATTGAGCCCTTGTTGAATTCCAAATTTGATCATGTTTCGAAATCCTGTTCCATGTTGGTGAATTGGAAGTGATATTTAAGTTTAGTAAATAATACTGTAATCGTAATGAAATAGCGTGTTTATTGGTGCAAGAGCATGGAACCAAGATTTTACGGTATTACAAATTCTATAGTACGATTCTGTTAGGAAATTACATTCAATATCATCGCAAAAAGTTTTGCAAATACAAAGATTTTGGATCTCTTTTCCTATGGGTTTGCAATTGTAACAGATGTGGGTGCGCCTAGTTTGCCAGCGTACAATGACACACTACTTGTTGCGCCCGCATCTACTGTGTTTAAGACTCCGTTTGGCAAATGGAAGTAGATTACTACAGAATCACCTGGTTTTAATGAAATTGGACCACTTGCCTGAATCATACACATCTTTGGTCTTCCTCCTGCGCCGTCTACGTCAATTACAAATGCGGGACTTGCCGTATTGCCAGCACATTGATCTGTTGAAGGATTGCCGCCTGGTGGACTCGAATAGGTTTTCAACATTCCAGTTCCATCATTTGTTCCATAGACAAATATGTCTTGTATGTTTGCAAGTGAATTTGTGGAATTAGCATAATACCAGTTAGCATACGGCACAGTAATACCTCTCATATTGATGCTGTCAACTGATTCGATCTTGTCGCCAGTATTTCTTACTGCTGCTGCTCCCCATGAGATTCCTTTGCTAGCGGTGGCATTTACCCACAACTTGACACCTTGGGTTGAAATTGTCTCTGATTGTGCTCCTGTCTGAAAAAGACTTGTACCATATATAACAACGCCCGAGCCGAGAACAACTGATGCTACCAAGATAATCATTGTGGTAATTACGGTAGCCATTCCTCTTTTTTTCTTTAGTTGCCTCAACATAGCGTATTGGCAAGCTATAATGCAATGAACATTATCTGTAGTAGCAAGTTATATTTCAATACACATTTGTTGCATCAGCGTGCCAAACTGTGAAAATAATGCATACTGACGAATCTTGCTATGAGGTATTAGCTAAATTAAAAATAAGGTACCGTTTTACAATCTACCATCTATGATGTCTTTTAACAGATGCGTGACATCTTCCTTTGTAACGGGTACTGGGTTTGGATCTAAATGACCCCGGTCTGTCATGACAACATCAGCAGCTTGGTCAATTGGAGCCTTGAGGATGAGTCTGTCAAATTTCAGTTTTTCAATCACTTCTTTGAACCTTTCATAGAAGATTGATTTGTTGAATCTGTGGGCTACGGTAGTGCATGAGGAAAGTGAGTAACCGTGTGGCACACCTTCATTTGAGAATACATACGATAATGCATGCCCTAGCGTTGTCGATGCATTTCCAAATCCTATACCTGATAGCATTGAACCAAATGGGTAATTCTCTGTCTTGCCATTCATTATTGCATCGTACAAGACTTCAAAGGCAGACTTGCACATCATTCTGGTGAGATCGTTTCCCCTTTTACTATCATATCCTTCAGTTGCTTGCGCGCATGCATCGCACACAGAATTTTTGACGATTGCCTCCGGCGTTCCTTCCATAAAGTACGCATCAACTATGGCCATATCTGCCAAGAACCCTTCATCTTGTAACAGCTTCTTTTTGCCTTCAAATTTTAATACGCAATATGTTGTCATCTCTGCGCCAGTACCAAAAGTTGTAGGAATCAGTATCTTTGGAATCTTAAGTTCCGCACCAGCATACTT
>Ga0209237_1000272_pt1 | contig 28051 bp, 8 predicted proteins | sample GraSoi013_1_40cm_2_FD_185820 | JGI IMG/M metagenome (GOLD analysis project Ga0209237, IMG submission 185820) | Grasslands soil microbial communities from the Angelo Coastal Reserve, California, USA - Sample 10_02_2013_1_40cm (SPAdes) (version 2) | ecosystem: Environmental > Terrestrial > Soil >...
GACGAGGGGCTGCTCGCTTTCGACCATCGGGCTGGGCGCTGGTCCTGGGACCTCGAACGCATCCACGCGAAGGGGTACACGACCAACGTCGCGGACCTGATGGTGGGGAAGCTGACCCGCCTGCCGGCGAGGACGCAGGAGGCGCTGCAGCAGCTCGCCTGCCTCGGCAGCGGCGCCGACTCTCGGACGCTCGCGCTCGTGCGCGGAACGTCCGAGGAGCAGGTTCACGCGGACCTGGGGGAGGCGGTTCGCCTGGAGCTGATCGAGCGCCTCGAGGGCGCTTACCGTTTCGTGCACGACCGTATCCAAGAAGCTGCGTACTCGCTGATCCCGGAACCTTTGCGCGCCGACGCGCACCTGCGAATCGGCAGATTGCTCGTGGCGCACACGCCAAGGGATGAGCGCGAGGAGGTCATCTTCGAGATCGTCAACCAGCTCAACCGCGGTGTCGCGCTGATCAGCTCGCCGGACGAACGCGAGGAGCTGGCCGAGCTCAACCTGATCGCGGGCAAGCGCGCCAAGGATGCTACCGCCTACGCCTCGGCTCTGACCTATCTCACTGCCGGTCGAGCGCTGCTTCCGGAAGACTGCTGGGGTCGATGCGCCGCACTCACCTTCGCGCTGGAGCTGCACCGTGCAGAGTGCGAATTCCTGACCGGCGACTTCGCGGCAGCGGAAGGGCGGCTCTCGGGGCTGTCCAAGCGCGCCCGCCGGCTCGTGGACCTGGCCACCGTCACGAGGCTGACGGAAGAGCTGTTCACAACGCTCGGCTGGGGCGGCCGCGCTGTCGAGGCATGCCTCGACTATCTGCGGCAGACGGGTGTCCAGTGGTCCGCGCAACCGACGAAGGAGCAGGTCCAGCAAGAATACGAGCGTATCTGGCGCCAGATCGGGAGTCGCTCGATCGAGGAGCTCGTCGATTTGCCGCTGATGACGGAACCCGAATTGCGCGGCACCATGGACGTCCTCAACGCAGTCGTGGCGCCGGCCTTGTGGACCGACGAGAATCTCTTCTGCCTCGTCATCTGCCGGATGGCAAACCTCAGCCTGGAACATGGCAACAGCGACGGATCGTGCTTCGCCTACGTCTGTTTAGGCATGCTCCTCGGCCATCGCTTCGGCAACTACCCGGCCGGCTTCAGCTTCGGAAAGCTCGGCTTGGACCTGGTGGAGCAACGCGGCTTGCGTCAATTCGAGGGCCGCGTCGGCCTGATCTTCGGGGGCTGCCTGCTTCCCTGGACGCAGCCCATTCGCACTGGCCGCAGCTTGGTGCGGCGCGCCTTCGAGGCGGCCACCAAACACGGCGACCTCGCCTACGCGGGTTACAGCCGTAACATGGCGATCACGGACTTGCTCGCCACCGGGGAGCCCCTCGGTGAGGTGCAGCGCGAGGCCGAGAGCGGCCTCGAGTTCACGCGCCAACTCCGGTTCGGCTACGTCGCCGACATCATCACCGGACAGTTGAGACTCATCCGGACCCTCCGCGGCCTGACCCCGCAGTTCGACTCTTTCAACGATACCGAGTTCGACGAGAGCGAGTTCGAGCAGCATCTGGCGGAGGATCCGTGGCTGAGACTCGTCGCCTGCTGGTACTTCATCCGCAAGCTGCAGGCGCGCTTCCTCGCGGGTGCGTACGTTTCCGCCATCGAAGCGGCAGAAAACGCGCGACGACTTCTTTGGACGTCGTCGAAAACCTTCGAGCTGGCAGACTACCAATTCTACGCCGCGCTGGCGCGGGCTGCGCTCTGCGATGCGGCATCCGCCCCGGATCGTGCTCAGCACCAGGACGCTTTGGCAGCTCACCATCGCCAGCTCCAGGAGTGGGCCGAGAACTGCCCAGCGAACTTCGAGGACCGAGCCGTACTCGTCGCCGCCGAGATCGCGCGCATCGAGGGCCGCGATACCGACGCGATGCGGCTCTACGAGCGGGCGATCGCCGCGGCCCGGGCGAACGGATTCGTCCACAACCAGGCACTGGCGAACGAGCTCGCCGGGCGCTTCTACGCGGCGCGCGGAATCGAGCGGGTCGCCGAGGTCTATCTGCGGGAGGCGCGGAACGGCTATTTGCGCTGGGGTGCCGACGGCAAGGTGCGGCAGCTCGATCACCTTCATCCCCATCTCGGCACGGAGCAGCTGGCGCCCGATGCGCAGCGCACCATCGGGGCGCCCATCGAGCATCTGGACCTCGCTACGGTCCTCAAGGTCTCGGAGGCGGTTTCGGGCGAGATCGTGCTCGAGAAGCTGGTCGATGTGCTGCTCCGCACCGCCATCGAGCATGCCGGCGCAGAACGGGGCCTGCTCGTTCTGGCACGCGATGGCGAGCTCTTCATCGAGGCGGAAGCGAACACGGACGGTCATGCGGTGACGGTCCAGCTGCGCGAGGCGCCGGTCGCTGGCTCCCCGCTGCCCGAGTCCGTCGTCCACTACGCGGCGCGCACCCAGGAGAGCGTCATCCTGGACGACGCGCCCGCCGCAGGCCCGTTTTCAGGCGACGCATACTTCCGTGAGCAGCGCGCCCGATCGGTGCTCTGCCTGCCACTCGTCAAGCAGGGTAGCCTGGTTGCGCTGCTCTACCTCGAGAACAGCCTGGCTCCGAACGTCTTCACGCCGGCGCGGACGGCCGTCCTGAAGGTGCTCGCCTCGCAGGCGGCGATGGCGCTCGAGAGCAGCCGGCTCTACCGCGAGCTCCAGGAGCGGGAATCGAAGATCCGCCGCCTGGTCGATGCCAATGTCGTCGGCGTGTTGATCTCGCACTTGGACGGTCAGGTCGTGGAGGCGAACGACGCCTTCCTCGACATGGTGGGGTTCACGCGCGACGATCTCGCCTCGGGACGGATCAAGTGGACGGAGCTGACCCCTCCCGAGTGGCAAGCCGCCAGTCAACGCGCCGTTGAGCAATTACGCGCCACGGGAAGCGCTGATCTCTTCGAGAAGGAGTATTTCCGGAAGGACGGCAGCCGGGTGCCGGTGCTGGTCGCCGCCGCGGCCCTCGCGGGCACCCCGGCCCAGACCGTCGCGTTCGTCGTCGACCTCAGGGAGCGGAAGGCGGCGGAGGAAGCGCTCCTTCGCGCGCGAGAGGAGCTCGCACGCGTCACGCGCGTTTCGACGGTGGGCGAGCTGGCAGCCTCGATTGCCCACGAGATCAATCAACCGCTCGCCGCCGTCGCCACGTATGCGGGCGCCGCGCTGCTCTGGCTCCTGCGCGATCCGCCGAACCTCGAGAGGGCGCGAGACGCGTTGCAACGCACCATGCACGAAGGCGAGCACGCCGGGGAGATCGTCTCGCGCGTCCGTGCCCTGGTAAAGAAGGCGCCTCCTCGTACGGAAGCGGTCGACGTCGACGAGATTATCCTCGAAGTGCTCGATCTGAGCCGGAACGAGCTGCAGCGGAACGGAATCTCGATCCGGACGCAGCTCGCGACCGGCAAGCCGCTGGTCCGCGGCGACAGGATCCAGCTTCAGCAGCTGGTGCTGAACCTCATTCTCAACGCGGTCGATGCGATGAGCGAGCCGGGCGGCGCGCCACGGGAGTTGTCGATCTCTTCCCGGAGGGAGGGGGCGAACGAGATCCTCGTCGAAGTCCGCGATTCAGGGCACGGCCTTTCGCCCCGGACGACGGAACGGATCTTCGATCCTTTCTTCACCACCAAGCCCGACGGGATGGGAATGGGACTCTCCATCAGCCGCTCAATCGTGGTCGCCCATGGTGGCCGCCTCTGGGCGATGGCGAACGAGCCACGGGGAGCCGTCTTCCAGTTCGCGCTTCCGGCGGGCGAGTCCGATACCCATCCAAAAGCGTGAGTTACCCATCGCTCGCTGGCAGGCTGAAGAGGAAGATCGCTCCGCGCGGCGAGTTTTTCATCGCCCACAGCTTTCCGCCGTGGGCTTCGATGATCGAGCGGGAGATCGCGAGTCCGATGCCCATCCCCTCGGATTTCGTCGTGTAGAACGGCTCGAACATGTGCTCGGCGGTCTCAGCGTCGAGCCCCTTGCCGGTGTCCTTCACATCCACGACGACCTCGGATCCCTGGAGCGCGCGCGAACCGATCGATACCTCCCGGTAGCCTTCGCATCCGATCAAGGATTCCAGAGCGTTCTTGACCAGGTTCAGGATGACCTCCTGAACCTGGATGCGGTCGGCCAGCACGGCAGGCAGGTGCTGCGACAGTCGCGCGTCGAGCGCAACGTGCTGCTCTTCTGCTTGGCTCCCCATCAGCGCGACGACTCCGAGAATGATCTCGTTCAGGTCGAGGAGCTCCTTTTGCGGTGCGATCTTCTTGATCAACCCCCGAACTCGGCTGACGACGTCGCCGGCCCGCTTGACTGCCTGGATGATTTGTTCCAGCCCCTGTCGTGCCTGGGCAAGGTCGGGCTGCTGACGCGCGAGCCATCTCAATGACGTCCCGGCGTAGAGCTCGATCGCCGCCAGCGGCTGTTTCACCTCATGCGCTACGGAGGCGATCGCAAAATCAGCCGCGGCCGGCGCGGACTGGACGGTAGCCATCGCCGGGCGCGGCAAGACGACGACGACGCCCAGGCGTTCTCCGCGCACGACGGCCGGCTCTATCCACTCGGGGCGCAGCCAGGGCGGTAGCGTTGCCTCGCTGAGGTCGATGGCGGAATCCGCGCGAAAAGCTTCGATCGCGGCGTGTGCATTCAGGTCGAGATCCAGCCCCATTGCGGCCAGCGAAGCGCGGGCGCGCGCATCGGTCGCGGTCAAGCGCCCCCTGCGGTCGTAGAACAGGAGACCTCCATCCGCCGCCCTGGACAGGTTTCCAACCCCCCACTCGAGAAGGCGCTGCCGCAACTCGGAGTCGAGGGACGACAGCCGCTCTTCGATGCGGGTCGCCGACGACACTGCCAGCGCCAGCCAATGGCGATTGAAACTGTTGCGCTTCCCTGAAATGTCCACCACACCGAGCAGTTCGCCGCTCGCGGGATCGCGCACCGCCGTGGCCGAACAGGTCCACGGCTTGATGCCCGCGCAGAAGTGCTCCGCACCATGGACGCGTACGGGTCCGCCGACGGACAGCGCCGTGCCGATGGCGTTGGTGCCGCTCAACAGCTCGTTCCAGTTCGCACCCGCGGTGAGACGGATGTCGAGCGCGGCCTCCAGCGTGGCTGCGTCGCCTTCGCTCTGGAGGATCACGCCGGTCGGGTCGGTCAAGATCATCATCGTGGCCGACTCCGACAGCAGATCGTGTGCCTGCATCATCACCGGACGGCTGGCCTCGATCAGTTCTCGGTGCCGCTGCCGCAAGGCCATCAGTTCCGGTTCCGCGAGCGGGTCCGGCGCGTGCTCGAGCGCTGGGTCGACGTACGCGGAACGGCACCGCATCCAGGATTGTCCGACCACGTCCGGCACTACGCCCGAAGCCAATCCGGCGCCTTCGACGAACCGCTCCCAAGCCGCAAGCAGCCGCCGGTCGTATCTGCGGTCCGTGACCCCTCGGGCAGGGTCATGTCGCCCCATGACGGCCTCCGCTCGTCGGATTCCGAGCCCCACGAGCAGAGGGGAGCTTAACAGAACCGGCGTACTCCAAGGCGTGCCTCCCGCGGGCAACGTTGGGGGGATCAAAAATGTAGAATGGCGTACTCCCGGAGGGGAACGGCGCTGAAGGGTGGCCGTGATGGATCTGTCGGAGTACGTCTTCGAGCTGCTTCGTACCGACGAGGATCTCGCGCTTCATCGAGGCCGGCCCGGAAGGCCGACCGCGTCGGGCTGTCGCCCCATCCTCTTGCTCCGAGCCGTCTCCGAACATCCCGCGCCGGCGACGCTCAAGCGGCTCGCGCACGAGCATTCGATTGAGCGCGAGCTGCGTTCCGCATGGGCAGCTCAGCCGGCCGCGCTCACGGAGCACCAAGGCCGGACCACCCTGGTCCTCGAGGACCCCGGCGGCAAGCCCCTGGACGGGCTGCTGCGGGCGCCGATGGAGCTCGGCCTCTTCCTGCGCGTGGCAGTGGGCCTCGCGTCCGCGCTGCGCCAGCTGCACGCGCAGGGCATCATCCACAAGGACATCAAGCCAGCCAACCTCCTGGTCGACACCGCGACCGGCCGGGTGTGGCTGATGGGCTTCGGCATCGCCTCGCAGCTGCGGCGCGAGCGCCAGGCACCGGAGCCGCCGGAGGTCATCGCCGGCACCCTCCCGTACATGGCACCGGAGCAGACCGGGCGGATGAACCGGTCGATCGACTCACGCAGCGATCTGTACAGCCTCGGCGTCACGCTCTACGAGATGCTGACCGGCAGCCTGCCCTTCGTCGCGTCCGACCCGATGGAATGGGTGCACTGCCACATCGCGCGGCAGCCGCCGCCGCCGTCCGAGCGGCGGGACGACGTCCCCGGCGTCGTCTCGGCGATCGTGACGAAGCTGCTCGCGAAGACGCCCGAGGAGCGCTACCAGACCGCCGCCGGGGTCGAGCGCGACCTGCGGCGCTGCCTCGCCGCATGGCAGGCGGAGCGCCGGATCGACGACTTCCGAATCGGCGAAGAGGACACGCCCGACCGGCTCCTCGTTCCCGAGAAGCTCTACGGGCGCTCGCGCGAGGTCGAGACGCTGCTCGCCGCTTTCGACCGGATCATGACGAGCGGGAGGCCGGAGCTGGTGCTGGTCTCCGGGTACGCGGGCATCGGCAAGTCGTCGGTGGTGAACGAGCTGCACAAGGTGCTCGTGCCGCCGCGCGGCCTCTTCGCCTCGGGGAAGTTCGATCAGTACAAGCGCGACATCCCGTACGCCACGGTCGCCCAGGCCTTTCAGAAGCTGGTCCAGTCGCTCCTGGGCAAGAGCGAGGTGGAGCTGGCCCGCTGGCGCGACGCGCTCCGCGACGCGCTCGAGCCGAATGGGCGGCTGATGGTCGACCTGGTCCCGAAGCTCGCGCTCATCATCGGCGAGCAGCCGCCGGTACCCGAGCTGTCGCCACAGGATGCGCAGCAGCGCTTCCAGCTCGTGCTCCGGCGGTTCATCGGCGTCTTCGCGCGGCCGGAGCACCCGCTGGCGCTCTTCCTCGACGACCTGCAGTGGCTCGACGCCGCGACGCTCGACCTGCTCGAGGACGTGCTCACCCGGTCGGAGCTGCAGCACCTGATGCTGATCGGCGCCTACCGGGATAACGAGGTCACTCCCGCCCATCCGCTGATGCGAAAGCTCGAGGCGATCCGGAACGCGGGCGCGCCCGTGCAGGAACTCAGGCTGGGCCCGCTCTCCCGCGACGACGTGGGTCAGCTCGTCGCGGATGCAGTTCGCTGCGAGCCGGCGCATGCCGCCCCGCTGGCGGAGCTGGTGCACGAGAAGACTGGCGGCAACCCGTTCTTCCTCATCCAGTTCCTCTCTGCCCTTGCCGACGAGGAGCTGCTCGCGTTCGATCCGGACGCGGCGCGCTGGTCGTGGGACGTCGGGCGCATGCACGCGAAGGGGTACACGGACAACGTCGTGGACCTCATGGTGGCCAAGCTGACCCAGCTACCGCTCGTGACGCAGGAGGCGCTGCAGCAACTCGCCTGCCTCGGCAACATCGCCGACCTGACCACGCTCGCGCTCGTGCGCGGGACGTCGAAGGAACAGGTCGACGCGGACCTGTGGGAGGCGGTCCGCCTGGAGCTGATCGAGCGCCTGGATGGCGCCTACCGGTTCGTGCACGACCGCGTCCAGGAAGCTGCTTACTCGCTCATCCCGGAACGGTCGCGCGCCGACGCACACCTGAAGATCGGGAGATTGCTCGTGGCGCACACGCCGCCGGAGAAGCGCGAGGAGGTCATCTTCGAGATCGTCAATCAGCTCAACCGCGGCGCGGCCCTGATCACGTCGCGAGACGAACGTGAGGACCTGGCTGAGCTCAACCTGATCGCGGGCAAGCGCGCCAAGGCATCTACCGCTTACACCTCGGCGCTCACCTATCTCCTCGCGGGTGCGGCATTGTTGGCGGAGGATTGCTGGGAGCGCCAGCATGCGCTCGCGTTCTCGCTAGAGTTCCACCGCGCCGAATGCGAGTTCCTGATCGGCGCGCTGGCAGCGGCGGAGGAGCGCTTGACCGCGCTGTCAACTCGCGCCGCCGCTGCGGTCGAGCAAGCGACCGTGTCGTGCTTGCGCATGGATGTGCACACGACTCTTGGTCAGATCGGCCGCGCGGTCGCCGTCGGTCTCGACTACCTGCGACGGGTAGGCATCGACTGGTCGCCGCATCCGACCGACGAGGATGCGCGCCGCGAATACGACCGCATCTTGGCCCAGCTTGGCAGCCGCACCATCGACGAGCTCATCGAGCTGCCGTTGATGAGCGACCCGGCAGCCCTCGCGACGCTCGACGTGCTGACCAGGCTCATTCCTTCTGCAATGTTCACGGATGCGAACCTATTGGCCCTGGTCATTTGCCAGGCGGTCGATGTCAGCCTTGAGCGCGGCCACACCGACGGTTCGTGCTTCGCCTATGTCATGCTGGGCCAGCAAGCCGCGCTGCGCTTCGGCGACTATCAGGCCGCCTCACGCTTCGGTCAGCTTGGCTACGACCTGGTCGAACGACGTGGACTGAGGCGGTTCCGGTCCCGGATCTATTTAACTTTTGGAAGTGTCATTCTGCCCTTGACGCGACATGTCAGGGGTGGCCGCGAGCTGGTGCGCCGCGCATTCGAGGCCGCGCACCAGACCGGCGACCTCACGTTTGCGTGCTACAGCTGCATTCTTTTGAACCTCAACATGCTCGTGGCAGGCGACCCCCTTGCCGAGACGCAGCGCGAAGCTGAGAACGGCCTTGCGTTTGCGCAGAAGATGCGATTCGGGTTCGCCGTTGACTCCATCGCCACACACCTCGGGCTCATCCGCACGCTGCGGGGGCTGACGCGGAAGTTCGGCACCCTGAATGATGAGCAGTTTGACGAGCTGCGGATCGAGCGCCATTTTGCGGACAATCCGGGTTTGGCGCTGAGCGAGTGCTGGTATTGGACCCGCAAGCTGCAGGCGCGCTACTTGGCCCGCGACTATGCAGCGGCCCTCGAGGCCTCATCGCAGGTGCAACGGCTGCTGTACACATCGCCATCACCAGTGGAAACGGCGGACTTTCACTTTTACGGCGCGTTGTCCCACGCCGCATCATGCGACTCCGCTGCAGCTGACCACCGACACCAGCATGTCGAGGCGCTGGCCGCCCACCACAGACAGCTCGCGGTCTGGGCGGAGAATGGCCCGGAGACCTTTGGAGATCGCGCCGCGCTGGTGGGCGCGGAGATCGCACGCCTGAAAGGCCGCGAGCTCGATGCCATGCGCCTGTACGAACGGGCCATCCAATCCGCCCGCGCCAACGGCTTTGTCCACCATGAGGCACTGGCCCACGAACTGGCCGGCCGCTTTTATCTGCAGCGCGGGTTCGAGACGGCCGGCTCTGCGCACCTGCGCCACGCGCGGGCGTGCTATGCGCTCTGGGGTGCCGACGGCAAGGTGCAGCAACTCGATCAGCTCTATCCGCACTTCCGTAAGGAAGAGCTGTCGCCCGACGCGCGAGGAATCATCGGCGCGCCGGTCGAGCACCTCGATCTCGCAACCGTCCTCAAGGTCTCGCAGGCCGTGTCGGGCGAGATCGTACTCGAGAAGCTGATCGACATGCTGCTCCGCACCGCCATCGAGCATGCCGGCGCGGAGCGGGGGCTGCTCATCCTGCCCTGGGGTGGCGATCTCTCGATCGAGGCGGAAGCCAACACGGACGGTCACACGGTGACGGTCCACCTGCGCGAGACGCCGGTCGCCGGCTCAGCGCTCCCGGAGTCGGTCGTCCATTACGCGGCGCGAACCCAGGAGAGCGTGATCCTGGAAGACGCGTCCGCCCCGGGCCCGTTCTCCGGCGACGCATACATCCGTGAGCGGCGCGCCCGATCGGTGCTCTGCCTGCCACTCGTCAAGCAGGGCACGCTGGTTGCGCTGCTCTACCTCGAGAACAGTCTGGCTCCCAATGTCTTCACATCAGCCCGGACGGCAGTCCTGAGGGTGCTCGCCTCGCAGGCGGCGATGGCGCTCGAGAGCAGCCGGCTGTACGGCGAGCTGCTGGAGCGGGAGGCGAAGATCCGCCGCCTGGTCGACGCCAACGTCGTCGGCGTTTTGATCTCGGACCTGGACGGCCGGGTCAGTGAGGCGAACAACGCCTATCTCGACATGGTCGGGTACACGCGTGACGATCTCGTCTCGGGACGAGTCAAGTGGACGGACCTGACACCTCCCGAGTGGATGGCCGTGAGTCAACGCGCGGTGGAGCAGCTGCGCGACACCGGAACCGCGGATCTCTTCGAGAAGGAGTACTTCCGGAAGGACGGCAGCCGGGTGCCGGTGCTGGTCGCCGCCGCGGCTCTCGGGGGCAACCCGATCCAGGTCGTCGCCTTTGTGGTCGACCTGAGGGAGCGGAAGGCGGCGGAAGAAGCGCTCCTTCGCGCGCGCGAGGAGCTCGCACGGGTCGCTCGCGTTTCCACCGTGGGCGAGCTGGCTGCCTCGATCGCGCACGAGATCAATCAGCCCCTTGCCGCGGTCGCCACGTATGCGGGCGCCGCGCACCTCTGGCTCCAGCGCGATCCGCCGAATGTCGAGAGAGCGCGAGACGCTTTGCAACGCACCATGCAGGAAAGCGAGCACGCAGGGGAGATCGTGGCGCGCGTCCGCGCTCTGGTGAAGAAGGCGCCTCCTCGTACGGCAGCGGTCGACATCAACAGCGTGATCGTCGAGGTGCTCGATCTGAGCCGGAACGAGCTGCAGCGGAACGGAATCTCGATCCGGACGCAGCTGGCGACCGGCAAGCCGCGGGTCCGCGGCGACAGGATCCAGCTTCAGCAGCTGGTGCTGAACCTCATTCTCAACGCGGTCGATGCGATGAGCGAGCCGGGCGGCGCGCCACGGGAGCTGTCGATCTCTTCCCGGAGGGAGGGGGCGAACGAGATCCTCGTCGAAGTCCGCGATTCAGGCCACGGCCTTTCGCCCCAGACGATGGAACGGATCTTCGATCCTTTCTTCACCACCAAGCCCGACGGGATGGGCATGGGACTCTCCATCAGCCGCTCGATCGTGGTCGCCCATGGTGGCCGCCTCTGGGCGATGGCGAACGAGCCGCGGGGAGCCGTCTTCCAGTTCGCGCTTCCCGCGGTCGAGCCCGACAGCCGTCCAGAGGCGTGAGTCATGCTTCGAGGTGCGGTGCACCGCTGGCGGACCGCATACGCGTTACACTCTCCAGCAGCCGCAAGTCGCGGCGCGCGGGGCTCGGCATGGAAGTAAACCCGTCGGAACCGGAACCGGCTGCCGGCCTGAAGCCACTCTTCTCGGCCCTGCAATTCGACGTGGTCCGGCGGGATCCCTCGTTCGTCCTATATCGAGCACGCGAGAAGGGCGCTTCCGGAACGATGCTCGCCCTGGCCCCTGCGGGCCGCGACCCGTCCCCCGCGGCGCTGTCGCGGCTGCAGCACGAGTACTCACTGCGGTCCGAGCTGGACGCGGCGTGGGCCATTCGTGCGCTCGACCTCGTCCGCGTCGACGGCGTGCCAATGCTGCTGCTGGAGGATCCGCGAGGCGAGTCCCTCGATCGCCTGGTGGGCCGGCCGATGGATGTGACCCGCTTCCTGCGCATCGGCGTCGGTCTCTCCGCCGCCCTCGCCCGGTTGCATGCGCGCGGGATCATCCACAAGGACATCCGGCCCGCGAACGTCGTGGTCGATCTGGATACCGGTGCAGTGCACCTGTTCGGGTTCGGTGTCGCCTCGCGCGTTCCGCGCGAACGTCCGGGTGCAGGCCGTGCCGCGATCGCCGAGACCGGTCTGGCCTACATGGCGCCGGAGCAAACCGGCCGGATCAATCGATCGGTCGACTCCCGCACCGACCTGTACTCGGCGGGCGTCGTGCTCTACCAGATGCTCACGGGTGTGCTGCCGTTCGACGCGCACGATCCGCTCGAATGGGTCCACGCCCACCTTGCGCGAAGCCCCGTCAGCCCCCGCGAGCGCCGGCCGGAAATCCCGGCGGTGTTGTCCCAGGTCGTGATGAAGCTGCTCTCGAAGGCTTCCGACGACCGCTACCAGACTGCCGCGGGTCTGCAGGCTGACCTCGAACGGTGCCTCGCACAGTGGCGCTCCGCCGCGCGGATCGACGAATTTCGCATCGGCCTCGACGACGTGCCGGACCGGCTCCTGATCGCCGAGAAGGTCTATGGCCGCGAGAAGGAGGCACGGGCGCTGCTCGATGCCTTCGAGCGCGTCGCCGCGACCGGCAGGCCTGAAGTCGCGCTGGTGGCCGGACCGGCGGGCGCCGGGAAATCGACCCTCGTCCAGGGTTTGCAGAACGCCGTCCTGGCGAGGAATGGGTTCTTCCTCTCGGGCAAGTTCGACCAGAAGCAGCGCGATGCGCCGTACGCGACCCTCGTGCAGGCATTCCACGAGCTGATGCGCCGGATCCTCGGCGAGAGCGAAGCAACCGTTGCCCGCTGGCGCGACGCCTTCCTCGAAGCGCTCGGAACGAACACCCGGCTGGTCGCGGATCTGGTGCCGGAGATGGAGCTGATCGTCGGCAAGCAGCAGCCGCCGCCGGAGCTGCCGGGCGACGCCGCACAGAACCGATTCGATGCGGCGCTTCAATCCTTCGTCGGAGTGGTCGCGCGGCAGGAGCATCCTCTGGTGCTCTTCGTCGACGATTTGCAATGGGTCGATCCCGCAACGCTCCGGTTCCTCGAGCGATTGGCCGCCTCGACGGAGCCGCTCCATCTCCTGCTCGTCGCGGCCTATCGAGACGACGATCTGACGCGCACAAGTCCTCTTGCGTCCGGCCTCGAGTCGATCAGGGGCAGCGGAGGAGCCGTTCTCGAGCTCGCGGTTCCACCGCTGAACTTGCCCGAAGTGGCGGCGATCCTCGCGGATGCGCTGCACCGCGATGCCGCGGAGGTCGCGCAGCTCGCGGCGCTCGTCCACCAGAAGACCGGTGGCAATCCCTTCTTCACCATCCAGTTTCTCGATACGCTCGCGAACGAGGGCTTGTTGGTGTTCGATCCGCTCGCGCGCGGCTGGAAGTGGGAGATGGGGCGGATCCAGGCGAAGCGGTACACGGACAACGTCGGAGTCCTGATGCTCGGGAAGCTCCGACAGCTTCCGTCCGAGGCACGCAGCGCGGTGGGTCTTCTGGCCTGTCTCGGCCACCGCGTCGAAACGGCGTTGCTGGCGGCCGGGAGCGGACTGTCGCAGGAGCAGGTCCACGAGGCGCTCGCCCCCGCGCTGCGCGAGGGATTGCTGTTTCGCGAGACGGATGCGTACGAATTCCTCCACGACCGCGTGGAAGAAGCAGCGTACGCCCTGATCCCGGAGGAGCAGCGCGCCCCGATCCACCTCCGCATCGCGCGGCGGCTGCTCGCTGCCGGGGCTGAGGCGAACCTGTTCGACGTCGTGAACCAGTTCGACCGCGGCGCCGGGCTGATCTCCGGCGACGAGGAGAAGCACCTCGTGGCAGAGCTGCACCTCCGCGCGGCGAGGAAGGCGAAGGCATCGAGTGCCTACGCGTCGGCGGCGAAGTATTGTGCGGCGGGAATCGCGCAGCTCGGTGCGCAGGGCTGGTCGAAACGCTATGCGCTCGCCCTGGCGCTCGCGCTCGAGGGCGCGGAGTGCAGCCTCCTCAGCGGTGACTTCGAAGGCGCTGGAACCCTGATCGCGAGCATCCTCTCCCGGGCCGAATCGAAGGTCGACAAGGCAGCCGCCTACCGGCTTCGCATCACGCTCGAGGTCGTGAATTCGGCGAACACCCAGGCGGTCGCGACCGGGATCGAGTGTCTGCGGCTCTTCGGGATCGAGCTGCCTCCGCATCCCTCCTGGGAACGGGTGGGCACGGAGTACCAGCGCGTGTGGGAGGCGCTCGGCGATCGGCCGATCGAGAGCCTCGTCGATCTGCCGCCGTTGACCAACCCCGAGATCGAGGCAGTCCAACGCGTCCTGGTCGACCTCTACGCGCCTGCATACCTGACGGACGGAGGGAGACTGTACGCCCTGATCACGTGCACGATCGTCAACCTCACGCTCCTGCACGGAACGAGCGAGCCTTCCGCCCACGCCTACGCCTGGTTCGGCTGGGCCATCGGGGCCGCGTTCCGGAAATACAAAGAGGGCTACCGATTCGGCAAGCTGGCTTGCGCGCTCGCCGAGTCCCGCGGCTTCGTCGCGCAGCTCGGCCGGATCCAGTATGCGATGGGGTTGATCTCGACTTGGCTGGAGCCGATCACCGCCTCCATCGAGCACTACCGCAGGGCGTTCCACACTGGGGTGGAAACCGGCGATCTCTTCTGGGCGGGGTACAGCGCCGCGCAACTGGTGGTGCGCCGCCTGATCCGCGGCGACCCACTGGACGACGTGTGGGACGAGACCGAGGAGTTTCTCGCGTTCAACCGGCGGACCCAGTACGGCCTCGCGGTCGATCTCGTCCTGAGCCAGCAGCGGTACGTCGCGTCCCTCCAGGGTACCAGGCGAGCGTCGTCCTTCCTGGCGAGCTTCGACGAGCCTGCATTCGAGGCGCGGCTCGGACCCGATCGCATGAGCACCATGGTATGCTGGTACTGGATCCTCAAGCTCGCCGCCTCCTTCACCAACGGCGATTACCAGGCGGCGCTGGCCGCCATGCGCAGCGCGGAGGCGGTCCTCTGGAGCTCGTGGGGACAGATCCAACTCCTCGATTACCACTACTTCGCGGCGCTGACCCTGACGGCGGTCGGACCGCCGGCGTCTCGCGAGCGGGAACATTGGCGAAAGCAGCTCGGCGTCCATCTGGATCAACTCCAGCAGTGGGCTGAGCAGCTCCCGAAGACGTATCTCGACAAGGCGGCTCTGGTGTCGGCGGAGATCGCCCGGGTGGAGGGGCGCGATCTCGAGGCGATGCGTCTGTACGAGACCGCGATCCGGGCGGCGCAAGAGAGCGGCTCCGCGCGCCACGAGGCGATCGCCAACGAGCTGGCGGCGGGCTTCTACCTGCAACACGCCGTCGCCCGGGCAGGGGGCGCGTGTCTGGAGCAGGCGCGCGACTCCTACCTGCGCTGGGGAGCGCTGGCGAAGGCGAAGCATCTCGACGCGACGATCGAGGCGCTCCGCGCTCGAGCGCCACAGGCCGCCAGCTCCGAGCCGTCGCTGCTCGACCGGCTCGATCTCTCGTCCGTGGTCAAGGCCACCACGGCGATCTCGACCGAGCTCGCCCCGGAGAACCTGTTCGAGACGCTGATGCGGATCCTGGTCGAGCACGCGGGCGCCGATCGGGGATTGCTCCTCGTCGAGCGCGCCGGCGCCTGGCATGTCCGGGCAGAGGCGACCGCGGCGGACTCGGCCGTCGAGGTCCGCGTCCTCGACAGGGCCGCGACGGGCGCGGACCTGCCTCTCTCCGCGCTGCAATACGCGACCCAGGCGCGCAGGCCGCTCCTTCTCGACGACGCACGGCTCGCGGCCGACCATCTGGCCGACCTCCGGCAGCTTCGCAGCCGTCCGCGATCGCTCCTCTGCGTTCCGCTGGTGAAGCAGGAAAGGCTCGCCGGGGTCGTCTATCTCGAGAACACCATGGCCCCGGACGCGTTTCCTCCAGAGCGCGTCGCGCTGCTCGAGGTCCTCGGCTCGCAGGCCGCCGTCGCTCTCGAGAACGCGCGCCTCTACGCCGAGCTCGAGGAGGAGAATCGCGAACGGCGCAAAGCCGAGGAGGAGCTGCGCGAGAGCGAATGCCGCTGGCGCAACCTCTTCGCGACCGCCGCCGTCTCATTGTGGCAGCTTGACTTCTCGGACGTCGAACAGCGACTCGACCACCTGCGGTCACAGGGCGTCCATGACTTCGGCTCCTACTTCGCGGGGCACCCCGAGTTCGCCCGGGAAGCCGTCAGCCTCGTGAAGATCATCGACGTCAACGAGGCGACGCTCGAGTTGCTCGGCGCCAGGAGCAAGGAAGAGTTGAAGCCCGATGCGATCCTGCTGCCCGAGACGGTGGCGACATGCGGCGAACAGATCGTCGCCCTGGCCGAGCGACGGACGCCATTCAACGCGGAGACGGCCCTGCGCAGCTTGACCGGAGAACGGATCGACGTCCTGCTCAGCATGAGCGTACCCCCTCAGCCGGCGAAGCTCGACGACGTGCTGGTCGCGGTCGTCGACCTCCGGGAGCGAAAGGCGACGGAGGAAGCGCTCCTTCGCGCGCGGGAGGAGTTGGCACGCGTCACGCGGGTTTCGACGGTCGGCGAGCTGGCTGCCTCGATCGCCCACGAGATCAATCAACCGCTCGCCGCCGTCGCCACGTATGCAGGCGCCGCGCTGCAGTGGCTCGGGCGTGACACGCCGAACGTCGACCGAGCCCGCGACGCGGTGGAACGCACCGTCCAGGAAAACGAGCATGCAGGAAAGATCGTCTCGCGTGTCCGTGCTCTGGTGAAGAAGGTGCCTCCTCGCACCGAACCTCTGGGCATCAATACGGTTGTTCTCGAGGTGCTCGAAATGACGCGAAACGAGCTGCAGCGAAACGGGATCTCGCTCAGGACGGAGCTCTCCGCCGAGAATCCTCTGGTCCTCGGGGACAGAATCCAGCTGCAGCAGGTCCTGCTGAATCTCATCCTCAATGCTGTCGACGCGATGCGGCAGCCGGGTACCTCGCTGCGCGAGTTGTCGATCATCAGCCGGAGCGAAGGGGGGAAGGAGGTCTTCGTCGAGGTCCGCGACTCGGGGCCGGGCTTTGAAGCCGAGACGTTGGATCGGATCTTCGATCCCTTTTTCACCACCAAACCCGATGGGATGGGAATGGGACTGTCCATCAGCCGCTCGATCGTGGTCGCCCATGGTGGACGGCTCTGGGCGACGGCGAACGAGCCCCGGGGAGCGGCTTTCCAGTTCGCGCTTCCCGCAGCCGAGTCCGACACCCATCCAAAAGCGTAAGTCACCTATCCCTAGGGCGCGTGGAAAACGGCCAGACCTTGACGTACTACTGACGTCCGAAATGTTCCGTTCCCTTCCTGAAGGCGTCCGCCTCGGCTACCGCCTCGCGGAGAACTTTACGATCTCCATCGTCGACGATGATCCAACGGTTCGAGACGCCTTGTGCCGCCTGATGGATTCGGCCGACTTGACCGCCGAGGCTTTCGCGCGCGCGGAAGAGTTTCTCGCCTCTCCCTCTCGGGCGAAGACGACTTGCCTGATCCTCGACGTCCGCATGCCAGGAATGGACGGCCTGGAGCTTCAGCGCCGTCTCGTCGCATCCGGTTGGAAGGTGCCGATCATCTTCATCTCGGCACACGCGGACGAGCAGGTTCGCGCGGACGCGATGCAGGCTGGGGCGGTCGAGTTCTTCGAGAAGCCGTTCAGTAGCCCTGCGTTGCTCATGGCGATCCGCGCCGCAAGCGCCTCCCTCGCGGCAGGTCCTCCCGGCAAATGACCTCACGCGGACCCACCTTCGGCAGAGTTGACGGATACACCCCGTCGGCGCAGTCTGCGCCGAAGTCAGGGGCTTCGGTGCTGGAGAGAGCGCGCGCGGATGAACCGATCGTCTACGTCGTGGACGATGAGCCGTCCATCCGGAACTCCACGAAGGAACTCGCAGAGTCGGTCGGACTGCACGTGCAGACCTTCGCCGCCGCGCAGGACTTTCTCCAGACCCAGCGGCCGGACGTACCGGGCTGCCTCGTTCTGGACGTCCGGCTGCCGGGACTGAGCGGGTTCGATCTGCAGCGCGAGCTGGGCAAGTCGAAGAATCCCCTGCCCATCATCTTCATCACCGGCCACGGCGACATCACGATGTCGGTGAAGGCGATGAAAGCCGGAGCAATCGACTTCCTGGCGAAGCCATATCGCCATCAGGATTTGCTCGACGCGATCGCCCACGCAATCGAACGTGACCGACTGGCCCGGAGGCAACGAAGCGAGCTCCTGGAAGTGAGGAGCCGCTACCAGACGCTGACGCCGCGGGAGCGCGAGGTGATGTCGTTTCTGGTGAAGGGCTTGCTCAACAAGCAGGTGGCCGCGGAGCTCGGGATGACTGTTCCCACCGTGAAGTTCCATCGCGCCCACCTGCTGGAGAAGATGAAGGCCGAGTCGATCGCCGAGCTGGTCCGGATGTCCGAAAGGCTGGAGGCGCACAGCGACGAGGAAAGTGCGACCTAGATCAGTGGCGAGGACAACCGAACCAACGGCGAGCTATGCAGATCTCGCGTGGTCGCTATCCTGCGCTTCGTGACGCCGCCGTGCTGGCCAGCATCGGGACATGACGAGGTCCTGCGTGCGGACGGCGATCTCGTCCTCTCCAGGAGCGCGACGGATGACGGCCGCTCTTCCGTCCTGAAAGTGACGACGGCGGCCGAGCGACCCGTGCCGGGAAGCCTGGCGCGGCTCGAGCACGAGCATGCGTTGCGGAACGAGCTGGATCCCGCATGGGCAGCACGGCCGCTGACACTGCTGAGCGATCACGGGCGGACGACGCTGCTGCTCGAAGATCCCGGCGGCGAGCCGCTGGCGCGTCTTCTGGGGCACCCGATGGAGCCAGCGTCGTTCCTCCGCGTCGCCATCGGCCTGGCCGCCGCGCTCGGCCGGCTCCACGAACGCGGCCTGATCCACAAGGATCTCAAGCCGGCCAACGTCCTCGTGCGTGGCACGATCGGCGACGTCTGGTTGACGGGGTTCGGCGTAGCGTCGCGAATTCCGCGCGAGCGGTCCGCGCCGGAACCGCCCGACATCATCGCGGGTACGCTCGCATACATGGCACCCGAGCAGACGGGGCGGATGAATCGATCGGTCGATTCACGGAGCGATCTGTACGCCCTCGGCGTGACGTACTACGAGATGTTGACGGGCGCACTGCCGTTCGTCGCGAGCGATTCGATGGAGTGGGTGCATTCCCATATCGCCCGCCAGGCGGTCCCGCCTCGCGAACGCGTGCAAGGAGTGCCCGCCCCGCTCAGCGCGATCGTGATGAAGCTTCTCGCAAAGAGGGCGGAGGATCGCTACCAGACCGCGGTGGGAGTTGAAGCCGACCTGCGAAGGGCCCTGAGCGAGCTGGAGGCCCGTGGCCGTATCGAGCCCTTCCCCCTCGGCGCACACGACGTGCCCGATCGCCTGGTGATCCCCGAGACGCTCTACGGCCGGGAGCGCGAGACCCTGATGCTGCTCGACTCCTTCGACCAGGTGGTCGCGAGCGGCGCGCCACATCTGCTACTGGTTTCCGGGTATTCCGGGATCGGCAAGTCGTCGGTCGTCAACGAATTGCACAAGGCGCTGGTGCCACCGCGCGGCCTTTTCGCCTCCGGCAAGTTCGATCAGTACAAGCGCGACATTCCGTATGCCACGCTGGCGCAGGCTTTCCAGTCCCTGATCCGCCCCATGCTCGGCCTGCCGGAAGCCGATCTCGCCCCGTGGCGGGACGCGATCCAGCAGGCGCTCGGTCCGAACGGTCGACTCGTCGTCGCCCTCGTTCCCGAGCTCGAGCTGATCATCGGAGCCCAGCCGGCGGTCCCGGAGCTTCCGGCGCAGGACGCGCAGAACCGGTTCCAGATGGTGTTCCGCCGGTTCCTGGGGGTGTTCGCGAAGAAGGAGCATCCTCTCGCGCTCTTTCTCGACGATCTGCAGTGGTTGGATAACGCCACCCTCAAGCTGATCGAGCACCTCGTCAGCCATGCCGAAACGCGCTACCTGCTCCTGATCGGCGCGTATCGGAACAACGAAGTGGGTCCGTCCCACCCTCTCATGCTGACGCTCGATTCGATCCGCAAGACCCAGGCAAAGGTCAGCGAGATCCTGCTCGCGCCCCTCGGCATCGATGACGTCGGCCGGCTCGTCGCCGATGCGCTGCACTGCGAGCCCGCGCGCGCGAGAGCGCTGGCGCGGCTGGTGCAAGAGAAGACCGCCGGGAACCCGTTCTTCTCCATCCAATTCCTCACCACGCTCGCCGAGGAGCGGCTGGTGGAGTTCGACGCGCGCACGGCGTCGTGGCGATGGGACGTGCAGCGCATCGAGGGCAAGGGCTTCACCGACAACGTGGTGGAGCTCATGATCGCCAAGCTGAAGCGTCTGCCGGCGACGACCCAGGAGGCGATGACGCTGCTCGCCTGCCTGGGAAACCTCGCCGAGGCCGCGACCCTGGCGGTCGTTCGCGGTGGATCCATCGACGACCTGGACACGGCGCTCTGGGAAGCGGTGCGGGCTGGATTCGTCACGCGCGTCGATGGGACGTACAAGTTCGTCCACGATCGCATCCAAGAGGCGGCCTATTCGCTGATCCCGGAAGCGCATCGAACGGAAACGCACCTCCGCATCGGCCGTCTGCTACTCGCCCGGCTCAGGGTCGATGCGCCCGCCGAGCACGTATTCGCGGTGGTCAGCCAGCTGAATCGCGCGGTCGATCTGGTCACGGGCGCCGACGAGAAGGCATCCCTCCTCCGGATGAACGTCCTCGCCGGCAAGAAGGCGAAGTCCGCCATCGCTTACGCTTCTGCGCGTAATTACCTGGCACAAGCTGCCGCGCTCGCGGCCCCGGACGCGTGGAAGCGGCTCTACGAGGAGACTTTCGAGCTGCATCTCTTGTTGTCCGAATGCGAATACCTGGTGGGCAATTTCACCACGGCCGACCGGCTCTTCGACTTGATCCTTGCCAACGCGCGATCCGACGTCGACCGCGCAACCGTGTACGGCCTTCGCATGAAGCTGTACCAGGTCGCAGGCAAATACGACGATGGTGTCGCCGTTGCTCTCGAAGCCCTGAGGCTGTTCGGCGTCATCTTCCCGGAGGCCGACGCGGAGATCCAGGCGGCCGCCGAGGCCGAGTACCGTGACGTCCCGCTTCATCTGCGCGGACGTCGCATCGCGGATGTGCTCGAGGCGCCACGAGCAGCGGATCCCGCGATGCGGGCGGTGATCAACCTCCTGGTCGAGGCAGTGCCCTGCGCCTATATCGGACGGCCAAAGCTCCTCCCCGTGATCATGCTGAAAGCCGTGAACTTCTCGCTGCGATACGGCCACACCGAGCAATCGAGCTTCGCCTATGGCGCCTATGCCCTGATGCTGGTCTCGATGATGGGCGACATCCCGTCGGCGTTCGAGTTCTCGGAGCTGTCGCTGCGCCTGAACGAGAAGCTCGACAACCCTCGCTTGCGGGGGACCCTGCTTCATCTGCACGGCGACCACGTCAACTTCTGGCGGCGCCATCTCGCGACGGGGATCCCGATCCTGGAGCAAGCTTTCGTCGCCTGCCAGGAGGTCGGGGACCTCGTGTATGCGGGCTTTCTCTCCTTCGAGACGGTCTGGCAGGTGCTCGAGAAGGGAGACCCGCTCGAGCGGGTCCTGGAGGTTTCCAGGAAGTACGCGGCATTCGCCCAGCAGAGTCACAATGAGCCGATCTACCAGACCATCCGCCTCGAGCAGCAATTCGTCGCGAGCCTCCAGGGAAGAACGACTGACCCGCTCGCGTTGGAGGACGGCAGCTTCGACGAGGCGGCTTGCGTCGCTGCCATCGCGAAGGCGACGTTCGGCTGCGGCATCGTCTTCCATCACATCATGAAGCAGATCCTGGCCTTCCTCCATGGGCGGCATGCCGAGGCTCTCGAGCACGCCAAGCGGGCGGAGCCGGTCCTCGGCGCCGCCATGGCCATGCCGATCGAGGCCACCCACCACTTCATCTACGCACTCACCCTGACTGCTCTCCATCCGGCGGCATCCGACGCGCAGCGCCAGGAACATGCAGGCCTCCTCCGGGAGAAACTGAAGAAGCTCGAGCTGTGGGCCGCCAACTGTCCCGAGAACTACGGCAACCGCCTCGCGCTCGTCCTGGCCGAGCTCGCGCGGATCGAAGAGCGGTATCTGGACGCGGAGCGCCTGTACGAAGACGCCATCCGGCTGGCGCGCGAGCACGGCTTCATCCAGAACGAGGCGCTCGCGAACGAGCTCGCTGCGCGCTTCTACGCTGCGCGCGGCTTCGAGACGATCGCGCAAGCCTATCTTCGCAACGCCCGGTACTGCTATCTCCGCTGGGGCGCGAACGGGAAAGTGGGGCAGCTCGAACGCTCGTTTCCGTTCCTGCGCGAGCAACCGGCGAGCCCAGGTCAGACTACGACGACGGCCGCGCCGGTCGACCAGCTGGATCTCGCCGCCGTGGTCGACACCTTGCAGGCGGTGTCCGTCGAGATCGTCCTCGACCGGCTGATCCACCGGCTGCTGACGGTGGCGGTAGAGCATGCGGGAGCCGCGCGAGGCCTTCTCATCCTTCCACGCGGCGACGAGCAGCGCATCGAGGCGGAAGCCACGACGGACCGCGCCAGCGTCACGGTGCAGCTGCGCCAGGCAGCGCCGACGTCGGCGGACCTTCCCGAGTCCGTCCTCCGCTACGTCCTCCGCACCCAGCGGAGCGTGATCCTGGACGACGCGTCGGCCGACGATCTCTTCTCGGGCGACGAATACGTCCGCCGGAACGGCTCGCGCTCCGTCCTCTGCCTGCCACTCTTGAAGCAGGGTCAGTTGATCGGCGTCTTGTACCTCGAGAACGCCCTGACGTCGCACGTCTTCACGCCGGCACGGATCGCCGTGCTCAAGCTGCTCGCGTCGCAGGCCGCGATCTCGCTCGAGAACGCGCGCCTGTATTCCCAGCTGCGGCAGGAGAACAGCGAGCGGGCGCGCGCCGAGGAGGAGCTACGCAAGAGCGAGGCGCGGTGGCGTGCAGCCTTCGAAAGCTCCGCGCTGGGAATCGCGCTCACCGACCTCAGCGGCCGGTTCGTCGCCGTGAACCCCGCCTATCGCTCGCTGCTGGGCTTCTCGGAGGCTGAGCTGCGGGAGCTGTCATTCCGGATGGTGACCCACGAAGACGATCGCGAGCACAATGTCGACCTCGTCGCGGAGCTCATCGAGGGCAAGCGCACGTCTTTCGAGCTCGTGAAGCGATATCGCCGGAAGGACGGCGAGCTGATCTGGGTGAACGTCAGCGTCGCGTTGGTCCCCGGCACGGAAGGGATCCCACAGTTCATCCTCGGCATCGTAGAGAACATCACCGAGCGAAAGAGGGCGGAGGAGGCCCTGTCCGTAGCGCAGGCCGAGCTGGCGCACGTCTCTCGCGTGATGACCATGGGCGAGATGACCGCCTCCATCGCCCACGAGGTGAACCAGCCTCTGGCCGCGATCATGGCCAACGGCGATGCCTGCCTGAATTGGCTCGAACGGACGCCGCCGGATCTGGAGAAAGTGCGCGCTGCCGTGGAGCAGATCATCCTGGCAGCGAAGCGCGGAAGCGAAGTGATCGGGCGGATCCGCGCGCTGGTGAAGAAGACGAAGGCTCAGAAGACGTCGCTGGACATCAGCGAAGTCGCCGAGGAGGTTGCCGCGCTCGTCCACGGCGAAGCACGCAAGCACGGCATTTCGCTCCGGACCGAGCTGGCCCCCGCGCTGCCGCCGATCGAGGGCGACAGGGTCCAGTTGCAGCAGGTCATCCTCAATCTGCTGATGAACGGCATCGAGGCGAGCGAAGGCGTGAAAGATCGGCCGCGCGAGCTGATGATCCGGTCGCAGCTGTACTCATCCGACTCCGTTCTCGTGGCCGTGCAGGACGCCGGGGTCGGATTCGATCCGGACCAGATGCCGCGCCTGTTCGATGCGTTCTTCACCACCAAGCCCGGTGGAATGGGCATGGGGCTCTCGATCAGCAGATCGATCATCGAGGCCCACCGGGGCCGCTTGTGGGCCTCGCGCAACGCCGGCCCTGGCGCGACGTTCCAGTTCGTCCTCCCGGCCCGAAGTCGGCCGGCAGCATGACGTGCTCAGCGGCTCGCGACGGCGCGGATCCAATCCTGATCCGAGGGCTTGGGTCAGCTAGCCCTAGGTCGGGTGGAAATCAGGAGGACAATGGCATATTCGGGACGACAGCGGCCGGCGCTGAAGGGTGGCCGATGGATCTGTCGGAGTACGCCTTCGAGTTGGTTCGCAGCGACGAGGCGCTCGCGCTTCATCGAGGCCGACCCGGAACACCCTCGAGCCGTCGCTCCATCCTCTTGCTCAAACCATTCTCCGGGCATCCCACGCCAGCAACGCTCGAGAGGCTCGCGCACGAGTCTTCGCTAGGCAGCCAGCTGCGCTCCGCATGGGCAGCCCGGCCGATCGCGCTCACGGAGCACCAGGGCCGGACCGCCCTGGTGCTGGAGGACCCCGGCGGAGAACCGCTGGACGGGCTGCTGCGCGGGCCGATGGAGCTCGGCCTCTTCCTGCGCCTGGCCGTGGGCCTCGCGTCCGCGCTGCGCGAGCTGCACGCGCAGGGCATCATCCACAGGGACGTCAAACCGGCCAACGCACTGGTCGACACCGCGACTGGAAGGGTGTGGCTGACGGGCTTCGGGATCGCTTCGCGGCTGCGGCGCGAACGTCAGGCGCCCGAGCCACCGGACGTCATCGCCGGCTCGCTGCCCTACATGGCCCCCGAGCAGACCGGGCGCATGAACCGTTCGACCGACTCGCGGAGCGACCTGTACGCGGCCGGCGTCACGCTCTACGAGATGTTGACGGGGGGTCTCCCGTTCACCGCGTCGGATCCGATGGAATGGGTGCACTGCCACATCGCGCGGCGGCCCGCGCCACCCGCCGAGCGGAGGGAGGACGTCCCCGGCGTCGTCTCGGCGATCGTCCTGAAGCTGCTCGCCAAGACGCCCGAGGAGCGCTACCAGACCGCCGCCGGGGTCGAGCGCGACCTGCGACGCTGCCTTCGCGCATGGGAGGCGAAGCGCCCGATCGACGACTTTCCACTCGGCGAAGACGACACGCCCGACCGGCTCCTCGTTCCCGAGAAACTTTACGGTCGCTCGCGCGAGGTCGACACTCTGCTTGCCGCCTTCAACCGGATGGTGACGAGCGGGAAGCCGGAGCTGGTGCTGGTTTCCGGGTACTCGGGCATCGGCAAGTCGTCGGTGGTCAACGAGCTGCACAAGGTGCTCGTACCTCCACGGGGCCTCTTCGCCAACCCTGTCTTCAGGGTGAGCGAATTCTGGTATTGGACGCGAAAGGCGCAAGCCCGCTTCCTTGCCGGAAACTATCCTTCCGCCGTCGACGCCTCATCGAGAGCGCACCGGCTGGTTGGGATGTCCCCATCATTCCTTGAAACGGCGGAATGTCACTTCTATGGCGCGCTTTCCCGCGCGGCGTCGTGGGACTCGGCATCGCCCGGCGAGAGACGGCAGCATCTCGAGGCTCTGACGGCTCACCACGGACAGCTCCAAGCATGGGCGGAGCTTTGCCCGGAGAATTTCGAGAACCGCGCGGCGCTCGTCGGCGCGGAGGTCGCGCGAATCGAAGGACGCGTACTCGATGCCGAGCGCCTCTATGAAAAGGCCATCCGCTCCGCACACATCAACGGGTTCATCCACAACGAGGCGGTTGCCTGCGAGGTTGCCGCGCGGTTCTATGCGGCTCGCGGTTTCGACAGGATCGCGGATGTGTATTTGCGGGACGCCCGCTACGGCTATCTCCGTTGGGGAGCCGATGGAAAGGTGCGGCAGCTCGATGAGGAGCATCCACACCTCGGGAAGGGAGAGCCCGCGCCTGCCCCGAAGAGTACGATCGGGGCCCCGGTCGAAAACCTCGAGCTCGCGAAGGTTCTCAAGGTGTCGCAAGCGGTGTCTGGCGAGATCGTGCTCGAGAAGCTGATCGACACGCTGCTGCGCACCGCCATCGAACACGCCGGCGCAGAACGCGGGCTACTCATTTTGCCACGCGGTGGAGAGCTCTCGATCGAGGCTGAGGCGAACACCAGCGGTGACTCGGTGACGGTTCGCCTGCGCGAGGCGCCCATTGCCGGCTCCGAGCTTCCAGAGTCCATCGTCCACTACGCGGCGCGCACCCAGGAGAGCGTGATCCTGGGAGACGCGTCCGCCCCGGGCCCGTTCTCTGGCGACGCATACATCCGTGAGCGGCGCGCCCGATCGGTGCTCTGCCTGCCACTGGTCAAGCAGGGCAGGCTCGTTGCGCTGCTCTACCTCGAGAACAGTCTGGCTTTCAATGTCTTCACACCAGCCCGGACGGCAGTGCTGAAGGTGCTCGCTTCGCAGGCGGCGATGGCGCTCGAGAACGGCCGTCTCTACCGCGAGCTCCAGGAGCGCGAATCGAAGATCCGCCGCCTGGTCGACGCCAACATCGTCGGCGTCGTGATCGTGGACCAGGACAGCCGGGTCATTGAGGCGAACAACGCCTATCTCGACATGGTGGGGTGCACGCGTGACGATCTCGTCTTGGGACGAGTCAACTGGATGGACCTGACACCTCCCGAGTGGATGGCCGTGAGTCAACGCGCGGTGGAGCAGTTGCGCGCCACTGGAAGCACCGATCTCTTCGAGAAGGAGTACCTCCTGAAGGACGGCACCCGGGTGCCGGTCCTGGTCGCCGCAGCGTCGATCACCCCGACCCAGGCGGTCGCCTTCGTCGTCGACCTCCGGGATCGAAAAGCGACGGAGGAAGCACTCCTTCGCGCGCGAGAAGAGCTCGCACGCGTCACGCGCGTGTCGATAGTCGGCGAGCTGACCGCCTCGATCGCCCACGAGATCAACCAGCCGCTCGCCGCCGTCGCGACGTATGCAGGCGCCGCGCTGCTCTGGCTCCTGCACGACCCGCCGAACCTCGAGAGGGCGCGAGACGCATTGCAACGCACCATCCACGAAGGCGAGCACGCCGGGGAGATCGTCTCGCGCGTCCGTGCTCTGCTGAAGAAGGCGCGTCCTCGTACGGAAGCGGTCGACATCGACGAGGTGATCCTCGAAGTGCTCGATCTGAGCCGGAACGAGCTGCAGCGGAACGGAATCTCCATCCGGACGCAGCTGGCAACCGGCAAGCCGCTGGTCCGCGGCGACAGGATCCAGCTTCAGCAGCTGGTGCTGAACCTCATTCTCAACGCGGTCGATGCGATGAGCGAGCCGGGCGGCGCGCCACGGGAGTTGTCGATCTCTTCCCGGAGGGAGTGGGCGAACGAGGTCATCGTCGAAGTCCGCGATTCAGGGCACGGCCTTTCGCCCCAGACGATGGAACGGATCTTCGATCCTTTCTTCACCACCAAGCCCGACGGGATGGGAATGGGACTCTCCATCAGTCGCTCGATCGTGCTCGCCCACGATGGACGGCTCTGGGCGACGGCGAACGAGCCCCGGGGAGCCATCTTCCAGTTCGTGCTTCCGGCGGTCCAGTCCGATACCCATCCAAACGCCGGAGTCGCCTATCCCTAGGTCGAGTGGAATTCGGCCAGGCCATGCCGTACTCCTGACGCCCGAGACTGACGCTTTGCCGCCTGTCGGAGAACCTTACGATCTCCATCGTCGACGACGATCCAGCGGTTCGAGACGCCTTGCGCAGCCTGATGGCTTCGGCCGGTCTTGTCGCCGAGGCTTTCGCGTCCGCAGAAGAATTTCTTGCTTCTCCATCTCGACACGACACCACTTGCCTGATCCTCGACGTCCTTATGCCGGGGATGGACGGCCTGGAGCTTCAGCGCCGTCTCGTCACATCCAACTGGAAGGTGCCAATCATCTTCATCTCGGCACACGCGGACGCCGAAGTTCGCGCGCGCGCGCTGCAAGCGGGGGCGATCGCTTTCTTCCATAAGCCGTTCAGCAGCGCTGCCTTGTTGGAGGCGATCGATGGGGCGCAGGCATCCCGGGGGAAGGACGCCGGTCAATGACCTTTCGGGGACCCGCGATCGGCCGGATTGACTGCGATCTCCCGGCGGCGCAGTCTAGGGCGATCTCGGGGGCCCCGGTGTCGGAGCGCGCGCGCACCGATCAGGCCATTGTCTATGTCGTGGACGATGAGCCGTCGATCCGGAACTCCACGAAGGAGCTCGTAGAGTCCGTCGGGCTGCGCGTCCAGACGTTCGCCACAGCGCAGGAATTTCTCGGCAGTCAACGTCCGGACGGACCGGGCTGCCTCGTCCTGGACGTCCGACTGCCGGGTCTGAGCGGCCTGGAGCTGCAGCGCGAGCTCGGCAAGACGAACAACCCCTTGCCCATCATCTTCATCACAGGTCATGGCGACATTCCGATGACCGTCCAAGCGATGAAGGCCGGAGCAATCGAGTTCTTGACGAAGCCCTATCGTCACCAGGACCTGCTC
>Ga0209237_1000273_pt1 | contig 28031 bp, 23 predicted proteins | sample GraSoi013_1_40cm_2_FD_185820 | JGI IMG/M metagenome (GOLD analysis project Ga0209237, IMG submission 185820) | Grasslands soil microbial communities from the Angelo Coastal Reserve, California, USA - Sample 10_02_2013_1_40cm (SPAdes) (version 2) | ecosystem: Environmental > Terrestrial > Soil >...
GTCCGACATCGACCCACGCGCGACTGACGCGCAGACTGTCCGCATCCCCGAGTTCCTTGCCTGGCTGCTGGCCGTTCGCCACCGCGGACAGGAGCACTTTCTGCACGACTTTCGCGGCGGCGCGGGGAGTGAAGCGGAGCAAGGCCAGGGCGTCGCTGACTGGGCATCCCCTGATCAGGTCCACCACTGGGCGTGTTTTCCGGGGGGACATCCGCACGTAGCGCAGCGTGGCTTTTGCTTCAGTCATAGCCTGCGTGTTCCTATTTGAGGGCCACGGCTTTTTCGCTCTTGGCGGCCCCGTGCCCCTTGAAGAACCGCGTGGGCGCAAACTCGCCCAGCTTGTGTCCGACCATGTTCTCGGTGATGTACACCGGAATGAACTTTTTGCCGTTGTGAACGGCCAACGTGTGGCCGATCATTTCGGGTACGATCGTGGAGCGGCGCGACCACGTCTTGAGGATCTTCTTCTCGCCGCCGGCGTTCATGTGCTCGATCCGGCTCATCAAGCGAGCATCGACGAACGGGCCTTTGGACACTGAACGGGGCATGGTCGTTCCTTCTGGCCTCGACTACTTCTTCCGCCTGGCGATGATGAACTTCCGGGTCCTCTTGTTCCGTCGGGTCTTGTACCCCTTGGTCTTCTGCCCCCAGGGCGTGACCGGGTGGGGGTTGCCGGGTCCCGATTTTCCTTCGCCGCCTCCGTGGGGATGATCCACGGGATTCATGGCAACGCCGCGGACATGAGGCCGCCGCCCCAGCCACCGCACCCGGCCCGCCTTCCCGATCGTGATGTTCTCGTGATCGGTATTGCCAACCTGGCCGACCGTCGCCAGACAGGCGGCCAGGACCTTCCGCATCTCGCCGGACTTGAGACGAAGCTGGACGTACAGCCCTTCCCGCCCCATCACTTGAGCCGAGGCCCCCGCGCTGCGGATCAACTGCCCGCCCCGGCCGGGTTTGAGTTCCACGTTGTGCACCAGGGTCCCGGTCGGGATCTGCGACAGCGGCAGCGCGTTCCCCACCCGCACCTCCACGCCGGCGCCGGATTGCAACCGGTCTCCGACCCGCAACCCCTCGGGAGCCAGGATGTAGCGCTTGTCCCCGTCGGCATAATGCAGCAACGCGATGCGGGCCGAGCGGTTGGGATCGTACTCTATCGAGCGCACGCGCGCCGGGATCCCCGCCTTCTCGCGCTTGAAGTCGATGCGCCGGTAGAGCCGCTTGTGCCCCCCCCCGTGGTGCCGGACCGAGAGACGCCCTTGGTTGTTTCGCCCTCCGGTGCCTTTGATGTACTCCCGCAAGCGCTTCTCGGGCTTGACGGGGCTCAACTCTTCGGTGGTCAGCACCGTCATCTGGCGGCGCCCCGGAGAGGTCGGCCGAAAGGGTTTAATGCCCATTAGACACCTTCGAAGATCTCCAGCTTCTCGCCCGGCTTCAGCGTCACGATCGCCTTCTTCCAATCCGGCTTCTTGCCCGCCATCCGCCCGATCCGCCGGATCTTTCCGCCGACGTTCATCACGCTGACTTTCTCGACCTTGACGTTCAAGGCGCGCTCGGTCGCCTTCCTGATCTCCACCTTGTTGGCATCGGCCCGCACCAGAAGGCCGATCTTGCGCTGACTTTCCCGCATGTCGGTTAATTTCTCGGTCAGCAAGGGGCGGATGATAATGTCGAAGGGTTCGCGGGTCATGCCCAGGCCTCCTCGAGCCTCGCCAGATCCCGCCGGGCGATCAGCACTGTGTCGTGCAGGAGGAGATCCCGGACATTGACCCCTTCCGGCTGGACGACCGTGACCCGCGACAGGTTGGCCGCCGCCCGGCGAAGCCGATCCTGCTCGCCCCCGGCCACGATCAACGTCTTCCCCCCGAGGCCCAGCACCTTCAGCATCGCGGCCAGCGACTTGGTTTTGCCATCGGCTGCGGGCAGCTCTTCCAAGACCAGCAAGCCCGCGTCCCGGACTTTGACCGACAGCGCCGCACGCACCGCTCCACGCGTCTTCTCTTTGGGGATCGAATACCCATAGTCGCGAGGGTGTGGCCCGAACACGATCCCACCGTGGCGCCACACGGGTGAGCGGATAGAGCCTGCCCGCGCCCGGCCGGTATGCTTCTGCTTGTACGGCTTCCTCCCGGCCCCGCTGACCATGCTGCGCGTCTTCGTGGAGGCCGATCCCTGCCGACGGTTCGCCGCCTGCATGACGACCACTTCATGGAGGACGGGGGTCTTGACCTCCACCCCGAAGACCTCGGGACGGAGCTCGGCTGCTCCCACCTTCCGCCGGTTCAAGTCGACGATGTCGATCGTGGGCATGGTCCGTGACTCCTTCAGGAGGCCTTCTTCGACTTCTGGATGGCCACCAGGCTGCCACGGGCGCCCGGGACGGCTCCTCGCACAAACAGGAGGTGCTCCTCAGGCCTGACGTCGATGACCTCGAGTCCCTGGGCGGTGACGCGCCTATCCCCCATGTGCCCCGGCAACCGCTTGTTCTTCCAGACCCGCGAGGGCCAGGAGCTGCTGCCGATCGAACCGGGCGCGCGATGGAACATGGACCCGTGCGACTCCGGCCCGCCCGCGAAATGATGCCGCTTCACCACTCCTTGGAACCCCTTTCCCTTGGAGACCCCCACAACGTCCACCAACTCACCTTTGGCAAACATGCTCACCGTGACGGTCGCGCCGACCTGCGCCTCGCCCGTGGCACGGAATTCACGCACGTGCCGGTACACGGGCAGATTGGCCTTCGCGAAGTGCCCCTTGACCGGCTTGGACGCCTTCCGGTCCGGCAGTTCCTTGAACGCCAACTGGACAGCGGGGTACCCGTCCCGCTCCTTCGTCTTGACCTGCGATACGCGACAGGGCCCGGCCTCGATCACCGTGACGGGCACCGTCTGCCCGCCCTCGAGAAAGACCTGGGTCATGCCGAGTTTCTGCCCCAGCAACCCGTTGGTCACAGCTTGATCTCCACGTCCACCCCGGCGGCCAGGTTGAGCTTCATCAAGGCGTCCATCGTTTCGGGTGTGGGCTCCATGATGTCCATGAGTCGCTTGTAAGTGCGGATCTCGAACTGCTCGCGGGACTTCTTGTCCGCGTGGGTTGAGCGCTGCACGGTCCACTTGTTGATGCGCGTCGGCAACGGAATCGGCCCGACCACCTTGGCGCCCGTGCGCTTGACGGTCTCGACGATGTCCGCCACAGACTGGTCCAGGATCCGATAGTCAAAGCTCTTGAGTCGGATGCGGATCCGTTGATCAAGCTTGATTGCCATAGCCTCCTGCGATCCCTTCCCTTACGCCAGGATGGCGGTGACGATGCCGGAGCCGACGGTCTTGCCCCCCTCGCGGATCGCAAAGCGCAGCCCCTGGTCCATCGCGATCGGCGAGATCAGGTCCGCCGTGATCGTCACGTTGTCCCCCGGCATCACCATCTCCACCCCCGCCGGCAGGGCCACCACCCCCGTCACGTCCGTCGTCCGGAAGTAGAACTGCGGCCGATACCCGTTGAAAAACGGCGTGTGCCGCCCCCCCTCCTCCTTCGTCAGCACGTACACCTCGGCCTTGAACTTCGTGTGCGGCGTGATCGTCTTGGGCTTCGCCAGCACCATCCCCCGCTCCACCTCTTCCTTCTTCGTCCCCCGCAAGAGCACCCCGATGTTATCCCCCGCCTGCCCCTCATCGAGCACCTTGCGGAACATCTCCACCCCCGTCACCACCGTGCTCTGCGTGGGGCGCAGGCCCACGATCTCCACCTCGTCGCCCACCTTCACGATCCCCCGCTCGCAGCGCCCCGTCACCACCGTGCCCCGCCCGCTGATCGTAAAGACGTCCTCGATCGGCATCAAAAACGGCTTGTCCACCGCCCGCACCGGCGTCGGAATGTAGCTGTCCACCGCGTCCAGCAGCTTCATGATCGCCGGCACCCCCAGCGGGGATGTGTCCCCCTCCAGCGCCTTCGTCGCCGCCCCCACAATCACCGGAATCTTGTCCCCCGGAAACTCGTACTTCGCCAACAGCTCCCGCACCTCCAGCTCCACCAGGTCCAACAGCTCCTTGTCGTCCACCTTGTCCGCCTTGTTCAGAAACACCACGATGTAGGGCACCCCCACCTGGCGCGCCAACAGAATGTGCTCGCGCGTCTGCGGCATCGGCCCGTCCGCCGCACTCACCACCAGCACCGCCCCATCCATCTGCGCCGCCCCCGTGATCATGTTCTTCACATAATCGGCGTGCCCCGGACAGTCCACGTGCGCGTAGTGGCGCTTCTCGGTCTCGTACTCCACGTGCGCGATCGCAATCGTCAGGATCTTCGTCGCATCGCGCCGCCCCTGCGACACCGAGGCCTTGGCCACCTCGTCGTAGCTGACGAACTTGCCCAGGCCCCGCTCCGCACAGACCTTCGTCAAGGCCGAGGTCAGCGTCGTCTTGCCGTGGTCCACATGCCCGATCGTCCCGATGTTCACATGCGGCTTGCGCCGCTCGTATTTCGCCTTCGCCATAACGTCCCCCGTGCGCGCCGTCTTCACCCCACCCGACGGCGCTCGACGATATCGCCGGGATCGGTGGTCACCGGCTCGTGGTTTGTCCGCAGGATCTCGAAAACTGAATAGTCTGTCTGACAGGCTTGTCGACTAGAACGTCACACGCACTATCTCAGTGGCAGACTGTGTCAGTTCCTTGTCTCACCACCGGTAATGGGCGAAGGCCCGATTGGCCTCGGCCATCCGATGGACGTCTTCGCGTTTCTTGACGGACGCCCCGGTGTTGTTGGCGGCATCCATGAGTTCCCGCGCCAGCTTATCCATCATGCTCTTGCCGGCCCGCGCGTGCGCCGACTCCTGAATCCACCGGAAGGCCAAGGCCATGCGGCGGACCGGACGGATCTCCACCGGCACCTGATAGGACGCGCCCCCCACGCGCCGGGACTTGACCTCGACGACCGGCTTGACGTTCTCGACCGCTGTCCGAAAGATCTTCAGCGGATCCTCAGTCCCTTGTCCTTGAATCAAATCGAACGCGCCATAACAAATGCGTTCGGCCGTGCTCTTCTTCCCCTGCTTCATCAAGGTATTGATGAATTTGCCGATCAGCTTGTCGTGGTGCCGGGGGTCCGGCGTTGCCTCCCGGGGAACGGTACTGCGCCGTCTCGGCATCTCAGCGTTTCCTCTCCATGGTCCTTACGCGGCACCAGGCTTCTGCTGCTTGGCGCCGTACTTGGAACGGCTTTGCCGCCGGTTCTGCACCCCCACCGCGTCGAAAGCGCCGCGCACCAGATGATACCGGACGCCGGGCAGATCCTTGACGCGCCCGCCTCTGACGAGGACGATGGAGTGCTCCTGCAAATTGTGCCCGACGCCGGGAATGTACGTCGTGACCTCCATGCCGTTGGTGAGCCGCACCCGCGCCACTTTCCGGAGGGCCGAATTCGGCTTTTTCGGCGTCGTCGTGTACACGCGGATGCAGACGCCGCGTCTCTGAGGCGATCCCATCAGGGCCGGGCTCTTGGTCTTGCTTCTGGTGAGCTTGCGCCCGTGCCTCACCAGCTGATTGATCGTCGGCATCCACCTATCCTTCCGCCACGCACTCGCGTGATCGAGCAAAACCGAGCGATTTTAGAGATTCTCCCTTGACCTGTCAAGCCCAAACTCCCTGAATCCGAAAGACTTTCCATCCATTCGTCTCCCTCAGGTCCCCGCCTCCCCTACGAGTGCCGTCGAGGAGCTGGCCTCCGGCTCCGCGAGCGGCGGCGGCGCCTCTTTTTCTTCCTGGTCCAACACGAACGTGTCACGGTAATCGGCCAGGCCTGTCCCCGCCGGAATCAATCGGCCGACGATGACATTTTCCTTCAGCCCCAGCAAGTGATCGATCTTGCCGTTGATGGCCGCCTCCGTGAGGACCCGCGTGGTCTCCTGGAAGGACGCGGCGGAGATGAAACTTTCGGTCGTCAACGCCGCTCGCGTGATGCCGAGAAGCACCGGCTTGGCCATTGCCGGCTTGCCTCCTTTGGCAACGAATTTTTCGTTTTCCTCGGCGAACACGAACTTGTCCACCTGGCTCCCGGCCAAGAAATCGGTGTCGCCGGGGTCCTCCACCCGCACCTTGCGGAGCATCTGGCGGACGATGATCTCGATGTGCTTATCGTTGATCGTCACGCCCTGGAGCCGGTACACCTCCTGGACCTCGTCGACCAGGTATTTCTGGAGCTCCTTGGGCCCCTTGATGTCGAGGATGTCATGCGGGTTCGCCGAGCCGTCCATGAGAGGCTCACCGGCCTTGACCCAATCTCCTTCCTGCACGTTGATGTGCTTGCCCTTGGGGATCAGGTACTCCTTGGTGTCGCCCATATCGTTGCGCACGACGATCTTGCGCATCCCCTTGACGTACCCGCCGAACTCCACCGTCCCGTCGATCTCGTTGATGATGGCGTGCTCCTTGGGCTTGCGGGCCTCGAACAGCTCGGCCACGCGCGGCAGTCCGCCGGTGATGTCCTTGGTCTTCGTGGTTTCGCGCGGGATCTTCGCCAGCACGTCGCCGGGATGCACGGTCCGCCCCTTTTCGACGAAGATGTGCGCCCCCACCGGCAGCATGTAGCGGGCGACCGTACTCGTGCCCGACACTTTGGCGGTCTTGCCAGCCTCATCCTTGATCGAGATGCGGGGACGATACGACGCGCCCGGATGGTCGATGATGACCTTGCGCGACAGGCCGGTCACCTCATCGAGCTCTTCCTTCATGGTGACGCCTTCCATGATGTCGCCGAACGCCACCCGCCCGCCGACTTCGGTGAGGATCGAGAGGGAGTACGGGTCCCACTCGACGAGTCGCTGACCCACGGCGACCTTGCCCCCGTCCTTGACCTTGATCTTGGCCCCGTAGACCACCGGGTACTTCTCGCGTTCCCGTCCGGACTCGTCATGCACGGCGATCTTGGCGTTGCGGCTCATGACGACCCAATCCCCATCCTTGTTTCTGACCGCGATCGCCGGGTTGGGGATGTCGGCGTTCTTCTTGGAATCGTAGCTTAAGTAATGGATGGTCCCCGCGTGCTTCGATTCCAGCGTCGTCTGCTCGACCACCTTGCTGGCCGTGCCGCCGATATGGAACGTCCGCATCGTCAACTGCGTGCCGGGCTCGCCGATTGACTGGGCGGCGATCACGCCCACCGGCTCGCCGCGTTCCACCAGTTTGCCTCGTCCCAGGTCGCGCCCGTAGCACATCACGCAGACCCCGCGACGGGACTCGCACGTCAGGACGGACCGGATCTTGACCCGATCCAACCCGGCCTCCACGATCGTGGCGGCCTTTTCCTCCGTGATCTGTTCGTTGGCGCCGACGATGAGCTCACCCGTGACCGGGTCGCGCACGTCTTCCGCCGCGATGCGGCCGAGGATGCGCTCGCCCAGTTGCTGGATGATCTCGCCGCCCTCCAGCAGCGCGGTGACGTAGATGCCGTCTTGGGTGCCGCAATCATCCTCGCTGACGATGACGTCCTGCGAGATATCCACCAAGCGTCGGGTCAGATAGCCGGAGTTCGCGGTCTTCAAGGCGGTGTCCGCGAGCCCCTTGCGGGCGCCGTGGGTCGAAATGAAGTACTGGAGCACCGTCAGCCCTTCCCGGAAGTTGGCCGTGATGGGCGTTTCGATGATCACCCCGGAGGGCTTCGCCATCAACCCTCGCATGCCCCCCAGCTGGCGGATCTGCTGGGTGCTGCCACGGGCCCCCGAGTCCGCCATCATGAAGATGGGATTGAAGCCGCGCCGCTCGCCGGTGCCGGTGGACGCTCCGAGCTCCTTCATCATCTCGTTGGCCACTTGCTCGCCGACGTGGGCCCAGATGTCGATCACCTTGTTGTAGCGCTCGCCGTTTGTGATCAGCCCGTCGGCATATTGCCGTTCGATTTCCGCGACCTCTTCCTGCGCTTTCCGGATCAGCTCGCTCTTCTTCATGGGAATGAGCATGTCATCGACGCAGATGGAGACCCCCGCGCGTGTCGCGTATGAGAAGCCGAGGTCCTTGATCCGGTCGAGCATGATGACCGTTTCGCGGTGACCGGCCTGGCGGTAGCAGGCATCGATCAGCTTCGTCAGCTCCTTCTTGGTCATCAGCAAGTTGACGGCCTCGAACGGGACCCCCGGCGGGAGGATTTCGCCGAACAGCACCCGACCGACCGTGGTGGACTGTTTCCACCCGGATGGATCCCTCCAGGCGTCTTCCGTCATCCCGGGCTCGCGGATGGGGGTGAGCCCACGGACCTTGATGCGGGCGTGCTCTGAGACCTCGGCGGCGTCGTAGGCCATCCGGACTTCTGCAGGCGAGCTGAAGATCTTGCCTTCGCCCTTCGCGCCGGGCTGTTCGCGGGTCAGCCAGTAACACCCCAGCACCATGTCCTGCGACGGCACCGTGATCGGCTTGCCGTTCGCCGGGGAGAGGATGTTGTTGATCGACATCATCAGCACGCGCGCCTCGATCTGGGCTTCGACCGAGAGCGGCACGTGGACGGCCATCTGGTCCCCGTCGAAGTCGGCATTGAAGGCGGCGCAGACCAGGGGATGCAGACGGATCGCCTTCCCCTCCACCAAGACCGGATCGAACGCCTGGATGCCGAGCCGATGGAGTGTGGGGGCACGGTTCAAAAGTATGGGGTGCTCCTTGATGACCTCATCGAGGACGTCCCAGACTTCCGGTTTCTCATTCTCGACCAGGCGCTTGGCGCTCTTGATGGTGGTCGCCGCGCCTCGCTCTTCCAGCTTGTGGAAGATGAACGGTTTGAAGAGCTCCAGGGCCATCTTTTTCGGCAGCCCGCACTGATGGAGCCGCAGCTCCGGGCCCACGACGATGACCGTCCGGCCGGAGTAGTCGACGCGCTTGCCAAGCAGGTTCTGCCGGAACCGCCCCTGTTTGCCCTTCAACATGTCGCTGAGCGACTTCAGCGGGCGCTTGTTGGGACCCCGGATCGCGCGCCCGCGACGCCCGTTGTCGAACAGGGCATCCACCGCTTCCTGCAGCATCCGCATCTCGTTGCGGATGATCACGCCCGGCGCTTTCAACTCTATCAGGCGTTTGAGCCGGTTGTTGCGGTTGATGACCCTGCGGTAGAGATCGTTGAGGTCCGACGTGGCGAACCGGCCCCCGTCGAGCGGGACCAGTGGCCGCAGTTCCGGCGGCAGCACCGGGATGACATCCATGATCATCCATTCCGGCTTGTTGCCGGACCGGATGAAGGAGTCAATGACCCTCAAGCGTTTGATGTATTTCTTCTTTTGCGCGAGGGAGTGGGTCCCTTTCACCTTGTCGTGCAGGATGGCCCGCTCAGGTTCCAGACCGACCTTTCGCAACAGTTCCCGGATGGCCTCGGCCCCGATCCCGGCCTTAAAGCCTGACGGCTGGTCCTGCATCAAGGTCCGATACCGCTCTTCGGAGATGAGGTCCTTCTCCCGCAGGTCCGTGGCCCCCGGCTCGATCACGACATAGCTCTCGAAGTACAGAATGCGCTCCAGCTGTTTGAGGCTCATGTCCAACAGGGTGCCGATGCGGCTCGGCAGGCCCTTCAGGAACCAGATATGCGCCACTGGCGCCGCGAGCTCGATATGCCCCATGCGCTCGCGGCGGACTTTCGACTGGATGACTTCCACGCCGCACTTGTCACACACGATCCCGCGGTGCTTCATCCGCTTGTACTTGCCGCAGTTGCACTCCCAGTCCTTGGTGGGACCGAAGATCTTGGCGCAGAACAACCCGTCCTTTTCAGGTTTAAAGGACCGGTAGTTGATGGTCTCCGGCTTCTTTACCTCGCCGTAGGACCACGAGCGGACCTTCTCCGGAGAGGCCAAACGAATGCGGATCGCGTCGAACGACACGCCCTCGCGCGGCTTCTCAAAGACTGTGGAGACTCCTTCCACGCTTCTACCTCCTTTAAGCCTTCGCTTTGATCAGTTCCACATCCAGTCCCAGGCTCTGGAGTTCCTTGACCAGGACGTTGAAGGACTCCGGGAGTCCTGGCTCAAGGAATGGTTCGCCCTTCACGATCGCTTCGTACATTCGCGAACGCCCTGGGACATCGTCCGACTTGACGGTCAGGAACTCTTGCAGGGTCGAGGCGGCGCCATAGGCTTGGAGCGCCCAGACTTCCATCTCGCCCAACCGCTGGCCGCCGAACTGGGCTTTCCCGCTCAACGGTTGCTGCGTGACCAGTGAGTAGGGTCCAATGGACCGGGCATGGATCTTGTCGTCCACCAGGTGGTGCAGCTTCATCGTGTACATGTAGCCGACGGTGACGGGGCTCTGGAAGGCCTCGCCGGTGCGGCCGTCGTACAGGCTGCTCTGTCCGGTCTCCGGCAGTTTGGCCTTCTTCAACAGCGCCTTGATCTCAGCTTCGGCCGCTCCTTCGAACACGGGGCTCGACACCCACAGCCCGAGGGCTTTGGCGGCCCAGCCGAGGTGGGTCTCGAGGATCTGCCCGACATTCATCCGGGAGGGGACGCCCAGAGGGTTGAGCACCACTTCCACCGGCGTGCCGTCCGGCAGATAGGGCATGTCTTCCTCGGGCAAAATGCGCGACACGACACCCTTATTCCCATGCCGGCCCGCCACCTTGTCGCCGACGGAGATCTTGCGCTTCATCGCGATGTAGACTTTGACGAGCTTGATGACGCCGGGCGGCAGCTCATCGCCGCGCCGCAGTCGTCCCACTTTCTCGTCATAGAGCGTCTGTAAAATTTCGATCTGCTCCTTGGCCAGCCGTTCCGTCTCCTCGATCTCCTTCTGATCCTCAGGGTCGCTCAGCACGATCCGGCGCACCTCCTCGTCGCTGAGCTTCTTCAGGATCTCCGGGGCCATCTTCCCCTTGCGCTTCAGGATGATCTCGCCGGTCTCCCCGTCCATGAGGTCCCGGGCGACGACCTTGCCGAGCAGCAGCTTGCGGATCTTTTTGTTTTTCTCCTCTTCCACGATCCGGAGACTGTCCTGATGCTCGCGCTGGATCCTGAGCACGTCCTCGCTCTCGATGCTTTTGGAGCGCTCGTCCTTGTCGAGCCCCTTTCGGGAAAAGATCTTGACGTCCACGACGATCCCCTCCACCCCCGGAGGGACGGTCAGCGAGGTGTCCTTCACATCGCCTGCCTTCTCTCCAAAGATGGCGCGCAGCAACTTTTCTTCCGGCGTGAGCTGGGTCTCTCCTTTGGGCGTCACCTTGCCCACGAGGATGTCCCCCTGCCGGACCTCCGCGCCAATGCGGATGATGCCGCTCTCGTCAAGGTCACGCAGGGCGTCTTCGCCGACGTTGGGAATGTCTCGGGTGATCTCTTCCTTGCCCAACTTGGTCTCGCGGGCCTCGACCTCAAACTCTTCAATGTGGATGGATGTGAAGACATCGTCGCGGACGAGGCGCTCGCTGATCAGGATCGCGTCTTCGAAGTTGTACCCGCCCCAGGGCATGAAGGCCACGAGCACGTTCCGGCCCAATGCGAGGTCGCCACGGTCGATTGCCGGCCCGTCAGCCAGCACCTGGCCGCGCTTGACTGTCTCCCCCACTGACACCACCGGCTTCTGCGTGATGCAGGTACTCTGGTTGGACCGCTTGAACTTGACGAGGTCGTAGGTGTCGAGACAGACCTCGTGCTTTTTGCTTCCTGCCTCTTTCTTGCGCAGTTCGGTCTTGACGACAATCCGCGTGGCATCCACGCTCTCGACGACCCCCGGGCGCTGGGCCAGCACGACGTACCCTGAGTCGCGGGCCACGATCGCTTCCATGCCGGTTCCCACCAGGGGCGCCTCGGTCTGGATGAGGGGGACGGCCTGCCGTTGCATGTTGGAGCCCATCAGGGCGCGGTTCGCGTCATCGTGCTCAAGGAACGGGATCAAGGCGGTCGCCACGCTGACCGTCTGCTTGGGGGACACGTCCATGTACTCCACCTTATCGGGGTGCACCAGGACGAAATCCCCGCCGTAGCGTGCAGACACCAAGTCGGCGATCAGCCGTCCATCAGGGCCGACTTCGGAATTGGCCTGGGCGATGTGATACCGATCCCCGTCGATGGCCGACAGGTGCTCGATCTCGTCCGTCACCTTTCCCTTCCGGACTTTCCGGTAGGGGGCCTCGATAAAGCCGAACTCGTTCACCCGTGCGTAGGTGGCCAGGGAGGTGATCAGGCCGATGTTGGGCCCTTCCGGCGTCTCGATCGGGCAGATCCGGCTGTAGTGGGAGGGATGGACGTCGCGGACCTCAAAGCCCGCGCGCTCGCGGGTCAGGCCGCCGGGCCCCAAGGCCGAGAGGCGCCGCTTGTGGGTGATCTCGGCCAACGGGTTAGTCTGGTCCATGAACTGGGACAACTGGCTGCTGGCAAAGAATTCCTTGATGGCCGCGATCACCGGTTTGGCGTTGATCAAATCGTGCGGGAGCACGGCTTCCATGTCCAGGAGGTTCATCCGTTCCCGGATGCTCCGCTCCATGCGGACCAGTCCCAGGCGGAACTGGTTCTCCAGCAACTCGCCGACGGACCGGACCCGGCGGTTGCCGAGGTGGTCGATATCGTCTACCTCTCCCTTGCCCGCCTTGAGATGCACGATGTAGCGAACCACCTCGACGATGTCCTCAGGGGTCAACGTCCGCTTCTCAAGCGGGAGATCGAGGCCCAGCTTCTTGTTCAACTTGAGCCGGCCTACCGGCGAGAGATCGTAGCGTTTGGAATTGAAGAAGAGGTTCTCAAACAGCGCACGCGCGGTCTCGATGGAGGGCGTTTCCCCTGGGCGCAGCCGCTTGTAGATCTCGACCATGGCCTCTTCCTTGGACGTGGTCTTCTCACTCTCGAGCGTGTCTTCGATCACCGAGGCGGTCGTCGCGCTGTCGTAGAAGACGACCTTGAACGAGTCGATCTTGCTGGCCAAGACCTTCTTCAGGACCTCAGCCGTCAGCTTGTGATTCTTTTCAAGGATCTTCTCTTTGGTGGCGATGTCCATCAAGTCGACCAGGACGGTGCGGCCCACCAGGTCCTCGTGGTTGACCTCGATCTCTTTGATCCCCGCTGCCTTCAACCGGCTGATGGTGGCCTTGGTGAGCTTCGAGCTTTCGCGGGCGATGGGCTCCTTGCCCCCCTTCTCCACCAGGTTATCGGGGACGCGCAGGCCGGCATGGATCTCCGGGTCCAGCTTCCGCCACAGCTTGCCCTTCTGGACGTGGATCTCCTCCACGGGATAGTACATCCGCAGGAGATCATCGGTGGAGTACCCGAAGGCTTTCAACAGGATCGTCGCCGGCATCTTTCGCCGCCGGTCAATCCGGACGTAGAGGATGTCCCGCGTGTCAAACTCAAAGTCGAGCCACGAGCCGCGATACGGGATGATCCGCGCCGAGAACAGGATCTTGCCGCTGGCGTGGGTGCGGCCCTTGTCATGTGTGAAGAAGGCCCCCGGCGAGCGGTGCAACTGGCTCACCACCACCCGCTCGGTCCCGTTGATGATGAACGTGCCGCGCTCCGTCATCAGCGGCAGTTCGCCGATATAGACCTCCTGCTCGCGCACGTCCAGGACTTTCTTGGTGGGCGATTTGTCCTCCTTGTCGAGCACTACGAGACGCACGCGGACCTTCAGAGGCGCGGCGTAACTCATCCCCTGCTCCATGCACTCGCGCACATCATACTTGGGCGTCCCGAGGCTGTAGTTGACGAACTCCAGCACCGCCGTGCTGTTGTAGTCCGCGATGGGAAATACGCTGGTGAGCGCAGCCTGCAGCCCCTTCTCCTCACGCCGATCCGGCTCGATGTCCATCTGCAGGAAGCCGTCGTACGACCGCTTCTGGATTTCGATCAGATCGGGAATGTCGAGGTGACGCGGGATCTTCGAAAAGTCCTTCCGTTCGATCAAACTGCTGCCCGTCATTTCGGACATGGATCCTCCCCCAGTCGAATAGTGGACGTGTCCCCCGCCGCCTTACTTAATCTCGACTTTCGCGCCCTGCTCTTCCAGCTTCTTCTTGACGGTCTCGGCCTCTTCCTTGGCGACGCCGGTTTTCACCGCTTTGGGTACACCTTCGACGAGGTCCTTCGCCTCCTTCAGGCCCAGATTGGTCAGCTCGCGCACGACTTTGATGACCTGGATCTTCTTGTCGCCGGCACCGGTCAGGACCACGTCGAACGCTGTTTTTTCTTCGGCGGGCGCCCCGCCTGGCACCGCGCCGCCGCCCGCGGCCGGCCCTGCCGCCGCCGGCGCCGCCGCGCTCACGCCAAAGCGCTCCTGCAGGGCTTTCACGTACTCGTCCAATTCGAGGACCGTCATTCCTTCGATCATCTTGATGAACTCATCCTTCGAGAGCTTTGTCGCAGATGCAGCGGACATGGATTCCTCCTTCGGTTTCCCCTTAATGGCGATCAAGGTTCCTACAAACGTAATCATAATCCCGTTCATCGTGCCGGCCAGCCCCACCAGAGGAGCCTGCAAACCCGCCAGCAGTCGTGATAACAGAGCGGTGCGTGGGGGCAGGTCCGCAACCGCCTTCACGCGCGATGCGTCAAGCAGGTTGCCCTCGACCACGCCAACCCTGATCCGCATCTTCTGGTCGCGCTTGTCCTTGGCCATGAAGTCGCGAAGAATCTTGGCAGGCAACGCCGGATCGTCATAGCTGATCGCAACGGACAGCGGCCCCCGGAAGTGCTCCTTGGCCACGACCAACGGAGTCCCGTCCGCGGCCCGGATGGCCAGCGTGTTCTTCACCACCTTGAGCTCCGCACGGGCCCCTCGCAGCAGCCGGCGCAACTCCGTGACTTCATGGCCCGCCAGTCCCGTGCACTCGGTCAGAAAGGCCGCCCGTGCGCGCGTGAACTTCTCCCTGAGCTCGGCAATCGCCTGTGCTTTCTCTTCCTTGCGCATGGCGTCCTGTCCCGTTCCTACGCGGCCAGCTTCTTGCTGAGCGCAGTGGTGTCCACCGAGACCCCGGGACCCATCGTCGACGACAGAGTCACCGATTTGAGATAGCGACCCTTGCTCGTCGACGGTTTGGCTTTGAGCACCGACTCCAGGATGGCCAGGGCATTCTCGTACAGCTTCTGCGCTTCAAACGAAACCTTGCCAACCCGGACATGGAGAATGCCGGCTTTCTCCACCTTGTACTCCACCCGTCCTTTGCGAATGTCATTGATGGCCTTGGCGACTTCGAACGTCACGGTTCCGGTCTTGGGATTGGGCATCAGTCCGCGAGGCCCCAGGATCTTGCCCAGTTTGCCCACGGTTCCCATCATGTCCGGCGTGGCAATGGCACGATCGAATTCGAGCCAGCCGCCCTTGACCTTCTCCACCAGTTCCTCGCCCCCGACGATATCCGCTCCGGCATCCCGGGCCTCTTTCTCCTTCTCGCCCTTGGCGAACACGAGGATGCGGACCTTGACGCCGGTGCCATGCGGGAGCAGCACCGAGCCCCGCACCATCTGATCCGACCGCTTCGGGTCCACCCCCAGGCGGATTGCCATCTCGACCGTTTCGTCGAATTTGGAGTAGGCCGTCCGCTTCACTAACTCCACCGCCTCCCGCAGGTCGTACGGCCGCGGTTCAACGAGCGCGGCGGCCGCTTTCCACTTCTTGCCCACCGTGGTCCTCCTCGCCCTACTCCTTCGCGACGACAATCCCCATGCTGCGCGCCGTCCCTTCAATGATCCGAGCAGCCGCAGTCACATCGGCGGCGTTAAGATCGGGCATTTTGATCCGCGCGATCTCGTTGATCTGAGCCGGCGTCACCTGCCCCACCTTGTCTTTGTTGGGCACCCCAGAGCCTTTGATGATCCCGGCCGCCTTCTTGAGGAGGTCCGAAGCGGGCGGGGTCTTCATCACGAAGGTAAAGCTCCGATCGGTGTAGACCGTAATGATGACCGGGATGATGGATCCCTCTTGGCTCTGGGTCTTGGCGTTGAACTGCTTGCAAAACTCCATAATGTTCACGCCGTGCTGCCCCAGGGCCGGACCCACCGGCGGCGCCGGGTTGGCCTTCCCAGCCGGGATCTGCAACTTGACCAGGGTTTTGACTTCTTTCGCCAAGACCTGCCCCTTCCCGTTACAGCCGCTCGACCTGCGGAAACCCCAGCTCCACCGGAGTGCCCCGGCCAAAAATGCTGACCAGGACTTTCACCCGCCCGCGTTCCTGATCGACCTCGTCCACCATCCCGTTGAACCCGAGGAACGGTCCGTCGATGATGCGTACGTTGTCCCCTTTGTGAAATTCCTCTTTCTGGCGGGGCACCCCTGTCCCGCCGTCGATCTGCTTGCGGAGCGTCTCGACCTCCTCCTGCGTCAAGGGGATGGGGTGCGCGCCCCCGCCCACAAAGCCGGTGACCTTCGGGGTCTCCTTGATCATCTGCCAGGACTCGTTCGACATGTCCATTTCGACCAGAACATAGCCGGGGAAAAATTTCCGAGTCGAGGTGCGTTTCTTGCCTTCCTTGATCTCGATCACGTCCTCGGTCGGCACCAGCACTTGTCCGATCTTGTCCTGCAGGCCCATCTGGTTCGCGCGCTCCATAATGCTGTCCTTCACACGGCCCTCGAAGCCCGCATAGGTGTGCACAACGTACCAGTTCTTGCCCATGACGCTGTTCTCGCTCACAGTATCTTCACGATCAGCAAGCTGATCAAAATATCCGCCAACCTCAAAAACAGCGACACGATCAGCACCAAGACGATCACCACCGTCGTGGACCCGATCGTCTCGCTCCGGCTCGGATACGAGATCTTCTTCAGCTCCGAACGGACATCGTTAAAAAACTCTACGAGAGCAGCCCTCGTCTGTGCGAACATCTTCTCTTGTCACTCCATTCAAGATTACTTCAGGTATTGCATATTGCGGTCTTGAATGTCCGCCGCGTCTGATCGAAGCGTCGCCTCCAGCAAGCTGGGCGTGGCAGGGGCACTAGGAATTGAACCCAGACCTTCGGTTTTGGAGACCGACGTGCTAACCGTTGAACACCATGCCCCTTATTTTGTCTCCTTGTGGGGAGTGTGTTTGCGGCAAAACCGGCAATACTTGCGACGCTCCAGCCGCTCCGGATCGTTCTTCTTGTTCTTCATCGTGGAATAATTGCGCCGCTTGCAGTCGGTACAGGCCAATGCAATGATCTCTCGCATGCGCAACCCCTCGAGGACCCTTACGCCAGGATGGCGGTGACGATGCCGGAGCCGACGGTCTTGCCCCCCTCGCGGATCGCAAAGCGCAGCCCCTGGTCCATCGCGATCGGCGAGATCAGGTCCGCCGTGATCGTCACGTTGTCCCCCGGCATCACCATCTCCACCCCCGCCGGCAGGGCCACCACCCCCGTCACGTCCGTCGTCCGGAAGTAGAACTGCGGCCGATACCCGTTGAAAAACGGCGTGTGCCGCCCCCCCTCCTCCTTCGTCAGCACGTACACCTCGGCCTTGAACTTCGTGTGCGGCGTGATCGTCTTGGGCTTCGCCAGCACCATCCCCCGCTCCACCTCTTCCTTCTTCGTCCCCCGCAAGAGCACCCCGATGTTATCCCCCGCCTGCCCCTCATCGAGCACCTTGCGGAACATCTCCACCCCCGTCACCACCGTGCTCTGCGTGGGGCGCAGGCCCACGATCTCCACCTCGTCGCCCACCTTCACGATCCCCCGCTCGCAGCGCCCCGTCACCACCGTGCCCCGCCCGCTGATCGTAAAGACGTCCTCGATCGGCATCAAAAACGGCTTGTCCACCGCCCGCACCGGCGTCGGAATGTAGCTGTCCACCGCGTCCAGCAGCTTCATGATCGCCGGCACCCCCAGCGGGGATGTGTCCCCCTCCAGCGCCTTCGTCGCCGCCCCCACAATCACCGGAATCTTGTCCCCCGGAAACTCGTACTTCGCCAACAGCTCCCGCACCTCCAGCTCCACCAGGTCCAACAGCTCCTTGTCGTCCACCTTGTCCGCCTTGTTCAGAAACACCACGATGTAGGGCACCCCCACCTGGCGCGCCAACAGAATGTGCTCGCGCGTCTGCGGCATCGGCCCGTCCGCCGCACTCACCACCAGCACCGCCCCATCCATCTGCGCCGCCCCCGTGATCATGTTCTTCACATAATCGGCGTGCCCCGGACAGTCCACGTGCGCGTAGTGGCGCTTCTCGGTCTCGTACTCCACGTGCGCGATCGCAATCGTCAGGATCTTCGTCGCATCGCGCCGCCCCTGCGACACCGAGGCCTTGGCCACCTCGTCGTAGCTGACGAACTTGCCCAGGCCCCGCTCCGCACAGACCTTCGTCAAGGCCGAGGTCAGCGTCGTCTTGCCGTGGTCCACATGCCCGATCGTCCCGATGTTCACATGCGGCTTGCGCCGCTCGTATTTCGCCTTCGCCATAACGTCCCCCTATCTACCGGTCCAAAGCGTAAAGTACTTGAGGTATTGCATATCCGCTGCATTTGATCGTTTCACCCGTTGCAACCAGGAGCAACGGGTACCCGGTTCCAGCAAGCTGGGCGTGGAGCCCACGACGCGGATTGAACGCGTGACCTCGTCCTTACCAAGGACGTGCTCTGCCAACTGAGCTACGTGGGCGCTCATCAATCTTGGTGTGGAGCGGGCGACGAGATTTGAACTCGCGACAGCCAGCTTGGAAGGCTGGAGCTCTACCCCTGAGCTACGCCCGCTCGGATGAGTTCTCAGTGGTGGGCAGGCCAGGATTCGAACCTGGGAAGGCGAAGCCACCTGATTTACAGTCAGGCCTCGTTGTCCACTTGAGTACCTGCCCACGATTCGCCCCCTCACGGAATCCGAGAAGAAATCAACCCTAAGCAATAGCGTGGGCCCCTGCCGCGCGGCCTGATGGCGCGCACCTTCCACCCCCCGGGGGAAAGGCAAAGACGCAGCCACCCTCCGCCGAGTAATAACGGCTCTATTCCCCTCAACCTGAATGGATTGGGTGAACCAAAACCTATGAAATAGGGAATTATATAAAGAAGACCGTCCGCTGTCAAGCCAATTTCAATAAATGTTTCGTGGACTTAGCGGAAGCGCCGCAGACAAGAGGTTTGGCGGGCGGTTTAGTGAGGCGCCGCCGGCTCTTGGTCCACGCTTAACCGCCGTTTGAGGTAGAAGATCAATGCGATTCCTGCTATCAGGCCAAGCAACGCCCAGCCAGAGCGGCTCACCACGATCAGGAGAAGGGGCACATTCACCGCAAAGAAGAAGGCCAACAAGGAGATGGCCGTGACCCAGGTCACGGCGCCCAAGCAGTTAAACAGCAAGAACCGGCGCCAGGGCATCTTGGATGTTCCCGCCACCAGCGCCCCAATCACCCGCACCCCCGTGATCCAGCGCTGGACGAAAATCGTCTTGTCCCCGTGCTTGTGAAAGAAGCGCTCCACATACGCCAGTCGCTTCTGCGTGATCAGTAGATAGCGGCCATACTGCTCAATGAACGGACGCCCGAAGCGGCGGCCGATGTAAAAACTGATATTGTCGCCCAGGATGCAGCCCACGGTCGCCAGGAGGATGACAGTGCCCAGATTGAGGTGCCCATGATGGGAATAGAACGACGCAATGATCAAAATGGTCTCTCCGGGGACTGGCAACGACGCGTTCTCTGCCATGACGCCCAGGAAGAGCACAATATAGCCATACTGATCGACATACGGTCGGAAGAGCTCGATCCACTGGATGACGCGTTCATGCATACGGAGCGCGGGACCGTACCACGGCATCCCGTGACAGTCAAGAAGGTGTACGGCTTGCCTTGACAGCCTGGGGACCTGTCACTACCATGGGGGTGACTGATGCATCGCTTCATCGCGCTGGCTTTTTTTTCCGCGCTCGCCGTTGCCGAGCAGGCCCACGCCCAGGTCGCCGTCACGATCCTGCACACCAGCGAACATCACGGGACCATCCAGCCGATCGAACACGGCCCGTTCGCCGGACTCGGGGGCGCTGAACGGCGTGCCGCCCTGATCAAGCAGATCCGACAGGAAGTCGAGCATCTGCTCGTCGTGGACAGCGGAGACCTGTTAATGGGGACGGCCATGTCCTCGGTGTACCGGGGCGGCGCAGACATCGCCGTCATGAACCTGATGGGCTACGACGCCGTCGCCGTCGGCAATCATGATTTCGATTTCGGCACGCGCCATCTGAAACGCCTTCGCCAGGAGGCCACCTTCCCGTTTCTCTGTACCAACGTACGGCCTCAGGATCCCGACGTCTGCCAGCGGCATGCCATCAAACACCTGGGGCCTGTGCGGGTCGGCCTGATCGGTCTCATCGGGAAGAAGAACTATCCCGATACCTTCAACCGCGCCGTCGTTCGAGAAGTCGAGTTCGTTGATCCCATCGAGGCGGCCAAACAGGCGGTCGGGGAACTGCGCGAGCGCGTGGAGATCCTGGTGGCGATCACGCACCAAGACACGGAAGAAGACCTCGCGCTCGCCAAAGCCGTGCCGGGCCTCGATGTGCTCATCGGTGGACATACCGAGGGTTTCGACGGGCTGGTTCCCCCTGGTCAGACGAACCCCGTCCAGGGCCGCGTGGAACTGACCGGCGTCGGGCCGGTCTTCGTGAAGACCCATCGGCAAGGCCGGACGCTCGGCCGCCTAGACCTCCTCTACCACGAAAAAACCATCATGGTCGCCGAAGCTCGCAATCTGCCGGTCTCTGCGGCGGTCTCCTCGGACCCGGACATGGCCAAGCTGGTCCGGGACTATGCGCGGCGATTGGACGCGCAAACCAATCAGGTCATCGGCGAAGCGGCGCACGCGTTCGACGGGGAAAACCGCGACATCCGGACCCGAGAGACGAACCTCGGCAACCTGCTGGCGGATCTGGCGCGCCAGCACGCTGGGACTGAGATCGGCCTGGTGAACTCAGGGATGATCCGCAGCGGCATTCCCGCCGGCCCTGTCACCGTGAAACAGGTCACGGAAGTGCTCCCCTTCGATTCTTCCCTCACCTCCTTTACCGTCACCGGGGCGACCTTACAGGCGGCCCTCGAGAACAGCGTCAGCCGTCTGCCCCAGGCGTCTGGACGCTTCTTGCAGGTGTCAGGGGTGGCCGTGGTCTTTGACCCGACAGCTCCCAGCGGCTCTCGGATCACCTCTGTCCAGGTGAACGGAGCGCCCCTGAATCCTGCCCGTCGATACTCAGTCGCGGCCGATACCTTTATCGCCGAGGGCGGGGACGGCTATACCATGTTCCGCCAAGCCACCGATCGGCGCGATCACCAGATCCCCTTGCGCGACGTGCTGGTCGCCGCGCTCAAAGCTGGACCCCTGGCCGCCAAGGTCGAAGCGCGGATCACGACCCGCGCAGCGGTCTCACCGAGCAAGTAAGGACATTTTATGAAGAGAACAGGCCGATCTGCTCCGGCTGGGGTCGGCGGAAGGTTGACGGAAGGAGCGGGTCCTGTTCCTCTGGAAACCCCGCTTTTCGCTTCGCCGTCAGGAACAACTGGTCCAGCAGCTCCCCGTAGGCGCCCTTCCCTCGGTGCCGATCAAAAAACTGATTGCTGTTGAGCAGGCCGCCCCGCATTTCCTGCAGGCGATGGGTGATCTTTTTGAAACGATCGGGGAATGCCGCCGCGATCCGCTCAAGGAAGACAGGCTCCACACTGCCTGGTAGCCGCAAGAGGCTGTAGAAGGCGGTCCGCGCGCCTGCGGCCCGCGCCTTCTGAAGAATCTCGAACATATGGTCGTCATTGAGCCCTGGAATAACCGGCGCGATCGAGACGCCAGTGGGAATGCCGGCCTCGGCGATCGTCTCCAGCGTCGCCAGGCGCTTGGTGATGGAAGGCGCCTGGGGCTCCACCTTCCGGGCCATCGGATCGTGGGCGAAGGGGATGCTCAGGAATACGCGGATCGCGGCCTCTTCGTGGAGCCGCCGCAACAGATCGAGATCGCGCAGGACGAGCGCGCCCTTCGTGATGATGGCGACCGGGTTGCGGAACTCGGCACAGACTTCGAGGCACGCGCGGGTCAGGCCCAAAGACGCTTCCACCGGCTGATAACAATCGGTGACCCCGGAGAAGACGACGAGCTCGCCAGTCCACGACGGTTTCAGGAAGACCTCGCGCAAGAGGGCCGCGGCGTTCCGCTTGACCACCAGCTTGGACTCGAAGTCCGTCCCGGCCCCGAACCCCAGGTACTCGTGAGACGGGCGCGCATAGCAGTACGCACAGGCATGGAAACAGCCCCGGTACGGATTCACGCTCCATCGGAACGCCAGATCGGGACTGTCGTTGTGGCTCAGGATCGACCGGGTGTCGTCTTCGTAGATCTGGACCTTGACTGACGGCGGCGGCTCCAGAAACTCCCGGTACTGGGACTCAAAGGGGTTCGGCGGGTTGCTGACCAGTTTCACTGGTCGCATTGTAGCAGAATCAGACGCGGTTTTCTCTTGCCTCAAGGCCTAATTCTCCGTAAGCTTCGCACGCTGGCCGAGAACGCCGGCTGCATGTCGGCAAGGAGGTATGCACATGACGGTCGCATTCGACGGTCCGGTTGTCCTGGAGACCCGATTCGAGGGGTTACGGTTGAAGGCCCGCGGAAAGGTCCGGGACATCTATGAGCTTGGCGAGTCGCTGCTGATCGTGGCCACCGATCGCATCTCCGCGTTTGATGTCGTGCTGCCGGACGGCATTCCCGGCAAAGGCGCAGTCCTGACCCAGCTCTCGGCCTTCTGGTTCCGGTGGCTCTCCCAGTACGAAGACATCCTCTGGAACCATTTCATTTCCGCTGACGCGGCGGATTTTCCCGCGTCGTGCCAGCCACACCGCGCCATGCTGGAGGGCCGCAGCATGCTCGTGCGGAAGGCCGCCCCCTTGCCCGTGGAGTGCATCGTGCGAGGCTACCTCTCGGGGTCAGGCTGGCTCGACTATCAACGCACCGGCGAGATCTGCGGGCAGCCCCTGCCCAAGGGGCTGGTCGAATCCCAGAAACTGCCGGAGCCGCTCTTTACTCCCTCCACCAAGGCAGAACGCGGCATGCACGACGTCAACATCCCGTTCGCCGGTATGGAAGCCCTTATCGGCGCGGAGATGGCCAAGCTCATCCGCGAGGTCAGCGTGGCCCTGTACCAGCGGGCGGCCGCCTATGCCGAGAGCCAAGGCATCATCATCGCCGACACGAAACTGGAGTTTGGAGTAGACCCCTCGTCCGGCCAGCCCATGCTGATCGATGAGGTCCTCACACCGGACTCCTCCCGTTTCTGGCCCCTCAGCCAGTACAAACCGGGCCTTCCCCAGCCGAGCTTCGACAAGCAGTTCGTGCGCGACTACCTGACGTCCCTCAACTGGAACAAGCAGCCGCCCGCGCCCCGCCTCCCCGCCGACGTCATCGCCCAAACGAGCGCCCGGTACCGTGAGGCGTACCGGCGGCTGGCGGAAGGCCGCGACTGAGCCGTGGCCGCCGCCTGGGTCTCCAGCCTCATCTTCCTCGCCACCATCGCCGTCCTCCTGACGGACTGGGTCCACCGCACCATCGTCGTGTGGGTCGGCGCCGCCGTGATGCTCGCCGTGGGATTGGCGATGGGGTTCTACACGCAAGGGCAGGCGCTGGCCGCCATCGACTTCAACACCCTGGGTCTGCTCCTCGGCATGATGATGCTCATGGCCATGTTCCGAAATACCGGCGCCGTTGAAGCGCTGGCAATCGTCGCCGCCCAAAAAGCCGGAGGCAACCCGGTGCGATTGCTGGCCATCTTGGGAGGACTGACGACGATCATTTCCATGTTGTTAAATAATGCCACCGTCATTCTGCTGCTCGCGCCGGTCACCATCATGATAGCGGCGCACCTCAAGATCAGCCCGGTGCCGTTGCTGATGGGCGAGGCGTTCCTGTCCAATGTTGGAGGGACCGCGACATTGATCGGCGATCCCCCGAATGTGCTGATCGGCTCTGCGGCAGGGCTCACGTTCAACGATTTCCTCATCGTCCTCCTACCCGTCGTGCTCGTCGCCTACTACCCGACACTGTGGACGATTCGCTGGCTGTTCGCCGCAGAGCTCCAGAAACGCGCGGGCCGGTCTGCGGATCTCTTACCCTCGCGCCCACGTGACTCGATCAAGGACCGTGCAGGCCTGACCAAGCTGTTGGTCGTGCTGGGCCTCATGCTCGCGCTGTTCACGCTCCAAGATATGTTGCATCTCCAGCTCGCCGTGATCACCTTTCTGGGTGTCGCCTTGGCGATGGCCTGGCTCCTTCCGAATCCAGGGGATCTTCTCAAGGCAGTGGATTGGAACGTACTGCTGTTCTTCACCTCTTTGTTTATCGCAGTCGGCGGGCTGGAAGCGGCAGGCGTGTTGAAAGCCGCCGCGCAAGCTCTTGCCAGTTTCGCCGGGTCGCATGTCTTACTGACTGCTGTGCTGCTCCTGTGGGTCGCCGCATTGCTGTCCGCGATCGTGGACAATATCCCGTTCGTGGTCGCCATGATTCCGATCATCAAGGGGCTGGAAGCTCAAGGCACGACCTTAGAGCCGCTGTGGTGGGCCCTGGCGATTGGCGCGGGTTTCGGGGGTAATGCCACGCCCATAGGGGCCAGCGCCAACATCATCACGATGGCCCTGTCCGAGCGCGCCGGCTATCCCATCACGTTCCGCATGTGGCTCTGGTCAGGGTCCATCGTCACCCTTGTGTCGTGCGCGGTCGGCACGCTCGTTTTTCTCGTGATCTTCGGCCTACTCAAAAATTGACACGGCGGAAAACTTTACCGTGCTAGACTGGGGATCCGATGGCGCGGAATGTGAAAAGAGGTGTGGGGAAAAAGGCGGCGCTTCAGGAGCCTTACAGTGAAAAGTCTCTGGGCGGCGAAGCTCACGTGGGCCCCGCCGATCCGCGGTCTTCCGTTGCGCGGCTCCTTCAAAATCTCAGGGCCGACCGAGCGCTCCTCATGGGGTTCGGCTTCGCAAGCGGGCTCGTCATCGGCATCGGCCTGGCGCTTCTCCTCACCCGCCGCCAACAGGCCTAGCGGAAAAGTAGGATCAGACTCGATTTATGTGGTCGTCAGCTCGGCCGGATCGTAGTTCAGGTTGGGGCTCAGCCAGCGCTCGATCGCCACTAGATCCATGTTTTTGCGGCGCGCATAGTCCAGAATCTGGTCGCGGCCGAGCTTCCCCACGGCGAAATATTTCGCGTCAGGATGGGCGAAGTACAGCCCGCTGACCGAACTGGCCGGAAGCATGGCGAAGTTCTCGGTCAACGTGATGCCCGCATTCTTCTCCGCCTGTAGCAAATCGAAAAGGATGCGCTTCTCAGTGTGGTCCGGGCAGGCCGGATAGCCAGGGGCCGGACGGATGCCGCGGTAGCGCTCCCGGATCAGGTCTTCACGGCTGAGCGCCTCCCCTTTGCCGTAGCCCCACTCCTCACGCGCCTGCTTGTGTAGATATTCGGCGAACGCCTCCGCCAGCCGGTCGGCCAGGGCTTTGGCCATGATCGAGTTATAGTCGTCGTGCTCCTTCTCAAATCGCTCGCACACCACTTCGAGGCCGATGCCGCTGGTGACCGCGAACGCGCCAATGTAATCCGGCAGGCCGGTGGACTTGGGCGCGATGAAATCGGCCAGCGCCTGATTGAACTGGCCCTCCGGCTTTGGCGTCTGCTGGCGGAGCGTATGGAACGTCGCCAGGACCTTCGACCGCGATTCGTCCCGGTACAGCTCGATATCGTCCTCGACGCTGTTGGCCGGAAAGAAGCCGTAGACTCCGCGCGCCGTCAGCAGCTTGCGGCTGACGATCGTGTTGAGCAACGCGTGGGCGTCGTCGAACAGCTCCTTGGCCTTCGTGCCGACGGTGGGGTCTTCTAGGATCTTAGGGTAGCGCCCCCGTAGCTCCCAGGTGTGGAAAAACGGCGACCAGTCGATGAACGGCACGATCCGCTCGAGCGGAAAGCGATCCAGCACGCGGACGCCGGTGAAGGCCGGCTTGGGAATGTCGGCCGCGCGCCACTCGATCGGCGTTCTCCTCACGCGGGCCTCCGCCAAGGGAAGTAACGTCTTCTCTCCGCGCTCCTGGTGTGCGTGCCGGACCTGCTCCTGGGCACGCCGGTTCTGTTCGGCAAAGCCGGTCTGCCGCTCGTGGCTCATGAGCGCGCCCACCACCCCCACCGCGCGCGAGGCATCCAGCACGTGCACGACCGGCCGCTCGTAGGCGGGCGCGATCTTCACCGCCGTATGGGCCTTGCTGGTCGTCGCGCCGCCGATCAGGAGCGGCACCGCGAAGCCTTCACGGGCCATCTCCCGCGCCACGTGCACCATCTCGTCCAATGACGGCGTGATCAGGCCGCTCAGGCCGATGATATTCACATGGCGCTCGCGGGCGGTCGCGAGGATCTTCTCACAGGGCACCATCACGCCCAGGTCGATCACCTCGTAGTTGTTGCAGCCGAGGACGACCCCCACGATGTTCTTGCCGATGTCATGCACGTCCCCCTTCACGGTCGCCAGGACGATTTTCCCCTGCGCCTGCCGGCTCCCCGACCGCTGCTTTTCCGCTTCCATGAACGGCTGCAGATAGGCGACCGCCTTCTTCATCACGCGCGCGCTCTTCACGACCTGAGGCAAAAACATCTTGCCGGAGCCGAACAGATCGCCCACGATGTTCATCCCCGCCATCAGAGGGCCTTCGATCACCTCCAGCGGCGTGGCATATTTCCGCCGGGCCTCTTCGACGTCGGCCTCGATATACTCGACGATGCCCTTGACAAGGGCGTGGGAGAGGCGCTCTTCGACCGGGCCCTGTCGCCAGGCGTCCTCCTGCACGGCCGCCTTGTCCTTCTGCTTGACCGTCTCCGCGAAGGAGACCAGCCGCTCGGTCGCGTCGGGCCGCCGGTTCAGCAGCACATCCTCGACCAGCTCCAGCAGGTCCTTCGGGATCTCCTCGTACACTGCGAGCTGCCCGGCGTTGACGATCCCCAGGTCGAGCCCCGCACGGATCGCGTGATAGAGGAAGGCGGAATGCATCGCCTCCCGCACGGCGTTGTTGCCGCGGAACGAGAATGAGATGTTGCTGATCCCCCCGCTGATCTTGCAGCGCGGCAGCGTGGCCTTGATCTTCCGCGTCGCCTCGATGAAGTTGATAGCGTAGTTGGCGTGCTCCTCGATGCCGGTGGCGACCGTGAGGACGTTCGGGTCAAAGATGATGTCCTGCGGCGGGAAGCCGATCTCCTCGGTCAGGATGCGATACGCACGCGCGCAGATCTCGACCTTGCGTTCCACCGTGTCGGCCTGCCCCACTTCATCGAAGGCCATGACCACGACCGCCGCGCCGTACCGTTTGATCAGCCGCGCGTGCCGCCTGAACGCCTCCTCGCCTTCCTTCAGACTGATCGAGTTGACAATCCCCTTGCCCTGCACGCACTTGAGCCCGGCCTCGATCACTTCCCATTTCGAGCTGTCGATCATGATGGGCACACGGGCGATGTCGGGCTCAGAGGCGATCAGCCGTAGGAACGTGCTCATGGCGTCTTTCGAATCCAGCATCGCCTCGTCCATGTTCACGTCGATGATCTGGGCGCCACCGTCCACCTGTTGGCGCGCGACAGCCAGGGCGCCTTCATAATCGCCGCTGAGGACCAGCTTGGCGAAAGCGGGCGAGCCGGTGACGTTGGTACGCTCGCCGATGTTGACAAAGTTCGTGTCGGGGCGGATCGTCAAGGGCTCCAGGCCGCTCAAGCGCGTGTACGGCTCGGGAGTCGTCGGCGTACGGGGCGACAACTCCCGCACCGCCTCCGCCAGGGCCTTGATATGGGCCGGCGTCGTCCCACAACACCCGCCCACGATGTTGAGCCAGCCGCGCTCTGCGAACTCCCGGAGGTCGGCGGACATGATCTCCGGGGTCTCATCGAAGCCGCCAAAGGCGTTCGGCAACCCGGCGTTCGGGTAACAGCTGATGAACACCGGCGCGATCTGCGAGAGTTCCTCGATATACGGACGCATCTGCTTCGCCCCGAGCGCGCAGTTGATGCCCACGCTCAACAGGGGTATGTGCGCGATGGAGTTCCAGAACGCCTCCACGGTCTGTCCGGATAACGTGCGCCCGCTGCGGTCGGTGATCGTCACCGAGACCATGACCGGCGCGCGCCGCCCCTTCGCCTCG
>Ga0209237_1000274_pt1 | contig 27996 bp, 26 predicted proteins | sample GraSoi013_1_40cm_2_FD_185820 | JGI IMG/M metagenome (GOLD analysis project Ga0209237, IMG submission 185820) | Grasslands soil microbial communities from the Angelo Coastal Reserve, California, USA - Sample 10_02_2013_1_40cm (SPAdes) (version 2) | ecosystem: Environmental > Terrestrial > Soil >...
CACCGAACCTTTACGGAAGTTCGCAACAGACCGGCTCGAACGATTACGAGGGGTTATTGACGAAGTTCTCGAAGCGCATTTCATCCTGACCGTTGAAAAGCACCAGCGCCATATTGCGGAAATCAATATAAGAACGCGGCGCGACTTCTATCATGCCGAAGAAGTTTCCACCGACCTGTACACGTCCATTGCCGCAGTGCTCGATAAGGTGGAGAAACAAATCCTCAAGCACAAGGAGAGGTACGTTACACGGAAGCGTCACAACAACCACTCCGGAGAAGTCATTTCCACGACGTCGGTTATCGAGGTCGAGGAAGCCCTTGGCGAGAGGCTGCCTCGAATCATTCGCACGCACGAAGTTGCGGCCAAGCCCATGAGCGTCGATGACGCCGCCATCCAGATAGGGGCTTCAGTTGGCGATTTTCTGGTGTTCCGTAACGCGGACACCGAGCGCCTCAACGTTGTCTACAAACGGAAGGACGGTAATATCGGGTGGATAGAACCCGAGGCATGAAATGGGGGGAAGACCCTATTGAAATTGCAAATTGGAGATTCCAAGATTTGAAATATCTGAAATTTTGGAATTTTCGATCTACAATTTCAAAATGCTCCCATGCAGCCATCCTCTTTCATCATCATCACCGGCCTGAGCGGCTCGGGAAAAGGAACCTTCCTTCGAGCCCTCGAGGACCGGGGGTTCAATTGTGTCGATAACCTGCCTGTCAGTCTGCTGGCCAAATTCCACGAGTTGATTGTTAAATCCCAAGACGAAGGCAGCAAGGCGGCCATGGTCATCGATGTCCGCGAAGGCCAGACGCTCGCGGAGTTTCCGGCCGTATATCAGGACCTGAAAAAAAACGCATCGCTGGAAATGTCGTTGTGGTTCCTTGAAGCTTCAGACAATGTTCTTGTCCGCCGGTTCAGTGAAACACGCCGGCCGCACCCGCTCGATCCGGACCGGCCGGTGCTGGAAGCCATCGCGCTCGAGCGTGAACTGCTCGCGCCCATCCGCGACATGGCCGACCACATCCTCGATACTTCGCAATTCACGATTCATGAATTGCGGCAGCGCGCAGTCCAGCTCTTCGAACAGCGAGAAGGCCGGCATTTGCTTGTTTCGCTTGTGAGCTTCGGTTTCAAGTATGGCGTGCCTATCGATTCCGATCTGGTGTTCGACGTCCGATTCCTGCCGAATCCGAACTTTGTGCCCGAACTGAAGCCCTACACCGGTGCGGACCGGGAAGTCGTCGACTACATGAACTCGCAGGAAGCGACGCATGAATTCATCGATCATGTGCACACCTTCATCGACTTCCTTCTTCCCCAATATGAAAAGGAAGGTAAGTCCTATGTGACGATTTCCATCGGCTGCACCGGCGGACGCCACCGGTCGGTATTCATCGCCAATGCCATCGCGAAACACGTTGCAGTCAGGAGTTACCGCGTCAAAGTTTCGCACCGGGACGCGGAAAAGACGGGTTAACATAAAGTCATGATTGGCGGGCTCATCGTTACTCACGGTAGGCTTGCGATCGAGCTTTTAAACGCAGCCGAAATGATTGTGGGTGAGATTCACCACATCGCGGCCGTTTCGCTCGGCTGGCATGACGACGTTGGGACGGCAACCGGGATGATCGAAAAAACGTTGGAGCGCGTCAAAAGCCCCGACGGCGTTCTTATTCTGACCGATATGTTTGGCGGTACTCCGACGAATATCGCTTCGACGTTCCTGGACGAAGGCAAGGTGGAAGTCGTGACCGGCGTGAATCTTCCCATGCTGATCAAATTCGCGCAATTGGGCGAAGGGTCCACTCTTGCTGCGGCTGCTAAGGCCGTCCGCGAACAGGGACAAAGCAGCATCTATATTGCGAGCCATTTGCTGGCCCCCAAACCATGATCATGAGAGAGCGAGAGGTTGTGATTGGCCACCGCCTTGGCCTTCACGCACGCGCTGCGGCTAAACTCGTCGAACTCTCCTCGAAGTTTCAAGCCAGCATCGTTCTATTTCGAGCCGATCCAACAAACCCCGTTGAAGCCGATGCGCGAAGCATCCTGAGCATCCTGTTGCTGTCGGCAGGGTATGGTTCGAAAGTCGGAGTCCGCGCCAGCGGCGTCGATGAAGAGCAGGCCGTAGAGAGCATCTGTGAGTATCTGGCGGGGTAAGAAATTGGCCACAAAAAAGCACAAAAAACACAAGAAGCCCTTTTGTGATTTTTGTGCCTTTTTGTGGCTGTTCCTAGAAATGAAATGACTAACGAACGAGTCATCCACGGTGTTGTAGGTTCGGTTGGATTTGCCGTCGGCAGAGCGGTCCGAACCTTTGATCCCCTCTTCGTGTCTTTCAATCTAAAGCTTCGGCCCGATCGGGTGCGGAAAGAAATCGATCGATTCCGGCAATCGGTTGAGAAGTCTCGCGAGCAGCTCAAGCGAATGCAGGCGGAGCTCAGGCGGGCAAGCGGACGGGAATCGTCCTTTCTCATCGATGCTCATTTGCTCGTGCTCGAGGACCGGCTGTTTGTCGACCGCATCATCGAGAAGATCGAAACCGACTCGATCAATTCGGAATGGGCGATTCAGCTGGTCAGCGACGATCTCTTCCAGGCTTACGACCGGCTCGACGATGAATACTTGCGGGAACGGCGAGGCGATCTCGAAGATATCGTACGGCGCTTGCTTCACAATCTCCGATCGACTCCGTTGCCGCCGTTCAAAAAGCTTCCATACGACGCAATTCTGATCGGCAAAATCATTCCTCCTTCGACGTTGTTTGAGCTGCGAGCGCAGCGCGTCGTCGGTTTGGCGACCGAGACCGGCAGCCCGTTGTCGCATACAGCCATCATGGCCAGGTCGCTCGAAATACCCGCCGTCATGGGCGTGGCGGCGCTGCCGGAAGTTTCTTCAGGAGATTTGTTGATTGTCGATGGGGACCGGGGAGTCGTTATCTGTTCCCCTTCCGAAGAAACGCAGGCTGAATATAAAAGCCGCGATCGCGACGGCCGAAGAATCAAAAAGCTGGCCGGCGCTTCCGCTTCGGCGCCATCAGTAACGGAAGACGGCGCCTCGGTTTCGCTGGGAGCCAACATCAATTTCAGCGAAGAAGTGCGCTCTGCGATCGCCTGTGGATGTGAATCGATTGGGCTGTACCGCACAGAATTCGATTTCTTTCGCGAAGGCAGACAACCTGACGAAGAATCGCTGGTAGCCGATTATTCCCTGGTTCTGAAAACAGCCAAAGGCGCGCCGGTCACGTTCCGGACTATCGATGTCGGTATCGATCAGAAGAGTTGGGACGGGATCAATCCAAACCTCGGTGTGCGCGGGCTGAGATTTTGTCTGGAGAACACTCACGTCTTTAAAAAACAATTGCGGAGCCTGTATCGCGCTTCGGTCAATGGAAGAATGCGGATCCTGTTGCCGTTCGTCTCCACCGTCGATGATTTGGACGCCGCCTGCGAGATCATCATGGATGTGCGCAGGGAGCTTGATCTGAAGCGGCAACGCTACGATCCGCGTGTCCCTGTCGGTGTCATGATTGAGACTCCCGCCGCGGCGCAAACATGCGATCTGATGGCCTCGCGCGTGGATTTCTTCTGTCTCGGAACAAATGATCTGATTCAGTACTATCTTGTCATCGACCGGTCCGATCAGTCCGTTGTCCATTTATACAATCCTTTCCATCCCGCCATTCTGAGATGCCTGTACCAGGTGTATGCGTTGCTTGGGCCAACGGGAAAATCCGTTACGGTTTGCGGCGAGATGGCCGCGGATCCGCCATCGGCTGCCGTCCTCCTGGGCCTCGGCTTCACGTCACTGTCTGTGAACCTTGGGGCGTATGCGAGAATCAAACGAATGATCCGCTCCGTCTCGATGAAACAGCTGCGGGAGCTTGCCGGCGAGATTTTAAAAATGCAAAAACCCAAGGAAGTTGAAGACAAAGTCCGCGCCACGGTTTACCGATCATGAAAGCAGCAGGCGCGCGCCTCTGGGCATATGTCCGGTCCTACTTTTCGGTTCTTCTGGTTTCGCTCGGCCTGGTGGCGGTCGTCGGGGTGCTGGAAGCCGCTACGCCGTTTCTGATCGGATTGATTTTTGATACGCTGCTCGGCCCTTCGGCTGCTCCGGTCCTTACCATTCCTGTCATCAATGCGCGATTAAGCGTAACCGGTTTCGATGGCGGAACCGTGTTGGTTCTGCTCGTCGCAGTTACTGTTGTCAAAGCGATTGCAGAATATAGCTCGGCCAATATGATTTCCTACCTAGGGCAGGCTGTTGTCCGTGATCTCCGTAACGACGTTTTCGACAAGATCATTTACCAGCCGCTCCGGTTCTTTCATTTCAATCCGACGGGAGAGTTGATTTCGCGTGTTTCGAGCGATGTCGAGCGTATTCAAACCGCGGCATCCGAAACGCTCGCAGAATTCCTCAAACAAGGGGCAATTTTGATTTTTTTGCTCGTCGCGATCTTTGCGATCGATTGGAAACTGGCCGCGGTTTCGATCGTACTGGCTCCACTCGTCTTTTATCCCGCTTTCTGGTTTGGAAAGAAGCTGCGATTGCTCAGCAAATCCAATCAGCAGGAAATGGCGGAAATGGCCAATAGTCTCTACGAGACCGTCACAGGCAATCGTATCGTTAAAGCCTTCGCAATGGAGCAAGCAGAGGCCGGCAAGTTCCGCAAACTCACTCAACGGATTTTCAAATTGAATCTGCGGCAGAAGATGACGCACTCGCTGTCGTCGCCGTTGATGGAAGTGCTTGGGATTTTCGTCATCGCAGGTTTTCTGCTTTATGCGCGGAATCAGATCGCCAGCCAGCGAATGACGGCAGGATTGTTCGTTGCGTTCATCATCGCGCTGATCAAGCTTTACGATCCTGTTCGCCGGATGAGCGGAATCAACAATTCCTTCCAGCAAGCTTTCGGAGCTTCCGGTAGGGTCTTCGAGATTCTCTCCATGACGACCGAGAAGGATACAGGCCATGAGATTCTGCGCGGGTTCACCGACAGCATCGTCTTCGAGGACGTTTGCTTCGGATACGAGGCGCGTGAGACGGTGCTCAATGGAATCTCGTTCACGGTCCGGCGCGGTGAGATTGTCGCAGTTGTCGGTCCCAGTGGAGCGGGCAAGAGCACGCTCGTCAACCTCCTCCCGCGGTTCTACGAAGTAACGGGGGGACGTATTTTGATTGATGGGAAGGACATCCGGGAACTGACGCTGAATTCGCTGCGTAACCGGATCGCAATAGTGACTCAAGACATCATCCTGTTCAATGACACCATCCGTGCCAACATTGCTTACGGCGATCCTACGGCCGGCGACGATGCCGTCCGGTCAGCAGCCAAAGCCGCTCTCGTCGATGATTTCGTTCCAGATTACGGTGCCTCAATCGGCGAGCGCGGCTTGCGGCTTTCCGGAGGCGAACGCCAGCGCGTATCGATCGCAAGGGCGCTGCTGAAAAATGCGCCGATCCTGATTCTGGATGAAGCAACCTCGTCGCTGGATACGCAATCGGAAGCGTTGGTTCAGCAGGCCTTCGAGAACCTGATGGAAGGACGCACGACTATTGTCATCGCTCACCGTTTGTCGACCGTTCGGCGCGCGGACCGCATCCTCGTGCTGGCCGATGGACGCATTCGCGAATCGGGAACTCATGAAGAACTTGTCCTACGGCGGGGCCTTTACTGGAGGCTTTACAATCTGCAATTTCAGGATGTGACTTCATGATCTATAGCATGACGGGCTTTGGCTCCGGACGTGCCGAGGCCCCGAACTTGTCGGTGCTGGTTGAGATTAAAAGTGTGAACCATCGTTACCTCGATATTCATATCAAAATTCCGGGCGAATACCAGAATTTCGAAAACGTCATCCGCCAGAAAATTTCGACTGCTTTCAAGCGCGGCCGGCTCGATGCTTTTGTTCGCATTGAGTACAAACGCGAAAACATCAAGCTCGATGTCAACGAGCAGCTGATTCGCGCATATGTCAACATGTTGTCGGAATTGAAGGCCGCGTATCCGATACAAGGTGAGGTCACCCTTGACATGCTCACGCGGTTGCCCGGGCTCATTGGCGTCCCCGCCACCGATCTGTCAGCCGAAGAAAATGATCTAATCGCTCAAACAATCAGCGAAGCGACGAGTACTGCATTGGCCCAACTGAAACAGATGCGCATCGCTGAAGGACAATCCTTAATCAAAGATATCGACCGGCGGCTTTCCAGCATCCACCGGCATCTCGAGACGATTCTCGCTCACGCCAAAGACTTCATCGAGCATTACCGGCGGCAATTAATTGCTCGCGTCAGCGAACTCGCGCCGCAGCTCGTTGCCGACAGCGGGCATCGTCTCGAAACCGAGGCGCTGCTCTATGCCGAGCGCAGCGACATCGCCGAAGAAACAACCCGCTTGCGCAGTCATCTGGATCAATTTGCGGGTCTGAAAAACCTTGAGGATGAAGCCGGGAAACGTATGGACTTCATCCTTCAGGAAATGAACCGGGAGGTCACGACGATTCTTTCCAAGACCTCAGGCCTTAATGAACTCGGCGCCAACATCGGCCAGGCAGCTATCGAGATCAAGGTCGAGATCGAAAAACTCCGCGAACAGGTCCAAAACCTGGAGTAGTCGTTCTATGGTAGACTAAAAGTGCCTCAGCCGAATGCGAGGAAACCTATACATTGTATCGGCTCCGTCCGGATCGGGTAAAACCACGATACTTCAACATTTACTTCGCAGTTTCACGGACTTGAAATTCTCGGTCTCATACACCACGCGCCGGCCGCGCCAGGGCGAACACAATGGCACGGACTATTTTTTTACCGATCGCGCGACCTTCTTGGGCATGGTCGAGCGCGGGCAGTTTCTAGAGTGGGCGGAATTCAACGGCGAGCTCTACGGCACCGGACGCGGCTTCGTCGATGAGCAGCTCGAGACGGGCAACGACGTGATCCTGGACATCGATGTCCAGGGAGCGAAGCAGGTGAAATCGAAAATCCAAGGTGCGACTGCGATTTTTATATTGCCGCCGTCCTTCGTCGAACTGGAGCGCCGCCTCAAGCTGCGTATGCTGGAGCCCGATGATGTGATCCGCCGCCGGCTGGAGATCGCCAAGTGCGAGATCCAGTTTTATCGCGATTATGACTACATCATCGTCAATGATGTCCTGGAAAATTCCATACTTCTTCTCGAATCCATCGTGCGTAGCGGTACTGTGAAGCCGCAACGGCAACAGGCGCGAATTGAGGAGATCATCGCTTCATTCGGAGGTCGAGCTTGATTACCATTCCCGATAATATCGATAGCAAATACCGCTTTGTGATTCTATCCGCACTCCGCGCCCGCCAAATACAAGCCGGAAGCGTGCCTCTGCTCAAAGAAGCACGTCATAAAGCGACGCAGATTGCCCAAAAGGAAATTCTCCAGGGGCTCGTGAAGTTTCGAATCCCCGATCAGAATGGCGATCAACAAGAAGAAGTCGAGCAACCGGAGGAATGATCCCTCAGAATGAAAGTAGCCCTCGGCGTCAGCGGCGGAATTGCTTGCTACAAGTCAGCAGAGATCCTTCGGCGGCTGCAGGATCGCGGCGTCGAGGTCGTTGTTCTCATGACCAAGGGCGCCACTCAGTTTGTCACGCCGCTGACATTTCGGGCGCTCTCGGGCAATAAAGTTTATGTCGATATCTTTGAGGGAGCACGGTCGGGCGCCGATTTCGAGGGCGCATTTGATCACATCCTGGTTGCACACTCGACCGACCTTTTTCTGGTCGCACCCGCCACGGCCGATTGCATCGCGCGGCTGGCTATAGGCCTGGCGGACGACTTCCTGACCACCTTCCATCTCGCTGTAACCGCGCCCGTTGTGGTTGCACCCGCCATGAACACACGGATGTGGGAGCACGCATCGGTACGAGCTAATATCGAGAAGTTGAAGAATCGGGGCGTTCACATCATCGAGCCGGAAGTCGGACAAATGGCGTGCCGCACCTATGGTCCGGGACGGCTCGCGCCGGTGGAAGAGATCGTTGAAGTGGTCATGGGCATACTGAACCGGCGCCGGGATTTGGAAGGGCGTAAGATCTTGGTCACTGCGGGACCGACCGTCGAAGACATCGATCCCGTCCGATATATCAGCAATCGGTCCTCAGGAAAAATGGGATATGCGTTGGCGCAAGCCGCTCAGGAAAGGGGAGCGCAGGTCACACTGGTTTCCGGCCCAATTGCGGACGCAACCGAACTGCATTTTCCGAACACCGTTCATGTCCGCACGACCGAGGAGATGCGGCGTGCCGTCGTGGATCATGCGGCCGATGCCGAGGTCGTCATCAAAGCTGCAGCGCCGCTGGATTTCCGGCCGAAGGCGGTGGCCACGCAAAAAATCAAAAAGAAGACCTCGGATCTCACGCTGGAATTCGAACCGACGATCGATATCCTGAAAGAGCTGGGCAACTCCAAAAACGGCAAGATCTTGGTCGGTTTCGCCGCCGAGACGGAGAATCATTTCCAAAATGGGTTGGAAAAATTAAAAAGCAAAAATTTGGATCTCATCGTAGTTAACCCTGCAAGTGGTCCTGATTCGGCCTTCGATAGCGATATGAATCACGCGACAATCATTGATGCTTCCGGCCAGAGCGAGGAAATTCCACTCGTGACGAAACATGTCATGGCCGACAGAATTCTCGATCGCGTGGTGCAATTGCTGAAATGAACCGAAACGAAATCGCCGCTCAACTGGAATTCTTCAAGGATATTGGTGTGGACAGCGTAGACGTTGCAGCTGTAGGGGCGGTCGGCGAAGCGCAAGCGCGACAGCGCGCAGCCTCAAGGATTGACCGCCCGGGCGCTCATAGAGCGCCCCTACGGTTGGATGCCATTCGCGCCGAAATCGGCAACTGCCAGCGCTGTAAGCTCGCTCCAACCCGTACACACATCGTTTTCGGCTCGGGTAACCCCGATGCGGAACTCGTCTTCGTCGGCGAAGCTCCCGGTTACGACGAAGACCAGCAGGGACTGCCCTTCGTGGGCCGCGCCGGCCAGCTCCTGACGAAGATCATCGAATCCATCGACCTCAAGCGCGAGGATGTCTACATTTGCAACGTTTTGAAATGCCGGCCCCCGGAGAATCGGAACCCCGAGCCCGACGAAGTGGCTTCGTGCAATCCATTCCTGCGAAAGCAGCTTGCGGCCATTCGTCCGAAGATCGTGTGCTGCCTGGGGACGTTTGCAGCCCAGACGGTGCTACAAACGGCCGCGCCGATTTCCAGGCTGCGAGGAAAATTTTTCGACATGGACGGAATGCGGGTCATTGCGACGTTCCATCCCGCATACTTACTGCGATCTCCCGAGAAGAAGCGCGAAGTCTGGGAAGACATGAAACAGATTCGCGCTGAACTGTTCCGCCTTGGTTCCTGATCATCTATGTACGCCGACATCGCGGTGTGCCTGCCGCTGGCGCGGACTTTTATCTACAAACTGACGACGCCCGTGGAAACCGGCTGCCGAGTCGTCGTTCCCTTCCGGAAGCGAGATGTAGAAGGGTTTGTGGTCGGCTTCAGGAAAGATGCGCCGCCGGATATCGAGGTGCATGAGATCGGCAGTGTTCTCGATGCGATCCCGTTGCTGCGACCCGATGTTTTCAACCTTTGCCGCTGGGTTGCGGATTATTACACTACGCCAATCGGCGAGGTGCTGAAGGCCGCGCTGCCGCCGGGGATCAGTGCGAAACATGTCGAGGGGCTGCAGCATTCCCCTCCTCGCAGAGAAGGGGTGGATGCGCCGAGCAAAGCGAAGGCGCAGACGGGGTGGCGCGAAGCGCGAGTCCGGCAGGGCGAAGCCTCAATTGAAGATCGGCAAGACATCTCGGCCGAACTGACCACCCCGGCGCGCCAGCTTCTATTAAGCTGTCGCGCCACCCCTCCTCTGCGAGGAGGGGAATTGGTGATGACACCCGATCAAACCAAAGCGCTATCGACGATCAACAGTACCCCCGGCTTCCGCCCCATTCTCCTCCACGGCGTCACAGGCAGCGGTAAGACTGAAATCTACATGCAAGCCGTCGAGCATTTCCTGGCAGCCGGCAAGACCTCGCTCATTCTGGTCCCGGAAATCGGCCTGACGCCTCAACTCACGGATCAGTTCGCCAGGCGCTTTCCGAACCAAATCGCCATCCTCCACAGCTCGCTCACCAGACGCCAGCGCATTGACGAGTGGCTGCGGATTTATCGCGGCGAAGTGCCGATCGTGATCGGTACGCGTTCGGCCGTGTTTGCCCCGCTTGGGAACCTTGCCCTCATCGTCGTCGACGAGGAGCACGAGACGAGCTACAAACAGGAGGAGGTCCCACGCTATCACGCACGGGATACCGCGGTCATGCGTGCGAAGCTTGCTGGCGCCGCCGTCGTTCTGGGCTCAGCGACTCCTTCGATGGAGTCCTTCCACAACGCCGCATCCCAAAAATACGACTACGTGATGTTGACGACGCGCGTGGAGGGCCGCCCCTTGCCCGCCGTCGAGATCGTGAACATGCGGGAAGAATATGCTGCCGAAGGCAAGCAGGTTGTCCTTTCGCGCAGGTTGCTTGAAGCGATAAATGCGCGCCTCGATCGCGGCGAGCAGACGATGATTCTTCTCAACCGCCGCGGTTACGCGACGTTTCTCTTGTGCCGTCATTGCGGATTCACGTTTCAGTGCAACTCCTGCAGCGTCGCGATGACCTATCATCGTTCGATCGAGAAGCTGTTGTGTCACTACTGCGGGCTGGCCCGCCGCCCGCCCGCGCGATGCCCGGAATGTGATAGCGAATACATTCATTACGTCGGAGAGGGAACCGAGCGGCTGGAAGCGGAGCTGAAATGCCGATTCCCGGACGCGCGGGTCGGGCGCATCGATCGTGACGCGATGCGCCACATGCGCGATTACGAGCGCGTCCTCGGCGGATTTCGCGCCGGAGACATCGATATTCTCGCCGGAACGCAGATGATCGCGAAGGGGCACGATTTCCCGCGTGTGACTCTGGTTGGCGTCGTTGGCGCGGATGCTCCCCTTGCGTTGCCCGATTTTCGCGCCGCCGAGCGGACATTTCAGCTATTGACCCAAGTCGCCGGGCGCTCAGGCCGCGGTGGCCGGCCCGGCGAAGTTGTGATCCAGAGTTACTTCCCCGACCACTACACATTTCAATTGGCCGTCACACAGCGATTCGAAGATTTTTACGCACGCGAATCCCGATACCGCAAGGCGATGTTTTACCCGCCGTTCGCGGCGCTGGCTGGAATTATGGTGACGGATCGTGATCGAGGACGCGCCGCGGATACGGCACGCGAAATCGGTGAATACCTGGATTCGCTTCGTTCCAATGCTATGCGGATTCTCGGCCCTGCGCCGGCTCCACTAGAGCGGATCAAACGCATGCACCGGCAACAACTGCTGATCAAATCGTCGTCGCGAGCGTCGCTTCATCATCTGCTCGGGCGGCTTCGGCAGTACATTGAGGACCGAAAATTCGGATCCACGCGGGTGTTTATCGATGTGGATCCGGTTTCGTTGCTGTAGTGGCGGTCTGGGACCGCCGGCAATCTTTGAGCCAGGATCGCCGGCGGTCATAGAAGGTGTGAACCAATGACGGTGATGTACGCTCAACTGGAATTCATTCACACCTTCGCAGACCGCCGCTACAGTGTTAATAAATCACCTTCAAACCCATTTGAATCTGGCGGGATGTCGTCGCGGTAGTCGTAATCAGTCCCGCTGATGGACTGATGGCTTGTCCGGCGAACACGATCGAATTTGGGGGTCCGAAGTTCGTGTGGTTCAGCGCATTGAAGAATTCCGCTCTAAACTGCAAAGCTACGCGTTCCGTCAGCGGCGTAGTTTTTATCAAGGAAAGATCCACGGTTTCGAGTCCCGCACCGCGCAGCGTTCCTCTGCCCAGATTTCCCCAGGTCCTCGCGATCGGCAGAGAGAAAGCAGCGGGATTGAACCACTGTGTCTGTTTCCTAGTCAGTACGGATCCGCTGAACAACGGGTTCACATCCGGCCGGTCCGGATTTCTGGTATTTCCATCCCCGGACCGGTTCGTGCCAATCTGAGGCGTGAACGGAAAACCGCTCAACAATGTGGTGACGCTGTTTACTTGCCAGCCTCCAATCAGCTTGCCGAGTCTGCCGGCTGCGTCGAATGGAAATTCATAATGCGCAGAAATGCTGGCCTGGCTTGTCGGTGTCAGCGCAGACGGTCCCCAGTCCCTGTGCAGATCATTGCGGTCCATCACCATTTGCGGTTGGTTCTGAGCCTGAGCAATCGTCAGGGCCGAGTTCATATCGAGGTTCTTCGCCCACGTGTAATTCCCACGGAATTGTAGTCTCCGGCTCAGCCGCCGTAACATCTCCACCTGCAGGGCGTTATAGCTGCTGTTGCCGGCAGTCAACCAGAAGAATCCGGCACCCAAATAAGGATTCGGCCGCGCCGAACTTGCCGGCGGCGGAGGCGTTGGAAGCAGTGGGATGAATTTCGTGCCCTGGGGCGCCCTTGTGGCGCCGGTATTGTCGACAGCGCATCCAGCCGCATTCGAGCAAATCTGGGCCGGGATCGTGTTCCGATCAATGCTGAGCAGTCCGTGGTACCCGAAGGAACCCACATAACCAATGCGTAAAGCCATATTGGATCCGACCTGCTGTTCGATGGTCAGATTCCACTCGTTGGTTGCCGGAGTCTTCGCAGATGCCTCGATACCTTGCGGAGCAAAAGTGCTGCAAGGAGCGGGAACGTTAGGTCCACAAGCCGGCGGCGGCTGAACACCGGGCGTGATCGGGAGGAAACTCGATAATTGACCTGCGAACGTGACAGAACCGTTATAGGGAGGAAGCGAGTTCAATAGAAAAGCAAGATTGTCGATCAAAGTATAGTAGACGCCGAATCCTGCGCGAATCGCAGTCTTGCCGTTGCCAAAAGGATCCCAAGCGAGCGCGACTCGCGGACCGAACAGCCACCTCGCATTGTTATCCGTGAATGCCGATGTTCCAACGCGGGGATCCGTCAGCAAAACGCCGTTCGCATCCGCAATGTAATTGGACGCGCGGCCAAATTTTTCGTTCCAGCCGTTTGTGAATTCCTGGCGAATGCCGGCGCGGACGGTCAGATTGCGCCGGAGCTTCATCGAGTCTTCCGCATACCACGCTCCGAACCAGCTCCGGAAACCCAGTTCGGTAGGTTTAGGCACGACTTGAAAAGTTGTAGTGGTGCCCTGGAGGAAGGTCGTCAAACTGGCAAAGTTCGCCACGCCTAACCTGCGTGAAGCCGTATTTTCGTTGTCCTGCATTTTCTGGAACCATGCACCCACGCTGATCTGATGGATTCCACGGCTGATCTGCACACCGTCAGTAGATGTGAAAAGGTTTCTGTGATTCTGCGCGCCCGCGGCATTGTTCGGACCCGGAGACGTGATTGCCGCCGCGCCGGTGGTCGTGGTACCGCCGCCGATGACAATTCCACCCGGTCCTTGGCCGGACACAAATGAAAGACTTGACGGATAAGTAGCAAACGCAAATGAATCGAGAGCGAACCCCGCACGCGAGAAACCTGCGCTGAACGCATTCAGAACGCGCGGAGAGAAGATATGTGTCTCCCGAATGGTGGCGACTTGCGAACGCAGGCTAATGTAATTTCCGAAGAGCGGGTCGGCCAGGGGGGAGAGATTATTGCCGTCATCGGCAGTGTAAGAAACAGAAAACGAGTCCTGATCTCGCGCAATGTAGTCACCCTTGGCGGTGCCGAAATTTTCGTTAATGGATTGCTTCGGGGTGTTGTACGAATAGGCCGTTCCGCTCGGCACCAGCCCTGTTCCAGGCGGCGTCGCCGGCACCATAATTTCCGGACCGTTCGGCTGAGGCCATAGCTGCATGTAGTTCAACATCTCCGGCCTCAAGTTGGGCACCGTCGCATACGCTCCTGTTGCGGGATTCGGCAATCTGCCCTGGCGCGCTTCCTGGTCCGGAACCACGGAGGGGCTGCTGATTCCCAACCGATGCCGGAATCCTTCATAGTTGCCGAAGAGAAACACACGATCTTTTTTGACGGGTCCACCGGCGCTGGCGCCGAATTGATTTCTGCGGAATGGAGCGATCGCACCCTGATCGAAGAAATTCCGCGCGTCGAGCGCGCTGTTGCGCAAAAATTCGAAGACCGATCCGCGGAACTGGTTTGTTCCAGATTGCGTGACGACGGTCACTTGCGCGCCTGCACGCTTTCCATACTCGGCGGAGTATGTACCTGTCAGTACATTGAATTCGCGAACGGCGTCGATTCCCAACAGATTCCCGCTCACGCCGCCGGGGGTGATCGAAAGCTGGCTAGAGCCGGTATACTCGATTCCATTCATCAAAAACAGATTTTCCAGCGGGCGCCGGCCCGCGACGGAAAATGTATTGCCCTGGCTCGTAACGGTACCGGGACTCTTGTAGGTGTAATTGATCGCTCCGGGATTCAGCGTGATCAGATTGTCAAAGCTTCGGCCGTTGAGCGGCAGGTCTTTCACTTCACGTTCTCCAACGAGTCCTGCCACCGATGCGGTCGTCGTATCGACGAGCGGAGTCTCCAAAGAAACCGTTACCTCTTGCGTGAGTTCACCGACCTCGAGCTTCAGATTGACGACGGCCTCTTGACCGACCGCCAGATTGATTCCGGTGCGCACGGCAGCGCGGAATCCCGGCTTCTCCGCTCGAACGTCGTGCGAACCCACGGGCAGCGAGAGGGCTCGGTAATTGCCCATCTCGTCGGTCATGACCGTGCGTGTCGCTCCGGTTTCGACATTTTTCACAGCGACGATTGCTCCCCCAACCGCAGCGCCCGAGGCGTCCTCCACTTTTCCCGATATGGTCGCCGTCACCTGGGCGCATGCGAAGTCCCGACCTGCAGTGAGAATCGCAATCGCCAACAACAGTCTGCTGAAGCTGGGTTTGGTCATAGCGGCAGAGTATATATCGGAAAACTGCCCTCCTAACTTAGGAGGGCAACACTTGATATCCTTATGTTACTGGAGATTTAGCGGATGCAAATACCTGCTGCAGTAGCCATGGTGAGACCCGCGTCGTTTGGTTTCAACCCCGATACCGCTCCCTCGTTTTTGTTTCAAAGAGAGATCACCGATGCCAACAGAAGGGAAATTGAGCGCCGCGCTCGCATCGAGTTCGATTTGTTGGCGGGGCGCCTGCGGGATGCCGGCGTCGAAGTGATCATCTTCGAGGACAAAGAGGAACTCCATACGCCGGATGCCGTTTTCCCGAATAATTGGGTCTCGTTCCATCACGACGGTACGGTCGTGCTGTATCCCATGTTCGCCCCCAGCCGGAGACCCGAGCGCCGCCGCGACATCATCGAGAAACTGCAAAACGGCGGATTCCGGGTCTCTCGCGTTATCGACCTGACGCACCACGAGAATGAAGGCCGATTCCTCGAAGGAACCGGAAGTGTGGTGTTCGATCATGCCGACCACCTCGCCTACGCGAACCTTTCTCCTCGCACCAATTCCGATGTACTGAACGAGCTGTGCGGTATTCTCGGGTCCAAGCCGGTCACCTTTCAGTCGACGTACGAAGGCGGCGATCCGATTTTTCATACCGACATGATGCTGAGCATCGGCGATCGCTTTGCCATCTTCTGCGGTGAATCCATCGGTGATGCTTCACAACGCCGGCGAGTGCTCGACAGTCTTAAAGGCACGGGGCGCGAGATCATTTCCATAGACCGAAAGCAAATCGAGCAATTCACTGGAAACGTCCTACAGTTACAGACGAAAAACGGCGGCAGTGTCCTGGCAATTTCCACTGCGGCATGTCTGTCGTTAAGGCCCGAACAGCGGGATGCGATTCAGAAATTTGCGCAGCTTGTAGAATCGCCGTTGCCCGTTTTCGAAGGAATCGGCCGCGGCAGCGCACGCTGCATGATGGCCGATGTTCATCTGCCAAGGGTTACGCTCATGCGAGAATAGTTTCATGCGATACCACGCCCTGGCCTGCGACTATGACGGCACTATTGCATGGGACGGAGAAGTCAGCGAGGACACGATCTTAGCCCTCCAGGAGGTCCGTAAATCCGGCCGCAAACTCATCCTCGTTACCGGGAGGGAACTGGACGATTTGATCAAAGTTTTCCCTCGAATCGATCTTTTTGACCGTGTTGTGGCGGAAAACGGCGCCCTGCTGTACCGCCCAGCCACACGCGAAGAACGGCCTCTTGCTCACAGGCCGCCCGACGAGTTCTGGCAGCAGCTCATCAAAAGAGGCGCCGATCGAGTATCCGTCGGCCGGGTGATCGTCGCCACCTGGCGGCCTCACGAGAAGACGGCGGTCGAGTTGATTCGTGATCTCGGCTTGGAACTGCAGATCATCTTCAACAAAGGCGCGGTCATGATTCTGCCTTCCGGTGTAAATAAGGCCACAGGATTGAAAGTTGCGCTTACCGAGCTTGGGTTGTCCCCTCACAACGTGGTTGGAATTGGCGACGCGGAAAACGATCACGCGTTTCTTGCGTTGTGCGAATGCTCCGTCGCAGTCGAGAATGCGCTCGATACCCTGAAGGAACGAGTGGATTGGGTCACCAAACAAGGTCACGGCGCCGGCACGATCGAATTGATTCAAGCCCTGGTCGCTGCCGACCTCAGCTATCTCTCGGATTCAGGAACTGCGGGCAAGGACCGGCCGTCCTCATTGGATTGCTGTTGACGAGTCACATCACGTCTTACCCTCATCGTGGGAAGCTGCGGGCGTGACCGTCTCGCAGTGGATGTACGGATTCCTGGTCGTTACTCTCGAGCCGGACCGTGTCGCGCCCGCCGTTTTGTCTTCGATCGATGTCGTTATCGCGATCGGAAAAGAACCGGCAGAGATGCTGAACATTTTCCGGAAGAGCGTCGGCGAAAGTCCCGCGCCTCTTGAAAATGTGACCTTACATCCGGGCGAGCTGTGGCCTGGCTGCGCGATTCCGGTAAACCTCCATTTGTATTCCAGAGTTCACCCCCCACGCGCAGAACGGCGCCGCCATCGCCGCAAGTACGCGGAAGGCGAGTTGAGGCCCGATCTCTGTTCTTACTTCCGTGGTCCCGAAGGGAAACTCAACCTCAAGGCCCAGAACCTTGCAATCTTCCTGCAAATCGCGGACGGCGTCGACGACGCGACCTGGCTCTTTCACCTCAAGAACGGCGACATTGCCCGTTGGTTCCGTGACGTGATCAAAGACCCGGAGCTGGCCCTTCAAGTGGAATTGATGGAGCGCGGCGACGTGAACGCCGACGAGAGCCGTAAACATATTCGATCGGAAATCGAGCAACGCTACATTCTCGCAGCCTGACGGAAGAACTTCCTTTCCACAAAAAACCCGCAGGCGTGAGTGGTCCGACGAACCTTCGATTCGGAATAGAGCTGTTTATTCCGGCTAAGTCTCTGCGGGCCAAAGGCAGGGTCAACCTGTGGCGCGAGCCATGTTTCTGATCACGGTATAATCGCCTCGGCATGAGACGGGATAGCGTGGTTGCCATAGTAGGGGCGCTGAACGAGAATCAGGTGCGCTATCTGATCGTTGGCGGCTTGGCTGTTGTGGCGCACGGTTATCTCCGATTCACCGCGGACGTGGACCTCCTCCTGTCAGTTGACTCGGACAACCTGAAGCGAACTGTCGGAGCTCTCAAGACGCTTGGATACCGTCCTCGCGCGCCTGTGGATTTCGATGACTTCGTCGATCGATCGAACCGCCAGAAATGGGCACAGGAAAAAAACATGACCGTCTTCTCGTTGTTTTCGGATATTCATCCGGCGACCGAAATCGATCTGTTTCTCGAGCCGCCAATCGACTTCGACGGCGCCTACCGGCGCGCCGTTCGCCAAGAAGTGGCCCCGGGAACACCGGCCGTTTTTTGCAGCCTCGAAGATTTGATTGAATTGAAGACACTGTCAGGCCGTCCCGAAGATCGAGAGGACATCGAGAAACTGAAACAGCTGCGAAAGAGTAGCGATGAATGAGGCCGTGAACAACAAGTTCTCCGATTTTCACGAACGCGTTTGGGAACGTGGCTGGGAAGATCACCGCCGGCGTCAGATGGAACGTCTTGCCGCGCTTCCGCTTTCTGACAAACTCGTCTGGTTGGAAGAAGCTCACCGTTTGCTCCTGCATATGCGATCAAAACCAATTGCATCCCCAAAGCGCGACTGATGTGCTGTGCGCTCGAGGTGGTTTTACTGTGCTGGCCGATTTCCCGATGGATGCTGAGCGCTTTCGAGTGGCCCCGCCTTACAACTTTCGCGAGCCGCCGCACGAAGGATCTTTGTATTACGAGCAGTTCGACTGGGGTGTAAAGGGAGAGCAGTGGCGCCGTTTCGCAGCCGCTGCGCTTTCCGAGCTCGAGCTATGCCGCACAAGGTAAAACGTTGTCATGCGCCTCCCCCGAAATTATCAATGTGCCTCCGGCACAAGCGGCACGTAATCGTATTCGCCGATGCCTTGAAGCACCAGGAATGTTGTGGAACGATTGCACGCATTAGTTACAAGATGGGGCCGCTTTGGCGCGACGGAATACGTGTCACCGGGACCAAGCAACACTTCCTCCTTCGGCTCACGAAGGAACAGCCTCAACTGTCCTTCAATGATGTAAAAAGTGTCCTGGATGTTGCTGTGGCAATGCCAGGGCACGGTTTGAGCGGGCGAGATTTGAAGTTCCGTGATGCGGAAGCCGGGACGTTCGGCGTGATAAGCCCGCCGCTCTACTTCATAAAGATGGCTGGCATCTTTCACCCCTGGCATTGATTTCCTCCTTTTTTACTTTTGAAGTTCAGTAGGCCAAAGCAGCCGGCCTTCCATACCCCCTGCAATGACGACGGTTTGGCCTGTGATATGACCCGCCAAAAGATCCGATGCAAAGAAAACGACTGCGCTTGCAATGTCCTCCGGGAGCGCAACTAAGCACATTGTCGAAAGTGTCCTCCCATTGGCGAAGGGACATTTTGTAAAGTGGGACATCGTGCGACTCCCACGAACCTGCATTGGCGATGAGCGTATCCACGCGCCCGAAGCGCTTCAACACCTGAGCAAAAATCCGCCGGACCTGGCTCTCCTGCGTGAGATCTGCCTGGACGCTCATCGCATTCTCGGATTTTGATGTCCGCACGAGATTTTCAATATTCGCCCGGCTGCTCCGGTAATGCAAAACAAGTTTCGCGCCTTCGGCCGCAAAATGCCGCGCAATAGCCGAGCCGATTCCTCCGGAAGCGCCGGTGATGAGGACGACTCTTCCTTCCAGGCCGGTTTCCATCGTGCGAAGATTCTACACTTCAGAAGAAGCTTATGAATCGAACCGGTTAAGTCGGCTTCAGCTTTTTGTATCTGCCGTTGATCCAGTTCTCGGGATCGAGTTGTACCATCTGGAAAAGCGCCGGTCGGAGGGTCCGCCGGCCATGTTAGTATTCGCGGCCTCCTCGCCGAGATCGAGTATCATCCGGAATGAAGGCGCGAAGCTCGTGTTTCGTCGCGCACTTCGGACAATCTCCCTATGCCGACCGACGAACAATATGAAGAGCTGCAGCGCCTGATTGCGGCGCTGACGGAACGAGTTTATCGACTGGAGCAGATGGCTGGCACCCAACACGGACGTGCGGCCTTTCAGAGACATGTCAAACCAGCGGCAAAGACCGAGTCGGATACGCAAGCCGAATTGGAATCCAAAATCGGCGCACATTGGCTGAATCGAATCGGCATCATTGCGATGCTGATCGGCGTCTCCTACTTTCTGAAGTACGCCTTCGACAACCAGTGGATTGGCCCCGCGGGCCGCGTGTTGATTGGACTTTTGGGCGGCATGGCCGTTGTGTTCTGGAGCGAGCAGGTGCGCCGCAGCGGGTACGCTATTTTTTCTTATTCGCTGAAGGCCATCGGAATCGGCGTTTTGTATCTCTCCTTGTGGGCTTGCTCGCAACTCTACAACTTGATACCGAACCCGCTGGCATTCCTGTCGATGGCGGCCATTACGGCGGTAACGGTCGGTCTCGCGTTGTGGCAGGATGCAGAAATCATCGCTGTGTTTGCCACGCTCGGTGCTTTCATCACGCCGATTGCGCTGTCCACCGGAGTCAACAATGCCATTGGCCTGTTTGCCTACCTGGTGATTCTCGACCTAGGCACACTCATTCTGATCCGTTACCGTCCGTGGCCGGGAGTATTGATCGGTTCATATGTTGGGACGCTGATTCTCTATTCCTCCTGGCACAGCAGCTTCTACACGATTGATCAGTTTTGGACTGCGCTGGTTGCTGTTTCAGCCCTATTCGCTACGTTTGCGCTGGCGCCCTTCGTATCCGGCCCGGCACTCCGGCCCGGCGCCATCCCAACTCTCGCTCTGTTGAATGCAGCAACGTATTTCTTCGAAGTATGGGAACTGTTCGAGCACCAGGCTGAAAGTAGCCACGCCGCAATCGCAGCCGTAGGGCTGGGATGCCTTTATTTTCTGATCGCCTACTTACTGAGGAATCGTGTGATCCCCGTTACAGCCGACGTGCACTGGGCTATCGGAACGGCTTTCCTCATAGCGGCGGTGCCGATCGGCATGCATGCGCCATGGATTACTATCGGCTGGTTCGCGGAAGGCGCGGCGCTGGTTCGCGTGGGCGAGCGTAGGGAAGCGGGTTACATGAAGCAACTTGGGGGGATCGCGTTGTTATTGGGCACACTGCGTCTGCTGGGCGTCGATCATTTCGACGTAAGAGAACTTCTCTTAAATGAGCGGATGCTAGCCTTCGCCGTCGCTATTGCGGCCACGGCGGCCGTGGCGCACCGCTTAGCGGATGCCGGCAGAGAAGGTGATCGAATCGTGGTGGCGATCCTGGTCGTCATGATCAATGTATTTGCATTAGCCGCACTCACCGAGGAGATCACGGATGCGTGGCGGCGACAATTGCAGACAGCTGGTCCGGGCGCAGATCGGACCTCTGCGATTATCCGGGATTTTGCCTACTCCGCCCTTTGGATGACCTACGGTGCAGGCCTCATGCTCATTGGCTTCTGGAAAAAGTCGCGATTCCTACGCTGGCAGGCGCTGATCTTGATGGGCGCGACCATATGGAAGGTGTTTCTCTACGATACCTCTTCGCTGGACCGCGGATATCGGATCCTGAGCTTTATCGCACTTGGCCTGATCCTACTCGCAACTTCTTTCCTCTATCAGCGATCATCCCGAGCGCCGCGTAGCCGCGGATCAACGGCGGGGATATCATGAAGTCGCCGGCGGCCCTGAAGGTAAGTCGGAGACCATTAGTCTGAAGTGCGAGGAAACTCTGACAATCCAAAGATGTGTTTTCGCTCTTATGCTGCGTCGACCATATCACTGCGGCTTCAGCCCGCGTTCGGAGTTAACCGTTTCCAGAGCGGAATTGATTATTCGTGAAGCGAAGTTAACCGCTTCGAAGGCAAAGGCCAGCTTCGAAGCGATCATTTCCGGCTTGAAGATGATTACTTTCGCTTCAAAGACGATTGAGTCCGGCAGCGAAGCCATATAGTTTGAACGCGACATAATTATTTCCGTGCCGGAAATAACCTTCTTCGCACCTGTGATTAGTGAATTTCAGTGTGCGGCTGTTTCCAGTCATCGTGCGAACGATTTGATCGGAAGCGCAAAGGTAGATTCCCAATCGGCGGCATTCACCAGCGATATGAATAGTTGAAGATACGGAACAACATGAGCGGATCGGACGTCTATTACTATCGTGTGGTTTTCAGAATTTTGCCCAACGTTTTTAGCCGCGGAGTGCGGGATGATGCGGCAACCCGTCATCGGCGTGATCCGCGGCTTCCATTTGTGATAAAGAAATGGAATTAAGGAGGTCTCGGTATGAAACGCTTGGGTTGTCTGTTGAGCGTACCTTTGCTGCTGGTAGTTGCTGTGGCCTTCGCTGGGAACGCCACAGGACGTTTTGACCAGAAACTCTCGGCCGACAAGCAGATCGTACATGTGCTCAACCGCCTGACTTTCGGGCCGCGTCCGGGTGATGCGGAACAAGTTCGCCGGCTGGGTGTCCAAAAATGGATTGACCTGCAGTTACATCCGGAACGGGTTCAGGAAAACCCGGTTCTCGAATCGAAATTGAGGCCGCTCGAGACTCTGAAGCTGGCGATGTGGCAGATTCAGGAAAAGTACTCGCCGGCTACACCGGGGCGTGTGATACGGCCGCCGGCGGCGCAGTCAATACTTACTCCTCAGCAGTTCGGCAGATTGATGAACTGCTCGGTCGAAGATCGACGGACACTGTTGACTCCGTTGCGCCCGGAAGATCGCCGTGTGGTCCTCGCCAACGTCCCGCCACAGGTACTGGAAGGCTTGCCCGAAGACTGGGTGCAGGAAGCGGCTAAAGCGCGCCAGGCCGAGCAGGAGGCGCGCCAGAAGGAGTTTCGGCGGCTGATGCCGCCGCTGACCGATCTGCTCTCCCCCGAGGAGGTACGCGCGGCCCAACGAGGAACGCGTGAAGAAAAAATGGCTCTGCTCAATTCCCTGGATCCCGAAAAGCGGCGCCAGGTCCTTCGCGTGCTTCCGTCTGAAGCATTGTCGGACTTGCCGGATCTGCGCCGCGAGGCAATGGCCGTAAGGCAGCCGCAGGAATTGGTGAATTCCGATTTGATCGAGAACAAGTTGTACCGCGCCATTTACTCGAATCGGCAACTCGAGGAAGTCTTGGCCGACTTCTGGATGAATCACTTTAATGTGTTTAACGGCAAAGGGCAGGATCGCGTTCTGCTCACCAGCTTTGAGCGCGATGCCATCCGCCCGCATGTGTTCGGGCACTTCAAGGACATGCTCCTGGCGACAGCCCGCCATCCGGCGATGCTCTTCTATCTGGACAACTGGCAATCGCAAGCCCCTCGCGATGATCTCCCTCCTCCGCCCGCCGCCGCCGTAGGCGCGCTACGCCGGCCCGGGATCAATGAAAACTATGGCCGCGAGCTGATGGAACTGCACACGATGGGTGTTGACGGAGGCTACACGCAAGCCGACGTCATTGCTGTAGCCCGCGCTTTCACGGGCTGGACGATTTTCGATCTCAACAAATATGCGGAGTTCTGGTTCAATCCCGGCATGCATGACAGGAAGGAAAAGGTAGTCCTCGGTCACCGGATTCCCGCCGGCGGCGGCGAAGGGGATGGTTTAGAAGTGATCGACATCCTCGCGCATCACCCATCAACGGCGAAATTCATTTCCAAGAAGCTCGCCCAGCGCTTCGTTGCAGATGATCCTCCGCAACGGCTGGTGGACCGCATGACAGAAACCTTCACCAATACCGACGGCGACCTGCGTGCGGTGCTCCAAACCATGTTCGGCTCGCCCGAGTTTTTGTCCGAGGGTGCCTGGCGGTCGAAGCTGAAATCGCCGCTCGAGGTGGTCGTTGGCGCGGTGCGCGCGCTGAACGCGGATGTCACGGATACCTCGGTCCTTGCCCAGGAGATTGCGAGTCTGGGCCAGCCGCTCTACGGTAAGGTGGAACCGACCGGTTATCCAAACACCGGCGAGCTTTGGGCAAATACAGCGGGTATTCTGGGAAGAGTCAACTTTGCGACGGCATTGACCTCCGGTCAAGTGGCAGGCGTGCGGGCGGATCTGAGCCGTTTCAACTTTAAACCGCCGTCTGCGGTGGCTGGCGAACTATTGGGTATGGCGCCGTCTTCAGCCATGCTGGCCGCAATCGAGAAGGGCATTCAGCGCCAGGAGGCGACCCCTTCAATGCTCGTAACGGTTGTGATGAGTTCACCTGATTTCCAAAGGAGGTAGCTATGATCACACGACGTTACTTTCTTCGTGCCTCTGCCATTGCGGCCGCCGGGTTCGGCGCCGCTCCCTCGTGGTTGCTTCGCGCTGCCGCGCAGGGCGAAAGCAAATGGAAGATCCTGGTGGCGGTCTTTCAGCGCGGCGCGGCTGACGGTTTGAACATCGTCGTGCCGTTTTTCGAAAAACGTTATTTCGAGCTACGCCCAAGCATCGCTGTGCCGGCGCCCGGCAAGAACAATGGCGCCATCGACCTGGATGGCCGCTTTGGGTTGCATCCCTCTTTGCAATTGCTGAAGCCGTTCTGGGATAGCGGGCTGCTGGCGATTGTCCATGCCAGCGGCTCGCCCGATCCCAACCGGTCCCACTTCGAAGCGCAGGACTACATGGAATCGGGCACGCCGGGAACAGTCGCCGAGGACGGTTGGCTGAATCGCGCCCTGCCGCCGGCCACGCCCAATACTTCGCCGGTTCGAGCGATTGCTGCGGGCGCCAAAATGCCGCGCACGCTCCGCGGCAACCGCGGAGCAGTCGTGGTCAACGATCTCGAACAGTTCAAGGTTCGCAATCCGAATGTCGCTGCGATCATCGAAGACCTATACGCGACCACAACGGATGCACAACTCATGGCCCAGGGAAAAGGAACCTTCGAAGCTGTGAAGATGATTCAGTCGATCGAACGCCGTCCGTACAGTCCCGTCAACGGCGCCCAGTATAGCGGTGAACTTGGCCGCGGCCTGCAGCAGATTGCTCGCCTCATCAAAGGTGGGGTTGGTGTGGAGGCGGCTTTCGCCGATGTCGATGGTTGGGACCATCACACGAACGAGACTCCCCAGTTGACCGGTCTGCTCCAACAGTTCGGCGCTTCGTTGTCCGCATTCGTCCATGACATGGGCGATCGAATGGAAGACATCGTTCTGGTGACGATGTCCGAGTTCGGCCGAACCGTGCAGGAAGACGGCAATGGCGGCACCGACCACGGCCACGGCAACGTGATGATGGTGCTCGGCGGCCCAGTGCGTGGCGGTAAAGTCTACGGGCGCTGGCCGGGTCTGGAACCCGAACAGCTTTTCGAAGGGCGAGACCTGGCCGTCACTACGGACTTCCGCGATGTTTTGGGAGAACTGGTCAGCCACCACTTCGGTCAGAAGATCGATCGGGTTTTCCCGGGCTACTCGCCAGGCGAACCGCTCAGGCTGCTAAAGAGCTAGCCCGAGCCAGGCCACTCTCGAAACCGGGGGCGTCTCCCTCTAAGAACAGTTCATGGATAGGGAGATTCTCCAGCCTTGCACATTTGTGCTATCGTCTCCGGCCATTGGGAGTCCCTGTCATGGAAAACACTTTTGTTCGCAAAGCGCTGCTTGCGGTCGTCCTCGCATATACGACGTGCGCCCAGGCGCAGTGGCTCAACCATCCCGATCCGCGGATTCCGCGCACGCGCGACGGGAAGCCCAACCTCATGGCGCCCACTCCGCGCGCCTCGAACGGCAAGCCCGATCTGTCGGGAGTGTGGCAGGCTTACGCATCCGAGCCCGGCGAGATGCTGCGGTTGTTGCAGGGTCCCGCCCCGCGCAGCGTGAACCAAATCGATCCGGGAATCGATTTACAAACGTTCTCGAAATACTTTCTGAATGTTCTAGCCGACTTCAAACCGGGCGAGGAGCCCATGCGGCCCGAAGCGGCTGCCCTATTGAAGCAACGAGGGCAGAGCCAAGGCAGAGACGTTCCCACTTCGCACTGTCTTCCCGGCGGCGTGCCGTTTTCAACGCTGGTTGCACCTTTTAAGATGATCCAAGCGCCGATGGAGATCGTCATGATTCTGGAGGACACCAATCCTCCCCGGCAGATTTACACCGACGGCCGCAAGCTTCCTGCGAATCCTGAGCCCATGTGGATGGGATATTCGACCGGCAAGTGGGACGGCGACACGTTGGTCGTGGAGAGCGTGGGCTTTAACGACCGAACCTGGCTTGACGCATTTGGTCATCCTCATAGTGAGTCCATGCACATCACCGAGCGCTTCCGGCGAGCGAACTTCGGTCATATGGATATCGAAGTGACGATCGATGACCCCAAAATGTATACGCGGCCATTCACCGTGAAGTTCCCGGCGCGGTTGTTACCGGATACGGATGCTTTGGAATCCGTGTGTGCCGAAAATGAAAGAGACCGTTCTCATCTGGATAAATAGCTTACCTGAGTATAGAAGACATACAACTTTGATCGACCGCGGTGAACTGGATGCAATCCTCGAGGGTGCGCGTGAACGCGCCGGTATAGGGAGTCGCCATTTAGCGTAACGCCATTTGGCGTTACGCTTTTTAGCGTATAATACCGGCTATGGAAAATCCGTTCATATTTGGCGAGATCGTCAAGCAACGTCATTTCGTTGACCGTGAGAAGGAGCTGCAAAATCTCATCCGCGATCTGGCGGACGGCCAGAAGCTATTTTTGTTATCCCCACGGCGATTCGGCAAGAGTTCCCTGGTTTCATTGGCGCTTCTCAAGCTCGAAAAGCGGCACATCCGAACCGTGAATATCACCGTCAGCAGCTATGCGAATTACGAACAGTTTCTCGAAAAATTCGCAGAACGAGTTTTACGTGCCGCGGGACCTTGGGATCGCGTCAAGGGGCTGGTTGGCCGATTTATCCAGCGGGTGCAACCGACCATTACTTTCAATCCGCTGAATGGTGAAACATCGATCTCATTCAGCCGGTTCGCAGGCGCGGACCCATCGGTGCTGGCCGCCGATGTTTTTGCAATGCCCGCCGAGATGGCCAAGAATGGCGGTTTCAGGATGGCGATTTGCCTCGACGAATTTCAACAGATCGAGCTTTTTGGCGGTCCGGCCGTTGAAAATGTTCTGAGGAATGAAGTCCAGAGGCAACGCAACATTGGATATGTATTTTCAGGTTCGCAGCCGTCGTTGATGGAAGAGATTTTGTCTGCCGGCCGTCCATTCCATAAGGCCGGCCCCACCATCTTTCTGGACAAAATTGCAGCCGAGGCGTGGCACGAGTTTATTAAGATTCAGTTCAGAAACCGGCGGCGGAAAATAAGCGAAGAGGCCTTGAACCGGCTGGTTGATGCGGCCGACCTCATTCCCTATGATGTGCAGCGGATTGCGCATGAACTGTGGGACTACGCGGAACTGCGGAATAAAGCGGCATTGGATGTCCCGGATGTGGATGCCGTTGTCGGCGAACTTGTCCGCGGTCAGGCGGAATACTTCGAACGGCTCTGGGAACAGTTGACTTCCAGGCAAAGGGCAGTGTTGCAGGCGCTGAGCCAGCAGGGTCCGGCGGACTTGCATTCCCAGGCGGGCCGCGAACAATACCGTCTTGGACCCGCATCGACTGTCCAAAAGGCGCTTCAGGCGCTCGACTCTCAGGACATTATCGACCGCTACCACGGTGATTACTTCTTCGTGGATCCTCTCTTCGCGAACTGGATTCGAAGGAACATTCGTGCTTAGAAAGCGAGCGACTAGCGCGAGCTTTTCCAGAGACTTCCCTTGAGGGCTTCATCGAACGCAATGCCGTGGCTCTCGAGCAAATACCCGACAGCGAGTTCCTGCGCGATGACAGCTTTGGCGTAATTGACGCGGGACTGGATTTCAGCCGCCCGAGCGCTCGTCAAGTCCAGTTCTTTCTGGTACACGATGTCCAGAGTGGAGTAACCCAAATCCCAACATATCGCTCATGCCGGGAGCCAACGTATAACTGTTTATCTGAGTGAAGACGCTCAGGTTCGGCCGCAAATTACTGCGCATGAACTGCTGGGCGATCGACACTTGGAAACCAGGTTGGCCCCGTCGTGTAGTGCGGCAGATTTGGCGGACTCGCCTTGAGCTCCTGCTGCGCCTGGGCTGTCGTTACGCACAATGACACACTGATCAACACGCACACGAATTTCATGGTGATCTGCTCCTTTTCCTGAAGTTTTTTCGGAGAACTGTGTCAGGAAGAAATAGGAGGGGCTCGTGCGGCGCGCGGGTTCGGGTGACTGTCGTAACCGAAGCCGAAGACACGTGGTGCGAAGCGTACCGACGTAGCGATGAACCACACTAGCGAAACAGGTGAAAATGCGTTTGTCACAGAACGCAGTTACAGGGAAAACAGCGCCGTCGTTACGGTGATCATCATTGAGGAGATTCAAATCGGGATGGGGAGGGGCCGCTTCACCGGCGGGGGCGAAAAAGTAAGAATAACAGGACTT
>Ga0209237_1000276_pt1 | contig 27937 bp, 29 predicted proteins | sample GraSoi013_1_40cm_2_FD_185820 | JGI IMG/M metagenome (GOLD analysis project Ga0209237, IMG submission 185820) | Grasslands soil microbial communities from the Angelo Coastal Reserve, California, USA - Sample 10_02_2013_1_40cm (SPAdes) (version 2) | ecosystem: Environmental > Terrestrial > Soil >...
TGAGCCTCATAAGCGCAAGTGCGATCCAGGCATCGGACGGCGATGCCAAGCTCAAGGACGGATCGCTCGTCGGGTACATCGTGTTCCCGTCAGATTTCAGCTCACGTGCGCAGGCGGGCACGATCGCCCCCGAGGTTCACCTCGAAGGTTCGCAGCCGGGCACCAGCGGTCCCGTGCTCCAGGCGCTTCAACAAGCGCTCTCGTCCGTGGCGGCCGGCGGGCCCGGCGCCGGGCTCCACTTCGTCCCTCAAATCCATTACCTGTACGGCGGACGTGGATTCGACACGTTGGACTACTTCGGCGCGGCGTTCATCGGCCTGGTCGTTTTCTTTCTCGTGTTCATCATCACGATCGTCGCGTTCCTCAACGAGCGATCGCAGGGAACCCTCGAGCGGTTGATGGCCACCCCGCTGCGCAGGGGCGAGATCGTGCTGGGCTACATGCTCGGATTCACGGTGCTGGCGCTCGTGCAGGCAGCCGAGGTGCTGGTGTTCTCGCTCGCGGTGCTGAAGGTGCACAACCAGGGCAACGTGGTTCTGATCTTCGGTCTCGAGGCATTGATGGCGCTCTCCGCAGTCAATCTCGGAATCTTCTTGAGCATGTTCGCGCGCACTGAATTCCAGGCGGTGCAATTCATCCCACTGGTGATAGTGCCGCAGGTGCTGCTGTCAGGCATCCTGTTCCCGGTCTCCACCGAGCCCAGGCCGCTGCAGGCGGTTTCAAACGTGCTGCCGCTGACATACGCGGTGAACGGGTTGCGTGACGTGATGATCAAAGGGGCGGACCTGACATGGGCCTCGCTGCAGCTCGATGCGGGCGTCGTGGCCGGGTTCTGCGCGCTGGTGATCATCGCCGGCGTTCTGACTCTGAGGCGGCGCATCGCGTAGATACGCGCTGGGCACGCGCAGGACGTACATCCGTAATGTTGCGTCCGATGTTGCTCGTGTGTTCGCGTCGCTGTGGAGGAAAGCTGTTCCGGGCGCTCTTCGCCGAGGTGGAGCTCGACGCGGCCGGCGCCTACCAGGACCACCGGATTGCGCAGCCCGGATATGTCTGCCTCAACTGCGGTTCGCCCGCCTTCGACCTCGCCGAGGTGCCGGCGGAGTTGGAGGCGGAGGCGCGGGCCGACGAGCCGAGGCCGGTGGCGGCCGACATCCTGTGCCCGGTTTGCGAGACGCTCGTCCAGGTCGACGCAGGCATGGAGTGCCCGAACTGCGGAGCCCCGCTCGAGGTCGGCTGAGGGTCTAGGTCAGGGAAGCCGTTCCGGCCAGGATGCCGAGCATCCACCTGGCGGCCTCCGCGTCGCCTTGCCGAACCGCCTTGCGGAGCACCCGGATCCCGCGTGGGGCATCGAGGTTGTCGGCGAGGGCGGCGGTGAACTGGGCGACGAGCCGGCGCCCGTTCGCGGACATACCCTTTGCGGGTCCCACCCCTCCTGATTTCACAGATGGAGTTGTTCCCACCCCCGCCAACTCACCTGCCAGCAAATCGCGCAGGCGCGCAGCCAGCCGCGTGGCCTGCGCCAGCCCCGACCAGCTGAACTCCCAATCGCGTCCATATCGGTGCGACGCCAGATAGAGCCGCACCGCGGCCGCGGGCGCGCGCTCCAGCGTCTGGCCCACCAGCACCAGGTTGCCGAGCGACTTGCTCATCTTCCGGCCCTCGTGCCGGACGAGGCCAGTGTGCATCCAGGCGCGGGCGAAGGGAACCTTGCCTGTTAAAGACTCCGATTGCGCGCGTTCGGATTCGTGATGGCTGAATGCAAGGTCGCGGCCTCCCCCATGGATATCGATCTGCTCGCCCAGGTATCGCATCGACATCGCGGAGCACTCGATGTGCCACCCGGGCCGCCCTGGCCCGAAGCGGGATGGCCACGCCGGCTCATCCGGAGCCGATTGGCGCCACAGCGGAAAGTCCAGCACATCGCGTTTTGCGCCCGGCCCCACTGTGCCCAGCGAGGCCTCCTCCCGCAGCTTGCGGATCATCGAGAGCCGCGACCGATGCGATAGCCGTCCGTATCCGCGATACCGGCTGACATCGAAATACAGCGCGTTCGTCTGGTAGGCATAGCCGCGCTCATGGAGTTGCGTGGCTGCATGGAGGATCGGATCGATCTCCTCGGACACGCGAGGCATGACGTCCGGACGGCGCCAGCCAAGCAAACCCATATCGCGCAGAAAGATGTCGGTCTCGCGGTCGACGACTTCCCTCCAATCCACGCGATCGCGCCGCGCGCGTTCGAACAGCGGGTCATCCACGTCGGTGATGTTCTGCACGTAGCGGACCCGGACGCCGGCAGCCTCGACAAAGCGGACGAGGATGTCGAACGTGCAGAAGGTGAATGCGTGCCCCATGTGCCCGGTGTCGTAGGGCGTGATCCCGCATACGTAGAGCCGCAGCAGCTTACGGCCTCGATCGGTACCAGGCTCGATCGGCACCTTGCGCCGGCTCAGGGTGTCGTGCACGCGGAGTCCCAGGGTGGCGTCAGGCACGGCAGCCCAACCTACGACGGCGAGCTAATCGACCGCGCGCGAGAGAACAGACGCGTCGGCACGCAGCGCGTCGACTATGTTGACGAGCTCCCAAGGCACGCCCAGGTCGTCGCGACCGAAGTGGCCGTAGGCCGCGGTGGGCCGGTAGATCGGCCGGAGCAAGTCCATGTTGGCGATGATCGCGGCCGGCCTGAGGTCGAAATGGCGCCGTATCAGCTCGAGCAGCTCACGCTCCGGCAGAGAGCCGGTGCCAAACGTCTCGACGGCGATCGAGGTCGGGTGGGCGCGGCCGATCGCATACGACACCTGCACCTCGCAGCGCTCCGCCAGGCCGGCCGCCACCAGGTTCTTGGCCACATGCCTGGCCGCATACGCGGCCGAGCGGTCGACCTTGCTCGGGTCCTTGCCGCTGAACGCGCCTCCGCCGTGTCGAGCGACCCCGCCGTAGGTGTCGACGATGATCTTGCGTCCGGTCAAGCCCGCATCCGCGGCCGGGCCGCCGAGGATGAACTGGCCGCTGGGGTTGACCATGATCTTCGTGTTGGCGTCGACGACCATTCCGTCGAGGACCGGGTCGATGACCAGTGATCGCACGCCCTCCTCGATCTGCTTCTGGCTTGCCGCTGGGGAGTGATGTGTGGAAACGACGATCGCCTCGATGCGCTTTGGCTTTCCGTACTCGTACTCGACGGTGACCTGCGTCTTTCCGTCTGGGCGCAGGAAAGGCAGCGAGCCATCCTTGCGGTTCCGCGCGAGGCTCCGCGCCAGCCGGTGCGCCAGCGAGATGGTCAGCGGCATCAGCTCCGGCGTTTCGCGACAGGCGAAACCGATCATCATCCCTTGATCTCCGGCGCCCTGGAGCTCGAACGGGTCGTCTTCGAGCGTGCCCTGGCGCTCTTCGAGCGAGTGATTCACCCCTGCAGCGATGTCGGGTGACTGCTCCTTCAAGTAGACCTGGATCAGTGCGTGATCGGCGTCGAACCCGATCTCCTCGAATGTGTAGCCGATGCCGCGGATGGTGTCGCGAATCGTGCGCTGGATGTCGAGATCGGCGTGCGTGGTGACCTCGCCGATGACCACACAGAGGCCTTTGGTGATCGCGGTCTCGCACGCCACCCGCGCATGGGCGTCCTGCATGAGCATGCCGTCGAGCACGGCATCGGAAACCTGGTCGCACACCTTGTCCGGATGCCCCTCGGTGACCGATTCCGACGTCAGGAGGAACGAGCCCGATGAGCTGAAGGAGCTAGCCACAACGACCGCCAATGATATTGCTTAGCTGCCGTTGCGCTGGCGGCGATCCTCTGGAGACTGCCCGAGCAGCTGGGCTTGCAGCGCGAAGATGTCGTCGAGGACGCGATCGATGCGCCGGCCTTCGAGTCGGTGGTCTGCGATCACGCCCGCCCGTTCGAGGTGCCGCCGAAGCAACGCGCCAAGCGGTCCGTCCACGCGCGTGCGGCCCCCGACCTGCGCTTCTTCGAGCAGTTGCAGGCAGCGGTCGAGCGCCAGCTGGCGGAGCCTGTGCTCACGAACCGTCATGTTCCGAGCACCTCGACCCGCTCGTCGGCGGTGGTTCGGGCCTTCACTTCGTTGAGCGACGGCATCGGATACTTGGACTTCGGCTTGCCCTCGGGTGTGAACCAGACCGGGTGGCAGGGACACGCGAGCAGGCTCTGCTCGCCATCCCACCAGAGCTCGCACGGCAGGTGCGAGCAGATTGCGGAAACGGCGCTGACGGCCTCTCCGCGGCGGAAGACAAAAGCGCTCACCGCCCCGGCATGGACGAGCTTGCCGCGTCCCTCGTCGAAGTCTGCCAGCGCACCGACGTCGGTCCAAACGCCTTTGCGGGGATTGATGGGCCCGGATCCAGAAAGCTGAGGCGGGCCGCGAGTGCGCCCGCCGCGACCCCAAGTCCGGCCACCAGCGCCGCGCGCCGCGTGATCCATGAATCTCGAGGCGCTGACTCCAGGGTCTGTGCCAACCGCCGCCGGAAGGCCGGGCTCATCCGCTGTGGACCCCCGTGAGCAGCGGCAAGCCGAGCTGCGGCCGTGATCGCCTCCTTCTCCTCTGCGTCACCGGCCCGCAGCTTCAAACGGCGGCCGCGCAGGAGGTCGTTGACGATCCGCTCGACGCGGTTCTCAGGTTGCTCAGGCATCCACATCGACCTTCGCCGCCGCTCGCAAGGCGCGCAGCTGCATCACCTTCACCGCGCCGACGGTCGAGCGCATCTCGGCGGCCACTTCCTTCAGTGAGTACCCGTGCAGGAAACGCAGCTCAAGGACGCGGCGGTAGTTGTCGCTCAGGCCGGCCAGGATGCGCCCCGCCCTCTCCACGGGCTCATCGGAGTCTGGTCCCCGCGGAACGGCCAGCGCGAGGTCCTCATGCAGCTCGGCCGTCGAGAGGCCCAACCGGGTGCTCCAGAACGCCCCCAACACTGAGCGCGCAGTGGCGAACAGGTAGCCTCGAATGGCGCTCGGCGGAGACCCCTCGCGCAGGCGCGGGAAGGCCTTCAGCGCCACCTGTTGCGTGAGATCCTCGGCGTCGGCGCGGTTGCCAACCCGCGCGTAGATGAACGCGTACACCAGCTCGAGCTCATCCAGGGCGATGTCGGTCGCGCGCGTCGCTGAAGGGAGGTCGACGACCTCTCCGGTGCGCTCGGACGGCGCGGCCGAATCATCGGGAAGGGGGGGTTCCGAGGTCATCTCAGGGTTATGCGAGCAGATTCCCGCGAAGTAGAGTCCCGACTGCCGATGCGACGACCGCCACCCACCTCTCCAACCCGGCAGTTTCCCCTCAATTCCGCTTCAGGCGTTACCGATGCAGGTTACTGGACCGACGCCTGCCCTTACCCCGCTTAAACCAGATAGGCCGGGTTGCCCCGGCCTATCGCGATCAGCATTGGCGTTTCGCTACGCGTGTCGCCAGCCCGGCCGGCCGGCGCGCCGCCAGAGGAGGTAGCCCAGACCGAGCACGATCACGACCGGGCCCACCGCGCCCAGGCCCGTGATCAGGTAGTTGATGGTGGTGACGAAGTTGTGCGCGGCGTCGCTGAGCGCCGAGACGAAGCCCCAGTTGTCAGATGGGCTCGTCGTAACAGGCGCACCCGCCTCGGTCAGCTGGACGGTGACGGTGCTGAACGCCACGTTGTGCTCGATGTACTGGATCTGGCCCTTGAGCTGCTCGATCTGACCTGTGATCTGGCCGAGCTGGTTCTGGACCGCGATGATGTCGGACACCGTCTGCGCCTTCGAAAGGAGGGCGAGCATCGCGTTGCGCTGCGCCTCCTCGTTGGCCAGCCGCGCCTGGAGGTCGACGTACTGCGCGCTGACGTCGTTGCCGCTGATGTGCTCGGTCTGGACCTTGCCCATCTTGGCGAGCGCGTCCACGGTCTCGTCCAATTTGGTCGCCGGGACCATGAAGGTGATGACGCCGGTGCGAATCTGGTCGTTGTTGACTGGGTTTGCCTGGGCATCGGTGCCCGCGACGTAGCCCTGCTCGAGCTCGACCAGCGAGCGAACCGCGCCAAGGCTCGAGTCGAACGTGCCGGCTTTCACGCTGATCGAAAGCTGAGCCTGGCGGATGACCTGCGGACCCTGGATCGGTGGCACGACGGTGCCGCCTGGATTGGTGGTGCCGCCGCCGGTTGCGGCCTGGTCCGGCACGCCCTTGGCCGGCGCCCCGATTGCGGTTCCGCCACCCTGCGAGGTATTGCGCGACTGGGCGGAACCGTATGAGCTGGCGGACCCACCGCCACAGGCCGCGGCCGCGACGAGGATCCCGATGAAGACCGCGAAGATGACCAAGAACCGTTTCATGCGACCGCCTCCCGATTTGATGCAGACGAAACGCGGCCGCACAGGCTAGGTAACATCCCGACTCGTGCTCCAGGTCCGCAACCTCGCCATCGACGTCGCCGCGCGCCGGGTTCTGTCCGACGCGAGCTTCACCGTGGCCGCCGGCGACAAGGTCGGACTGGTCGGCCGCAACGGCGCCGGCAAGACGAGCCTGCTCAAGGTGCTGGCGGGCGAGCACGACCCCGAGGCGGGATTGGTCCTGCGCCAGGGCACCCTCGGCTACGTACCGCAGAACCCTCGGCCGCGAGCCGAGGCGGCTCAGACCGCCCTGTCGCACATCCTCTCAGGGCGTGGCCTGGACCGTGCAGCGACAGAGCTCGAAGACCTGCACCGCCGGCTCGAGGTCGATCACTCGCCGGCCAGCGTCCAGCGTTTCGCCGACGCCGAGGAGCGGTTCCGACACCAAGGCGGGTACTCCGGTGAATCGGATGCCCGGCGCGTCGCGACCGGTCTCGGCCTGAAGCCGGATCGGGTCGATCTGCCGCTGGCCGTGTTGTCTGGCGGTGAGAGGCGTCGCACGGAGCTGGCGCGCGTGCTCTTCGCCGACGCCGACCTGATCCTCCTGGATGAGCCGACCAACCACCTGGACAGCGACGCCAAGGCCTGGCTCATGGATTTCCTTCGCGACAACCGTGGCGCTGTGATAGTCGTCAGCCACGACCTCAACCTCCTCGATGCGGCGATCACGCGCGTCATTCACCTGGATGCTGGGCGGCTCGTCGAGTACCGCGGGACCTATTCGCAGTACCAGAAGGCGCGCGCGCTGGAAGAGAAGCGGCTGACATCGCTGGCTCAAAGGCAGCAGGCCGAGATCAAGCGCCTGAGCCTGCTGGCGGAGGTGATGCGCCGGCAAACCGAGAAACGAGCCCGGACCGCGAAAGCGATCTTCAAGCGTGTCGACCGCATGAAGGCCCAGCAGGTGAGCGCGCCGCGGCGTGAACGCAAGGTCAAGGTTCACTTTCCAGATCCGCCACACGGCGGTCGCGTCGCGCTGACGGTGGACAAGCTGGCGAAAGGCTATGGTGGCCCGCTCGTCTTCAAGGACGTCACCTTCGAGGTCGAGCGGGGCCAACGCCTGCTGGTGATGGGGCTCAACGGCGCCGGCAAGACCAGCCTGCTGCGAATCCTCGCGTCGCAGACTCAACCGACATCGGGCACGTTTCGCCTCGGCCACAACGCATCCCTGGGTTACTACGCGCAGGAGCACGAGGGCATCCGGGCCGGCATGTCCGTCCTGGCCCACATGCGCGAGCAGTCCGACGCCGAGGAACGCATGTTGCGCGCGCTGCTGGGCACTTTCAGCCTCACCGGGGACATCGCGCGCCAGGATGCCGGGACGCTGTCGGGCGGTGAGAAGACAAAGCTGGCCCTGGCTCAGCTGGTGGCAGGACGCCACAATCTGCTGCTGCTCGACGAACCGACGAACAACCTCGATCCGCCATCGCGGACCGGAGTCGCCCATGCGTTGGCGGAATGGCCCGGCACGATGGTGATCGTCAGTCACGACCCGGAGTTCGTCGAGGCGCTGAGGCCGGGACGCGTTTTGTTCATGCCCGAAGGCCGCCTCGATTACTGGGAAGAAGACTTGCTCGACGTCGTTTCCCTGGCCTGACGGACAATTAACGCGTGAGTTCTCGCGAGATTGTGATGCCGGACCTCGAGGGCGCGGAGGAGATCACGATCGGCGCATGGAGCAAGAAGAAGGGCGATCACGTCAATGAGGGCGAGACGCTTCTCGAAGCGCTCACGGACAAGGTCAACGCCGAGATTCCATCGCCGGTGAGCGGGGTGGTCGAGGAGCTGCTGCTCGAGGAAGGCGACCCGGTCTCGCCCGGCCAGCCGATCGCGAAGGTAAGTCTCGACTAGAGCTCGGTCGGCTTCGGGGTCAGGATCTTCTCCTCTTCTTCGCCAAGCTTGCGGCCGAACCACCACGCGACGGCCAGCAGGATCACGACGCCGATCGCTATCGGAATGACGAATGGGGTGAGAGTCGCGGCCACGGTCTCGTAGTGCTGGCCGAGCTTGTAGCCGGCATATGCCAGCGCGAAGTTCCAGGGGATGGCTCCGGCCATGGTGGCGATCGTGAACCACACGTAGCCCATCCTGGAAACTCCCGCCGGGAATGAGATGTAGGTCCGCACGATCGGGAGCAAACGGCCGACGAAGACGGCCCACAGCCCGAATCGCTCGAAGAACCGGTTGGCCAGCCGGAGGTGACCCCTGCTCAAGCCCATCCAGCGCCCGAAGCGGCTGAGCACGGCCCGCTCGCCAAAGCGGCGAGTTAGCCAGAAGGCGACCAGCGAACCGGTCAGGTTGGCAAGGCTGGATACGAGCACGACCAGGATGAAGTTGAGCTTGGCCTGCGACGCCAGTGCGCCTCCGAGCGGGACGACGATCTCGCTGGAAATGGGCAGGCCGGCGCTCTCCCCGGTCATCGTGACGAAGATCGCAGGGTAGCCCCACGTGCCGACCAGGCTGATCAGCCACTGGGTCATGAGTCGCTCCGCGCCGGCTGTACGGCGCGAAATGGCAGCGTGCGTACCTGCTGATCGTCGATGAGGATCTCGAATCGATAGAGGCCAGGCTTTGGGATCGGCACGCCGGCGAGGTTGATCACAATGTTCGCGGCGAGATCCCATCCCGGCGGGTGATCGCTGTGGACGGTGCGAGGCGGTAGGCCGAGGACCACGGGCTGCTGCAAAACCGCTTTGCCATCTTCATCGCTGCAGTGAACCTCCACCTTGTGCTGTCGCTCGGATTCGAGCCTGCTCGACAGAACGCGCAGGACCATGGCGCCACCGAACGGTGCCGGGAACTGTTCACGCCACAGCGTGTCGATGCCCGCGCCCAGGATGTAGACGAGACCGTTGGGCGGACTTTCGGCGGCGTTTGCCAGCAGCGCCCAGTCGAGCCTCACCTCAGAGACTTGACCAGTTCGCCGCCTTTGACCACAAGGTGAACATTGTCAGGATTCGAGAGAAGGGTCAGATCCGCGAGCGGATCGCCGGGGACACCGATGAGGTCGCCCCACGAGCCGGCCGCGAGAGTTCCCACGCCCTTCATGCCGATCGTCTGCGCGGCGACGGTGGTCGCGGAGCGAATGCAGTCGATGGGCTCCATGCCGAGCTGGCGCATGAGCAGAAATTCCTCGCCGTTGCTGCCGTGCGGCCCGACTCCGGTGTCGGTACCGAATGCGATCTTCACACCGGCCTCGACCGCCATCCGGATGCTTGTCGTGTGGTCGTTGACGACATCGCGTGCTTTGTCGGCCGCGTAAGCCGGCATCTTGCCTGACCCCGCGTGCCTGATGACCCATTGCGGCGCGACGAGCGTCGGTATCAGCGCATTGCCGCCATCGAGCATCATCTCGATCGCGTCGCCGTCGAGCCAGATGCCGTGCTCGATGGTGGCGACACCCGCCTTCAACGCGTTCTTGATGCCGGCGTTTGCCTGGGCGTGTGCCATCACTTTGCGGCCCTGAGTCGCGGCTTCCTCGACTGCGGCGCGGATCTCGTCGAGGGTGAGCGCCGAGTGGTGCGGTTGGTCGCCGGGCGACAGGACGCCCCCAGAGGTGCAGAGCTTGATCCAGTCGGCCCCGGCCCGGATGACCTCGCGGACGCGCAGGCGCATCGCCTCCACCCCGTCGACCACCATGTACGGCCGGTCGGGCAGCGGAATGTCAAGGTCCGCGCCGCACATGAAGTGCGCGTCGGTGTGGCCGCCAGTCTGGCTCAGGGCGCTGATGGTCACGAACATGCGCGGCCCTGGAAAGTAGCCGGCGTCGATGGCCATCTTGATTCCCGCCGGCGAACCGGCGGCATCGCGCACGGCGGTGAAGCCGGCCTCGAGCGTCAAGCGCGCGGCGCGGACCGCCCGCATGAGCTCCATGGTCGGGGGTGTTGTGAGCTCGCGGGCGAAATCGAGGCCTTCACCGAGCGAGGTGAGGTGGACATGGCAGTCGATGAGCCCAGGCAGGATCGTGAGGCCGGATGCATCGATGGCCTCGGCGTCGCGCGGCATCGGAGCAGACGCGCGCTTTCCCGCACGTGTTACGTGTCCGTCCTCGATCAGGACGACGGCTTCGCGCGTGGTCTCACCCGTGGCGGGATCGAGGAGCCCGTCCGAGTAGACAGCCCGAATCAATTCAGGCGAGTCTCGCACCCGAAGCGGGACGTGGTCAAGCGAGTTCTGTCGCTACTGCGGGCGAGCAAGCAGGTCGGCAAGCAGACCTGCAAGCCAAAGCTCGTATTCGTCCGTACTCCAGCCCTCACCGACGATCAGCTCCCCGTAAACTTCGGCGCCGGTCAGAGCACGGATGATGGCACCCGCACGTTCGGGGTCGATGTCACTCCGGAGGTCGCCCTCAACGCCGACGACAAGGGAATGAAGCGAGCGGGCTCGATCCTCTTTCCAGCCGGCCAGCATCCTCGCCACCTCGGCGTCTGATGCCGCAGCACCTTCGAGCATTGCCCTGACGCCGCGCTCAGACTCCCATTGACGCCGGCTCGAACGGGCGACCAGGGCGAGGCGCCGGCGCAGATCCGGTTCTTGCATGCTCTCGACTACCGATTCCATCACGCCTGCTTCGGCCAGCCACTCTTCACAGATGGCACCCAGAATCACTTTCTTCGTCCCGAAGGTTGCGTACACGGTTCGAGCAGCGACCCCCGCCTCGTCGGCGACGGCTTCAATGCTGGTAGCCGCGTAGCCGCGCTCGGCGAATAGGGACCGCGCAGCATGGGCGATCGCGCGGCGAGTCTCCAGCGCTTGCCGCTGACGAAGTGGAACGCGGCCAGTCTTGACTTCCTTCATGCCGGCGCCTACAGTACCACCACACTAACTGCAGTATCACTGCAATGACTACAGCGGAGCTGAATTGGAGGCTGAGATGGGCGAGTTGGCGAGAGTGCAGGCGGTGATAGTCGGTGGAGGCCAGGCCGGCCTTGCCACCGCGCACGGGCTGGCCGCCAGGGGCGTCAGCTACACAGTTCTCGAGGCCGATCGAAGGATCGGCGACCAGTGGCGCCGGCGGTGGGACTCGCTGCGCCTTTTCACGCCTGCGCGCTATGACGGGCTTCCGGGTCTGAAGTTCCCGGCCCCGGCCGCCAGCTTCCCGGGCAAAGATGAGATGGCCGACTACCTGGATGTTTACGCGCGCGACGGCGCCCTCCGGGTCCGTACAGGCGTCCGTGCGTTGACCCTGGCTAGGCGGGGCGATTCGTACATGCTCGAAACGACCAGCGGAATGATCGCGGCGGATCACGTCGTGGTCGCGACCGGCTACCAGCGGCCCAAAGTACCCGCGTTCGCGGCCGGCATCAACCCCGCGATCACGCAGCTGTCCGCGGGCGAGTACCGGAATCCGTCGCAGCTGACGGGCGAGGTGCTCGTGGTCGGCGCGGGTACCTCGGGAGTCGAGATCGCGATCGAGGCGGCGCAGGCGGGCCATCGGACGGTTCTCGCCGGGCGCGGCACTGGAGCCGTCCCGTCAATCACATATGCCGTCAACGGAAAGTTCTTCTGGTTCTACGCAAACCGTATCGCCTCCGTGCGAACACCGATGGGTCGTCGGATGAAGCCTCTGGTGCTCGCGCATGGCGCTCCCCTCATTCGCCTCAAGATGGGCGACGCGATCGCTGCCGGTGTCGAACGAGCACCTCGGATCGTTGGCATCGATGATGGGAATCCGGTCTTCGATGGTGGCCGCCGGGCGCGGCCGGACACAATCGTGTGGTGCACAGGTTTCGCGCGCGACTACTCGTGGATCCGGATGGCGGTCGTCGGCGCCGATGGATTCCCCCGCCACACCGATGGTGTGGCCGAAGGTGAGCCCGGCCTCTACTTCGTCGGCTTGCCCTTCCAGACCAGACTTGCCTCGGGCTTGATCGGAGGAGTTGGTGAAGACGCCGCCTTGGTCGCGACGGTTATCGCCAATCGGCTACGCCAGTCCATTGGTGGGCCTGGATGGACTCGAACCATCGACCAGCCGATTATGAGTCGGCCGCTCTAACCAGCTGAGCTACAGGCCCGCGCCCGAATTCAAGAGTCTATTCCGGCCACCGGGAGCGTTTTGAAGCCGGCCCCTCCTGGGTATGTGCGTAGGCAACTAATTCGTGGGGGGATCGAAATGACAGCGTTTGGACTCTTGATTCTTCGTGTGGTGGTCGGCCTCATCCTCGCTGGGCATGGCGCCCAGAAGCTGTTCGGCTGGTGGGGCGGACCGGGGATGACCCGTTGGACCCAGGTCGTCCACAGCCTTCGCATCCGGCCCGCGGACCCCTGGGCCTGGGTCGCCGCCCTGGCCGAATTCGGCGGCGGCATCTTTCTCGCCCTTGGCCTGCTGACGCCCGTGGCCGCAGCGGCCATCGCCGGCTCGATGATCATCGCCATCCTCACCGTTCACCTGCCGAAAGGCTTCTGGAACACGAAAGGCGGCTACGAGTTCAACCTCGCGCTGCTGGCGGCCGTGGCTGCGCTGGCGCTGACCGGGCCGGGCGCCTACTCGCTTGATACCGCACTGCGAATCCACCTGCCCGAGCCGCAGACTGTGATCGCAGCCGCCATCGCACTTGTCGTCGGGGTAACGGTGACGCTGGTCACTCGCAGCCCTCAGCAGGTCGCAGAGCGCAAGCCACAGACGACCTGACGCAAGGATCAGGCGGGCGAAGGCCGGATAGTGCCCGGCCGCAAGAGCGAGCCCAACGCCGAGGCGGATCCAGACCGCCGCCCCTGATAGGGGCGGCACGTGGGCGCGCACCAGCGCGATCAGGACTTCAGGCAGCGTCGAGGCGCCCGGCATCGCGAGGTAGCGATCCTCCCAGCAGGGGCTGAACTTGGCCTTGAAGTGGTAGAGGGTCCGGCTCCGCTGGAACCGATCGAGGCCCCAGAACATGGTTCGGAGCGCGCGATCCATTGCACCCGATGTATCCCCTGTAGCGATCACGCGCGGCGCTACGCCCAGGCTCACCTCGACGATGCCGCGACGAGCTGCTTCTTCGATCGAGTGAGCGATGAGGGACTCCATCACACCGTAAACGCTGTCCGGCCGCCGGCGCATGAGGTCCAGCGTCCATCCGTTGCGGGCAGGCACCCGGCAGCCAGCTTACGAACGCTTCGAGGCGCCCGCCGGCTGCAAAAGCAAGGCCGACTGTGATGTCCGCATCGGCGAGGGTCGACAGGGTGCCTAGGCTGTAGCTCAGCTCCGGACCGCGACGCCTTTGAAGCCAGGTTCCCGATACCTCATGCAGCTCGCGCGAGTGTTCGGCCAGGGCGTCCGGACCGCTCACGAAGCCAAACCGCACGCCCTCTTTCTCGCACCTCTTCACCGAGTAGCGCAGCTCGCGACGCTCCTTGCTGGTGAGCTCAAAGGTCGAGGTCTGGATCAGCGCCTCGGAGCCGATCGGGACGAGAACGAAACCCAGGTCTCGATACTCGCGCTCAGTGTCAACCTGGTAGAAGGCCGGAATCCAGTCCTGCCGCTCGCAGTAGGCGACGAAATCTTCCAAACCGCGTTTGGCAAGCGCCGGCGGACAGATCGGGTCGCCCAAGGCCAGGGCGGTGCGACCCTTCAGTGAGAAAGCGATGCAGCCCTCATCGTCGAACCAGTGGTAGCTCTCGGCGCCGTGGACAGCCAGGTGCGATATATGGTTGCGGCCCCACACCTTCAAGAGCTGGTGCACACGCTCGCGGTCCGTGGCCGCCGCGCGCGGAGCGAGGACCGGCCGCAGAAGCGTCAGCAGCGCGAGCAGCACCAGCGCGTAGCTGACGACCGGCAGCGTGTCGACAAACCAGCTCGCCCGTTCGGTAAGGGCCTGATATCGAGTCGGGTTCCCAATCAGCGCTTCTAGCATCGATTCGATCACTTGGGCCGGGCCGGTCTCGGGGGTGAGCTGGCTCTCCAGGACCACGGTGCCGAAGACGGCATAGACGATCGCCAGCGCGATGCCTCCGGCGAGGGCGGCCAGTCCCCATCGCACGCTCGCCGGGTCGGAGTCCGCCTGGAAGTGAGGTCGAAACCACCACAGGCCGAACAGGATCCAGGCCAGCAGAGACGCGAATTCGAAGTCGAGGTCCTTGACAAGGTCGAAGCCGATGTTCGCGGCGAGCACCACGAGTGTGAGGCGAAGCGCGACCCGCTTGCGCGTGCGATTCCACCCGCGAGCAGCAGCAGGGCGAGCCCAGACAGCACCGCACCGGTCCGGCCTCCCAGCGTGACGCTGGTCGGCAGCAGGCTGTCGAGCACCTGTGTGCGCGTCTGGTGCTGGATCAACAAGGCGCCGACCACATCCAGGATCGCGCTGACGACCAGCAGCATGTTGCGCTCCGAGCGGTTCAGACGGGGGCGATCACCTCGGCAGCAGCCCGCGCCCCTCCAGCTCCGCCAGGTAGGTGCGAACCTCGGGGTCGGCGAGCAGGACCAGGATGTTCTCCATCGTCCGCCGCCGGTCGTTCTTGACCTTCCTGAGACCGACCGACTGTTTGCCCAGCGGGTCGTCGGGCGCCAGCAGCTCGCCGGCGTTGGCGGCGATGGTGGCCAGGCGGATGAGGGCAGCGTCTGACGGCGCGGGGATGGAACGTGGCGAGCGATTCATACGTGCGGGCCCGGAGCTATGCATTCGACTTCGTTCCCGTCGGGATCGTCGACGTAGAACGTGCGCACTCCCTTCAGCACTGGATGGATCCCCGATCGAACCTCCAGTCCTTCGGCGGCGCAGCGATCCTGAACCTGGTCGTACGCGGCTCCGTCGATCCGAAACGCGAGGTGGTGCAGCACTCGCTTCGGCTTCTCGCGCGGAAACTGCGACGACGAATCCGGGTGAGGGATGAGCACGATCATCTCCGGCACTCCCTCGCCACCTTCGCCAGCGCGAAGGAACTTGTTCGGCAGCTCCGGCGGTGAGATGACCTCGAGGCCGAACAGGTCCCTGTAGAAATGCAGCGCGGCCTCCATGTCTCGCGTCCACAGCACGATCTCGGCGAGACTCGCGACTGGCCGGCTCAAGCGGCTACCGCTTCTCCAATCGCGACCAGATTGATGTCGCGCACGCGTGGCGGAACTGAACATCCCGGGGCGAGAAGGAGGCCACGGCCACCGGTGTCTGCGATGGCGCGCCTCGCTTCCGCCTGCACCTCGGCGGGCGGTCCATAGAGAAGGCTCTTGCGCTGGCCTAGGCCACCCATCACGGCACGGCCACTCAGGCTGCGTCCTTGAGAAAGTGTCGGCGTGCCGAGATTGTGAATCGACCAGCTGACCACTTGCGAAGGCAGGTCGTTGATCAGGTCGAAGTGCAGCTTTGATCCGCATAGATGGACGACGTTGAACCACGCTTCATGCGGCATCTGGGTGAGCACGGCCTGGTCGCTTGGGAGCACGAGCTCGCGATAGACGTCCTCGGGCATGGCCTCACGGCTGGTATAGCCCGAGATCGCGTAGAAGATTCCCGCCGCGCCCGCGCCGATCGACCTCTTGCTGAAATCCACCAACGCCTCGGCGATGCGGTCGAGAGCGGGCCGCACCAGGTCAGGATGCTTGCGCAGCTCGCGTACCACTCGCGACTGGTTCTTGCCGACCAGGTAGCCGGCGACCGTCAGCGGGCTGAAGACAGTCTGGATCACTGGTACGCCGAAGCCGAGCTGCTTGGCGACCAGGTGCAGCGATTCGACCTGATCGTCGAGCGCCTTGCCGTTCACAAGCGCAACCGTGCTCCACGCTTCGAGGTCCGTGACGCCTTCGCTCTTCAGGACCGGTCCTTTGAGACGATGCCCCGCCGGCTCGTACACAGAACCGAATGCCTCCGCAAAGCACGATGCACGCGGCTGGAACTTCACGAAATCCCACCCAAAGAACTGGGCGCGCTCGACGGTGATCGCGGCGAGATCCGCTGGCGACCACTCCTCGCGATAGGTGTGCCCCCACGCCCCGAACGGCGGCCGGTCCGCCACTCCCATGGCGATCGCCGCTTCGACCCTCTTTCGGCCATCCATGAGATCGAGTTTAAGCTGGACCACATGGGCGACATCGAGGCTCAGGCTGCTGGCCTGCGCGCGGCGGCCGAGGCGCGACCGATGAGGCTGCCGGTCAACCGGCGAGTTGACGAGCGCCATCACGTCGTGACGAATGACGGGCTGTCGGTCTGGTACACGATCCAGGTCTCGCCCCACAGCCGCATCCAGGAGGTCATCTTCGAGCGTTCCGACCGCATGCCGTCAGATGAGGAATGCGAGCGGTGGCTCCGGCTGCTGGTGGTGGGCGCCGAGGCGACCGAAGCGCCTGGGCTGCCAGGTGCGATGACGCGGCGGTTCGAAGCGTTCGAGCGCAGCCCGGAGCACGAGGCCCCGTTGGCTTAGTGGCACTCGAACATGCCGTCCTCGAAGACCTGCGACGGGTGGTCGGCCGCGAGCACGTCATCGAAGCGAGCAACGACCTGCGAATCTTCGAACGCGACGCGTCCATAGAGGGCGCCGCGCCCGATGCGGTGGTTCTTCCCGCGACGACCGCCGAGGTTTCCGCGGTGATCAAGATCGCTTCCAAAAACCGAATTCCCGTTGTGCCGCGCGGCGCCGGAACCGGGCTCTCAGGAGGAGCGGTCACCATCCATGGCGGGATCGCTCTGCAGGTGACACGCATGCGCAAGATCCTCGAGATCGACCCCGTCGCGCAGACGGCGCTCGTCGAGCCCGGAGTGGTCAACCAGGAGCTGTCGCTGGTCGCCGCATCGCACAGGCTGTTCTACGCGCCGGATCCGTCGAGCCAGAAGGCGTGCACCATCGGGGGCAACGCCGCCGAGAACTCAGGCGGCCCTCACTGCCTTTACTACGGCGTCACCACGAACCACGTCCTCGGCATGGAGGTCGTGCTGGCTGACGGAAGCGTCCAGTGGGTCGCCGGCGATGCGCCGGATCGCATTGGGCTCGACCTCTGCGGCGTGCTCGTCGGTTCGGAAGGAACCCTTTGCGCGATCACGAAGATCAAGGTTCGCCTGCTCAGCACTCCACCCAGCGTCGCCACGCTGCTCGCTGCGTTTTCCTCCATCGACGCGGCGAGCCAGGCGGTATCGGCGGTCATCGGACGGGGGATCGTCCCGGCCGCGCTCGAGATGATGGACAAGGTCACGGTCGGGGCGGTCGAGGCGCACTACCACGCCGGCTATCCAACCGATGCCGGCGCCGTCCTTCTGGTGGAGGTCGACGGCATCCCTGAGTCGACGCGAGAGCTGATGGCGGCAGTGCGCAACGTGCTCGCGGAGAACCAGGGATACGCGATGCGCGAAGCGCAGAGCCCGTCCGAGCGCGACCTGCTGTGGGCCGGCCGGAAAGGCGCCATCGGCGCGCTCGGCCGCATCAAGCCCAACTACTATCTGCACGACGGAGTCGTTCCGCGATCCCGCCTGCCGCAGATACTGTCCGCCGTCGGCGAGATCGGAGTGCATTACAGGCTTCCGGTCGCGAACGTCTTTCACGCGGGTGACGGCAACCTGCATCCGAACATCCTGTTCGACCTTCGCGACCGCGATGTCCTGCCGCAGGTGGAGAGCGCGGGCGAGGAGATGCTGCGCGCGGTCGTCGAGCTGGGTGGCGCGCTTTCGGGTGAGCATGGCATCGGGCTGGAGAAGAACGCGTTCATGCCCTGGGTATTCAGCGCCGACGACCTCGATGCAATGCGGCGGGTGAAGGACGCTCTTGATGCGCACGGGATCATGAACCCCGGCAAGATCTTTCCCGACCCTCAGCGCAAGGCGCCTCACCTGGCCGGTCGCACCGGGCTCGCGATCGAGGCGAAATGGTGGTGACTCGAGTCACGACCGAGAAACCCGCCACGGCTGAGGAGCTGGCGAAACGGCTCCGCGAGGCGGCCGACGCCGGCTCGGCAGTGTTCCCAGTCGGCGGCGGTCGGGCCGTCGAGATGGGCGACCCGCCGGCGCGCGACGGCATCGAGATGCGCATGGGCTCGCTCGATCGAGTGATCGAGCATTCGCAAGCCGACATGGTCGTGAGTGTCGAGGCCGGGATCAGCCTCGAGGCGCTGCAGGCTGAGCTTGGCAAGACCGGCCAGTTCCTTCCCCTCGACCCCTTCAACTCACCCGGCCACACCATCGGCGGCCTGCTCGCGACGGGCTGGACCGGTCCCCTGCGCCAGCGGTACGGCTCGCCGCGCGACTTCCTGATCGGCATCCGCGTGGCGCTGCCTGACGGCCATCTCGCCAGCGCTGGAGGGCGCGTTGTCAAGAACGTCAGCGGCTATGACCTCATGAAGCTGCACTACGGCGCTTTGGGAACACTGGGGGTCATAGTCGCGGCGTCGTTCAAGGTCTTTCCGAAACCGCTGCACGACGCCACGGTCCAGTCCAGGCACACGGCAATGGACGAGGCGTGGGCAGCGGCAGACCGAGTTCTCGGCATGCCGATGGCGCCGGCCGCGGTTGAGCTGTTTTCGGACGGGCGTGTTCTCGCGCGATTTCTCGGCAGCCCCGAGGCAACCAAGCGCATGGTCGCCGACCTGGGCTGGACTAAGGCCGAGGCATTAGGGTGGAAGAAACACTCAACGGCGGCGCCTCCAAAGTGGGCCAGGATCGCCGCGCCCCGACACCGGCTGCGCTCGATCCTCGACAGGCTCGGCCGTGATGAACGGTGGTGGGCATCGCCGGGGATCGGCGTGGCCAACTGGGAGGTGGCCGGTGGCGCCGAAGACGTGCAGGCGGTGCGCGCGGCGGCCACCGCGGCGGGAGGGTCCCTCGTGCTGATGGCGGGACCGAGCGAGTTTCGACACGACGCCGGCGCGTGGGGCACGCCGCCCGCGACGCTGCACCTGATGCGCCGCCTTCGCTCCGCTTTCGATCCCAACCAGGTGATCAACCCGGGGAGGTTCGTGGTTTGACCACCGAGCCCTTCGCGCGGCTAAGCGACGACGACCTCGCGACGTGCGTGCACTGCGGCCTGTGTCTCGACGCGTGTCCGACCTTCCGGCAGACGGGGCTCGAGACGGAGTCCCCGCGCGGCCGCATCTATCTCATGACGCAATGGAAGCGCGGACAGCTGCCGTTCACCGAGGACCAGGCGCGGCACATCGACCTGTGCCTGGGGTGCCGCACATGTGAGGCGGTCTGCCCATCCGGCGTTCCTTACGGACGAATCATCGAGGCCGGGCGATCGGAGGTCGAGCAGATGCGCCGGCCGTCGCCGAAGCGATGGCTCGCGCGTACGGCCCTGCGCCAGCTCCTCGCCAAGCCGCGCCGGCTGCGCACCTTCGGCGCGATGACGAAGGCAGCGCAGTCGGTCGGGCTCACCTCGATCGCGCGTTCCGGGCGGCAGCTGCCGAAGCTGCGCGCCCGATTCCAACCACCGGCCGGCGGCATCGCGCCCGCGATCGGCCCGCGCAAGCATCGCGTCGCCTTTCTGGTCGGATGCGTGATGCCGATCCTGTACCCGCAATCCCACGAAGCGGCGGTCAAGCTGCTGCAGCTTGCCGGCTGCGAGGTGTGGTTTCCACGCGCGGAGAGATGCTGCGGGGCACTGCTTGCCCACAACGGTGACCTCGAAGGCGCGGAGCGGCTGCGGGAAGCGAACATGGAGGTCTACCGCGACTCGAACTTCGAAGCCCTCATCGTCGATTCCGCGGGCTGCGGCGCGCACCTCAAGGACTTCTATCCCGAGCTCACCGGGCGCGTGAAGGACTTGAGCGAATGGCTGGTCGAGATCGGATTGCCCGCTCCTGAGCGCGATGTGAAGATGCGCGTGACGTACCAGGATGCATGCCATCTCGCCCATGCCCAGCGCATTCGCAAGCAGCCGCGCGACCTCATTCGCGCCTTGCCCGGCATCGAGCTCATCGAGATGAGGCACCCTGAAATCTGCTGTGGTGCGGCCGGGCTCTACAGCACGCTCGAGCCTGCGATGTCAGCGCGGATCCTGCAGGAGAAGCTGGACGACGTGGAAAGCACTCATGCGGACGTGATCGCAACCGCCAATCCCGGCTGTCAGATGCAGCTCGAGTCCGGACTCAGGTCGCGTGGCTCGACAATGCGCGTCGAGCACATCTCAGAGCTTGTGATCCGCGCCTTTCTGCATTAGGCCGATCTTCTTCAGCCTCGGCAAAGCCTGCGTCTTCGTGACATCGACGTCAAGCCGCGCAACCGCGACCGTCACGTTGTCCGGCGCTCCGAGCTGGCGGCATCGCTCGATGACGCGCTTGGCCCCGCGCTCGAGGTCGCCGTCCTTGAGCAAGAGCTTGCCCATCTCCTCGACGCTGACGCCGGCGGTCTCCACCCCATCGCTGCACAGGACGATTGCGTCGCCCTCTTCGATCTTGAGCTTGTCGGTGAATGATTGGATCGTCTCCCAGACACCGATCGCTCGCGTGAGGCGGTGTTTCAGCGGATGCGTGGCGGCCTCCTCCGGCTTGATCACGCCGAGGCGCACCTGCTCAGCCGGCCACGAGTGGTCCTGGGAGATGAGCTTGCCATCGCCGTTGCGGAAGAGGTAGGCCGGGCTGTCGCCGACATTGAGGACGCCGACCTCGCCGTTGCTGATCGCGGCCACGACCATCGTGCTGCCCATTCCGGACCACTCGGGGTTGTCGCGCGCGGCCTCGAACACCGCCGTGTTGGCCCGCTTGCAAGCGCGCTTGAGACGTTCGAGGTCGGGTCCCTGGCCTCCGTCCTCGGCCAGCACGCTGGTCAGGGTGTCGACCGCGATGCTGCTGGCTTTCTGCCCAGCCGCGTGACCGCCCATCCCATCGCAGACGACGAGCAGCGTCTCGAGCCCGGCTTTGTTGCGCCACACCATCACGGAGTCCTCGTTCTCCTCACGCTCGAGGCCCGGGTCGGTCGCCGAAGCGACCTTAAGGCGCATTGCCGAAGGACTTAGCCGCCGAGGACAGAGAAGTGAACCGCGTTCTGTCCGATGGTGATGCGGTCGCCGTGATTGAGCTCCTTCTCCTGGATCGGCTCGCCGTTGACAAGCGTGCCGTTGGTGCTCCCGAGATCTACGATCCAGAACGCCACGCCGCGCCGTTCGACGCGGGCGTGGTGCCCGCTCGTGGCGGGATCCCTGAGGATGAGGTCATTGTCGGGCGAACGCCCGAGCCGGAGCGCTGCATCGCCGGCGCGGTGCGTGTGGCCGGCGTCGGGTCCTGATTCGATGGTCAGCTCACCCTGCGGACCGGCGCCGCCGACTCCTGGCAGCGGTCGCGTCGGACCGCCGATGACCGGGGTCCCGGGAGGCGCCGCGGGCGCCGCGGGCGGCGGCTGCCACGCAGGCATCAGCGCGGTGGCGTCGTGGGCCGCGGCCGCGGCGGCGGCCGCGCCGGGAGTGATCATCGTTGCGGCGACGTCGGGGACCGGTTCCGCGGGCGCGGCCGGCGGCTCCCATGGCGGAGGCAGTGGCGGCGGGGCTTGGCCCGGAGGCGAGACGATCGTCTCCGGTATTGGCGGGGACACCACCGGCGGCTCCGGGAACTTCGGTAGGTGCGGCGACTCCGCCGGGGGCGACCAGGACGGCGCGGCGGCCGGCGGCGGCGGAGCTGCAGGAGGCGGAGGTGCAGCCGAAGGCGCCGACCACGAGGGCGCCGCGGGAGCCGCCGGCTCCTCGGTCTTGGGCGCGTCCCATGACGGTTGCCACGACGGCGCCGCGGCGGGCGGAGAGCTGGTGGCCGCAGCGGCCGGTGCGTCCCATGACGCCGCTGCAGCGGGCGCGCCCCAATCAGACGACGCGGCGTCGGATGGCTTGGCGGTGGTCTGAGGCGCGTCCCACGATGGAGCGGCAGGCGCTCCCCATGACGGCTCGGGAGGCGGGGCCGCCGGTGGCGGAGCCGCGGGCTTCGGCGCATCCCACGAGGGCGTGGGAGGCGGCGCCGAAGACGAGGGCGCCGGCGCAGGCGAACCCCACGTAGGCGCAGGGGGCGCTGCCGGCGGCGACGCACCCCAAGAAGGAGCGGGCGCCGGAGCCGGGGGCGGAGGCGGCGGCGCAGCGCCCCATGTCGGGGCGGCCGGGCTTGTGGGCGAAGGAGACGCACCTGGCGTAGGAGCACCCCAGGTCGGCGCGGGAGCGGGAGGCGGCGGCTGAGCAGCTGTAGGAGGAGCTGGAGGGGGAGCCGGAGGGGGAGGCGGAGGGGGAGGCGGAGGCGCTCCTGCCGCAGGCGCGCCCCAGGCCGGTGCCGGGGAGCCTCCGGACCAGCCGCCTGCGGCGGCGGGCTTCGACGCGGGCTGGTCCCAGCTCGGCGATGGCGGGGCGACGATCGTCGGTGCGACGGCGGCCCCCGGCGTCGCGGGCGGCGGTGGCGCCCAGGTTGTGACTGCGCCACGGGCCGGCATCGCTGCTTGCGGCGTCGGCGTCGCGGGTCGGACTGGAGGGCCGGACTTCTTGTGCGTGACGTGGCGCCGCCGCGCCCTCAGGTAGAGGGCGCCTGCGATGAGCGCCGCCACCGCGAGGACGAGATCCGCGTACACGGTTTCAACTGGCATCCGGTGGAGGGCCTCCTGTGTCTCGAGTCCGTCTATGGATCAATTTCGAAAACAACCTGTCTGCGGACCCGTTGCGCTGAAGTATGCCATTCGTACTCACAAGTAGAACGGCCCTAAACGGCGCCGCTTATGACCACGCGGCCCGATGCAACGCCCGGAACGGTGAGGTCGGCATCAAGCAGGTGGCGCCCTGGGCCGAGCGGTTGACCTGTGACCACGTGAATGCGCAGGCGCCGGCCAACAGGCAGATCGAGGTGGCGCGGAAAAGGCGCGCGCCCGGCGTGGGTCTCCACCTGGACGTCGTGCCGGGCCAGGGGAATGCCATCGAGGCGCAGGCCGCCGATGCCCGCGACCACCGCGGGGCGGGTTCGGTTCTCGAGGACGAAGCTCAGGCCGTCCTTTTCGGCTCGCAGGCTTTCCAGGTCGGCGAGCCCCTCCGCGAGATAGCGCGGAAGCTCTGGCCTCGGTCGTGGCGAGGGTAGGGTGGGGGTCACCCTGAAATGCAGCTCTGTGCGATCGACCTCGCGCCCGCCAACGCTGAGTGACGCCTCGAGCCTGTAATCGCCCTCCACCTCGAGGGCGACGCTCAGCGTGGTTGCGTTCACGGCGGGCTCGAAAGCAGTCGGCACCTCTACATCGGTCGTGCCAGAAAACTTTCGCTGCACCGCGTCTGCGATCCGGCTCACACCACGGCGGCCGGCACGCCTCTCGCGCATCAAGGTCCAGCGCACGACGCCGGACCCGGCCAGCTCCGGATCGTCGTTGACGACCACGATTCGCGCGCTGAATGGCACCTCAGGACGCTGAATGATTCCGAACGGACGGTCGGGATCGAACGCGAGCGGCTCGATGATCAACCGTACGGGCCTGAACGACCGCGCGAGCGCATCCAGTGCCGGCTTTGGCTGGCGCGCGCTGTCGAGCAGTCCGAAGCCGATGCCTGGAAACGGATCGACCAGATGAAATGCGAACGCACCCCAGCAGGACTCGAACTTGCGAGTGCGCAGATGCTCAGCCGCCAGACTCACCAGGCCGGCCTGGAACGCCTGCGAAGAATCGATATACGACTCGAGACTGGTATGGGCCGAGGGCAGCCCGACTCCGCGCTCGGCCCAGTTGACCGGTTGAAATCCGGCGTATCGCCATGCGGCATCGTCATCGGCCACCGGCCACCGGCTTCCGATCAGCTCCCACACCGGAGAACCCATCGCGGGCAGCGATTGCGCGCCGAACGCCGTGACCATCACAGGCTCGGCCTCGGCGAGCTCGCGCCACGATCCCGATTCCCAGCCGAGCAGAAGGTGCTGGTCGATGTCACCGGCGGCGGCGACCGCCGGGCGCGTCGGATCGAGGTGCTCGAACGCCGACCTCAGCTCCTGGTCGATGGAGTGGTTCTGACGCACCGCGTTCACGTCGCCCAGATCGGAGTTGCTCGCGATCCAGGGCGGATCGTCGTGCGCGATCCACATCGCAACCGATGGTCGGTTGCGAAGCAGCTCGACCATCTCGGATTGCTGCTCGCGCGCTGCGGCCTCGAAGAAGCGCCCATCGTCGCCGCGTGCGTGGTAGGCGTATGCGCCGAGAAGGGGTAGCTCCTGCACCAGCAGCATGCCCGCTTCGTCCGCCCGCCGATAAAACTCCGTGGGCAGGACGTTGGCGACGATGCGGAGGGCGTCGAGGTTGGTCTCCTTGGCGATGCGAAGGTCATCTTCGAATCGCTCAGGCGTGAGCTCGTCGAGACGGTATGCAGGCGCATAGCAGGCGCCGCGCAGGAACATCGGCCGGCCGTTCACCGCGAAACTCCAACGGCGCGCCCCGATGTCCCACTTGATCTCCCGGAACGCGAACGCGTCCTCCACGCGGGTCGACTCCACCCCGCCGACCGCGCTGGCGATCATCTCGGCCCGGTACATCGGCTGCTCGCCGAAGCGCCACGGCTCCCAGCGCCGGGCGGCAGGCAGCGCGAGCCGCATCGACACGGTCAGCTCCATCCCGCCCCCGAGCCGCACCTCGCGATGGAGGCGCAAGGGAGCCGCTCCTTCAACCGCGGATGAGACGACGAGCTCGACCTGTCCGTCCATCTGGCGGCCGTCGAGGTTGCGCAGCCGTGCCTCGACCTCCAGCCGCCCATCGCCGGCTTCGAACTGCGGCTTGAGCCGCATCCAGTCGATGGCGATGGGTCCGATGTACTCGAGCCCGACCGGGCGCCAGAGCCCGACCGGGACCTCCAATCGGTATGGATCGGGCAGGCTCGAGTACGCCGACGCCGGGTAGGGCTTCAGCTCACCGTCGTTGAAGATGCCCATTATGTGGCGCTTCTTGTCGGGCTGACTCTCGACGGGCGATTCGCAGCAGATGACCAGCAGGTTCTCGGCCTTGAGGTACGGTGTGAGGTCGAATCCGAACGGCGCGAAGTAGCCGTAGTGCGAGCCGAGCAGCTTGCCGTTCAGCCACGCATGAGTAGCGAGAAAGGCGCCTCCGATTCGGAGCAGCACGCGTCCTGAATGGTCGGGGCGCTGGAACTCGGTGCGGTACCAGATCGCCTGGTGCTCCTCACGGGCAGCGAGCTGACGCGGCACCTCGATCGGCTTCCAGCCTGCGCCCCTGCCAACCGTCAGGCGCTCAGCCTCACCTTCGCCGAGCGGCATCCACACCGCTTCCCAGCCGCTGAGCTCACGGATGCCCCCCGACCGCTGCGGGAGCGGGAGGAAGAGGCAGTCGTTCAACGGGCCACTATGCGGTGCGCGAACGCGCCGTCAGCAGTCGCGCAGAAGATGACCTCGCGCTTCATGGCTTCGGCGAATGCCTGCTCGCGGCCTCGTTCGATGAGCGCCAGGATGCTGCCGCCGAAGCCGGCGCCCATGATGCGCGCCCCCAGGCAGCCTTCAACGCCCCAGGCGTGCTCCACCAATGCGTCCACGTTCGGGGTCGATACCTCGAAATCATCGCGAAGGCTTTGGTGCGATTCCTTGAGGAGGACTCCCAATCGCTCGAAGCGCCGCTCGTTCAGCGCATCGACGAAGGCGTGGACGCGAGCGATCTCCGACTCGAAATGACGGCGGCGCTTCGGATGCCCCGACTCCGCCTCGCGACGCCGCTCGTTGTATGGGGTTTCCGCCAGCGAGCGATGCTCGCCCGAGTCGATGACCGCGATCACCAGCTCGTCGGGAAAAGGCACGGTTTGATAATCGAGGGTCGAGCAGTCGAGCAGCAAGGCATTGCCTCGCCGGCCAAGCGCGGACGCGAACTGATCCATCACCCCGACATGCACCCCGGTCGCCCTCTGCTCAGCACGCTGACACGCGAGCGCCGCCTCCTTTCCGTCAAGCTCCGGATGCAGGCCGGCCGCAATGGCGACCAGCAGCGCGGCCGACGAGCTGAGGCCCGACCCCGGTGGCACGTCGGACTCCACGGCCACCGCTTGCGGCGGCATGCCAAGCTCGATTCCGATCGCGCGCACGTAGCTCAATCCTCCACCGATGTCGCTCTCGATCGACCACTCACGCGCCTCGTGTCCGCTGACGCGCGTGTGCCGATCGATCGCCGCCGGCAGCACGACCCCTCCGAGATAGTCGACATGCTCGCCGATGAGATTCACGCGTCCAGGTGCGCGGCCGTGCCACGGCACCGGCCGCTCGCGCCTAGGCTCCACGAAGCTCCGCGGCCTTGTCCTCGGCCCGCGCGTCGACGATGAAGGCCCCGGCGCCCAGCTCCGATCCGGCCAGGTATTTCAGCTTGTCGCGCGTGCGGTTCGGCGGATAGAACTCGACGTGGAAGTGGTGGTCTCGACGTGTGCGGCGCGCGGGCGTCTGGTGCATGGCCATCACATAAGGCAGCGGACGATTGAACAGCCGGTCGTACTTCTGGAGCACGCCTTTCAGGATTTGCGCGAATGACTCGCTGTCGTCCTGGTCGAGGTCGAGCAGTCCAGCACGATGCCGCACCGGCGCGAGATGCACTTCGTAAGGCCACCGCGCGAAGGGCGGCACGAAGGCGATCCAGTTCTCGTCCCGGAGCACCGTGCGTTCGCCTCCGGCCTCTCCGGCAAGCACGTCGCAGTAGAGGCAGCGGCCGGTCTCTCGCATGTGCTTGGCTTCGGATCGCAGCTCTCTCTGCATGACGGGCGGGATGAACGGATACGCGTAGATCTGCCCGTGAGGGTGGCTCAGCGTGACCCCGATCTCCTCGCCGCGATTCTCGAACACGTACACGTATCGCACGTTGCGGAGCTTGCGTAGCTCGTTCGTGCGATCGCGCCACACCTCGATGAGGTCGCGAATGTGGTCGACACTCTGCTCACCGAGCGAAGAATCGTGATCGGGTGTGTAGCAGACCACCTCGCAACGCCCCTGCTCGCCGGTGAACGAAGGAAAGCGGTTCTCGAAAACGGCGATGTAGTAGTCAGGTTCGGGAATCTCCGTTTCGAGGTGACCTGGCCTGGTCGGGCACAGTGGGCAATGATCCGGCGGCGGATGGTAAGTCCGGTCCTGGCGCCAGGGAGCGATCGTTACCCACTCTTCCAGCAGGGGATGCCACCGCAGCTCGCTCAAGGCTTCTCGTAAAAAATCAGGTAGCGCCCGTCGGCCTTAGCAACACGACGCCTCCGCAACCGTTTCGGCGGAGAGGACGTCGGCGTGTTCGCCCTCCCCGCTCGCGGGGAGGGCAGGGGGTTGGGAGTCGCAATCCTGACTGCCCTACTCAAGCGCTCGCCTCACCGCGTCCGCAGGCGTGTCCACCGAGTCGAGGCCCTTCACCGACCAGCTGTCGAGCCCGACCACCGGCCTGCCAAGACGCCGAGCAATCGCGATCTCGCTCAGCGTGCCCCAGCCTTCGCCGATCGCGATGATGCTCTCGGCCGCGGTGACGATGAGCACATTCCGACCCTGGCCCATCCCCGACGGCAGTGAGACGGTGAGGTGTGGGTTGGCCCCGCGGCGGTCAGTGTCGGGAAGAATCCCGACGACCGTCCCTCCCGCAGCGGCGGCGCCTTCACTCGCGGCACCCGATACGCCCCCAAGTCCGCCGTTGATGACGATGACTCCGGCCTCGGCCAGCAGCCTCCCCACCTCGCGCGCATACGCGAGCTGCGATGCGGTCGCCTCGGAGGCGCCACACACGGCGACATATCTGGGCG
>Ga0209237_1000277_pt1 | contig 27860 bp, 30 predicted proteins | sample GraSoi013_1_40cm_2_FD_185820 | JGI IMG/M metagenome (GOLD analysis project Ga0209237, IMG submission 185820) | Grasslands soil microbial communities from the Angelo Coastal Reserve, California, USA - Sample 10_02_2013_1_40cm (SPAdes) (version 2) | ecosystem: Environmental > Terrestrial > Soil >...
ATAAGATGATATCTATGCAAAACACAAACTATCCCGCCTACGTCTTCGCAACCGTCAATCACGGCATGACGAAGAACGTGGTCGAGGAGCTAAAGAACAACCCGAACATCGACCTCATCGCACCAGTCACCGGACGCTTCGACTTAGCACTACGACTAAAGCAGAACACCCCAGAACAAATCGTACAACTCGTCAGCCAGATCCGCCAAATACAAGGCATCCAGACTACTCAGACACTCTTCGGTTTCAATGGCATCAACGGCGCTCACTTCCAGAACCAGATGCCACTTGGCATCAGCCTCTTCAACGTCACCAGCCCAATCGAGACATTCGTCAACCAGCTCAAGACCTTCCCAGGCCTCATCGAGGCATGGACAACCCCGGGTCAGTTCGACATCGTAGCACTCTGGCAGGCAAGGACCTCTGACGAGATCGTCAAGTCCGCCTTCGAGAAGTTCCCAACACTAAAAGGCATCGCCCACAGCGAGACACTTCTCGCACCCACACCACTCTTCAAACAGTAAGCGTACCAGTTAGCTCCAAGACCAATCTCCCTTTTTTCTTTCGTCTCACACTGAGGACATTCTGCAAAAACGCAACACGCTCGATCGTACTATATCCTTAGCATGAATTTGTGATGATTATTCGAGCGTTGATTTTCGAAGTCAGAGAACCTGTTACGATCTAACGGGTGAACCGTTTCATCTGGCCGCTCACAATTTTCGATCCCAGCGGTAGGTGAGGTTTCCCCAGCAAGCCGGTCAAGACGTCCTTATGCCCATCTTGTCGTCTCGGCAGGGTATCGATCGCGTCTTGTATGTCGGAGAATAAGTTCTCGTAGTATCCCAGTCTCGCTTTTCTCTGGTCAAGTAGTTGCCAGTCCAATTGGGTGTAGATCGTCTCCCTTCTATCCCCGTTTCCATCGTGGATGACCGCTTCCGCTTCAAACATAAAGTCCTGATTCTCTTCACGGAGGGCTAGATAGAGGGCGAATGGTATTCGTGATGGCGGGGAGAAGGCTATGTAGCCGCTCTCGTGACGGTCGTATCTCCGGCGAAGATTTGATCTGTGGCCTCCGCTACAGCACGAGAAGGTCTTGTAGCCCTTGTTGTTAAGTGATGAAACAATCGCTCGTATCGCCGGGTCAATGCGTGAGGCGTTTCTTCCTATCTTCAGATCCTTCCAGTTTGAGGCGTCGAGTTCTCCCAACCTCTTGGAATGGGCTCGTGGCAAGAATTCGCTGGGCAACGTTTAGACTCCAATAATCCTATTGGGTCGTCCTGTGCTCGAAAACAGTCTGGTAAACGAGTCTGTGGAACCAGTGGGGTCCCGTTTCTTCATTTGGAGCAAATCGTCCGCGGGGCGCAAATCCGGACTTTGCACCGATGCTCACGAGGCCAATCGCTTCAATGTCCTCAGCGTCGACTTGCTCGCTCAGCCAGGTGCTGTTTCGACGCTGGAATTTTTGTTCGTCTAACGCGTACTGGAACCATAAGAACAGGGTCTTGTCAGGTTTCCCGGGAATCGGCATATACACGTTGACCGATAAGCCCCAGGGATAGAAGTTCAATGTTATGTTGGGAAAGACAAACCACCACAGCGCAAATACCCTTCTGGTAGGATTCTTTGGGTCCCGGAATCTGTCTGCTAGGAGCTGAGGGTCGAAGCCGTTCTTTTCGTCCCGTGCATATGCCCACTGTAGAGCGCTGAACTTGTACAGCTCAGTCCGATAGGAGGCCAGAACGATTGCGTCGGCTAGTCCGCCCGGTCCCTTGTGAACGAACTTGATGTGGAAGTTGTCCATGTAGTTCCAAGCGTGCTGTTTCCAGTTTCCCTCAACCTCCCGAACTTCTCCATTGAAATGATATCTCCTGAGGCTGGCGAGTTCAATTCCTGGTACAGATTGCTGAACCGTTTCAATGAAATCGTGGAAGGGTGCCAGTGGCTCGCTAGTAGAGACGAAAGCCCATTGTCCCCATTCATCAACGTGAACACTTCTCAAGTGGTCCGATTCCCTTGGAAACCCATCAATCTTCTCAAACCCCGCCTGGGCGACGAACTTCCCATCGTTGTCAAATTGGCGTCCGTGCTGCGGACAGATTATCGCCCCTCCAACGTTCGACGATTCAACGAGAGGATGCCAAGCGTGGGTGCAAACGTTAGGAAAGCAGTTCAGCCTGCCATGTTTGCCTCGCTGGAGGAAGAACGGCTTTCCGAGAAGATTGAACGGGACTCGAGAATTGGATCTGGCAAGCGAGTCTATGGAGGTGGCAGGTCCGTCTTCGGGGACGTTTTCACAGGGTGTTAGCAACCACGTTTGAGCAAAGATAGTTCCAAGTTCCAGTTCGAGAAATTCTGAGTCCACAAACGCTGAAGAAGGTAAGGATTCGGCTCGACCAATACTGGGGTCTACAAAGAATTTTTTCATAGGGAGAGGCTTCATGGGCTCAGGTTCTCTCCCCCTTCCTGCCTAGAATGTCAACTCTTCGGACGTGTTTTAGGGCGTCATAGAAAAAGAGCTTAAGGGAGACTAAGGAAGCTTTCTTTCTACAATGTCCCCGCCAAATTTCACTGTAGAGGTAGTAGTCGAGAACAAGCCTCTGGCTCGGGATCCTGAGGGAGAGACTATTCACCAAAGTCTGATCCTAAAGGGAGGCTACTCCCAAGTGACAAGTGTTCGGGCTGGCAAGTTCTTGCGCATGAATGTTGAAGCCAGATCACCGGAAGATGCTGAGCAACTCGTTCGGAAACTCTGCGATGATCTTCGGATCTACAATCCTGCAGCGCACACGTGCCACGTCAGGGTGGTACGATAACAAATAAGGCCGTCAACTATATTTCACGTCCAGAACCGGTATTCTTCAGCAATCTCGTCCCTTGACACGAGTCTGTCAAAAAAGGGCTTAATAGGCATCGAGATTCACTACTTTAGGAAACCTGGATAATGGTAAGGGTCGCTGTCGTACAGTTCCCTGGAAGCAACTGCGACCTAGACGCGCTAGAAGTTCTCCAGAAAACTGTCAAGGTCCCAACGAACCTCGTATGGCACAAAGACCTGAAAAAAGATCAATATGACGCGTACGTTCTGCCCGGAGGCTTCTCATACGCCGACTACCTCCGTGCCGGCGCAATAGCCGCGACCAGCCCAAGCCTAGAAACCATTAGAGAGGCAACAGACAATGGCAAGCCAATCCTAGGAATATGCAACGGCCTCCAGATACTAGTTGAAGCGGGAATCCTGCCCGGTGCCGTTCTTCGAAACACCGGTCTACGGTTCGTCTGTAAATGGACACGGCTCAGAATAGAATCCTCCAGAACGCCGTTCACAAAACTAGCGAGAAAGGGTCAGACGCTGCGGATTCCAATCGCTCACAACGAAGGCCGATATTATCTCGACAACGACCAGTTTGCTGAACTAGAAAAGAACGAGCAAGTCGTTTTACGATACGTCAACGAGAACAATATTCCGACGGCGGATTCGAACCCTAACGGCTCCATGGACAATATTGCCGGAATCTGCAACAAAGAAGGAAACGTGATGGGGCTCATGCCCCACCCCGAACGCGCCTCCATCCCAATTCTAACCCCAGACAATCATCCAGAAGGAAGGATAATCTTCGAGTCGATGATCGAGACCCTCGAAAGGGGAAGATAGATGAAATCTCAAGACAGGGAGAAGAAATCTAAACATGACTGAAGAGACTCGTTCTATTCGTCGTTTGGTTCTCGGCATACTCTCCATCGTCCTAGGCATCGTATCTCTAGCTGCATTCTTCTCCATCACCTATGTCGCTGGCATTGGTATTCTCGGGGGCTTCTACGGCCTCATATTGATCGCACTAGGGGTGGGCCTGATCCTTCCGAAAAGGGAGCCGAAGAAACAGGAGACTCAATAGGACTTGACAGAAGGATTTCCGGCGAAGAAGAAAACGTATCCACGCGCTACCGCGATTGTGGGAGGACTCATCGCGGGAGTTGTCGCAGGGCTCATCGCCTATCTCGTCGCTAACCTCGTCGGGTTCATTATCGCCTTCATCATCGGCGCAATCACAGGTTCACGCGCAACACTTCTCGCTCTCCGAGGAAGAGAGCACCCATCATGACCCGATCCGGTATCATGGAGCCTCAACCTTGACCCTAGTGGAAGTTCTGAAGCCCAATCTTACCGATGAGGAGATCCGCTACGCAATCAAAAAACTCCAACGCGAGCCCAACGAGGTTGAATGGGCTATGCTCGAAGCCCAATGGTCCGAGCACTGCAGCTACAAATCCAGCAAAACACTCCTCAAACAACTCCCCAGCAAAGGACCCAGAGTTCTCGTCGGACCTGGTTTCGACGCAGGCGTCATCGACATAGGCGATGGCTGGGTCGTAACCCTCCACATCGAATCACACAACCATCCCAGCGCTATCGACCCATATGGTGGAGCAGCCACAGGCGTCGGCGGGGTCGTCCGTGACATCCTAAGCTTGGGAACGCGTCCTATCGCTATCCTCGACCCCCTCAGGTTTGGATCAATAGAGAGCCTTCACACCCGATGGCTCTTCGACAACGTCGTCAGGGGAATAGCAGACTACGGCAACTGTGTCTCTGGAAAAGACCTTGTTTATTTCACAAATGACGACGATTTTCACATAAGCGATTTTGAGAGTTTCTTCTACGAATATCAGAAGAATGGAAAGTGCTCGCTCGAATTCTCAGATAATCACACGGTCATACTAAAGCCCAAGATTGACCTGCAGGTTCTTTCTTTTGATTTCGGAAGCAAACGCGCCACCTTCCACAAGGTCAATAGAATCTACAGAAAGCTGGCACCGAAACTACTCAGTGTCCATACGAACCTAGGCCGCGTTGTATCGGTAACCCCAGAACATCCAATGTTCGTGGCCAACAATGACGGCATCATAACGGTCAAGCAGGCCTCAAACATAAAGATTGGAGATAGAATCCCTATTCTGTGCGACTATCCAAATCAAGACGATCTTCCAAACGGTCACGAAATCGATGTGATCAAAGAACTTACTGGCAGAGATCTAGATGCCCAATTGGGGATAAGACCTGCTAAGACGAGTCTCCGCACTGTTAAAAAGCAGATCTTGCCAGTGTTGCGGAAAGCAGGGGTGACATCACAGCAGTGGTGTCATTACTTCAAGAAAAAGGGTGGAAGCCATCTTCCTCTAAACTTGTTCTTGAAGCTCGAACACTTAGACCCCCAGACTCCTTTGCAAAGAGACAAGGTCTTGTTGCACTCGGGTAGCGGTAGGGTCAACCCGATCCCTGCGATCATACGAGTCGATTCTCACTTTGCAAGACTCATCGGCTATTTTCTATCCGAAGGTTGCAGATATGACGACAAAGCAGCGAATACCTCAAGGCTAATCTGGACCTTCAGGAGAGAGGAGGTCGATTATATCGACGACGTCTGCTCGATACTATCCCAGATAGGCATTCGATACTCGAAGCGAGAAAACTCACCTAACACGGTTCAGGTAAGGGTTTCCTCGGCCATACTCGGTTTCGTTTTCCGAGAAGTGCTAGGGTGCGGAAAAGATTCCTACTCGATGCAGATTCCTGCCTTGTTCTATCGGGTTAATCGGACCCTGCTGTTTGAGGTGCTGAAGGGGATAATTAGGGGGGATGGCTCTCTTAGAGCTGACTCTTCAAACCCGATTAGTATCAGGTACGCAACAACTAGTCGTTTGCTGTTCCAGCAGGTCCTGCTATTGCTGCACTCCTTGGGTTACGTAGCTTCTTCGAAATCAACTTGGACGCAGAAATCAACTGTGCCAATCTATGAGCTTGAAGTTTACGGCATGGGGCAAGTTCAATCGCTTGCAAACATTTTCCTCCCGAGACTCCTCTCAAAGGCCGAGACCAGACTGAAAGAGTACAAGTTCCCTAAATCGGCAAGGTCAAGATTCAAGCGTCATGAAAATTTCGCATCGGTCAAGGTCAAGAAGGTCGAAGAGGTCAACGGTGAGTTTCCGGTTTACAATTTGGAGGTAGACGGCACCCATAATTACGTCACGACCGGAGGAATAATCACCCACAACTGCATAGGCGTCCCGACGGTCGGGGGAGAGGTGGAGTTCGACCCGTCTTTCGAGAGAAACTGCCTCGTTGATGTCGCATGCGTTGGTCTCGGACGAAAAGACAAGCTCGTCCTAGGCGAAGCCCGCAACGTAGGCGACCTCGTCTACCTTGTCGGAGGAAGAACGGGGCGAGACGGCATCCGCGGGGCAAGCTTCGCCAGCAAAACACTGACAGACAAGTCCGACACAGAACGATCCGCCGTCCAGGTCCCTGACCCATTCACAAAGAAACTCATCATCGAGGCAATACTCGAAACGGTAGAGGCGAGCATCATCCAGGGAATGAAAGACCTCGGAGGTGGAGGCCTAACCTGCGGACTATCAGAGATCGCGGCGAAAGCCAGGACAGGGATAGAGATCGATCTGGACAGGATCCAGACACGCGAGCCTGACATGAAAGCCGCAGAGATCATGATCTCAGAGTCACAAGAAAGGATGCTCCTTCTAATCCGCGAGCCAGACGAACAGAAGCTCCTCAGTATCCTTGGAAAATGGGAGGTAGGCTACGCGAAGATAGGACAGGTCACCAAGGACGGCCTCCTGACCATCCGGAGGGGCAATGAGGTTGTGGCCAAAGCACCCGCAAAGTTCGTGGCTGAAGCACCACTCTCTCCAAGATCATCAAAACGCCCTCTCTATCTGGACGCCCTCGCACAGATACCTGAACCGGCTATGCCTGAGGACCTCGGTCAAACCCTCCTCAGTCTACTCTCAGGCCCAAATATCGCGAGCAAGGAATGGATCTATCGCCAGTATGATCATGAGGTTGGCATCCGGACCATCGTTAGACCAGGACAAGCCGACTCAGCACTACTACGTCTCCCCAACAAGCGCTCCCTAGCTCTCACCACCGGCGGCAACAGCAAACAATGCTATGTGGACCCTTACTGGGGAACCGTGGGGGTTGTCTCGGAAGCATTCTGCAATCTAGTCGCTGACGGCGCGGATCCGGTTGCGGTCGTAGATCATTTGCAGTTTGGAGACCCTGGAAATCCTGAGGTCTACTGGACATTCAAAGAGGCGATTCGAGCCATCTCCAACTATCTCAAAGCTCTAGGGGTCCCATGTGTAGGTGGCAAGGTCAGCTTCTACAACGAAGACTCGATGAATCGCAAGGCGATCAAGCCATCACCAGTCATTGCCGCCGTGGGACTGGTAGAACCAAAAACCCCGAAGATACTGCAAGCTCTCAGAGAATTGGAAGACGATCTCATCATCGTCGGCAACACATCTGATGAAATGGGTGGGAGCGAATACTACGAACACGTACACAAGCTCACAGGAGGCCAGGTTCCCAAGGTCAACTTGAAGAAAGAGAAGATACTCCTCCGATCTTTGTTGAGGATTCTGAGAAGCGGCCGTGTAGAAAGTGCCCATGATATTTCGAAGGGCGGACTAGCCGTTGCCTTGGCCGAGATGTCTGTTCAAGGCCGGAAAGGCATAACCATAGACCTCGATAAGATTCCTAAAAAGACCAGTAGAATGGACAACTTGCTATTCTCCGAATCAAGATCACGGTTCGTACTTGAAACAAGACCCAGGGACACCATTAGAATCGTCAGCTCGTTCAAGCGTCTCGGAATATCTGCCGCAAAGGTGGGGACCCTATCTGACAATGGGATCGAGTTCCTCTCGAACGGACAACCGATCATCACAATTCCTCTCGCTGAAGCCTCACGGGCCTGGTCCGAAACGATCCCGCGGGCAATGGAGGCGACGCTATGAAAGAGCACTGCGGCGTCCTAGCCATATACTCTATGGAAAACCGGCCTGTTGCCGAGCGTATCGTCAAGGGACTTGCAGCCCTACAACACAGGGGCCAAGAGTCATGGGGTATAGCCGTACCCGGCGAGCCCATCCTCAAAGGCTTGGGCCTGATCGGCCAGGGGGCTGATGCTAATGCGAAGAAGATTCTCAGCTTCACCAGCAATCGCGGAATAGGACATGTACGCTACTCCACCCGCGGACGAACGACACTAGAGAACGCTCACCCTCTCGACATTCGCGGCGAATTCGCCATCGCCCAGAACGGGACCATCGCGAATACAGAGGATCTTGAGCCCATGGTCCAGAGAGAATTTCCGATCCTGGGCTCGACAACTGACACGAGGCTCGCTGGTTATCGTCTCCTGCAACACTACCGTGCTGAACAGGATTGGACCCGTGCGTTTCACAAGCTGAGCAAAGAGCTGAGCGGCTCCTACAGCTTCGTCATGATAACCCACGATGGCGAGGTCCTAGCCGCTAGAGACGAAGCAGGTTACAGACCCCTCTGTCTAGGATATGATCCTGAGACCGATACGCATATCGTTGCGAGCGAGAGCTGCGCGCTAACAACGCTCCAAGCCAACTTTGTCCGGGACATTCAACCAGGCGAGCTTGTCAGCCTCACCAAAGACGGCCTAAAAATAACACGATTCGCAGACTCACCACGACACTACCACTGCCCGTTCGAGTACACCTACTTCGGCCATCCGAGCAGCAAGATTGACGATCATTACGTGTACGATGCTCGACGAAAGCTCGGCAGAGTCCTCGCACGCAAATACCCGTTCAGAGCCGATGTCGTCATCCCCGTCCCCGACTCCGCCAGGCCCGCGGCCCTCGGCTATTCCGAGGAGAGCGGCATACCCATGGAGGAGGGTTTGATGAAAGACCGCTACCGGAGAAAGGGGAGCCTCCGCAGCTTCATCGAGCCAACAGCGGAGAGCCGGGAAGAGATCGTTCGCGAGATCATCACCATCAAACCCGTCGTCGACGGCAAAGACGTCATCGTGGTCGATGATAGCATCGTCCGCGGAACCAGCAGCAGAAACATTGTCCAATCCCTCCGAGACGCTGGAGCGAAGAAGGTCTACATGGTCGTCACCTTCCCGCCCATCCGCCACCCATGCTACATGGGCATCGACTTCCCGACGAGGGAAGAGTTGCTCGCGAACAAAGCAGACGGCAAAACCCTCAACATCGACGAGCTCAACAGGAAGGTCGCCCGTGAAATAGGGGTCGATGGTCTCGGCTACAACGACATCAAGGGTCTAAGCGAGGGAATAGGTCTCGGCAAGGACGAGATGTGTTTCGCCTGCGTCACCGGAGAATATCTCGGTCTGAAGAAAGATCCTGTGCTTCGGACTCGGGAAGAGATGAAGGCCTAGCCCAGCAATGCCAGGCCTAGTAGGCTTTTACACCTTTGGCGAGGGAAGAGAAAACTGGGACGCCTCCCACTTCATCCGATACGGACTCGGCGCCCTCCAAGGAAGAGGACAAGAGTCCATCAGCCTAGCAACGGTCGGACCGGGAAACACCCTACACACTCTCGCGGGAAAAGGCGGTGTTGAAGACTTCTTCGAGAAAAACAAGACAAGCATTCCGAAAGGCTTCATCGGAATCGGTCAAACATCCTCCTACATTGACGACTATCTAGTCCACGTCAAAACCCCCTATGAACTGGTTCTCGCACTTGACGGTAAGACAGACCTCCACGAAAACCGCCGCGAAGCCAGCAAACTCTTCGCGCGACAACTTTCACAACTCCTCCACAGCGAGAATGAACCCCTCAAAGCAACCTCGATGCTCGTTAACAAGATTGGAGGCGGATACTCCTTTGTCGCCCTCACTCACAAGCGAGCACTCATCAGCGGAAGAAATCCGCTAGGCGTAAAACCATTGGAGACGGGGAGTGTTGGCTTCGACATTGCTGCGGTCGCATCCGAGACCTGCGCCCTCGACGTGATGGGCATCGACCACACTGGACCCGTTGAAACGGGAGAAGTTATCATGTTCACCCCGGAGGATATTCGTGGGAATGCTCCTGCAGCTGACGCTGGAAACTTTTGCAGCTACGAATATGTCTACCTTGCAAGGCTCGACAGCACGGTCAACACCCTCCCCGTAGCGAAGGCCCGAAACAGCATCGGCAGAGAACTAGCCAAAGCTCACCCGGCGAAAGCGAACGTGGTAATCGGCGTTCCGGAGACTGCGCTACCGATCGCCAACGGCTACAGCCAGGAATCCGGTCTTCCCCAGGAACCCGGCTTCGTGCGTACTGGAGAAAATATTCGTGCCGCTCTTGAGCCAACACAGAAAGAACGACTCGTAGGAGTCCAGCTAAAGCTAAACCCTATCAAGAGCGCGATCGAAAACAAAGACGTTGTCTTGGTAGATGACAGTGTCGTCAGGGGAAATACCCTAAGAAACACGGTTCTCAATCTCAAACGCAACGGAGCGCATCAGGTTCATGTGCGAATTGGAAGCCCGGCACTCGTCTCGCCATGCCCTTACGGAGTCGAGATTCCGGACGCAGACGAACTGATCTCTAGCAGCCTAGATGAGAAGGAACTCGCAAACCACGTCGCGGCTGATAGCGTATCGTTCATGACTGTTGAGGAACTCCAGCGCGCCATCGGTCTTCCAAGACAGAATCTCTGTATGCGCTGCTTCGAGAACGGAGGCGCGAAACGATGAGAATAATGGGTGTTGGCGGAGGAGCTCGCGAACACGCGCTTGCTTGGAAGATGAGTCTTAGCGATCATAAGCCGGAGATATTCTGGATCGCTGAAAACCGGAACCCGGGAATCCACAAGATCTGCAAGGACAACCAGGGAGAACTCCGCACCGGCCGAACAACAGACCCCAAGACGATTGTAAGATCCTCCCGGGGCTGGGGAGTCGACATCGTGGTAGTCGGACCCGAGGAGCCGGGCTTCAACGGCATACCCGATGCGCTAGAGAAGGAAGGCATCCATTGTGTCGGAGCTAGCCAAGAACTCTCGATCATAGAGCGTTCGAAAGCCGACCTCCGACGTCTACAGTGGGAGAATAATCTCCCAGGCAAGCTTCTCTTTCGAACCTTCAAGAACGCAAGAGAAGCCTCAGATTATATCCGGAAAAACATCGGCACGCAACCGTGGCTGCAGAACATCGTCATCAAGCCCGCCCGTCAATCCGGCGGAAAGGGGGTCAAGCTGATCGAAGACCGTCTAGCCCACCTTCACGAAAACAAGGGGCGTTTCAAAGAAGCCTACTTCGACTCTCTCCAGGCAAGCATGGCCGCCTACTCTGACATAGAGGACAAGATTCTGGTTGAGGAGAAGGCATGGGGTCCCGAGTATTCCCTGCAATGCTTCACGGACGGCAAAACCGTTCTAGGCACACCCCTCGTCCAGGACAACAAGAGCGCTCACGAATTCGACAGCGGACCCGAGACTGGCGGCATGGGCAGCATCTCAGGACCTGACCTAGCCCTCCCATTCATCACCCGCGACGAATATGACAAGTCGCTCAAGATAGTAGAAGGAATCGTCGAAGCCATCCAGAAGAAAACTGGCAAATCCTACCACGGCATGGTCGGCGGGCAGATGATGCTTACGGAAAACGAGGGACCGACAATTATCGAAATGTACTCGCGTCTAGGCGATCCTGAAGCTCTCAACATGCTCGCCATGCTCAAGACAGACATTGTTGACGTCTTCCAAGCCATCATCGAACGGCGACTGTCAAAGCTGAAGCTCGAATTCACCAACGAGGACGCGGTGGTTGTGAAGGTCGTCGCTCCAAACGGCTATCCGGAAAAGAAGGAGAAGGCCAAAGGCCACCCGGTCCAAGTCTTCGAGACAAACATCAAACGAAACGGCTGCTACCTTTTCTGGGGAAACGCTGACCTCCAAGATAACGGCGAGGCTGTCACAGGGGGCTCTCGTCTTCTCGCGTTGATGGCAACTGATCACACCCTGCCTCCAGCCAGCGCTCTGATCGAGAAGACAATGTCAAGCATCCAACTAACTGATGGTTGGGGACTGTATCATCGAAGCGACATAGGATCAGAACAACTTCTCGCAAAGAGATGGGACTCAGCCGAACGAGTCCGTCGGCTCTACCAGTACCGGGAAGAACACGGGACTCTTGGAAGAAGAATGGAATGGATTCCAAAGGTCGGCACGATCGATCCTTCACAACTCTTGCTGAAAGAGATGCAGGGACCCGAAAAGGCCGGCTGAATGATCCCAGTCGGCATCTTGGCGTCAGGGCGCGGTTCAAACCTAGAAGCTGTCCTGGACGCGGTCGACAATCACTACCTCACCAAGTGCGAGGCCAAGATTGTAATCAGCAACCGACCCAACGCTCCAGCTCTCGACATAGCAAAGAAACACCATGTGGAAACAATCACCCTAGACGACAAAGGCGTCCCGAAGAAAAACTGGGACTACGACCAGAAGACCATTGCAGCTCTCCAGTCCCGCGGGGTAGCGCCGAAAACCGGCCTTATTGTGCTCGCTGGATATCTACGAATCCTCAGCGAACAGTTCGTCGACCTCTATCCTCGCAACATCATAAACGTACATCCTGCATTGCTTCCCTCCTTTCCGGGATTGGAAGCGCAGAAGCAGGCTCTCGATCAGGGAGTCAAGGTCACGGGTTGTACTGTCCACTTTGTTGACAGAGAGGTCGACCACGGTCCGATAATCCTCCAAACAGCAGTTGCGATCCGGGACGATGATACAGTGGAAACCCTTTCTGGCCGGATACTGCGAGAAGAGCACCGGATTCTTCCTGAGGCAATTCGCTTACTCACAGAGGATCAATTGAAGGTGGAGGGAAGGAGGGTTCTCTTCAAGAATTGACTGCGATACTGATGGATGGAAAACTGGTGGCTGGAGAGGTCAAGAAACAGGTTGCCCAGCAGGTCCAGCAATTGGAAAAACATGGCGCTAACCCTCTCCTCGCTACAGTTCAGGTCGGCGACGACCCTGCCAGCGCCTCCTACCTCAGAGCAAAGCACAAGGCCGCCGACGAGGTTGGAATAAGATCCGAGAGTCACCACCTACCATCAGATACTCCCCAGAACAAACTGGAAGCTTTGCTCGGCCAGCTCAACACTAATCCCAAGGTAAACGGAATACTGGTCCAGCTGCCACTGCCCCCGGGCTTCAACGAGGAAAAGATAGTCGAGCGAATAATCCCTTACAAGGACGTTGATGGGTTACACCCTATCAACGCGGGCAAATTGGCCTCAGGCTACGAGGAACTTGTCCCCTGTACGCCAAAGGGCGTCATCAAACTCCTGAACTACTACAACGTTCCAGTTGCTGGGTCAAGGGCGGTAATCATCAACCGGAGCAATCTGGTGGGCAGACCTCTTGCTAACCTTCTACTCAACAGAGACGCGACCGTCACGGTCTGCCATTCCAAGACGCCGAATCTGTCCGGTATGACACGGACCGCCGACATTCTTGTCAGCGCGGTCGGAAAAGAGCTCTTCCAGGTTCGCGCGGATCATGTGAAACCCAGCTCGGCTGTCGTAGACGTTGGCTTGACAAGGGTCAACGGAAAGCTTCGGGGTGATGTGGAATTTGACAAGGTCAGCAGAGTAGCTGGTTATATCACGCCGGTCCCGGGAGGTGTTGGACCTATGACGGTGGCATGTCTTCTTGAGAATACTATACTTGCCTCAAGTATCCAGATTGGCTTGAAAGTTTGACCGAAGCAAGGACTGCTGTCGAGAAAGAGCAATTCCGACGATATATTTTGCGCCTCAGAGATCGACAGTCTATTCGGGATATTGAACAGAAGAGTATGGAGATCATGGATCAGGTCTTGCATCTTCACGAGTATGTCCGTGCGAGAGGAATTGCCTGCTATGTCGGCAAGGGGAGCGAGGTTGACACTCGCCCGCTCATTCGGAAGGCCTTGGATAGCAACAAGCGAGTTCTGGTCCCTGTTGTGAAGAAGGGAGACATTGACCTCTTCTTCTCCGAGATCAATGATCTCGGGAGAGAGCTTGCCCCTGGAAGCTTCAACATTCCCGAGCCTAAGCCGGAGTTTCTACGGCCACAGAGCCTCGATACAATCGACGTCATGTTTGTTCCCGGGATAGTGTGGGATAAGGAGGGCTATCGACTCGGCTGGGGTAGGGGATACTTTGACCGCGTTCTCAAAACGCTCCCAGAGCATGTTCGTTCGATCGGTCTCTCGTTCAATCTACAGCTTGTCAGTAGTGTTCCTCGGGATCAATTTGATTTACCAGTGAACACGGTAGTGACAGAATCTCGCATTGTGCGGTGTCACAATTGACCAGAAGCGTCAGCATACTCATGGGATCCGAGAGCGACCGGGAGATAGCTAGGAAAGCGGAGACTGTGTTAGAGAAGCTCGGCGTTCCTTTCGATACGAGGGTTCTCTCAAGTCACCGCAACCACAAGGAGCTCGATAGGTATGTCGAAGCCTCAAAGTCTGACGTTTTCATCGCGATCGCGGGTCTTAGCGCGGCCCTGCCCGGTTTCGTAGCGTCGTTAACAAATAAGCCGGTAATCGGAGTCCCTGTATCAGGCAAGCTCAATCTCGACTCCATCCTCTCGATAGTTCAGCTTCCATCAGGTGTTCCAGTCGGCACCGTGGGCCTGGACAATGGAACGAACGCGGCACTCTTGGCAGCGGAGATTCTGGCGCTGTCCGACTCTGAACTCGCAAAGAATCTTCAACAATATCGTGGTGGACGTGCGTAGATGCAGGAACACGTTACCGAGCCCGAGAACGAATTATCGTCCACGCCGTTCAAGCGCGGCAAAGTGAAGGACATCTACGAGCTCGACAGCGAACAACTCCTGTTTGTCTTCACCGACCGCGTCTCCGCCTATGACATCGTCCTTCCCTCAACGATTCCTCGGAAGGGAGAAGTACTTTGCAAGCTGGCGGCCTATTGGTTCAACTACCTGAAAGTCCCCCACCACATGGTCCGGATGGAGAACGCGAACCGGATGATTGTTCGGAAGCTGAAGATGATTCCGGTAGAGTGCGTTGTCCGAGGCTATCTCTACGGCAGCCTCTACGAAAGACTCGTCAAAGGAGACGTCAATCTATCCGTAAGGCCCATCAACGCAGCAAAGCTTCCTGAACCCTACTTTGATCCAACTACCAAATCTGACGTGAAAGACGAGCCTGTTACGGTCGATCAGATTGTGGACGAAGGCTGGCTTGACACGGAAGAGATGACAGCGCTCAAAGAGAGCAGTCTCAACATCTACAAGAAAGTGTCCGAGCGAGCGGACAAGGCCGGCTTCATCCTCGCCGATCTCAAACTAGAGTTTGGGTTTGACGAGGAGTGTAACATTGTTCTGGCGGACTCGATTGGGCCCGACGAGTTTCGACTCTGGCCGAAGGAGAACTATTCCCCAGGCAAGAACCAGGAGAGCTATGACAAGCAGCTCATTCGTGACTGGCTTTCCAAGGTTGGTTACAAGAAGATCCTTGATGAGGCGCGGAAAGCTGGACAGCCCACTCCTAGACCGCCTGATCTTCCCAAGAATCTGATCGATGAGACGAGTAAGCGATATGTTGTCGCCTACGAGCGCTTGACGGGACTGAAGCTCTAGTCTTGCCTCGGTCCCGCATGACCTACGCTAGGGCGGGAGTCGACGTTTCGCAAGTAAGGAAATCTCACGAAGCCCTGGCTAGGCGACTCGAATCTACATTCAAGACTCGTAAGAGAAAAGTCGGTCATCCCGTTTTTCCGATTGGACATTACGCGGGTCTCGTCGATCTCAACGATGGCAGGGTACTGAGCCTCCACACCGATAACGTTGGGACCAAGGTCATCATTGCTCGGATGATGCGGAAGTTCGATACCATCGGGATAGATTGCGTCGCAATGTGTGCGAATGATCTAATCTGCACAGGCGCAGAACCCATCAGCTTCCTCGACTATCTCGCTATGGCTAGACCCGATCGCCATATTGTCGACGAAATCGCCGTTGGGCTAGTGGAAGGAGCAAAACAATCGGGAATGGCAATCGTCGGTGGCGAGACAGCCATCGTTCCAGACCTTCTCTCCAGCGACCCCGGGATAGACCTAGTGGGGATGGCAGCAGGAATTTGCAGGAGCAAAGATCTCATCCTCGGAGACGAGATCCGCAACGGAGACACACTGATCGGAATTGCCAGTTCAGGAATACACTCAAACGGTCTAACTCTCGCAAGGAAAATTCTCCTAAAAGGTTACAAGCTGAGAGAGAAGGTGCCGGAACTTGGCCGAGGCATCGGGGAGGAACTGCTTGAGCCGACTCGAGTCTACGTCAAACCGGTTCTAGAGGCAACAAGAAAGCTGGAGGTACATGGGCTTGCCCACATCACAGGAGGAGCCCTTGCAAAACTCGACCGTATTGTTGGGCTGGCAAGGTTGGGAGCAGAGATCGATCGATTACCTTCTACCCCTGGAATATTCCGGATCATTCAGAAGAAAGGAAGGATATCCGATCGGGAAATGTATCGGACTTTCAACATGGGAGTAGGCTTCGTCCTAATCTGTCCTCACAGAGCTGAAGACGCTGTAATCCGCCTCTTCATGAGACACGGTTACAACGCGTTCGCTCTCGGCCGAGTCGAGAAAAAGAGAGGAATCCGGGTCAATGGCAAAGTCGTAAATTGAATTGAACGACTGCCCTGACGAGGGTTCAGCTCGTAGAGCTAGGCTTCTACTTTGGAACGCTCGGCGAGGACTTTAAGGTCCGCTGCTTTGCCGTGGAGTCCGATTTTTGCGTGGGTGCCGTCGCAGAAGGGTTTGTTGCTTGAGCCTCCGCATCTGCACAAGGCAGTGAAGACCTTGCCGTCCAGGTAGACTAGGTTCGGACCGTTTTCGGTAGACTTCATCTCTACAGTATGCATGATAGAAGTGGTTCCAAATAGATTCTATTCAAAGAGAGAAGGAAGGACTGAGAGAAAAGCCAGAAAAAAAGGGAGGAGACTCTGCGCGTTCTCAGTTCACTACAACTGGCTAGCGCTGTGTTGTTGCAGGTCGCGCATCAATTGTTCGAACTGTTCTTTTGTGATCTCTCCTTTGGCGTATCGTTCGCGGATGATGTTGTAGGATTGGTCTTGGTTTCGCCAGTATCTTCCTCGGTAGCCCCATCCTCCTCTCCACGGAAAGATTAGCCATCTTGCGATCCAGAAGAAGGCGAATATTCCGAAGATGAAGAATAGTGGGAAGGGGAAGAAGAAGTACGGATAGTACATGCCGGTCACTGGTGCCGGTCGAGTTGCGTAGAAGAACGCTGAGACTGCGACTGATGCTACGATGACTGCGACGAGCGCGAATATGCCCCAGGCGAAGAAGTGTCTGGGACGATTCCATTCATATTGACTCATACATTTCGCCTCCTTTACTGACGCTTCGATATCGGTATAACGATATCGGATATTCGATATAAGGGTTCTCTCTATTCACCAATAACTACTAGCCACATCACGTTGACTAGAGATTTGCTCCGCACCCTGGCCATTTTGGTGTACCCTGAAGCGCCCGAGCCCCGCAATAACGGCACGCAACCAGAACTTGGGTCACGACGACAGCTTGTCCCTGAGCAATGCACGGGAGGATGGGCTTGCTCAGCCGCGGATCCCTCATTGGAATCGACACTTTTTCGCAGGACTCTATGTCCATGTTTCTGAACGACCCGATTATGCCGAAGCTCTGAATGTTTTGGGTTCGCTTGGCATTGTCAGCCATGTCGTTGATAGTCTTGTGATTTTCGAACTCGAGAAGTGTCATCGGTGGAAGTTCGTTATGTCGGCTGCATACTAATGGCCGCTTGGCGGCATCTTGGGCCCGGGATTGAGGCTATGCCCCATGACTGATAGGTGGAGCTTCAGGATCCGCTCGTCACCGGCATTGTATCCACACTCAGGACAGACAATACTCAACAGCCCCATCCGCCCCTAACTTCAGAACATACAATGCATCGGCGCGGCGATATAAGCCGGCCTCTCAGCAAAGGTTCTCGGTGCAAGTACTCGAAAAGTAAGAATTCTTTTCTCGACCCCCCGGTGGTCGATATTCCCGCGACGCTTCCTTCTTAGAAGTGTCTGAACGACCTTTCTCCCGTAAGCACCATCGTTATCCCATGCTCATCACATGCCTTGATGATAGCCTGGTCTTCGACGGACCCGCCGGGCTGGACAATTGCTGATACTTTTTCTTTCGCCAGCGCCTCAACATTGTCTAGCTTAGGAAGAAACCCGTCGGAAGCCATCACACTTCCTTCTAAGCTGTGGCCGAGCTTGTGCGTCTTGTTGATAGAGTTCTCGATTGTCCCGATCCTGTCCTGCTGGCCGGTTCCGATTGCCAGTGATGTCCCGTTTTTCCAGAAGACCACCGCGTTGGACCGCACCTCGCAAGCTATCCACCACGCGTGCAACAGATCTAAGTGCTCCTGGTCTGACGGCTTCTTCTTAGTAGCCACCGGGAGCCGTTTCATATCTTCCAAAGACAATATGCTAGTTCGGTACGGGTCCTCTACGATCAGGGATCCATCATCCAGCACGACAACATCGGGTGGCATTCCCGTATCCTCCTTGTGTATTGTTGGAACTTCTCCAACTCGAATGTCTTTCTTGGACTCGAAAACTCCTATTGCGTCAGAGCCATATCCAGGCGCATAGACCACTTCGATGAAGGTCTTCATGACTTCTTCCGCGGTCTTCCGGTCAACAGGGCTGTTGAATACTACGACGCTACCAAAGGCTGCTCGGTCGTCTGCGTCTCTGGCCCGCGTGTACACATGACTCAGACTTTCCTGCCCCACAGAAACGGAGACGCCTGACGGGTTGAGATGTTTCATCACTGCCACGGTTGGTTCTTTGAAATAGCTCACAATCCGTAACCCGTGACTGCCATCCTCGATATTCGTTGCTGAAGGTCCATCTTTTCCCCACTTTACCCAATTGACATTTCCGATACCGCCTTTCGATTGTTTGGGTCTGTACAAAGCTCCTCTCTGGTGCGGGTTGGTTCCATACCGGAGCCCCCGCATCCGGCCTTCCACCTTCCACTGGACCTTCAAGTACTCCAACACCCTATCTCCGATCATAAGCTTGAGCGATAGTGGTAGATCCTCGTCCTTAGCGGTCCGGTAGATCCGACGGATCTCCTGCCCGCTCATCCCTTCACCTTGCGCAGGTAACTCTCGATTGCCGCATCATACTCTGCCGTCAGTGCGAAGGCCTCCCGAGCAAGCTTATGCCTCAGCTCATCCTTGACTTCATCGTGTTTGTCCAGCTCTCGTATCAAGAGGTCATATTGGGCAGGTCTGGTCAAGGGCACGACTCGATTGTTCAGAAAAGCGCCCTTCGCTGCCGCACGGATCAAGGTGACACCTCCAATATCGATATTGTCCACTGCTCTCCGCAGGTTCGCGGGGTCGTTTTTGACAACCTCTCGAAACGGATACAGGTTCACCACGACAAAATCCACTGGTTCGATCGCGTTCTCTTGCAAATACTTCAGCTGCACCGGATCATTCCAATCGCCCAGAATTCCGGCATGGATCTTGGGATGGAGAGTTTTCACCAATCCGCCCGGCATCTCCGGAAACCCAGTGTACGTTGAAACTTCTACAACCTCGTGTCTGAGTTTTCGGATCGCTTGCCCCGTCCCGCCTGAGCTGATTACCTTGATCTTGTGCCTTGCAAATGCTCCGACAATATGTTCCAACCTAGACTTGTCGTAGACTGAGATCAGGGCGTTGCCGGTCAAGGATTTTTCGCGTAGAATCTTTTCGTATCGAGCGTATTATTTAATCTGGTTTCGCCGAGGACGATCTGGCTTTAGGGCCAGCCGAGTCCTGCTTTTTCCACAGGTAGGATTTTTCTCGCGAGTTTTCCTGCTGTGGTGTGCTGGTAGAAGATTGCTAGTGTTAGGAGGCCGGTCAAGCCCAAGATCCCTGCTCCTGCCCAGAAGTACGGAAGGGCGGTGACAGTGTGGAATATTTTCGCGACTACGTTCATCTGGGTGAAGACCTGGTTCTGGGACGTTATTGTCAAGAATACTGTTCCTCCGTTGGCCGCGGTGATAGGGGTGCTTGGAATGTCGAATGTTCAGGCGGGAAAAGTGCTTGTGAATATTACCAGGTCAGTTTCAACGAGCGTCAGTGTCACAGTGGCTGTGTTTCCGGTCGTTATGTGTGCCGACGCGTAGTAGCCAGATAGCGCGTATCCAATTACCGTTTGTAAGGCACTGGCAGAATAGTTTGCCGGTGTCGAATACGTCGCGACATTTTGTTCTGCAGGTGCAGGGAAGGACAAGAGTACTAGGCCAGCAATTAGCAAGCTACAAAGAACGGCGAGAGTGTACCGTTGACGCTGGCTGAACTTGGGCATGCCGGCTCAAGATGATTACTCAATCCTAGCCAGAACTAAGCACGCCGTACCCAACTCCAATTCCCACCAGTAACGGTTACTCGTTGGTTATGATTGTTCGAGAGCTCTCGTAATCTCCATTCGCGAAGCTCGCAGAGCGGGATATACCGACCCAGCCACCACCGCTAGAATCGACAATCCAAAGGCCTGAATCATCGCGCCATACGGGATAACGAACGGTAGGTAGAACCCGGCAAGTGTCGTGCTGTTTGTCGCTCCCTCCAATAGGAGCAGACCTCCCGGAATCGCGAGCAGGAAGCCGAATAGTCCTAGGAGGATTCCTTCGCTGATGAAGAGCCCTGCTATCTGACTCCTGCTCATTCCTTGCGATCGTAGGAGCCCGATCTCGCGCTTTCTATCGGCCACGTTCATGATCATTGTAGCGCTTATTCCAAGGGTGGCGATGAGGAGGGCGAAGTAGAGAACCAAAAGGATGATTGTGAAGATCCTGTTTATAGTGTCTCGGACCAAGGAGAGGAGTTGTCCGAGGGTCAGCGAGTTCTCCGCAAAATCATATTTCGGATACAACGCGGCAATCTCGTGTGCTACGGTAGAGGCCGCTGCCTTGGATTGAGGCTTTAGATTGATCAAGAAAAGTGGTGCGTTGTATTGGCCGCCGAAGAATTTGTTTTGAGAATCGAACGAGACTACGATCGTATCGCTCGCGAAACTGCTTCCAAATTGAATGTACTGCAGGACGGGACCGGTGAATATTCCGGCGACCCTGAAGCTGGTCGGGTTGGGGATGTTCATTGTGATGTTTCCTCCAGTTGATACCCCGAGTCGAGCAGCGAGAGAATCCGGTAGCAGTACTGACTGGTTGCTGTTTGCGAGTTGGTTGTATACTTGTTGCGGGGGAGGGGAGTTGATGAACTGATAGTTTATGATCTGTGGGAATACGTTCGGGTCGACTGCGAGTACGCCGACCGAGGTGTTGTTGCCTCGGGGGCCGAAAGCCTTCAGTCCACCAGGGAAGAAGCTGGGTCCGAGTGGGGTCGCCGTCGAGACTTGCGGTAGGCTGGTGAGATTGTTGGTGAAGCTGATAGGCAGGGATTGGTTTGCGACCAGGATTATGTCAGCGCCCAGCGCCTCCTGTATTCCTTGGTCGAGCGCAGTTTGGACCCCGCCCTGAATTCCTCCCAGCATAATGACGAAGCTGAGAGTTATCGTTATCATTCCAAACGAGATCGCGTTTCTAAGCAGTCTTCGTCTCCCGTTTCTCGATGCGATGTATCCTAAGGCCCTTGAGAAGGGTAGGAGTGGTGCAGTGAGTACTCGGCCTGATCGTCCAAAGAGCACAGCTCCGAGAATGACTAGCCCGAACGGAATGAGCGCGACGTCGAGGTATGGTACGTGAAAAGGTGTTAGCCTAGCAGCTTCCAGAGATCCTATCGTGAGCATTCCCAAGCTGACGAGGACGATAATGGAATCTGGGACTCTAGTCCGGGAATTTCTGGCAGAAGGCCGGATCGCCTGGATGATATTGATCCGACTTGCGGAAGCGGCAGGGTAAAGGGATCCAGCGAAGACCGCAGCGAATCCAGCTCCGAGCCCCATTAGGGTAATGGTCGGGCTGAGTTGAACTAGTGGGAGAGATGGGATTTGGAGAATGTTCTCTGCAATTGCGGTGAAGGCTCTTGAGAGGGCTAGCCCGGTAAGCACTCCTGCGACTGTGCCGATAGTCCCGATCAGCATTCCCTCTATGAGGAAGATTTTGAAGATCTGTGATCGGCTGGTTCCCACAGCTCTCATCACCCCGATCTCGTATGTGCGTTCGTTCACTGTCATGAAGAGAGTGTTGAAGACAATGAACGCGCAAACGACCAGCGCGACCGCAACCATCACGTTGAGTCCAAGTTCGAACCCTGCGGTCTGTCCAGCTATTCTCTGAACGGCTTCCGCCTTTGGAGCGCTTACGTTGAACAGCGGGGAGCCTAGTAGATGTTGAATCTCGTCCCTGACCTGCGGTGCTATAGTTGGATCACTAAGAGTTGCAAAGATGTGGGAGATAAATCCCTGAAAGCCTAGTTTTGACTGCAGCTCAAGGAGGTTGACGTAGATCGAAGCGCCGATGTTGCGTAGAGGATGGTTAACTCCTACGACCGAAAGTGGAATGGTGACATTCGTATTAGTGATGATGTTGCGGGTGAAGATGTTGAAGATGGATCCGATTCTCAGTCCGAACTTCTGGGCCAGCCCGTCATCTACAGTCGCTTGACCTTGGGAGAGAGTCTTTGTCCCGGTAATGTTGAAGCCGGAATAATCGAAGTCCGTCGCGTTAACTCCAACAAGAGGAAAGGATGTCCTATTGTCGGTGGTGCCAAGCCAGACGAGTCTTACGGCGGTTTGCTGGACTTCAGGCGCACTCTCGACTTTGCTCAGATAATTGCTCTGGAATACAGGAGGGAGTTCACCGTAGCTAACAACGATGTCTGTGTGGCCCCAGAACTTGTTGATGTAATTGGTAAACTCGCCAGTTGCGCTTGCTGTGGCCAGATTTATTCCTACGAGCAAGGCGACCCCGAGTATGACCGCTAGAATTGTAAGCGCGGTTCTTGCGCGCCTCTTCGGGAGGTTGCGGTAGGCTATCTTCGCCGAGAGCAATGTTTCACGCTCAGCCTTCGCGCTAGTTGGGCTGTGAGAGTGATCGTGCAGGCTCGGGCGGAACTGGCTCGATCGCTCTAAGCCGGAAGGCTTCTCTGGGACGCTGTTGGGAGGTTTTCGTTATGAGGCCATCTCGCATTTCATACAATTTCTCCGCTCGATCTGCGACCACTGGGTCATGCGTGACAACAAGGACGGAGGCGTTCTCTTTCTTTGCTGATTCGTACATTATCTGGACCACCTCTGAGCCCGTCTTCGTATCTAGGTCCCCGGTCGGTTCGTCGGCGAGGATGATTTTCGGATGGTTCGCGAGGGCTCGGGCGATGGCGACGCGTTGTTGCTCTCCCCCGCTCAACTCATCTGGCAAGTGGGCGAGGCGTTCTTTGAGGCCTACACGCTCGAGCATCAAGCCGGCTCTCTCTTTGGCAGGCTTCGGTTTCATTCCTGCAGTCAACAATGGCAGTTCCACGTTTTCCAGCGCCGTCAGGACTGGGATGAGGTTGTGAAATTGGAAGACGAAGCCGATCTTGTGGCGTCTAAGCCTCGTCAGTTGACCATCTTTCATACCAGTAATTTCCTCTCCGTCAATTGTTACTGTTCCAGCTGATGGTTTGTCTAGTGTTCCGATGATGTTGAGGAGCGTTGTTTTTCCGGACCCTGAAGGACCGGTTACGACTACGAACTCTGCTTGGTAGAGTGTGAAGTTGACCCCGCGAAGCGCTTGCACGGTGATGTTGCCTAGGCGGTAGGTCTTCTCCAAGTTCGCAACTTGGACTATGGCAGGGGGCTCCAACGAGAGTCAGTCTACGAAAGGCCACGGGATGAGGCCCGAATATCTTCCTTTCGAGAGTGCTCCCAAAGCGCTTAAGCTCTGAACCAGCAATCAGGCGAACCATGGTTGGTAAGATCGTGATTCTCGACATAGAGACGACATCTCTTGAGGGCGATGCTGGAGTACTCGTTGGTGCTGGGCTCATGTCGGACGCGGGACGGGGTGAGTATTTGGAAGCGAGGAGAACGAGTGAGGAGAAGTCGCTGCTGTTGAAACTGTCAAAACGTTTGGAGAGCTACGATGTCTTGGTGACTTGGAACGGTCGAAGCTTCGACATTCCGTTTCTAACGACTCGCCTCATGAAGCATGGCCTTGATCCACGATCTCTGCTTCGAAAGTCACACATTGATCTCGCGGACGTAGTCAAGAGCCGATTGAGACTCACCTTCACGTATCTCGACCACGTTTGTGACTTCTTCCAGATTGATCGGAAGAAAGGCCCGATGGGCCTCGACGTTCCACACCTCTACGTTCTAGCTGTTGAGGGAGATAAGAAAGCGCTTGCGTCAATACGGGAGCATTGTCTTGACGATTTGCGAGCGACTAGACAGGTTTTCTTGAAGCTCAAGCCGCTTGTGGAGCAGCAGCTAGAGTAGGCCGAGGGGGAGTCTTAGACCGAAGAACGTTGCGAGGATCGCGAGAATCGCGAGGTATATGCCGAAGAGTCCGAGCGTGATTAGGAGGTTTCTCGGCCAGCGCTTGCTCCAGGAGATTCCGAACGGAATGCCGACTGTGAAGCCTATGACGTGCGCTATGTAGGCGATGTTAGGGTCGTAGCCGAGACCTGGAATCAAAGTCGGATCGTAGACGAGGGCTACGTTGTAGAGGAAGTAAAACATAGCGACCAGCCCCTGCGGAGCCATGAAGAGGAACGAGAATTTCAAAGGATTCATCAGCATCACACAGGCTGCCAATGTGAAGATGGCCGCTGAAGCTCCTAGCATGCCTGTATCCGGGGCGTAGAGTCCAAGGGCTGGAGGAACAAGGAATGCGGTGAATCCTCCAATGAAGAAGACTGCCAGATGGTAGTCTCTGCCGATCATCTTCTCCAACGTGTTTCCGAATACGAAGAGGAAGAGCATGTTTCCGAAGAGATGGGTAGGGCTGGCGTGAAGGAAGAGCGCGGTAAACAGGGTCCAGACTCTTCCGGCCAACAGATTGTTCCAGCTGAACACGAAATTGGTGTCGATGAAGTTGGAGTCCTGTTGCCAAGCCCAGAGGCTCAGGCCTACGCATCCAAGTATGAGTAGATAGTTGACCCTCACTCTGGACCCCCTTGAAGCGTTCAACGGCTTAGAGGCCTATTTCAGAAGTTCCTAACTACGGTCAGAGGCTCTTCGTCATTCGAGTTCGTTTTGTAAGGGCCGTTTGCGCCAAACCGAACTGTCAACTCTTCAGCTGCTGGTGGGTGTAGCTTCGGTCATCTCTAACAGTCATTTTTCATGGAATGACTCGTTACATGTTAGGCGGTTCGTCGTATGAGCCTGTTACGCTGGGATGAGGGGAGTGACTCCGACCACGTGAGAGGGCGTGAACCGGGATATCTGGTTGGCTGGCCACCGTAAAATCCTTGCCTGGCAATGGGCCAAGCTACCACGCTACGGGCGTGAGGGGGCGGTTGAGGTTCGACCGTTCCCTGCCAAGAAGAGACTACTCGTCTCTGAGGCGCAAGGGCTCTCAAGTGAAGCAATGAAGGGGAACCCGCCGACGACGGTAATCCTCAGAGTCGATGAGAGCAAGCCAAGTCCTAGAACAACCGAAGACTTGGCAGAACCGGAGTGTCCACTGTCCAGATATGAACCATTTATCGAAGGGCATTTGGTTAAACCGTTGTAATGACGTACATGCAACCCCTAATCTGAGAGTAATGCGGACTTAGGGAACTTGGACGAGGTTCAAGCATTCTATGATAAGAACTCTCAGAATGAGTGGGATAGACTTGACCATCACAGAACAGAATTCGCTGTTACGCTGAGAGCACTCAAAGACTATCTCCCCCATTTCCCAGCTGAAGTATTGGATGTGGGCGGGGTCCAGGCCGATATTCTATCGCCCTCGCCAAACTCGGATATCGAGTCACCTTGTTAGACCTCTCTGAGGGTTGCCTTCAGCTCGCTCAGAAGAAGGCCCAAGAAGAAGGTGTAAGCTTCACGGAGTGTCTACGTGGAAACGCAACCGACCTTCGTCGGTTCAAAGACAGTAGCTTTGATGTTGTGTTGTTGGTGGGGCCATTGTATCATCTCCTCGAAGAAGACAGTCGAGACTGGGCTGTGAAGGAAACTCACAGGGTCATCGAGAAGAACGGATTTGTATTCGCGACCTTCATTACACGATATGCTCCTCTGCGCTGGTCGGCGAAGGATGAACCCGAGTGGCTTTCGCCGGGAAATGAGCTTTTGGAAACAGGTGTGTGGGGTCCATCTGCTACCGGCATACCCTCAAAGGCGCGTGTAGGATTCACAAATTCGTATTTTACCCATTCTGCAGAAATCAGCCCGTCAATGAAAAGAAACGGGTTCGAAGACCTAGACCTCATGGGTTGTGAAGGCACCATCAGCATGATCGAAGAAAAAATCAACGAGTTGAAGGGCGATGAGTTCGACTCCTGGGTCGACCTAAACTATAGACTTGGAAAGGACCCGAGCCTGCACGGAGCCGCCGAACATCTGATCTACATTGGCAGGAAACACCTCAAGTAGACCTTCCGGAACAAGTAAGGACTTGCACGAATGGATACCGAGCACGCGACGCTCTCTAAACAAGTTCTTGATGGTTGTCTTGGCACCAAGCCCGGTCAGCGGGTGTGGATCCATAGCTGGGACCACACGCTTGAGCTAGCGTCAGATCTCGCCTTAGAGTCTATGAAACGTAGTCTCGAGGTGCTTCTGACGGTTCAGTTGGAAGACCTTTGGTTGCGCTCGATGATCGATGCTCCACTGGAACTCCTTGACAATTTGCCGGCCCATGTTGGCGCTGCCCTGAAAGAGACTGACATCTACATCTACACTTTGGGACCGAGAAAGCCTATCCCGTGGGATAAGATTCCTGTTGATAGACGTAGGTCGGTTAGTGTATGGCTTGACGCTAGGTATGATAAGAGCAGCTTTGCTGAACAGTGGGCAAAGCTAGCCAGAAAGAACAAAGTGAGGATGGTGGGTATCGAAGCCACTCTCGCGACCCCGGAACGCGCAGAGGCTATGGGTCTGAATTTGGAGGAGTGGAGACGAGTCATGTTTGATGGCTGCTGCGCTGACTCGGGAGAGATGGCCTCCCTTGGACGTGCGTTGGAACCCTTGATGGGCGGGGAAGGAATGGTGCATCTGACAACACCCTTTGGAACTGACTTCAGATTCAGACTTGACAAGCGCCCACCCGATTTTTCATATGGCCTAGCAACAGAAGAGAAGGCCGAGAGAGGAGAGGTTGTCTTCTTGCCAACCGGTGGAATCGAGGTTTCGGCCGCGGAAGACAGTGCCGAAGGGAGATTAGTCTACGACTCGCTAATCTGCACCGGAAAAGGCCAGGTTGAGGACCTGACATTTCAAGTTGCACAGGGCCGGATCAAACAGTTTTCTGCGAGATCTGGAAAGGAGATTTTCGAACGTTATCTTAGAGAAGGAACCGGCGATGAGAACCGCTTCGGGTATTTCGGATTCGGACTGAACCCCAAGCTCCGGCACGGGTTCATCCAGGATGATAAAGTCCTTGGAAGCACCATCGTCGGATTCGGCCATAGCGGCGCAAAAGGGGGAAAGAACGCCGCGAGCGGCACATGGTGGGCCTCGATGACCAAAGCGACAGTAGCAATTAGCGGTCAGAAGGTCATGGAGGATGGGAAACTACTAGCCAAATCCTAGAGCGAGTATCGTTTGGCCGAGTCTCTCCAAGATTGGATTCTCCAACTCCCTAACGTCACTAAGGCTTTACACAAGTTAGGCGGCACAGAATTCCGGGTCTATGGTCTCCAATTCATGCACACTCATGGGACTTTGCAGCTTGACATCAGACTCTCCAGACAAGACCAAGAGCAAGTCCTGAAGGCAGGGAAGGCTGAACGGCATCGCCTCGTACATCATCGAGCCAGTTGGGTCACATTCAGAATCCGTCCGGAAGAAGATATTGAGGCAGCGAAGGACCTGATTCGCCTAGC
>Ga0209237_1000278_pt1 | contig 27859 bp, 26 predicted proteins | sample GraSoi013_1_40cm_2_FD_185820 | JGI IMG/M metagenome (GOLD analysis project Ga0209237, IMG submission 185820) | Grasslands soil microbial communities from the Angelo Coastal Reserve, California, USA - Sample 10_02_2013_1_40cm (SPAdes) (version 2) | ecosystem: Environmental > Terrestrial > Soil >...
GGCCTCGAGTTCGGGCAAGTCGAACCCCAGGGTGACCTCGAGGAAGTTTCCCTTCACCTCGCCGCTCCCGATCGCCTCGGGCTCCTCGTCTTCGCCCTCCTTGCCTTCCTCGAGCTTCCCCTCGAGCTGGTCCAAGGCATGCCGCGCGACCTTCGTGTTGTGCGGGGACTTCGAGCCCGTCTGGAGGATCGACGGCTTGATCCGGTCCTTCAGCCATGTGAACTGGCGGTAGAGGGACTCGTCCGAGACGCGGGAGCTGAGGTAGTGGGAGGCCGTGACCTCGCCCAGCGCTTCGGTGAGCTGCAGGGCGAACGTCGTCTTACCGGTGCCGGCTGGGCCTTTCACGATGAGGGAGTGCCCTCCCGGGGCGTTGAAGAACTCCACAATCTCGCGGGGAATGCGACCGGTGGGAGGCGGCACGGAACCGCGTCGAAACAGAGAGGCCGGATATACATAGGTTTCCCCCCGCGCGGTCATTCGTGAACGGACGCGGCATCCTCTTGGTCTCGCACGAGCGAGCGGAAGCGAACCGCGTCCGGATGCATCGAGAGATTGTTAAACATCACGTACGCATCGTCGTACTCCCGACAGATCGCATGGATCCGTCCAAGGTCCGTGTCGGTGTAAGCGTACCGATACATCGTCTTCCCCGGAGGGCTTCCGTGGAGACGGAAGTACGCGAGTCCGTAGGTTGAGGGCTCTTTGTCGAACGGATCGACGGCGTGGACGAGACCGAGGTCCTCGCAGATTTTCTCGATGATATGGACGGCCCAGGGACCGCGAAGTTCGATCGCCTTCGTGGCATCCGTCCGAATCGATTCGAAGAAGCGGTAAAGCGCAGTCCGATTGGCTTCCGTCGGACCAAAGGACGCCGGCGTCTGGAACACGATCACGGTGGCTCGGATCGCCTCCGCCACGGACTGAGTGGCCTCCCACCCCTCCCGGACCGGAGGTGTGTCCCGAAAGGATCCGTACGCGGGCTTCTCCGAATCGGGAATGACGCGACCGGACCGGCGGTACGTGGGGGACGTCACCTCGTGCGTGATAAATTGCGACGCCTTCACGCAGAACCGGAACTCTGGCGGCGCCTTTGCCCGCCACTTCGCTGCTCGCTCGATCGAGACGGGCCGATAGAAGGTCTCCTGAATCTCGACCGTGTCGAGTTGTGCAAGGGCATCCGCCTGGCGGCGCCCGAACCCGCACGTGCCGGTGCAAATCACGAGGCGGACGAAGCACTCTGGAAACTATAAAGACGGCCGCGGGACATCGCGACCGCGCGTGAGGAACGAAGAGATCGCGACTCGATTCAGCGAGATTGCGGACATGCTCGACATCCTCGGCGAGGACACGTTCCGCAGCCTCTCGTACCAGCGCGCGGCGCGACAGCTCGAGTCCCTTACGGAGAACGTGGAGGACCTCGTGCGAGAGGGCCGCGTCGACCAAATCCCAGGAATCGGCCGCGCGCTCGCCGAGAAGATCACGCAGTACGTCACGACGGGTCGGATCCCATACTATGACGAATTACGCGCCAAGTTCCCTCCTGGCGTCCTGGACCTCCTGAAGGTCCGCGGGCTCGGACCGAAGAAGGTGAAGGTCCTGTGGCAGGAGCTCGGGATCACGGATCTCGACACGCTGAAGGCGGCGGCCGAGAAGCATCTCCTTCGCCGCGTCAAGGGATTCGGCGAAAAGACGGAAGAGAATATCCTGCGTGCGATCGAGCTTGTCAAGGAGGGGGAGGCCCGGACGTTCCTCGTCGATGCCGCGCGGATCGTCGACGGCATCACGGAGCGAATGAAAGCGGGCAAGACCGTGGAACGGATCGAGGCGGCTGGATCGTTCCGGCGGATGCGGGAAACCGTGGGAGACGTCGACATCCTCGCAGTAGCGAAGGACCGCGCGGCGGCCGGGGCGGCCTTCGAGCGTCTCCCGGGCGTCGTCGAGGTCCTCGCCTCCGGCGAGACGAAGGTCGTGGTCCGCCTCGAGTATCACGACTACGAGGGATCCCGGCGAACGATTCAGGTGGATCTGCGGATCCTCGATCCGGACAGCTGGGGCGCCGGGTTGCAGTACTTCACGGGTTCGAAGGACCACAACATCCGGCTGCGGACGATGGCCGAGCGCCGCGGCCTCAAGATGAACGAGTACGGCGTGTTCCGCGATGAAAAGAGGATCGCCGGGGACACCGAGGAGAGCATGTACTCGACCCTCGAACTCGCATGGATCCCTCCCGAGATGCGAGAAGACCAGGGAGAAATCGATCTCGCCGCGACCGGCCGGCTGCCGGAACTCGTCGAGCTCCCCGACATCCGCGGGGATTTCCACGTGCACACCAATGCGACGGATGGCACGGAGCCGCTCGAGGCGATGGTCGAGGCCGCCCGCCGCCGTGGCTACGCGTTCGTCGGGATTTCGGACCACTCCGTGTCCGCAACGGTCGCTGGGGGGATGACCGCCGAACAAGCGCTGTCGCGCCGAGACCGCGTTCGGGCTCTCAACCGGGAGTCGAAGGACTTCACGGTCCTCCTCGGGACCGAGTGCGACATCCTGGACGGAGGCGAGATGGACTACCCGGACGACGTCCTGAAGGAGCTCGACTTCGTGATCGCGTCGGTCCACTCGCGGTTCACGTTGCCGGAGGAGACACAGACCGCACGAATCGTGGCGGCCGTCCAGAACCCGCACGTGAACATCCTCGGCCACCCGACGACACGACAGATCGGCTGGCGCGGACCGATTCAACTCGACCTCGACGACGTCTTCAAGGCCTGCGCGAAAGCGGGGACCGCGATCGAGATCGATGCGGACCCGAGGCGGATGGACCTGAACTCGACCCAGGCGCGGGCCGCGAAGAACGCGGGCTGCACGATCTCCGTCGACACGGACAGCCATGCGAGTGGCAACCTGGTCTGGATGCGCTTCGGAGTCGGCACCGCGCGGCGCGCCTGGCTCACCGCCGCCGAGGTCCTGAACGCGTGGCCTCTAGAGAAAATCCGTGGCTTCCTTCGCTAGCGTCGAGGGGAGCGGATCGCCTCGAAAGCGCGGGCCACGACCTCTTTGTCGTTCTTCCAGTGCAGGAGGCGCATCGCCTCTTCGCGCGTCACCCACCGCGCCTCATCGAACCCGGGCTCCGGCTCGAGCCGTCCCCCGATCGGCTCGGCGAGGAAGTACGCGACCGTCTTGTCGTAATTCACGCCGCCCGGAGGCCAGAAGAAGGAATAGCGGACTTTGTGCAGAGGTCGGAGGAGCCGCACTCGGAGCCCGGTCTCCTCGCGCACCTCGCGGACCGCGGTTTCCTCCAGGCTCTCCCCGGGCTCCACGGTCCCTTTCGGGAGACACCAGATGTCCTCGTCGGCGCGGCGCAGGAGTAGAATCCGGTCTCCGGGCCCCACCACAGCCGCCCCGCTGGACGCGGTCGCTTGTGTCGGCTTTCCTTTGCGCGGCGGACCGCTTCGGATCCGAGCGCGTTTCGCCGCCCCGAGCTTCGCGGCCTTCCGAAGATCGTTCCTCAGAGTGGGTTCGAGCCGCCGGTTGTACAGGATCGCCGCCGGATGGTACGTGGGAAGGACGGGGATGTCGCCGAACGCGAGCGTTTTCCCCCGAGCGTCCTTCAAGTCGAGTCCCGTTCCCAGGAGGCCCTTCAACGCGGTCGACCCGAGCGTCACCAAGACCTTTGGACGGACCGCCGCAATTTGCGTCATCAGATAGGGACGGCAGGATTCGATCTCATCGAGGCGCGGCCCTCGGTTCGCGGGAGGTCGGCACTTCACGACGTTCGTGATGAACACCGAGCTGCGGGGGAGTCGCGCGGCGGCGAGCGCCTTGTCGAGGATCTTCCCCGCCGACCCGACGAACGGCGCACCGGTGGCGTCTTCCTCCCGTCCGGGCGCCTCTCCGATCAGGAACACGTTCGCGTCGAGCGGACCTTCCCCGGGCACCGCGTGGATCCGGCCTGAGTGGAGACGGCACAAGGTGCACGATCGCACCGCCTCGGCCGTCGTCTCTAGGAGCGCGACGCGCTCCTCGTCCGGGCCGGCCACGCGGCCGCAAAGGCGGGTGGACTCATAGCCTTCGCGGCGTCACGCCTTCCGCTCGGCCTTCAGGTTCGTGAGGGCCCTGATCTTCGGTTGGACCTTCTCGATTTTCGCCTCAAGTTTCGCGCGGATTTTCTCGAACCGCCGCTCCGCTTTCACCCGGTCGACGGTCGCCCCCTTGAAGCTCTGTTGGGCCCGACGAATCTCGGCGCGATAGCCCGCTTCGATCTGTCGAAGCCGCTTCAACTTCCGATCGGCTTTCTCCGCGGACGGAATTCGGACACCTCCGTGTCCCGCGCCCGAACGACCGGATTCAGATGACGGACCGGTTTCGGGCGATTACGACGTCAAGCACGCCATTGGTATACGTGTACTTCAGCGTGTCGCGGTCCGCGTCAATCGGCAGGTCGACCTTCGTGAAATATTGACGGTCCCCCTCTCCCTGGAGGACGAGCTTCCCCTCCTCGAGCCGCACGCGAACGCCTTCCCGTGCGACGCCGGGCATCTCCGCGGTCAGGAAGATCGCCGATTCGGTCAAGATGACATCGACGAGGGGATCGCGGGTGCGGATCTCCTCGCCCTCGAGTGCGGGCCTCGCGGTCTCGGTACGGGATTCTCGGGATCGCGTGGTGAATCCGTAGATGAACGGCTCCCGGAAGACGCCGAGCTTCCCCTCGAACGCATCCTTGAGCATGCGATGGATCGCGCGGCGCGTCTCCTCAAACTCGTCCTCGACACTCATTGGGGAATCCTTCCTTCCCTGATTCGGACCGCTTTCGCGAAGCGCGCGGTCCCCTCTCTTCAATCCCGAGGAATTAATGGTCTAGAGATTTCATATAGTTTTCGCGAGGACCGGATTTTCCATCGGAAGTCACGGCTCGGACCGTGCAACGCCCGTCACGGGGACGGTTTTGTCTCCGCGGCCACCGGCGGTTTCGCCGGCGCGGCCGGTTTCGCGGCCCCTGCCGCCGTCGGCGTCGCGGGGGTCGGAGGCTGCGCGGTGCGCGGGGAGATCCGTCCGGCCGCCACCATCCCAATCCGCTCGACGAGCATCCGGTACCGCGGGACCCCCACGAACTCGATCCGCTCGTTGACCAGGATCGCGGGCCCGAACTGGAGCTTGTACGTGGCCAGGAGGGGTTTGCTCGCTTCGGGGGAGAGGACGTCCACCTTCCACTCTCGGTGGTCAGCGCGGAGGCGTTTCACGATCTCCTCCACGCGGCCTTCCTGGTACCCCTGCAGCGACGACAGGAAGGTGACCGTGAGCATGGGCTCCCGCCGCCGTACCGGAGCGACGCACATAAAGATTGTGCGAAAGACACCAGAGGAAAGGCCTTGGCCGCAGAGTCCATTCCCACGTCCGTGCGGTGCTTCGTGGCCTCGGAGGCGGACGAGGCGAGCCGCAACCAACGCGACGCGCTCCTGGCGTTGGCCACCTGGGAGTCGGACGTTGCGTTCGGTGGACGGACATCCTGGCGGTGGCGGGACGTGGTCCTCGTGACGATTCCCGAGCACCACCTGTATCGCGACCATCTGGATCGGGACCTCGAAGGGGCGTTCGGACGGCCCGTCGACCTCGTCGTCTATCTGTCGAAGCATCGCTCGGAGAGTCGCCGGCCGAGTCTGACTGTCCACCCGATCGGCAATCCGGGTGCCGCTGAATTCGGAGGGCAACCGGAAACGCTCGTGCCGTCCGCGCCGCGGTGGATGACTGCGGCCTTGAGGGGACTGCGGAAGGAGGCGAAGGGGCTGGCCTACAACGTGACGTTCGAGGCGACGCACCACGGTCCGTACCTCACGACGCCGACGTTCTACATCGAGCAAGGAAGCACGGAGAGGGAGTGGGCGGACCTCGCGGCATCTCGAGCGATCGCACGCGTGCTCCTCGCCCTCGAACCGGTCGACGCCCCGATCGCGATCGGCCTGGGTGGCGGGCATTACGTCCCGCGACACACGGATCTCGCCTTGGAGCGACGAATCGCATTCGGTCATCTCCTGGCCGCGTACGCACTCGAGGGCGCATCGGGGAGCGCGATGCACCAGGCCGTCGAGCGGACGGAGGGTGCGACGCTGGCGTACCTGCATCGCAAGAGCCTTTCGAAACCGGACGTGCGCGCGTTCGAGGAGCGCCTGGAGAGACTGGGCGTCCGCGTCGTCCGGGAGGCGGACCTCCCGGCGGCACAGGAGGACGAAACTTGATAAGCCGTGGGCGAATACCAACCGCCTAAGGGAGGGGACGCATGCTCAAGGAATGTCGTTCTCACGGCTATTTCCGGGAAGAGTTCTGCCCGCACTGCGGCAGCGAAGGCAAGTTCCTCCTCAACGATGAGGAAGTCGAGCTCCTTGGCCGCACGATGGCCGGCGTCCTGCGACACTTTCCGGAGCGATACGGCCTCGAGATGGACGCTCATGGTTGGGTCGACCTACGGGACTTCCTGACCGCCGTGCAGATTCGCAACCGCCGCTTCCGATTCGTCCGCCAGCATCACGTCGTCGGCCTGATTGAGACCGACCCGAAAGGCCGCTACCAATTCGAGGACGGGAAGATGCGCGCGACGTACGGCCACTCGAAGGACATCGAACTCGATCTGCCAACCGAAGGCATCCCGGACGTCCTGTTCTACCCGACGACGGAGGAGGAGAGCCATCTCCTGATGGAGGCGGGCCTCCGGCCTTCGGACCGCAAGATGGTCCACCTGAGCGCGACGTTCGAAGCCGCACTCGAGGCGGGCCGCGTCCGGATCGCACAACCCATCATCCTGGAGATCGATGCGAAGACAGCCCGCACCTCCGGCGTCGTGATCCACAAGGCCGGGAAGACCGTGTACACCTCGAAGGAAGTCCCGGGAGAGTTCCTCCGCCGGTCGCACCGCGTCGAGGAGGAACTGCCGCCGGAAGCCTCCGCGGACTCGACGGACTGATTTTCAATCGGTCGACCGAATATTATTCTCCCGATTCTCCCGATACACTTATGAAGCCGGGTCCGATATCGTCGCCTCCGGATGGGTGAGTCATGCCTTCGGCCATTGACCTGATTGGACACAACCCGGCGCTGCAGGATCACTGGTTCCGCCGGTTAGGCGCGGCCTTGATCGATGGCATCGTCGTCGCGGTCATCTTCCTGCTCTTCGCGCTGCCGCTTGCGTTCCTGGCCCTCGCGTGGTACGTGGTCCCGTTCCTGTACGGGGTCATCTGGCTCGGCTACTCCATGCTCCTCGAAGCGATCTTCGGCGCGACGGTGGGGAAGAGGCTCCTCAAGCTCCGCGTCGTCGCAATCGACGGCAATCTAGACATCATGCACACTCTCGTCCGGAACATCTCGAAAATCTACTGGCTCCCATTCCTGTTGGACGTCATCATCGGAGGCGTCACCCAGGGCGACCCGCGCCAGCGCCTGTTCGACCGCATCGCGCGCACGACCGTCACCCGGGTCGATCAAGGCGCGTACATGGAAGAGCAGTTCCGGATGATGCAGCACGCCGGTCCGTACCCGATGACGATGCCACAGGCGCCGCCACCGAAGACAAATCCGCCCCCGGCCCCGGGTAGCGCCCAGGCGGCCCCGGCGGCACCCGGCAGCTGGCCGGGACAGGGGACCGGGTGGCCCGGCGCCGCGCCCGCCCCGAGCACCTGGCCTCAGCACCAGTGGGACGAGCAAGGTCGCCTGGTGAAGGAAATGAAATTCTGCACCGCCTGCGGGGGACAGCTCGTCGCCCGAGGCGACGGCAAACTCACGTGTGTCCGCTGCGGCGCGGTCTACTGATCAAGGAAAGCCGCGAATCCAGAGGATGTTGAAGGCCACCATCGCGAAGTAGCTCGCCGTGAGGACCGCGCCCGAGCGAGAGGTGATCCGCCAACCGCCGAGCATGAGCACGAGGAGGAGGAACGACGTGAAGACCATCGCTCCGACGACTGGGAGGAGGAGTTCGACGGAGTGGGATGCGGGTCGCAAGATCCCGATCATGCCGAGCGTGAGGAGCGTCGTCACGACGCTCGCACCGATTCCCTCGCCGAGGACGAGGTCAGTGTAGCCGAGGCGCGTCGCGTGCCACGCAGCCGCGATGTCGGGCAACGACGTCCCGAGGGCCACGACCGTGATCCCGATGAACCACGGATTCAGCCCCATCGCGTTCGACAGACCGATCGCACCTTGAACGAGGAACTGGGCGCCCATCACCGACCACAGGATCCCGAACACGAGCCACTTCAGGCCCGCCCGGACCACGACCTTCCGGCCGAAGATCCAACCGGTGAACGCAAGGCCGATCTCCAAGTCCTCGATCCGTTCCTGGATCTCCGCGGCGGGTCCCGTCCGCTGGGAGATCGCGAGGTTCAGCACGTAGGGCACGAATAGCGCGATGAGGGCGACCCCTTCGTACTGCGTGAGGTTGCCATCGAGGAGCATCGTCGCGGCAACCACCGTCACGATGGCCAGAAAGACCGCATCTCGAAGGACGATCTCCTTCGAAGTCTTGATCGGTCGCACCAGCGCGCTCACGCCGATGACGAACGCGACCGTGACAACGGTGGACGCCAACGCGTTGCCGAGCGCGATGTCAGGACTTCCTTCCCCCGCTGCGATGCCGCTGACGAGCAACTCCGGGATCGCGGAGAGCGTGGAGACGAACAACGCACCGACGACAAACCGGCTCCGGCCGATCCGTCCCGCGATCCGCGTCGCATTGTCGGTTAGGAATTTAGCGCCCTGGTTGAGCAGGACGAAGCCGATGGCAATCGCGCCCAACCAGAGGAGCAGTGCATCCAGCATCCTCGGTCGGCCCTTCTGACGCGTGCCCGATGGGCGGCGGAGATATCAAGGTTCGTCGGACCGCGGCCACGCGGTTGACAAAGCGCGTGGGCCGAGTGGTTTATTACCCGGGCTTTCTCTGGCTGTCCCATGATCTTCACTCGAACCGCGATGATCTCAGCGACTCCGGAGCGTGTGTTCTCGGTCCTTTCCGACCTCGCCGTCGCACAACGTTGGATGCCCGCGATCCAGCGCATCGACGGTGTCAGCCCGGGTGCGTTCCAGCTCGGCACGTCGTGGCAGGAGACTCGCAAAGCCGGGAACCGCGTGATGCAGTCGACGCTCAGCGTCTCGACCTTCGAACGGCCGTCGAAGCTTGGGCTCCATGTGGAGGCCAAGACGATAAAGGGCGACCTGAGTTTCCGGCTCGTTCCGAAATCCACCGGGACCGAGGTCACTTACGAAGCGCAGATGTGGGGAAAAGGGCTCATGCGCCTGATGACCGGCACGATGAACCGGATGATGGCCGAGGAAGACAACGACATCCTCGACCGCCTGCGGACCCAAGTGGAGGGCCGCCGGACGTAGGTCCTTTGCTTCGGGTCACGTCACGATCTCGTCGAGCCGGCCGCGGTCGAGGCCCCGCCGGATCTCCATCGCGATCCGTCGTCCCGTGCTCATCGGGCGGCGCCAGAGCGAGTTCCCGTACGGATGGCCCATCGACATGTGGACGTTCGTCCCACCGCCGATCCGAGGGGCCACGTCGTAGACCCAGAACTTCAGGTCCTTGTCGACCGCGGTCTGGAGCGTGAACGGGCCGATGATCCCCGGCCGGAAGTGCTCCTGCGTCGCCCGCACGTACCGCTCGGCGATGTCGAATACCTCGCCCAGGCTGGATTCGCGGAGGGTCGCGGTGTTGTGTCCCACGACGACGTATTCCGGAATGCGCTGGGCCTCGTCGAGCGTGAGCTGCTGGTCCGCCGGCAGGCGTACGTGGCCGTCCAGGGACGTCTCGAAGCGCCAGTCGATGCCGAGGAGCTCGAGCTTCTCCCCCTGCCCCTCGATCGGGGAGTAGAAAAAATCGAAGTTGAAGATCGGGCCGATGATGTAGCGCTCGATGCGGGCCTTCGCGAGGTCCCGCGTCGAGATGACACCTTGCTTGAGGAGCGCCGCCGACTTCGCCAGGTATTCCTTGCGGCTCGCGGCGGTGAAGAAACCCCGTTCGAGTTTCTTGATTTTGTGATGCAGCTTCACGATGACGAGACCATCGATGTCCTTCGGATCCTCGATCTTCTCCGGGGCCGGAAGCCGGGCTTTCTCGAGGATCCAGTAGTAGCTCCGTTCCTCCTCCCGCTCCTCGGTCCGTAGAAGGTTTCGGCTCCCGAAAAGGGGGACCCGGAACGATCGCTCGATTTCGTTGAGGTCACAATACGAGGTGAAAGAGCGATTCGGAATGAAGACCGCGTTCGTCTTGCGAAGGCGGTCCTGAACCTTCTCGCCTAGCACGTCCTGAAACTTCGAGAGCACAATCGCCTCGTCGACCATCCCTCGGACGGTGCGGCCTTCTTTGTCCCGGACCGCGTGGAAGTACCGCGCGTACGGAGTCGCCCGGCCTTTTTCGCAGACCACCAGGGTCGGGAATCCTTCCTCGACGGCCCCGTCGCACACGTCGAGGGCGGAGTGCGAGCCAATCGTCGCGATTCGGATGGCGGACGGATCGTACGCCTCCAGGACTTTCAGAATTGCCTCGCGGCCGACGATCGTCCCCGTCCCCTCCCGGTGCGGCCCCATGGTACCTCCGAGTTTAATCCTTTGGGACCGCGCGGCGCGAGACCGTGGAGGAACGTCTTTATCGGACGATTCAATTCGAGCCACGTTGGACGCACGATCGGTCAGATGGTGGGGATGGCGCGTCGGAGACGACGGGATTGTCGCCTTTCGGGTCCTGAAGCGGGATCTCGAACCGCACGGGATCGGGAACCCAGGGACCCTCGTGATGGGATCACCGTGACGGAGTTCTCGGCTCGAACGCGCGCCGCAAACCTGGAGCGGATGCGGAAGGAATCCTTCGACGTCCTCGTGGTGGGTGGCGGAGTCGTCGGCGCGGGTGTCGCGCGAGACGTCGCGTGTCGCGGTTTCGCCACGGCCCTCGTCGATCGGGGCGACTTCGCGTCCGGGACGAGCGGCAAGACGTCGCGGCTGGTCCACGGGGGCCTCCGATACCTACGGAATTATCGATTCGGCCTCGTCCGGCGAGCCGTCCGAGAGCGGGACCTCTTGCTCCGGAACGCTCCGGGCCTCGTCCACCCGCTCCCGTTCCTCATCCCGGCGTACGTCGACCACGGTCCCGGGAGAACAGTCCTCCGGTTCGGTCTGTTTCTCTACGATTTGTTGTCGAAGGAGAAGACGTTGCCTCGCCGATCTTGGCTCTCGGTCGAGCAGGCCCGGGAGCGAGAGCCACGAATCGCAGAGCGCGGACTGGCGGGAGCAGGACTCTATTATGATGCATGGACGGACGACGCACGCCTCGTGCTTGCGATTGCGCAAGACGCCGCGGTTGCGGGAGCGATCGTTGCAAATCATGTTCAGGTCGAGGGCCTCGTCCAGCACGGAGGTCGTGTCGCCGGTGCCGACGTTCGGGATGCGATTGGCGGAGCTTCCTTCACCGTCTCATCGCGATTCGTCGTGAACGCGACCGGCGTCTGGCTCGACCGCTTCCGCTCCGCCGGACCGACTCCCACAATCAGGCCTACAAAGGGCATTCACATCTTTGTGCCGCGGGCAAAGATCGGGAACCGCCATGCGCTCGCGCTCACCGCGAAGACGGACGGCCGAGTCGTGTTCGTGCTGCCGTGGGGGAACCTGGCCCTTGTGGGCACGACCGACACGGATTTTCGTGGTGATCCGGACCGTGTGCTCCCGGATGCGAGTGACGTCGCGTATCTCCTGGAGACGATCAACGATGGGTTCTCGGATTCCCATCTGGGTCCAGATGACATCGTGAGCGCGTACGCCGGGTTGCGTCCCCTCCTCCGCAAGGGCCGGGAGGAGAAATCAGAATCGGAGATCTCGAGAGATCATGCAATTTTCGAGGACCCGGATGGTCTCATCTCGGTGACGGGCGGGAAGCTCACAACCCACCGGGCCATTGCCGAAGACGTCGGGGAACTTCTGGCTCTCCGCCTGCGCCGCCCCGGATCGAGTACTACACGGGACCGCCCCCTCGGCCCTCGGATCGAGCCCTTGGAAGAATTCACGGACCTCGGTTTCGACGAGGACGCCGCCCTTCATCTCCAAGGTCGGTACGCGGCGGACCTGGTGCGCCGGTCCCTCGGCGCTCCGGCTGCGCGAGAACGGATTCACCCGTCGACTCCCCACTTGTGGGCCGAGGTCGACATCGCGATGAACGAAGAGATGGCCGTGACCCTTGTCGACGTGCTGGTCCGCCGGCTGGGCCTTTTCTTCGAGGCGTGGGACCAAGGGGTGGAAGCCGCCCCGATGATCGCGGAACGGATGGGAAAGGTCTTGGGCTGGGATTCTCAGAGGACGGACCTCGAGATTCGCGCGTACGAAGACCTCGTCCGGGCCCATCAGGGATTTCGAGCCGACCACGGCCGCTGACCTCGTTTTCATCGTGGATCCCGCCTCGGCGAAAGTGCGCCTGCCGTCGGTGGAAGACCGTCTTGCCGGAGGCGTTGCCGATCATCGCAGCATAGGAAGGATAGCCCCGGGCAGATTCGAACTGCCGTCGCGAGGTCTCCCTTCGGCGTCTTCGGCCGATCCAGAGCCTCGAATCACTGGCCCGCGACCGCATCGCGGTCACGATTGGCCGCTAGACCACGGGGCTGCGAACGCGATTCAACGGAGAGGGCGTATATTGACTTTTCTTACTGGGCCGCTTCGTTGAGTCGGCGTAACACCCAGTCCTTTTCCAACACCGCGAGAAACGGCGCGGCTCGCGGGCCCTTTTCCGATCCGAGCAAGACCAGGTACAAATCGCGGAAGAACCGGCCCGTCTCGACTGGGAGTCCGCCCTTCTTTGTGAGAGAGACCATCGACTCCTTGATCGAATCCTCGTTCCAACGAATTGCGGCAGCCTTCGTTGCAAAGAGACGTAATGCCTTCCGGTCGTCTTGGTCGAGCTGTGCTTTCACTTCGGTCATGAGGGACTCGAGCAGCTTCACGCGGTTTTCGGTTGCATACTTCTCCACCCAGACACGCGACTGCGCCAGGCGCCTCGCGATTCGTGCGCTCTCAAATTCGGTCGCGCGTCGAGTCAGCATTCCCGTGTCCCGCATTCGCTTTAGACACCATTCGAGCTGACCGGATTCGGGGCTGATCTGCGACAAGAATGATGCGTGGCGGTACGAGAGCGCGAAGGGCTTCTCCTTGGGCGGGGACGCGAGGTAGGCGAGCTCATACGATCGCGCTTGGTCGTCTTCGTCCCCTTGGCGTTTCTCCGAGTAGAACGCGGCCTCCGCGCGGTCGAACGTGTCGTGGTACGAGTCGACGCGATACAAGTCGAGGACCACCCGCCTGGCGATCGGATTGAAGGCGTAGATGTACCGCAGGACCTCCGGATCCCCGACCGCGACCCACTGCGCCGGCGTGAAACCGAGGAAGTCCGACGAGCCCATGTCGCCCAGGTCCTTCCCTCGGTCCGCGATGCCGACCCATTCGTACGGGATGCCCATCGGGGGCCGGAAGTGCATGATCGTCTCCGCGATTTCCGCACAGGAGTCCCGCGAGCCACCCGGCGTCGCGTGGTCCTTCCCGAACGGTTCGATGTCCACGCGGTAGACTTTCCAGAGGGCGGGCCATTCGAGTCGCCAGTTCAGCTTCCCTTTCTCGATTGACGACTTGCCAATATGCCCGCATCGCTCGCATCGATACGATGCCAACGTTCCGTCGATCGATGTCGTCGTCGCGCCGATCGTCCCACAGCTCTCGCAGAACGCTTCGAATGGAATCCACCCCGGAGGATACGGGTGGCGTGTTCGGTACTTGTTGACGGTCGCGCGGACCTCCTCCGCCCGCGAAGCCAGATCGCGGACGAGCGCCTGCATCTCCGGATTGCGGTACGTGTCCGTCGTCGTCACGATCCGGATGCCGGGGGCGAACCGATCCAGGACGCCGCCGAAGTCTTGCCAGAAGTGCTCGACCCAATTCGCATGGCATCCGGCGGGATCCGGCACGTCGATGAGCCGGCGGCCCGCGTACTTGCGTCCATCTTCCGTCGTGAACTGGGCGACCTGGGTCTCCTTTGCCTTCCACTCGTCCTGCGTGTACAGGACCAGGCTCTGGAGCGCGTTCCGCCGATGGTCCCGAAAACTGCGGGTCAGAAGTTGGGAGAGCATGACTTCCCCGCGGAGCCGGCCGACGTGCTGGAGTCCGCTGACGCTCAAGCCCGCGTTGATGACAAGGTCCCTCTTCTCGCCGACGTACGCCTTCGCCTCGACGAGGAGGTCATCATACCAGTGCGTCAGCGCGTCCCACCGCGCGACGCACAACTGCGGAGGAGCCTAAAGGTTTGCGGGCTCGCGGCTCACCAACCACATGAGACCGAGCAGCGTGCCGACGGCGGGGAGGACCAAGAGCCATTCGACCTCCCCGGAGTTCATGACGAACAGGAAGAGGAACTCGAGGAACAGCCCCAAGAGGATCAACGGGAAGACGACTTCCGCGAACGCCCACCGTCGCCGAGGGCTCCACTTGCGTCGCCACATTCGACTCGCCTCCGCCACGTTTCAATGATTGTCACTCCGGGGCCTTAACAGTTACGATTCGTTCCAAGGCCTCCGTCGGCGGATGGCGACTTCCGGGGCTATTTCAAATCGACCGTGCGCGAATCAGAGCGCGCAGTGGCACGCCCGCGAGTTCGTCGTGGGCGGTCTTGTTCACGAGGACGACCGCCAAGACCGCGGTGCCACCGGACTCGTGGACATCCGAGATCGCGGCCTTGATCGTGTCACCCGTCGAGACAACGTCGTCGACGATCAGGACTTTCTTGCCCTGCGGGGAGGCGTAGTTCGAAGAAAAGGCCCCGCCTTTGCCGTGCCGCTCCTCGCTGGGCCGGTAGACGATGAGCTCCTTCCCCAACTCTTCGCTGATCAATGCCGCAAGCGGAATCCCGTTGATTGCGACGCCGACGATCGAATCCGCGTCCATCTGCCGTTTCTCGAGCTCCTCGAGGGCGATGTCGGACATCGCCGCCGCCATGAAGCCGATGCGGTTCCCGTACACGCCCACGGACCGCCAACCGATCTTCACGTCTTTCGGCGCCTCTCCTCCCTTGATCCCACGCGTCAAGAGCCAGGTGACGGTCTCGGGGGACAGGTGCAACTCGTCCGCGATCTCCTTCTCGGAGAGGCCTTTCTCCTTGTACTCCATGGCCCTCTTCGCGATCGAGTTCACGTCTTTCATCGGTTCTCCAACTCCGCTGCGCACGATGCGAGACGCCGGATATCAAGATATCGGGCTGGTGCGTGGTCTATGCCGAAACCGGCGGGGGTCCGGCTACAACCCGACCTTCTTCAGGCGGCCCAGTTCCTTGACCTTGTGGTCGAAGATTTCCCGCATGTACTTCATCGGCAGCGAGCCGGAGTAGAGGATCGTATCGTGGAAGAGCTTGTCCGAATACGATTTCCCGAGTCGCTTCTTCACGTCGTTGCGCAGCTCGACGATGAGATACTTGCCGATCAGGTACGACAGCTGGTACGCCGGATTGTACGTGTACCGTTTCACCTCTGCGACCGCGCCGGGGCGCTCCATGCCCGCTTCCCGCACGAGGAGATCGACCGCCTCGTCGAACGTCATCTGGCCCGTGTGCAAGTCGACGTCGATCAGGATTCGGCAGGCCCGCCAGATCTGGTCGAGGAGCTGCACGAGTTTCGTCTTCGGGTCGGCGCTGAATCCGGCCGCCTTCATCATGTCTTCGCAATAGTGGGCCCAACCCTCGACCGTCTCCGTCGCGTCCGCGAGGATGCGCGCGTACGAAGGATTCAGGCTCGCACACGTGAGCTGCAAATGATGCCCGGGATATCCTTCGTGGACCGCGGTGTTCCGGACGCCCGGGTACGAATGCTCCCGCAGCATCTCAGGCTTCTCCTCGACCGGCGTCACCATATAGAAGCCTTGCTTGTGGGCCTCGAACCGCGCCGGCGCGTTGTACGCCGCGAACGGAATCACATGCCGCAGGTACGACGGGGTCTCGATGACGGTGAGCTCCTCATTCGGGGGAATCGTCGCGAGGTCGTGCTGGCGGATGAACGCCTTCGAGTCCGACATCGCCTTCGCTGCATACGCGAGCGCCTCCTCGAATCGCGCGGGATGGTCGGACTTGACGATCTCTTTCGCTTCCTCGACCGAGGCGCCCGGCTTGATCTCTTTCGCGACCCGGTCGAGCGCTCTCTTGCTTTCGCGAAGATACTTCTTGCCGACGGCGTAGATTTCCTCGACGGTCAGGCCGAGCTCGCGCAGCCGGACGAGTTTCCGGAACTTCGCCGCGCCGATGCCCACTTTGTCCTTCGACTTCGGGAGCACATCGGACCTGATCCACTTCGCGTAGTCTTGGAGCGCGGCTCCCGTTTTCGCGACGGCCTCCTCGAGGCGAGCGCGGTCTGGACCGGCCAGGGCCTCCTTGCCCGTCGCCTCGATAACGTGAAGGAAGCCGGGGACGCGTTGCGCCGCCTCGAGAGAAATCTCGCACCAGATCTTGATCGGGGCTCGAATCCGCCCCTTGGTCTCCTCCAAGAAGCCGGGCGACCGTTCGAGTCGTCCGGTGATGCTCTCGAGTCGCCGCGGCAGCGGAGCGAAGGAACGCATGAAGAGCGGGAACAGCGCGTCTCCGACCGTCTGCGCGCCCCGAGGCATCGATTGCCACGTGCCGATTTCCTCGGACTCGAAGATCCAGATCCGGAAGACGTTCTGGAGGTTCCCCAGGTCCACGCGCTTCCCCGCGGACAGGCCGGTCCGATCGATTGCCTCGACCCGACGCAAGAATTCCTTGACGCGGGCCCGCTCTTCGAGCTCCGCGTCATACGTCCCGATCGGCAGGCGGTGATCGTGATCGTGAATCCCGACATACGTCGCGAAGATCGGGTTCCATTCGATGTACCAATCGACCACCTCCTTCGCGAGGGCATCGACCTCGGCGTCGGGCATGCCGCGGGCATCGCCCCTCTCGCCTTAGCCTTGTCGCGTGGATCTCACGCCGGAACGCGACGGCCGCTCTTGTCCCGCCGGAACTTGCCGAACTCCTCGAACCGCGCGAGCTGTTCCGCGGTGAAGATCGGACCATCGAGGCACACGAGCTGGTCGTCCAGCGAGCACGCGTCGCAGATGCCGATCCCGCACTTCATGTACCGTTCGACGCTCGCTTGAACCGGGATCTCGCGTTTCTTCGCGAGGTCCACGACGGCCTTCATCATCCGCTCCGGCCCGCACGTCAGAATCTGGTCAAACTTCTCCCGATCGACGAGCTTCTCGGCAAGGGCCGGCGCGAATCCGGCGAAGCCGCGGGACCCGTCGTCGGTCGCGATGTGGACCTCCCCGGCGGAGTTCGCCCGATCGACGAACAGCAGTTCTGCCGCGGTCTTCGCGCCAACGGCGGTCACGACCCGGGCACCTTGCTGCGCGAACGCCTCGATCGCGGCGATCATCGAGGCCATCCCGCTGCCCCCGCCGACCGCGAGGACCTTCTCGCCCTCCAAGCGGAACGCATTCCCGTACGGGCCGCGGACGCCGATCCGGTCCCCCGCGCTGAACGTGGCGAAGGCGTGGGTCGCGTCACCGTAGTCGTGGACCGTGATGCCTTTCACGGCTCCGAGGTAGGAGATGGCCATCGGGAGCTCGTCGTAACGGGGGATCCACACCATGAGGAACTGCCCCGGCTGACCGCCGAAATCGCCGCGAAACCGGTACGTCATCGTCGTCAGGGTCTCCCGTACGAGCTCCAGGATCGGGACGACCTCGAACTTAGGCATGGGCGACCCCGATCGCTTCCGAGACCGAGTCGAATCCGGCTTCCTCGAGAAGGGACCCCATCTCCTTGACGATCTCGTCGAAGACCGCGAGGCCCTTCGGGATGATCGCGGTCCCCACCTGCACGGCGCACGCCCCGGCCATGATGTACTCCAGGGCGTCTCGCCCTGATCCGATGCCGCCGACTCCGACCACGGGGATGTGGACCTTTTCGCAGATGTCGTACACCGCCCGCACGCCGATCGGTCGGATCGCTGGACCGCTCAGGCCGCCGAACTTGTTGGCCAGGAACGGCATCTTCAACTCCGGGACGATCGCCATCGCCTTCACCGTGTTGATCGCGACGATCCCGTCGGCCCCGCCTTCCTCCGCCGCGACGGCGAACGAAGCGATATCCTGGACATTCGGCGAAAGCTTCGGAAGGACGGGCAGCGACACGGCGTCCTTGACGGCCCGGGTGAAATCCCGGACAGCGTCCGCGTGTTGGGCGATCTCGGTGCCGAGGCCCTTCGCGTGCGGGCACGACAGGTTCAGCTCGATCGCTTGGACGCCGTACGAGGCCATCTTCGTCGCGACTCCCGCGTACTCGTCGGCGTCCTTCCCGAACACGGAGCCGATGATGACCGCGCCGGCTCTCTTGGCGCGTTTCACCTCGTGCTCGTATTCGACAATCCCGGGATTCGGCAGGCCAACCGCGTTCAACAGGCCGGCATCGAGCTCGACGATTGTGGGATTCGGGTAGCCCTCGCGCGGCTTCGGTCCGATGCTCTTCGTGACGACCGCGCCGGCCCCGGCTTCGTAGACGCGGGCCATGGACCCGCCGGTCTCATCGAGAAATCCGGAGGCAAGCATCGTCGGGTTCCGAAGTCGCACCCCGGCGATCTCGGTCCGGAGGTCCACCATCGGGCGGACCGAATTGGTGGAGGTCCTAAAGGCTTTGGGTGACGTCTCGTAAGGCCCCCAGCTGAACGGGGCTTCTCACCACATGCGCCCGCCGGTTCGGGATCCTTGACGGGACGACCATCCCTCTCTCGCTCGTCCAACCTAAATACCCCGGATACTATGCGCAACAAGGGAGTGGACGAAGGAATGAGCGTAGAGCAGAACCTTCGGATGGTTGAGGCCGCGTTTGAGGCCATCAACGACCAAGACTGGGACCATCTGTGGGGCCTCCATGTGGACAATATCGTCATGTCGGCGCCGGACTTGCCGGATCCGGTCAAGGGTCGCGAGGCGGTTCAGGAACGGCTTCAGGCGTGGGGCGAGGCCCTTCCGGATCTCTCGTGGAAGCGCGTGCACGGTTTTGGACAGGGAGATTGGGTGTGCATCGAACTCGTCATCTCGGGAACGCACAAAGGGCCGCTCCGCCATGGCCTCGACCAGCGGACGCTGGAAAAGGGGCGGGACGGTGTCGTTCCCCCCACCGGGAACCGGATCGAGATTCGGGGGTGCGTCGTGTACAAGGTGGAACACGGCGAGATTGCGGAGAGCCACATCTACTACGACCAACTCGACTTCATGAAGCAGCTGGGGCTCGTGCGTTAGAACCGGCGGAATCGACACAACGACTCACTCGGTTGAAGCCGGGCAAAGGCCTTGGGTCTCCCGGGAAGTGAACTCGCTCGCGCCTCCCCCGAGAACCTTTATGCGGACCGCCTCGCATCGGATGACTGATGCGTGTCGCGGACCTGGGTCTCGATTCCCGGATCGTGGAGATCCTGAAGAAACAGGGGATCGAGGAGCTGTATCCTCCCCAGGCGGACGCGATCGGTCCCGCCCTGCTCGGTGAAAATCTCGTCCTCGCGATTCCGACGGCGAGCGGCAAGTCCCTAGTGGCCTATCTCGCGATTCTTGCGTCAGTGCTGCGAGGAGGAAAGGCTCTCTACATCGTGCCGCTGCGCGCTCTGGCCGCGGAGAAGTACGAGGATCTGAAAGAATTCGAGAGCATCGGGGTGAAGGTCGGCATCAGCGTCGGTGACTACGATTCGGCCGATCCGACTCTCGAGAAGTTCGATGTGATCGTTGCCACTTCCGAGCGCGCGGACTCGCTCCTGCGGCACCGGACTCAGTGGCTGCAGCAGCTCTCGGTCGTCGTCGCCGACGAAGTCCATCTGATTAACGACTCGGATCGCGGTCCGACGTTGGAGGTCACCCTTGCAAAGTTACGGCAAGTCAACCCCCGGGCTCAAGTGCTCGCCCTGAGCGCCACGATCAAGAACTCGGACCAGCTTGCGAAGTGGCTCGAAGCCGAGCACATCAAGAGCGAATGGCGGCCTGTTCCTTTGAAGGAGGGAGTGTACCACGGTGGACTCGTCCACTTCACGGACCAGAGCGTCCAGGAAGTGAAGCCGGGCGAGGACGACATATCCGGCCTCGTCGTCGATATCATGGCCTCCGGCGGTCAGGCCCTCATCTTCGTCAGCACGCGACGTTCGACCGAGGCCCTCGCAAAAGCGTTGGGTTCTCAGGTCAAGGCGGAGCTAAGCGAAAAGAACCGCGAGCAACTCGAGAAAATCGCCGCCAGCCTCGCCGCAGCCCAGGAGGAGCCGACCTCGATGGCAGCCCGCCTCGCGAAGTGCATCGGGAACGGCGTCGCGTTCCATAACGCAGGGCTCACGAACGGACAACGATCGATTGTCGAAAAGGAATTCAAGAGGGGACGGATCGCGGCGATCGTCGCAACACCGACATTAGCTTCCGGAATTAACCTCCCGGCTCGTCGCGTGCTAATCCGAGACTTGAATCGATATGACGTCAACTTCGGCCTGTCTCCGATTCCCGTCCTCGAAATCAAGCAGATGTGCGGCCGCGCGGGCCGCCCGAGGTACGACAAGTACGGGGAGGCCATCATCTTCGCGAAGGACATTGACGAGATCGACGAGCTGATGGAGGAATATTTCCTCAGCGAACCGGAGGCCATCGAATCGAAACTGGGGTCGGAACCCGCTCTCCGCATGCACGTCCTCGCGAGCGTGGCGACCGGTCACGTCAATACCGAGGAGGACCTCCTCGCATTTTTCAACCGCACATTCTTCGCCTTCACCGGTGAAGTCTCCCAAATTCACGGCAAGATTCGCGATGTCCTCGATTTCTTGCAGAAAGAGGATTTCATTACCCGACGAGACGGCTTCTTGAAGGCCACGTTCTTCGGGAAGCGGACGAGCGACCTGTACATCGATCCGCTCAGCGCTGTGAAGATGCGCGACGCCCTTCACCAAGCCCGCGACGACCGCTTCTTCCACCTTTGGACCATCTGCACAACGCCAGACATGCCGAAGCTCTACCTCCGTCGCGGCGATTACGCGTGGGTCGAGCAGAAGATCGAGGAGGCCGACCTCACGTTCCCGGTCGAGGACTACGACTTCTTCCTCGCGGAGGTGAAGACGGCGTCGTTGCTCGACGACTGGACCGCCGAACGGACGGAGGAGGAGGTCACGAAGAAGTTCGGGATCGGGCCCGGGGACATCCGCCGGATGACGGACCAGGCCGAGTGGCTCCTGTACTCGATGGGCGAACTCGGCCGGATCTTTAACAAGAAGAAGGTCCGCGCGCTCACGCGGCTCACGATCCAGGTTCAGTACGGCATCAAGGAAGAACTCCTCGAGTTGATCTCCCTGCGCGGCGTCGGCCGCGTCCGCGGACGGGCGCTATTCCAGCGCGGCTTCAAGACTCTGAAGGACTTGCAGAAGGCGAATCCGAGCGACCTCGCCCGCATTCCCACGATTGGTGCTACCCTCGCGATGAAGATCAAGGAACAGGTCGGCGTGCCTGTGGATGTCCGGGAGATCGAGGGCCAGGCGGCGCTGGGAGATTTTCCATGACGTTCGTCATCGCGGGCGCGAAGTCTTCCGCGGTGAATCCCGAAGACGCGGTCCGAACGGCGGCCGAGTGGGGCGCCTCGCACGGAGCCGAGATCGGTCTCCTCGACGCGCGATCGGTCTTCGGACGCGACCATCTCGAATCCGCGGCCCTGCACGCGATCCGAGCCCGGGACTCGAAGACGATGTCCTCGCGGTCCCTGGCGATGGAGACGCTCCTCTATGCTTCGAGCCAGCGTCAGGTCCAGGACGCGATCCGGGCGGCGGGTCTCCGTCGGGACACGACGACCGTGGGGATCGTCCTCTTCGGCTACGCGAATGTCGACGAATTCCTGCGGGACATGGGATGGAGCCGGGACGATGACGTCCTCAACGCGGCGGGCAAGGACGTCGAGGCGTTCGGGATCTCGCGCCGAGAGGCCGAGACGGTAGCGACGACACATCGGGCCGACCTCGCGCTCGAGAAAGTCGCTCTGCTCGACGTTCAGAAGTAAGGAGCGATGCCAGCGGAATCGATTGGCACTTGTTGAAACTGCGGCGGCCAGGATTCGAACCTGGGAACCCCTGCGGGACGAGACCCTAAATCTCGCGCCGTTTCCAAGCTTGGCTACCGCCGCGCGGCCCCGAAGTCCGCGTGACGTAGAAAAGGATTCCCGCTCGACCCGGCGCGAATGTCACCCGAGAGCCGTCACCCGTTGACGACCGTTGCGACGCGCCCTTCTGAGACGGGAAAGTACATGGCGCGGGTGGCAATCATCGCACCGATGCCCTTCGAGCGCCTGCCCTTCGACACGGAAACCCACCTGGCGGACGTCCAAATGTTCCAGCAGGAGGCTTTCGGCGCGATCTACCTGATCGACGACGACCGCAAGGCCATCGTCGAGACGGGGACCTCGTGGGACGCGAGTCGCATCCTGGATGCCGTGCGCTCGTTTGGCCTGAAGCCCGTGGACATCGACGCACTCGTCTTGTCGCACATCCACTTGGACCACGCCGGCGGAGCCGGGTTTCTGCTCCCGGAAATGCCGCGGGCCAAGGTGTACGTGCACCCGCGGGGCCTCAAACACCTCGTCGACCCGACGAAGCTCGTGGCCAGCGCGCGCGAGGCCCTCGGGCCGGAGGAGGCGGACGTCTTCGGCACGATGCGGGCCATCCATGCAGATCGGCTTGTACCGGTGAACGACGGAGACCGCCTGGACCTCGGGAAGCACACATTGATCTTCTTCGACTCGCCCGGCCATGCGCCTCACGAGCTCACGATCCTCGACGAGCGCAACCGGTGCGTGTACACCGGGGACGCCGCGGGGCTGTACTTCCCCGGAGACGAGATCCTCATGCCGGTCACTCCGGCGCCCGCGTTCGACCTGGAGAAGAATCTCGAGACGTTCCGACGACTCCTGGCGCTAAGTCCTCGAGCCCTTCTCTTCAGTCACTATGGGCCGCACGTGAAGCCGAAAGTTGCGATCGAGGCGATGATGGCCGCGTATCCGGCTTGGGCTCGCGTGGTCCGGGACAAGCTCACTTCGATCGGTGAGGAGGGCGTCTTGCGCGAGTTGTACGACATGAGTTGCCGCGCGGCAAAGCGATACCCGCGGGATTTCCTCGAGCGGAGGATCCGCGTGAGCATCACCGGCCTCGCGGCGTACCACGAGCGGATGGAGCATGCTGCCCGCACCGGTTGAAGAAGCAATCCGCGGGATCGCGGAAGACCGGACGAGCGGTGCCTCGAAGCTCGCGCGCCTCGCGGTCGACACGATGGGGCTCGCCATCGTGGACGCGAAAGGCCGTCCGGACCCGAAGGAACTCGCGGAGGTCGCCCGACGGATCTCTGAGGCACAACCGGCGATGGCCATCGTCCACAACGTCGCACACCTGGTCGCCCGGCTCGTTTCCGAAGGACTCGATCCGAAGGCGGTCCTCTTGGAGATCCGATCGGAATTGGACCGCGCGCGGGAGCGAATCGCCCGGACGTTCCTCAAAGTCGTGCCGCCCCATGCGACGATCGTGACGCTCAGCTACAGCGACAACGTCCTCGAGGCAATCAAGGTGGCCCACGGCCGCGGCCACGTCAACCGCGCGTACGTGTTGGAGTCCGGCCCCCTCTTCGAGGGACGAACGATGGCGAACGCCCTCTCGGACGCGGGGGTTCCGGCGTCGGCGGTCCCGGATTCGGAAGGCCCCTTTCTCTTGGCGCGGGCCTCGTGCACCCTCGTCGGGGCCGATAGCGTCTTGCGGGACGGAGCCGTGGTCAACAAGGTCGGAACCCATGGCCTCGCACGCGCCGCAGGAGACCGCAAGAAACCGTTCTACGTCGCCTGCGAGACGTTGAAGTTTGACGCCCGGTACGACGCGGGAACATGGCCCGGCCCACGGAGCCCGGACGCGGCCAACCCCATTTTCGAGATCACGCCCGCGGAGCTCGTGACCCTGATCGTCACGGAGCGGGGAACGTATGGGCCCGAGGTGGTCCGCACGATGCTGTCTCCGGGGCGCGAGCCGCGCCGGCCCGCCGCGGCGGAAAGTTGATTCCCGTCCCTCTCTTACGTTGAAGGAATGGTGGAACCCGAACCGCTGGGCCTCGACCCGGTCCAGGAAGGCATCCGCCTGTTCAACGAGGAATACTTCTTCGAGGCCCACGAAGTCTTGGAGGATCTCTGGAAACGGGAACACGGCAAGTCGAAGTTGTTCCTCCAAGGGCTGATCCAGATCTGTGCCGCATACCACCACTTCCAGAACGGGAACCTGATCGGGGCCGAGACGTTGCTCGAGCGGGGGGCGCACAAGATGCGGTCCTATCCGCCGGACTACCTCGGTATCGACGCCGTGAAGCTGCTTGCCCACGTGGACCGCGACCGAGAGCGAATCGGGAGGATGCAGCGCGGCGAAGAGGACGACAAAGTCCTGAAGTTCCCGCGAATCGAACGTAAGGTTCAATAAGAACTGGCGCACGAGCTAGATCCGGTAGGACCGTGGACGTCGAACCGGCCTTCCCCGGTCTCGATCCAACGGCGAAGGCGCGACTCGAACGAACCTTTGCGGCCTTGAAGCAACGAGGCATCACTCCGATCTACGTTCCCGACCGTCACGCGGCCTTCGAGACAGTCCTCGGTTTGATCCCGAAGGGATCGACGGTGGCCCACGGCAGCTCGACTACCTTGCAAGAGATCGGTCTCGTGGACCGGCTGAGGGATCCCGCCGCAGGCTACCGGTACCTGAACCCGGAATGGCAGACCGAGAGCGACACGACCCGCCGTGCCGGGATCCGGGCGAAGCTCTCGGTCGAGGCCGATTACTATCTCGGCAGCGTCCAGGCGAATTCCGAGACGGGCGAAGTCATCGGTGCCGACGCGAGTGGCAGCCGCCAGGCGTTCTACGTGTACGGACCGCCCCACGTGATCTGGGTCGCGGGTATCAACAAACTCGTGCCGAGCCTGGAGTCTGGCCTGCGACGGGTACGAGAGGTCGCGCTGCCGCTCGAGGACCAACGGATGAGACGCCAGGGCGGCCCAGGGAGTTCGATCGGGAAGCTCGTCATCTACGAACGAGAGGGGCCCGGGCGAACCACGCTGGTCCTCGTCGGAGAAAATACGGGATTCTGACGAGTCCGAACCGCGGGCGTCGGCTACAGGAACTCCGAGAGGAGTTCCTCCGGATTTTCGATTCCGAGCGGCTGCCGCACGGGAGCGCCTTTCTTCAGCGCGGGCTCCAGGTCCTCGTACGTCGGGACCTTCTCGTTCCGATAGAACAGGCCGAGCGGAATCCGGTCGCGCCCCACGAACGGCCACTCGATCGCTTTCGCGAAGGCGGCTTTCATGTCGCTCGAATCGTGGCCCTCCTTCTGAAGATCGTAGACGCGCTCTCGGAAGAAATCGTACGTGTTGATCTTGTTGTATGTGACGCAGGGCGACATGCAATCGATGAGGGAGAATCCGTGGTGCTCGATGCCGTTCTTGACGAGTTCGGCCATGCCCTTCACGTCCCCGCTGAAGGCCCTCGCCACGTATGTGGCCCCGGACGCCAATGCGAGTGAAATCGGGTCCACCGGGTTCTCGATGACGCCTTCGATGGGCGTGGACTTCGTCTTCATCCCCTTTTCCGAGGTCGGGCTCGCCTGGCCCGTCGTGAGCCCGTAAATCTGGTTGTTCATCACCAGGTACGTGATGTCGAAGTTGCGACGCATCGCGTGAATGAAATGCCCCACGCCAATTCCATATCCGTCGCCATCGCCCCCGGTCACGATCACTTGGAGATCCGGATTCGCGAGCTTCGCGCCCTCCGCGACCGGCAGCGCCCGTCCGTGGATCGCGTGGAATCCGTACGTCGACAGGAAGTGCGGCAGGTTGCTCGAGCATCCGATCCCCGAGACGATCAAGATGTTCCACGGCTCGAGCTGGAGTGCATGGATCGACATCTGGAGCGCCCGCAGGACCGCGAAGTCGCCGCAGCCCGGGCACCACGTCGGCTTGATCTCGGACTTGTACGTGTCCATCTCGAACTCGAGTTTCACGCTACCGCCTCCAAGACCTTGTCGGCGATGTCCCGCCACGTGAAGGGCTCGCCGTCGTACTTCCCGAAGAAGTGGTCCGGCTTGTATCCGGTCTCCGCGCGGAGGAGACGCGTGAACTGGCCCGTGTAGTTCCCTTCGATCGCGAGGCTCTGCTTCACGTTCTTCAGGAGGCTGAGGGTCGCCTCGGCGTGGAACGGGAAGAGGGTCGGGAACTCCAGGCTGTTCACCTGAATCCCACGCGCTTCGACGTTCTGGATCGCCTCGTGGGCCGCGCCCCAGGTGGACCCCCAGTGGATCAGGGTGAGGTCCGCGTCCTCCGGCCCCCACAGCTCTGGCGGTGGCGTATCCTTCCGGAGTCCGTCGAGCTTCCGCATCCGCTTCTCATGCATCCGGTTGCGCTCCGCGACGTACTCGGGGATGCCGGCGAGGACGTCAGAGATGAGCTCGCTGTTCTCCATGTGCTCGTCCGTCGCGGCGACGAACTGATATCCTTTCATTCCGGGGATCGCCCGGGGACTCACGCCGCTCTCCGTGAGGAGGTATCGCTTGAACTCCTTCACTTCTCCGCCGTTGGCGGCCGACATCCCGCGTACGATTGGCACGTTGAAGTCCGGCTTTTCGACCGTGCGGTAGCCTTCGCCCAGGTAGAGGTCGGAAATCAGGATGATCGGCGTCTGGTAGATTTCCGCGAGGTTGAACGCCTGCGCGGTGAGACGGAAGCATTCTTCGGGATTGCGAGGCGCCAGGATCGCGCGAGGCCAATCGCCTTGGCCCGCCCCAAGCGCCAGGTTGAGGTCGCCCTGTTCGGTTTTCGTCGGCAGCCCGGTCGAGGGGCCGCTCCGCTGCACGAGGATGGCCACCAGAGGCGTCTCCGTCATCCCGGCCTGGCCGATGGCCTCGACCATCAGCGAGAAGCCACCGCCGGAGGTCGCGGTCATCGAGCGGACGCCGGCAAAGCCCGCGCCGACGGCCATGTTCATCGCCGCCAGCTCGTCCTCGACTTGCTTGACGACGACGCCGTGCGGAGGCCCATGCGAGGCCATCCAATGGAGGATCGAAGAGGCCGGCGTCATCGGATATTGCGCGAGGAACTTGACGCCCGCGGCGAGGGCGCCGAGGCAGATCGCCTCGTTCCCGGTCATCAGGTACTTCGGCTCATTCGGATACGCCAGTCCGAGGTTCAGGGAACCGCCCATCTCCTCGACGGCGGTCGCACCGAGCTTCGCAGCCGCGATGTTCTGCTGCACGATCTCCGGTTTCTTGTCCCCCCAGATGTCTTTGAAGGCGCTCTCCACGTGCCGGAAGTCCAGGTCGAACAGGCGAACGGCCGCGCCGAGGGCGACCGTGTTCCGCATCAACGCGTTTGGTGAGAGGCTCTGCGCCTTCTTGCGGAGGGGAATCCCCAGGAGGCGCACGTTGCCGCGGACCTTGTTTGGATCTGGCTTCGTGCCGTCGACGTCATAGACGATCGCGCCGCCTTCAGTGACCTGCCCCTGGTGCACGTCCATCGTCTGCTGGTTGAGGCACACGACGACGTCCGGGTCCACCCCATGGGACAGGACCGGATCGAGGCCGCCGCGGATCTGGGTCCAGACGTGGCCGCCGCGGATCACGCTCTGATACGACGAGTACGTCCACGTGTGCATCCCGCTCCGCGCGCTGATTTTCGCGAAGCTCTCCGCGGTCGACGAGACGCCGTCTCCAGCGGCGCCGCCAATGCGAAAGACAAGGTCTCTCTTAGCCATCCGGAATCCCACCGTGTGGGCCGAAGTGT
>Ga0209237_1000280_pt1 | contig 27718 bp, 24 predicted proteins | sample GraSoi013_1_40cm_2_FD_185820 | JGI IMG/M metagenome (GOLD analysis project Ga0209237, IMG submission 185820) | Grasslands soil microbial communities from the Angelo Coastal Reserve, California, USA - Sample 10_02_2013_1_40cm (SPAdes) (version 2) | ecosystem: Environmental > Terrestrial > Soil >...
CCCCTCACGATCTCCTCGAGGCCGGGACGCGTCGGGTCGGCGTCGCCGTACACGCCGAGGATGAGGCGACCCTTCGGCGCGACGACGTCGGCGAGCAGATGGTCGACGAGCTCGCGGCGACGGCGAGGCGGAACGTATTCCAGCCCGGCGCGCACGAAGTCGAAGCGCAGGGGCGGCGACCAGGTCAGCGCGTTGCCGACGAAGATCCGGTCGGCCCAGTGCGGGAGCCGCGCACGCGCGAGCGCCGCGAGCTCGGGGATGATGTCGAGCCCGTACGGCTCGATCCGGATCCCCTTCGCCGCGCACCACTCGACGAGCGTCTCCATGAGCAGACCGTTCGCGCAGCCGACGTCGAGGAACGTGCCGTCGCGATCGATGGCCTCGGCGATGATCCCGCGGGCATGCACCCAGGCCGCGGCGTCGCCGGAGAAACCGGACTGCGCCTGGGGCGTGGCAGCGCCCAGGTACGCGGGCCCGACGATGTTGGCGACGCGCGCGTGCCAGTCCGCCTCGTCGATCTGCCCACGGTCCAGTGCCTCATCGATCTCGGCGATGAGCGGGCCGGCGCGATCGCGGAAGCGGTAGTCGCCGGTCACGCCTCGAGAAGGAACACGCGCGCCGGCGCGCCGTCCCCGTCCTTGAGCTTGATCGCGCCGCACACGAGGGTGTACTCACCCGGCGCGACCGCTCCGAGGTCGAGCGCTTCGATGATCACGATGCCCGCACGGAGCAGCGTGTTGTGGACGGGATAGCCCTCCTTCTCCGGGCCCTGCGGCTCGATGGAGAGGTAATCGACACCGACGAGCTTCACGCGGTGGTCGACGCACCACCGGGCAGCGCTCGCGTCGATGGCGACGAAGTCGCGCGTGAACGGGGCGGCCGGATCACGCCAGCGCTCGCTGTTGCGCGTCTTGAAGAGGATCCGCTCCGCACGTATCCCTTGGCGGTCGAGCCACGCCGCGCCCACGTGGCCGGGTCCGTCGAAGCCGACCACACGGCACGGCCCGACGAGCGCGTCGACCGGCAGCTTGTCGACGGTGTTCGCGCCATCGATGAAATGGACGGGCGGATCGACGTGGGTGCCGGTGTGATCGCCGAAGGTCACCAGCGAGACGTTCGCCGCGTCACCCTTGGCGATACGCCGGAGCGGCGCGAAGGTCGGTCCGGGCTCGCCGGGCCAGGTGACCATGTCGGGTCGCAGGACGAGCGACACGTCATGAATTTTCACGTGGGCGGTCCGAGGGGGAAGCCCCCATCCACTCCGATTTCTACGACCGTCTTGATCTGCGTCGGGTCGTGCGTGAGGGCCTCCGCGGCTCGCGCGAGCGGCACCCGTCGCGTGATGAGCGACCCCAGAAAGCCGGGCCAGCGCTCCTCCGCGGCGACGAGGTCGGCGATCCCCTGGCGGAAGTCGACCGCGTTCGCGTTCACGGTCCCGAGCACGAGCGCGTTCCAGAGCACGAGGCGCTTGTTGATGTCGTCGGCGGGCACCTCGAGCGGGCGCATGCCGCCGGTGACGCTCGTGAGCACGAGCACGCCGTTCGGGCCGAGCAGATCCATGAGCGCGAATGCGACCTGCGCGCTCCCGGTCGCCTCGAGCGCGACGTCGACGTGACCGCGCGGCCCCGCGAGCTCGACGAGCGGCGTCACCGAGGTCGCGGCGTACGTCGCGCCGATCGTGCCGAGGAGCGCGCGCCGTTCGGGCTTCTCGGTCCGCTCCACCACGGTGACGTCGAGCCCGCGCAAGCGGAGAAGGATCGCCGCGAGCATGCCCACCGGTCCGGCGCCGGTCACGAGCGCGCGCTTGGGCTCCCAGAAGGTCATCCGCCGCTGCGCGGCGATCGTGTGGCGCCAACCCTTCTCGCTGATGGTGAGCGGCTCGAGGAGGACGGCGACAGCGGCGATCTTCTCGGGGACGGCGAAGAGGTACTCGGGCCGCTCGGCATAGCGCTCGGCGCAGTAGCCATGGAGCCCGCCGATCCCGCGCTCGGTGTACTTCCCCCAGAGGCACATGTCCTGCTCGCCCCGCGCGCAGTTCGGGCAGCCGTCGGGACGTCGCACGCTCGCGACGACGGGCGTCCCTTTCGTCAGCGCGCCGACGCCTCTCGCGACGCGCCCGAAGGATTCGTGGCCGAGCACGAGGACCTCCGAGCCGGGCGGCGCCTCGCCGTATTCGCCGCGCTCGATCTCGGCATCGGTCCCGCACAGCCCGACGCGCACCACGTCGACGAGCGCTTCGCCGTCGCGCGGCGTCGGGTCGGGCACCTCACGGACCTCGCCCGATCCGGGCCGGTGCGGGATCACGGTGAGCGCCTTCATCCGGCGGGAGGATAGGTCGTCAAGTACGCTCGCTGTGTGCCCATCGATCCCCGCGACGTGGAGGCGATCTTCCGCGGATCGGGCGCGCTCCGCGAAGGTCACTTCGTCCTCGCGTCGGGTCGTCACTCCGCGCTCTACCTGGAGAAGTTCGAGGTCCTTCAGCGCCCGGACAAGACGGAGCGACTTTCTGCCGCGATCGCGGAGTGGGCCCGCCCGCGCGCGATCCAGACGGTCGCGGGGCCGACGACCGGCGGGATCATCCTCGCGCACGAGGTCGCGCGCCAGCTCGGCGCGCGCGCGGTCTACGCGGAGCGGCGCGAGGGTGGCGCGGGCCGCGAGTTCCGGCGCGGGTTCGCTCTCGCGCGCGGCGAGCGCGTGCTCGTGGTCGACGACATCATGACGACCGGCGGCTCCGTGCAGGAGACCTTCGCTGCCGTGCGCGCCGCCGGCGGCGAGGTCGTCGCGGCCGCCGTGCTCGTCGATCGCTCCGGCGGCGACGCGCGGCTCGACGTTCCGCTGCTGACGCTCTGGTCGCTCGCCATCCCGACCTACGCGGCGCGCGAGTGCCCGCTCTGTGCCGCGGGCGTTCCCGCGACGCATCCCGGCACCAGCGCTCCGGGGGGCTCCGCACCCAGTCCGGGGGGCTCTGCCCCCCGAGTACCCCCCGCGGAGGTCGCATGAACGATCTGCTGAAGCTTCTGCGCACCCTCGTGTGGGTCACGTTCTTCGCCGCGCTCTACCAGGAGCTGCGCAAGCCCGAGGCCGAGCGCACCTGGCACGGCAAGGTCGCCGGCGTCGTGCCCTACGACTTCCGCGTGCCGACGGTCGAGCGCCTGCGTGCCGCCTACTGGGATCCGGCGAGCGACGTCGTGTTCACCGATCGGGTGTTCGGCGTGGGCTGGGCGGTCAACCTCCCGGTCGCCGCGCGGAAGCTGGCCGAGCTCGTCGACCAGTACGCGGATGCGAGCCGTCGCCTGCGCGCGCCACACGGTGGGGCTTCCGAGCGCGGATCTCGATGAACGCGGGCAGGATGCGCTCGAGCGCGTCATCCGATCCCGGCGGCCCGCCCGCGTAGCTCGGGGACCACTCCCAGAGGCCGTCGACGAAGAGGCCGGCCGCGGCGCACGCGTTCACCAGATCGCCGGTCCTGTGCGCGTACTCGTACGTCGGCGCCACGACCTTGACTCGTCCGAACTCCCAGACCGGCTGCTTCACGGGGACGGGCCGGTCCGAGAAGTAGCTCTGCTTCGGCGTCCAGCCCTTGCCCGTCCAGGACTCGTAGAACAGGAACGTCGCGGGATGCATCGTCGAGAAGACGTACGTGCCGCCCAGCGCGAGGACGCGCGCGACCTCGCGGATGACCCTCGGCGCGTCGGGGACGAAGACGAGCGAGTGCTGGTGGAACACGAGGTCGAACTCGCCGCTGCCAAGGGCGCCGAGGTCGCGCATGTCGCCACGGACGTAGTCGATCTCCGTCCCGCGCCGGCGCGCGAGCGCGCGCACGGTCGCGAGCTGCCGCGCCGAGATGTCGAAGAGCGTCGTGTCCGCGCCGAGCTCGGCGAAGAGGATGGCGTCCCAGCCGCCGCCGCCGGCGAGCGCGAGCACGCGCTTGCCGTCGAACGACGTGTCGCCGAAGCGGCCGCGCGTGATCTCGTCGAGGAAACGCCGTTTGCCGGCGCGGTCTCGCGGCGGCGACCCCTGCGGCCGTGTGTAGGGGATGCCGGCGCGCGCGAGGCGGTCCCACATGCGCTCGTTGTGCGCCGCGATCTCGTCGACGGCGACGCGTCTCGCCATGCGCCGATAGTGTGACGGCGTGAGCCGCGCGGCGTTCGCGTTCATCTTCGTGACGGTACTTCTCGACATGCTCGCGTTCGGCATCGTCGCGCCAGTCTTCGCGCCGCTCGTCGTGCGGCTCGAGGGCGGCGACACCGCGGCGGCCGCGGGCATGCTCGGCCTTTTCGCCGCGGCCTGGGCGCTCATGCAGTTCGTGTTCTCGCCGGTGCAGGGCGCGCTCTCCGATCGCTTCGGCCGCCGGCCGGTGATCCTGCTGTCGAACCTCGGCCTCGCGCTCGACTACGTCGTGATGGCGCTCGCGCCGAGCCTCGCCTGGCTTTTCGTCGGCCGGATCCTCTCGGGCATCACGTCCTCGAGCTTCGCGACCGCGGGCGCGTACGTCGCGGACGTCACGCCGCCGGAGCGCCGGGCGGCGCGCTTCGGCACGCTGGGCGTCGCGTTCGGGATCGGCTTCATCCTCGGGCCTGCCGCCGGCGGTGCCCTCGGCACCATCGACCTGCGCACGCCGTTCTGGGCTGCGGCCGCACTGAGCTTCGCGAACTTCGCGTACGGCGCCTTCATCCTTCCCGAATCGCTGCCGCCCGAGCGCCGGGCGCCGTTCCGCCCCCACGCCGCGAACCCGATCGGCGCGCTCGCCTTCGTGCGAGCGCGACCCGCCCTCGTGCCGCTCGTCGCGGCGGGCTTCTTCGCCGGCGTCGCGCACGACGTCCTACCGAACCTGTTCGTCATCTACAGCAGCTACCGGTACGCGTGGGACGAGCGCACGATCGGGATCTCGCTCGCGGTCGTCGGCGTCTGCTCCATCGTGGTCCAGGGCGCCGTCGTCGGACGGGTCGTCGCCCGGTTCGGCGAGCGGCGAGCGCTCGTCGCCGGCCTCGTCATCGGGATCGCCGGCCAGCTCGTATACGCGTTCGCCCCGAACGGCGCGACGTTCTTGATCGCCATCCCCATCTGGGCGCTCTTCGGCCTGGTGAATCCCTCGCTACAGGGGCTCATGACCCGTCTCGTCGCCGCGTCGGAGCAGGGGCAGCTGCAGGGAGCGCTCGCGAGCCTGCGGGCGGTGGCGAGCGTGACCGCGCCGATCCTGTTCACGCAGATCTTCGCCCTCGCGGTCGGCGACCTGCGAGGCGTCCTCGTCCCGGGCGCCTCGTTCGTCGCCGCCGCGATCCTGCTCGTCGCGTCGCTCGCGGCGGTGTCGCGCGCGCGGACCATCATCGTCCCGGAGCGCCTCGTCCCGGCCTGACGCGGCCTATGCTCCACGACTCTTGAGGATCGTCGTCACGCGGCCGATCCCCGACGTCGCGCTCGCGCCGCTGCGCGGACGCGGAGACGTGGCGGTCGGGCCGGCGGAGCCGCCGATCCCGACCCCCGACGAAGTGCGCGACGCCATCCGTGAGGCCGACGTCGTGTACACGCTTCCCGCGAACCCGGTGAGCGGGGACGCGATACGCGGCGCCCGCAAGCTGCGCATGATCGCGACCATGGGGACCGGCTACGACAACATCGACGTGGGCGCGGCGAAGGAGCGTGGCATACCGGTCACGTTCGCGCCGGGCATCCTGGACGAGACGACCGCGGACGGCGTCTTCGCGCTGCTGCTCGCGACCGCGCGGCGACTCGGCGAAGCCGAGCGCTTCGTTCGCGCCGGCAAGTTCCGTGGCTGGACCCCGACGATGTTCCTCGGGCGCGACGTGCACCACGCGACGCTCGGCGTCGTGGGGATGGGCCGCATCGGGCGCGCGCTCTCGCGGCGCGCGAAGGGCTTCGCGATGCGCATCCTGTACACCGACGCGCGCCGGAACGAGGATGCCGAGCGGGAGCTCGGCGCGACGTTCGTGTCGCTCGACCAGCTCCTGCGCGAGTCCGACGTCGTCACGCTCCACGTGCCGCTCCTGCCCGAGACGCGCCACCTCATCGACGCGGCCGCGCTGCGCAAGATGAAGCGAACCGCGATCCTCATCAACAGCTCGCGCGGGCCCGTCGTCGACGAGAAGGTGCTCGCCGAGGCGCTGCGTGAGGGCGTCATCGCGGGCGCAGGCCTCGACGTCTACGAGCGCGAGCCGTCCGTGGAGCCGAGCCTCCTCGCGCTCGAGAACGTCGTGCTCCTCCCGCACATCGCCTCGGCCTCCGAGGCGACGCGCACGCGCATGGCCGTGCGGGCGACGGAGAACATCCTCGCGTTCCTCGATGGGAAACCTCTCCTCGATCCGGTGCCATGACGACGGTGGCGGTCACAAGCGAGTCCGAGACGCTGCAGGCCGATCTTTACGGCGAGCTCCCCGCGCGCCGGGCGGCCATCCTCGTCCACGGTCAGAACTGGGACGGCTCGGGCTGGCGCGAGGTCGCGCCGCGCTTCGCGTCGCGAGGCGTGCCCGCGCTCGCGCTGAATCTCCGCGGATACGACGGCTCGACGGGTAAGACGAACCGGTACCGTCCGGATAAGCCGTGGTCCGCGGTGACGGACCTGCGCGCGACGAAGGCGCTCCTCCGTTCGCGGGGCGCCGAGGAGATCGCACTCGTCGGCGCGTCGATGGGCGGGTATGCGGTCCTCGCGTCGAGCTGGGAGCGCGACGTGGAGTGCGTCGTCTCGATCTCCGCGCCGGTGCGAGCGATCACGGATGAGATGTCGGGCCGGGTTTCCGGACGGAAGCTCTACGTCTGCGCGGACCGCGACACGCTCGGCGCCGCGACGCACGTGCTGGCGAGCTTCGCGGCGCTCGAGCGGCCCAAGACGCTCGTCATGTTCGGCGGCAAGGAGCACTCTCGCGCGATGTTCGCGGCGCCCTATGGCGACGAGGCGGTCGGGGCGATCGTGGAGTTCGTGTGCCGGCGCGCGTGAACCCGGACGTGCCGGGCGAGCCGCGCCTGCTGAAGGCGGTCGGCCGGCGTATCCGCGAGCTGCGAACGAAGCGCGGTCTCACCATGGCCGAGCTCGGCGCCAACAAGAAGGGCGTCGTTTACTTCCAGCGCCAGTACGTCTGGAAGATGGAAACCGGTCGGGTCGCCCCCTCGCTCGCCGCGCTCGCGCATTTCGCCAAGCGTCTGGATGTCACGCTGGCCGAGCTCCTGAAAGGCATCTAGGCGCTCGCTTCGCCGTTCGTTGCTGGCGCTCGCGTGACCCGAGTGACACCATCGAAGTCGGTGAAGTCACGGCTACATCGACGTGTCCTTCTTATCGAGGACGATCCCGACATCCGTCGCCTGATCGCCGGGGCCCTGCGCGACGTGGGGCTCGACGTGGTTGCCGCGATGGACGGGGCGCAGGCGCTTCGCACCGCGCTCGCGCGCAAGCCCGCCGCCGTGGTGCTCGACCTCGGCCTCCCCGACTTCGATGGCGCGGAGTTCGTCGCGCGCTGGCGCGAGCGGCGGCCGGATGCCGGTGACGTGCCGATCGTCATCGTGAGCGCACGGCCGGACCGGCGCGAAGTCGGGGGTTTGCTCGGCGCGAGACGCGTCTTCGGAAAGCCGTTCGAAGTAGACGAGCTCGTTGGGGCGGTCGAGCAGGCGACGCTGAACTAGATCCAGCGCGTCCGCCGTCCGCGTCTCGTCGTTCATCCGCCGCCGGGTTGTATCTCTCAAGTTGACAGCCCTCGACTCGCGCGGGGGCCGGGGGGCAGCGCCCCCCGACGGTAGACTGAAGTCAGTCTCGGGCCGCTAGCTCAACGGCAGAGCAGGGGCCTTTTAAGCCCTTGGTTCCGGGTTCGAATCCCGGGCGGCTCACTGCTTCCCTAATTGCGCCAGACGAGCGATATTCACGTACTGAAAATGAAGGGCCTTGTCTTCGCGGCGATCGCGCCGCACGGCGCGATGGCGATCCCCGAGGCGAAACCGAAGGACGACCCGACGCTCGCGAGCGCGACGACCGCGGGCATGGTGGAGCTGGGGCGACGATTCGCCGCGGCACGTCCTGACGTTGCGATCATCCTCACGCCGCACAACGTTCACGTCGAAGGCGCGATGGCAGTCGTCGACGCCGGCGCGCTCGCCGGGGATCTCATGCAGTGGGGCAGCACGGTCTCGCTCCGCGTGCCGGTCGACCGCGACCTCGCCCTCGCCGTGCGTGATGCGATTCGCGCAGCGGGCATCCCCGTCGTCGCCGTGAGCTACGGCGCGAACGACCCCGCCGCGTCCACACATCCTCTCGACTGGGCCGTGCTCATCCCCGCGTGGTTCATGGGTGCGCGGTCCGACCCGCAGATCCCCGTCGTCGTCGTTGCCCCGGCGCGCGACCTCCCGGACGACGTGCACGTGCGGGCGGGTGCCGCCATCGCCCGCGCGGCGCGGGAATCAGGGAAACGCGTGGCGCTCATCGCGAGCTGCGACCACGGCCACGGCCACGACGCGAAGGGACCGTACGGCTACACGCCGAAGTCGAAGGAGTTCGACGACGCCGTCGTCGCGCATCTGGGGCGTGACGACCTCGCGGCCGTTGCCGGTCTCGGCTCCGCGTTCGCCCGTGAGGCGAAGGCGGACAGCTTCTGGCAGATGCTTCTGCTGCACGGTGCGCTCGACCGGGACCGCTGGCGCGGCGAGCTCCTCTCGTACGAGGCGCCGACGTACTTCGGGATGATCTGTGCCTCGTACGTCCCCCAGGAGGCCGCCGCGCTCGCGTAGTCCGGTTAGGCCGCGGCGTCGTCCACCGGGCTCAGGATGACGGCCGCTCCACGCTGGGCGCCCGCGTCGTCGCGAAGGCACATCGCGGAGATGCGCACGTCGAACGGCTGTCCCTCGCGTGGCTCGACGGTGAGGTCGGCCGACGCCGCGTCGCTCCCCGCGAGCGCTCGCGCGAGCGGCCGCTCCGCAGGCGCGAGGGTGCGACCGGTCGCGCGATCGCGGAGGCGCCAGTTCGCGATGGTCTCGGCGTACGTCGTGCCCTCCCGCACGAGATCGCCGAACAGGGATCGTGCCGCGGCGTTGGCTCGAACGATCGTGCCCGCCAGGTCGGTCACGAGAACGGCCGAGGGCACAAGGTCCAAGATCCCGCGATGCTCCACAGCGAGCTCCTCCGCGCGGCGGCGTGCGCGGACGGCGTCGGTGACGTCCGTGTACATGACGAGGAGGCCGTTCACCTCGCCGGCTTCGTCGCGCAAAGCCTGAATGACCCCATCCGCGTAGCCGTCCTCCGGTCCCCGGCCGCTCCGATCCCAACGTGCCCCGTATTCATGCGCGTCCAGCTGCTCGCCGGTCTGGTACACGCGATCGAAAAGCGCGTAGCTTTCCTGGGTCCATTCCGGAAACGCCTCCCGAAGCGTCTTTCCCACGAGCTCGCGTCCGCCGAGAGAGCGGCGGTAGTACTCGTTGGTTACCTCGATACGGTGCTCGGGCCCACGCATCAACGCGATGCCAAATGGGGCTTGCGTGAAGAGATGCGCGAGCCAGCTCTCGTCTATGGTCGTCCCGAAGATCCGCAGCTCCGTCGCGATCTCGGCGAGCGCGGCGCGGTTCCGCACGGCGAGCCTCTCGAGAAGGTTCGAGATCTGCTCCTTCACCGTCTGTTCGGCGATCCCGAGGCGTTTGGCGATCTCTTTGTTCTCGAGGCCGGCGGCCACAAAGCTGAGCAGGGCGGCCTGCCGGTCCGTCAGACGGCGGCCGACGCTGCGCCGACGCAGCTCACCGCCGCCAGCCGCGTTGCTCACCAGATAGCCACCGAGCGGCGACCTCCTCGCCACGCCATGCCAGCCCGACGTTCGGACGCTTTCGTCCAATGGGGATAGCGGCCTGGCAAGGGAGGCGCTTGCCCCTACTTAAGTATGCCTTTTGTCGGGCAAGGGCCTGACCGAGAATCGCTCGGATCGATCACCGAGAGCGACGCGACGGGTGTGGACCGGGTTGGAGGCGATGAGTGGGCACTGGGCAGGTGGGCGCCCGCCTGGCGGAGCGCGCCTGAGATGACCGCGCTCGATCTCGTCACGCTCCTCTTCCAGGCGGTGACGATCGTGCTGTTCGCCCTCGTCACCGTCCCGGCGGTCCGCTCTCCGATGCGCGCCCGCGTCGACACGGCGCTGTTCTTCGCCGCGTTTGCCGCCGTGATCGCCGCCGGACGAGTCACGCAGCTCCTGGGCGTCACCGCGCCGGAGATCGTGAACGACGCGCTCGTCGTCGTCGTCATGGCGCTGCCGTTCCTCCTGCTTCGCCTCGCCGCTGACTTCGGGCCGGTCCCCCCACGCAATCTCCGCGCAGCGGGCGCCGGCCTTGGCCTCGTCGCGGTCGCCGCGCTGCTCGCGCCGACGCCGCTCCCAGGGGTCGTCTCGCTCCTGCTCATCGGCTACTTCGGCGTGGTCGCCGCGTACGCGGCGACGCTCTTCGCTCGCCGCGCGTTCACCGCGACGGGCGTCCTGCGCCAACGACTCCGCTTCATCAGCCTCGGCTCGCTCCTGCTCGGAGTCGCCGTCCTGATCGCTGGTATCGGGATCGTCGCGCCTGCGGCCCAAGCCATCGTCTCGGCGGTCACTCAGCTGCTCGCGCTTGCCTCGATGCTGGCCTATGCCGCCGGGTTCGCCCCACCCGCGGGGCTGCGTCGCTACTGGCGCGAGCCCGAGATCCGGCAGTTCCTGAAGCGCGCCGCCCAGCTTTCAGGCACGCCGACCATGTCGGGTACGGTCGAGGAGCTCGAGTCGATCGCGCGCACCGCGACCGGCGCGCGCACCGCCATCGTGCTCTGGGACCAGACGAAGGACACGATCGCGGTCCGCGCCGAGAACGGTGTGATCGACATCCCCCGCGAAGGAACGCTCACGGCCGCGGTCATCGACGGCCGCCGGCCGCGGTACTTCGCCGACCGGGGGGTGATCGACGCCTCGCGCCGTAAACAGTTCGGGTTGCGATCGGGGAGTCGTGTCGCGGGGGCGCCCATCTTCGCAGGCACGCAGGTCCTCGGCGCGCTCATGCTCACGATCGAGAACCAGCCGGCATTCGTCGAGGACGACCTCGAGCTGCTCGAGCTTCTCGCGCTCCAGTGTGGCGTCGTGCTGGAGAGCCGTCGGCTGCTCGAGCGCCAGGAGGCGCTCGCGTCAGCGGCGAGCGAGGCGCGCGCGGCCGCCGAGCACGCGACGCAGGCCAAGAGCGAGTTCCTCGCGAGCATGAGCCACGAGCTGCGGACGCCGCTCAACGCGATCCTCGGCTTCTCGGAGCTGCTCCGCGAGCAGCTCGCGGATACCTTGAGCGAGCGGCAGCGCCGCTACCTCGCGAACATCCACGGAGCCGGCGAGCACCTGCTGACGCTCATCAACGACATCCTCGACCTCTCGAAGGTCGAGGCCGGCCGGATGGAGCTCCACCCGGAGCTGACGACGCTCGACGACCTCGCGAGCCCCGTCCTTGCCGCGACCCGGGAGGCGGCGCAGCGCGCCAGCGTGCGCTTCGACGTCGAGCCCGGCGGGGACACCACCGTCTACGTCGACATCGGCCGGACACGGCAGATCCTCTACAACCTTGCCTCGAACGCGGTGAAGTTCACGCCGCCCGGCGGGCGGCTGGCCCTGCGGCAGTGGCTCGAAGGCAACGACCTACTGGTCGAGGTCAGCGACACCGGGATCGGCATCCCGGCCGACCGTCACGACCGCGTGTTCGGGGAGTTCGAGCGGGTGAACGAGGATCGGTCCGACGCGAACGGGACCGGCCTCGGCCTCGCGCTCACCAAGCGGCTCGTCGAGCTCCATGGCGGGACGATCGACTTCCAGAGCACGGTAGGGCAGGGCTCGACCTTCCGGGTGTGCTTGCCGAATGTCGCCGCCGCCCGGCTGACGAGCGGCCGGCTCCTGGTCGTGGAGGACGAACGCGGCGACGCCGAGCTCATCCTCGCCCTCGCGAGCGAGCACGGCCTGCGCAGTGAGGTCGTCCCGAGCGCGACCGCCGCGGTCGCCGCGATCCGCCGCGAGCCGCCGCTCGCGGTCATCCTCGACCTTCAGCTGCCGGACGCCCGCGGCGAGACCGTGCTGACCGCGCTCAAAGAGCTGCAAGGACAGCGCGTGCCGGTGGTCGTGGTCACGGTGGAGGACGACGACGGCCACAGCGTTCGCCTGGGCGCGGACATGCATCTCACAAAGCCGATCGATCGGGCGCGCCTCGCGCGCTGGCTCGCGCGACTACCGGCGGCCGTGCCGGCGGCAGCGAACGGCCGGTGAACATCCTCGTCGTCGACGACAACGCGATGAACGTCGAGCTCTTCCGCGACGTCCTCGAGAGCGACGGGCACGAGGTGAGCGTCGCCCGCGACGGCGTGACCGGTCTCGATCGCGCGCTCCGGGGGCGATTCGATCTGATGATCCTCGACATCCAGATGCCCGGCCTGGACGGCCACGCCGTCTGCCGGACGCTGCGCGAACGCGGTGTGCGAGGACGCATCGTGGCGCTCAGCTCGTCCGCCATGCCGGACCAGGTCACGCGGGGTATGGACGCGGGCTTCGACGCGTACCTCACGAAGCCGATCTCTCCCGCGGCGCTCAAAGAGGCGGTGCGGGTGCACGGCGGCACGCGTGGCGTCTGAGCCGATGCAGCGCGAGCGTTCGCGCGCGAAGCTCGTCGCACCGCGGCGGCCGATCGTGCTCGTGGTGGACGACATGCCCGCGAACCGAGAGCTGCTCGAGGGCTACCTCGAGGAGCTCGGCTACGACGTCCGCCAGGCCCGGGACGGCATCGAGGCGCTCGAAGCGGTAGCCGCGGAGGAGCCGGACCTCATGCTCCTCGACGTCGACATGCCGCGGCTCGATGGGATCGCCGTGTGCCAGCGCCTCAAGATGCACCCGACGCGCCGCCTGATCCCGGTCGTCATCCTCACCGCCTCGAACGACAGAGAGGTGCGACTGCGCGGGATCGCGGCCGGGGCCGACGACTACCTGAGCAAACCGTTCGACGCGAAGGAGCTCCTCATTCGTACCACGGTCCTCCTGCGGGACCGCGAGCTGAACAAGCGGCTGGACGCGACCGAGAGCGTGCTCTTCGCGCTCGCACGCGCGGTCGAGGCGCGTGACCGTTACACCATCTATCACGCCGAGCGCGTGGGCCGCTACGCCGAGGCGATCGGCGCGGCGCACGGGCTCGATGCGGAGGATGGCGAGCTCCTCTACCAGGGTGGCGTCCTCCACGACCTCGGCAAGATCGCCATCCCCGACGCCATCCTCCTGAAGCCCGGGCCGCTCACGGACGAGGAGTTCGCGATCATGCGGACGCACTCGACCGAGGGCGAGCGCATCTGCCTCTCGCTGCGGAGCGTGACGCACTACCTCCCGATCATCCGCCACCACCACGAGCGCTTCGACGGCGGCGGCTACCCCGATCATCTCGCCGGCAGCGCGATCCCGCTCGGCGCGCGGGTGGCCGCGATCGCCGACGCGTGGGATGCGATGGTGAGCGACCGTCCCTACCGCGCGGGACTCAGCTGCGACGAGGCGCGTTCGCGGCTGCGATCGGGCGCGGGGAAGCAATGGGACGCGGAGCTCGTCGACATCTTCCAGCATCTCCTCGACACCGGGCTGCAGGAGCGAGTGGCGCGGCGACAGCTGACCGCGACCGCGTGAAACGCACGCCGCGGCCGCGCGTCGTCGAGACGCTCGCGCGCGCCGACCGCCCGGAGCGCTGGACCGCGGCCGCCCCCGCCAGGGCGCGTCGTCTCGGCGCCGAGCTCGCTCGCGCGCTCACACGCAACGAGCTGGTCCTTCGCTATCAGCCGATCGTCGACCTGCGGAGCGGCGAGTGCCGTCGCGTCGAGGCGCTGCTCAGGTGGCGCAGGCGCGGAGCGTCCGTCGCGCCCGCCGAGCTGATCGCCGTCGCGCAGGACACGGGCCAGATCGGCGCCTTGAGCCGCTGGGTGATCGCCGAGGCGGTGCGCCAGTGGATCGCCTGGCGCGAACGGGGGCTCGTTCTGGGCATCGCGGTCAATGTGGCCGGCCCCGAGCTCGCCGACCCCGGCGTGGTCGGCGACACCGTCAAGACGCTCGGCGCGCTTCACATCCAACCGGGCGTGTTCACGTTCGACATCAGCCCCGCCGCGCTCCTGACCGTCCCCGATGTGCGCGGCGCGCTCAGCCGCCTCGCCGCGGCCGGCGCGCGTTTTGCCCTCGATGGTGTCTCGCCCGCGGACATGCCCGGACGTACGTTCGCCCGAGGCATCGACGAGCTCAAGCTCTCCCGATCGCTCGTACGACGACTCACGACTGAGCCCGCGGCGCTCCACGACGCGCGGGCGCTCGTCGAGATCGCGCACGATCTCAGTCTCTCGGTCGTCGCCGTCGGCGTCGAGGACGCGGCGACGCGGGACCTCGTCGCGAAGCTCGGCTGCGAATTCGCTCAGGGTCACTGGGTCAGTCGCCCGCTCGCGGCCAGAAGCGTCGCCCCATGGCAGCGCCTGGCGGTCGGGCTCGCGTTCGGCGGCGCCCTCGCACTCGCGACCCACATGGGTGCGACCCGCGCGGCCGGGTCGGGTCCCGGCAGCGCATCCGCCCCCCGCCAGCTCACGGGGTTCTTGCCGACCATCTGTTCGCTGGACCTCCCGCTCGCCCGCGCGAGAACGAGCGAGGCGTCCGCGGTCGAGCAGATCAGCGAGCGCGCCGGCCGCGACATGGTCGCCGTTCGCGCCGCGCGCGCAGATCTCTTCGTCGAGGCGACGGTCACGGGCACGGATCGCACACGGATCGCGCGCGCGGTCGATCGTGACGCCGAGCAGCTCGAGCGCGACTACGGGCGATCGTTCGCTCGCCGTCCGGCGGTCTACGTCTTCGCGACCCGGATCAGCTTCGCGACCGGGCTTCAGCGGCTGTTCGGCGCGCGGGCGACCGATGCCGGACTGCTCGCCGCGGCGAACGGGGGCGTCACCCTTCCGCGCTATGGCGCCGTTGCCATCAACCTGGAGAACGTCCCAGCCGACCGCGACCTCGCGATCGTCCGGCACGAGCTCACGCACGCGCTCGTACACGAGATCGTCGGGCCGGATGCGATGTTGCCGGCCTGGTTCGACGAGGGGCTTGCCACGCTCGAGGAGCGGACGCTGCGTGTCGATGACGATGCGACGAGAGACGCCGCCATCACGCTCACGCTGCTGGCGGGTGGCCGCGGGGACCTCGCCGCGCTCGGCTCGCCCACTCAGTGGGTGACGCAGAACGCCGCGCTCGATGGGAAGGCGTACACCGTCGCCGCGGAGGCGACCCGCGTGCTGCGCGAGCGCGTCACCGCCGAGGGCCTCGTCCGTATCCTCGAGGAGACCGGCCGCGGGACCGCCTTCGGCATGGCCTACGCGAACGTCGGCGGCGAGTCGCTCGCCGACTTCGAGCGGGCGTTCCCCGCGCGCCTCAGCTCGCAGTACGGTCAGGCGCGCATCGCCGTACGCCCGTCCGCGGAAGGCGTGCGCTGGAGCGCTTCCGGGTTCGCGCCCGGGGCGGCGGTGACCGTGGAGATCGAGGGGGCCGCGTATCGCGTCGAGTACACGGCGACCGCGGATCGATACGGCATGTACGAAGCGGTCTTTGGAGGGACCGCGCCGTCGGGCGAGTACGCGATCCGCGCGACCGGACGCGGAGGAAGGGCGACGGCGAGCGTTCGCGTTTGAGCTCGACCCGCCTATCGCGGAGGCCGAGCGGCCAACGCGCTAGGCCAGGCTCCAGGGAGAGCCGCGGAGCGCCGGGGCGAGCTCCCCCGGCGGGAGCGGCGCACCGAAGTAGTTCCCCTGCGCGAGATCGCAGCCCAGCGCGGCGAGCCGTTTGTACGCCTGCGCGGTCTCGACGCCCTCTGCGACCGCCTTGAGCCCGAGGCTGTGCGCGAGGACGATCGTGGATCCCACGATGGCCTGGCTGTTCGCGTTCTCCTCGAGGTCGAGGATGAAAGAGCGGTCGATCTTGAGCTGATCGACCGGCATCCGGTGCAGGTAGGCGAGCGACGAGTAGCCGGTCCCGAAGTCGTCGATCGAGATCGCGACGCCCATCTCGTGCAGCTGCGTGAGCGTCGCGAGCGTCCGCTCGACGTCGGCCATGGCGCTCGTCTCCGTCACCTCGATCCGCAGCGCGCTGGGCGGGACATTCCACGTGCGGAGGAGGTTGTCGATGACCGCGGGAAGCTCGGCCGAGCGCAGGTTGCGGAGCGACATGTTCACCGCCACGTCTCCGCGACGTCCCTCCTCGGGCCAGAGGTGCGCGCGCTGCCGCAGCGCCTCCGCGAGGGTCCAGAGGCCCAGCTGCCGGATGAAGCCCGACTCCTCGGCGAGCGCGATGAACTCCGTCGCCGGGACCATGCCGCGCTCGGGATGCCGCCAGCGACAGAGCGCCTCGACCGCGACGACCTGCCGCGAGCGCATGTCGACGATGGGCTGGAAGTGGAGCGCGAGCTCGCCCCGCTCGATGGAGTGGCGAAGGTCGCTCGCGAGCTCGATAACCGTCGGGCTGTACCGATCGGCGCCTGGCTCGTACACCGCGCAATCCGTGTCGGCGCGCTTGGCCACGTACATGGCGACGTCCGCGTGGCGCATGAGCGTGTCAACGTCGTTGCCGTGGTCCGGCGAGAGCGCGATGCCGACGCTCGCCTCGACGAACAGCGTGTCGCTCCCGATCACAACGGGCGTGGCCAGGCTCGCGCGGATGCGCTCGCACACGTCCATCGCCTCGCGCACGTCGGTGATCTGCGGGAGGAGGATCGCGAACTCGTCGCCGCCGAGCCGCGCGACCGTGTCGGCGGCGCGCACGGCCATCCGCAGACGGACCGCGACCTCACGAAGCAGGTCGTCGCCCATGGGATGGCCGAACGTGTCGTTCACTTCCTTGAAGCGGTCGAGGTCGGCGAAGAGCAGGGCGAGCGACGTCCCGTGGCGTCGCGCCGCGAGCAGCGCCTGCTCGACACGGTCCTGGAGGAGCGCGCGGTTCGGGAGGCCGGTGAGCGAGTCGTGCAGCGCCTGATGCGCGAGCGCCTCCTCGGCGCGCACGCGCTCCGTGACGTCGCGTGACGACGACTGGATCTCGACGATCGCGCCCTCGACGTCGCGCACGGCGCGCGTCGCGAGCTCGAGCCATACGAAGGTGCCGTCCTTGCGGCGCATGCGGAGCGTGAAGCGGCGCGCGCCGCCGTCGGCGGCGACCGCGCGGAGCGCCGTGAGTGCGTCGGCCGCGTCGTCGGGATGGACGAAGTCCTCCACGCGGGTGCCGAGCAGCTCGTCCGGCTCGTAGCCGAGGATCGTCCTCGCGGCCGGCGAGACGTACAGGCGGCGACCGTCGGGATCGAGCCGCGTGATGAGGTCGGTCGAGTTCTCCGCGAGGAGCCGAAAACGCGCTTCACTCGAGCGAAGGTCGTCCTCCATGCGCTTTCGGTCGGCGATGTCGCGGATGAAGGCGCTGAACACCCAGCCGCCCTCGCTCCTGGTCGCCGAGACGGTGAGCTCGACCGGAAGCTCGTGGCCGTCGCGATGCTGTGCCTCGATCTCGATGCGCCGGCCGAGGATCGTCCGCTCCCCGGTGGCAAGGAATCGAGCGAGTGCGGCCTCGTGGCGGCCGCGATAGCGCTCGGGAATGATGTTCTCAGTGAGGCGATGGCCCATCGCCTCCTCACGCGTCCAGCCGAAGAGGGTCTGCGCCCCGGGACTCCACTCGGTAATACGGCCGGTCTCGTCCAGAGTGACGACGGCGTCGAGCGCCGAGTCGATGATCCCACGCAGGCGGGCCTCCGACGCTTGGAGCTGGAGCTGGACCGTCCGACGGGCGACGAACCCGCCGATCTGGTCGGCGACCGCCTCGAGCACGGCGAAGAGGTCGTGATCGACCTCCCGGCGCACCTCGCGGCTCCAAAACTCGATCGCGGCAAAGACGCGGTCGCCGTGGCGGATCGGGAAGCAGAGCACGGTGTGCAGCCTGGCGTCGGTCGCGGCCTGGGCACGCGTGAACCCGGGCTCGACGCTCACGTCGGAGATCCAGGCGGACGTCGCGGACGCCCAGACGCGGCCGGGAAGGCCCTCGCCCTTGCGAAGCTCCCGCGACCGGCACGCGGCGAACCATGCGTCGAGATCGGCACCGTCGGACTGCCAGGTCTCGCGCACGTGCATCACGTTCCTCGCGGCGTCGACGCGCCAGAACACCGCCGCGTCCCAGCGGAAGCTCTCGCCGAGGGTCCGCAGGATCTCCTGCCGTACGTCGCGGTGCCGGCTCGCACCGGCGATGACGCGGGTGACGGCATGGACCGTCTTGAGATGACGCTCGGCGCGCGAGCGCTCGGTGACGTCGACCGCGAGCCCGACGACGCTGTACGTCTCGCCCTTCGCGTCGCGCAGCGGCGCGTAGTCCACGTCGAACGCCACGCCGCCGAGGTCGACTTTCGTCTTCACCGCCTCGCCCTCGAGGGCGCGCTCGATGCTCCACACGATCGCGGGGACGTTCGCGTACATCTCGATCGCCGACCGGCCGATGGCCTCACCCGGTGCGAGGCCGAGCCGTTTGAGGGCGCCACCCTCACTGAGCAGGAAGCGGCCATCCCTGTCGAGGACGAACAGCATGACGGGCGACGTCGCCACGGCAGCGCGGAGGCGCGCCTCGGCCTCGTGCCGCTCGGCCTGGGCTCGACGCTCGGCGGTCACGTCCATGAAGCTCGTCACGATGAGCGCGGGCTCGCCGTCAGCGCCCATGACCGGCACGGCCTCGCCGAGCAGCCAGACATCCGTGCCGTCGGCGCGCACGACGCGTGTGACCTCGCCGCGGATCGCGCGCTTCTCGCGGAGCGCGCGGACGGACACGAGGTCGTCGCGGGTCAGCGGCGTCCCGTCCTCGCGGAATCGCGCGACGCCGCCGAGGAGCGGCTGCCCGACGATCTGGTCGCGCGTCGCCCCGAACATACGCAGCGCGGCGTCGTTCGCGTGGACGAGCGTGCCCCCGCCGTCGCGCACGATGATCCCGCACGCGACCGCGTCGTATACGTGACGGATCAGCCGCGCGGCGTCGATGCCCTGCCGCGGGTCCGCTTCCACCCTCACCGCGACTCGAACGCTATCGGTGCGCGACCCTCGCGCGAACGGCGCGAGCGGATCGAATCCGGCTCCTCGGCCCCGGTTGCTACCGCTCCGTAACCGGGTCGACGGCGGCCGCCGCGAGCCGCGTCGTCGTCATTACGGACGGTCGGGCGCGAAGAGATCGGCTTCCGCCGGCGAGCCGCCTCGGACGAGGTCGGCGACGAGCGCACTCGCCGCGGTCGCGAAGGCCAGCCCGTGCCCGGTGAACCCTCCGAGCGCGAAAACACCCTCGCGCCATCTGCCCGCGTACGGGAGCGCGTCGTGCGAGAACCCCATGATCCCGGCCCAGCGGTGCGTGACCGCGGCGTCGGGCGCGTGCCCGCGGAGGAAGGTCTCGAGGGCCGACTGGATCGGCTTCGTCGTGCGCTCCTCTTCGCCGACCTCGACGTCGACGGCGAGATCGCGCCAGCCGCCGACGAGGATCCGTCCATCCTCGCGCTGGCGCCAGTACCGGTAGCCACGATGCGCGTACGCGGGGCGCGTGAACACCCTCCGCTCGAGCGGCGCCGTCGCGAGCATCTGCCCGCGCACCGGCCGGATCCGCAGGGGCAGGAGGTGCGAGGCGTAGGCGTTGACGCACACCACGACGGCGCTGGTGGACACGCGGGCGCGCCCGGTGCGGACGGCGCCGGCGTCCATCGCGGTGACGCACGTGCGCTCGTGGAAGGTCGCGCCCGCGGCCTCCGCGGCGCGGGCGAGGCCGCGAACGTAACGGACCGGGTGGAGCTCGCCGTCGTCCTCGTAGATCGCGGTGCGCTCCTCGGGGACGATCCGCGCGCGGACGGCTTCCCTGGTGAGGCGCTCGACGCTGGCGCGCATCTCGGCCCACTCCTCGTCGTCACCCGCGATCTGCGCCGAGCCGTGCCAGCGGAGGTCGCAGTCGATACGGTGCCGCGCGACGAGCTCGCGCACGAGCTCCTGATTGCGTCGCGTGAACCGCCAGATGCGGAGCGCGTTCGGCTCGCCGTAGCGTCGCGACGCGACGAGGAAGTTCTCGGCGACGCCCGCGAGGAGGAACCCGGCGTTCCGCCCGCTGGCGGCCTCCGCGATCGTCCGCGCCTCGAGCACGAGCGGCCGCGCGCCCGCTCGGGCGAGCCAGTACGCGGTCGCCACGCCGGCGACGCCCGCCCCGATGACGACGGCGTCCGCGCTCGCGTCGTGATCGAGCGCCGGTCGCGGCTCGGGAGGTGATTCGTCGAGCCAGAGGCTCATGCGTCCGCGCACGGTAGCAGCGTCACGGCGCGCTCCCTCGGCTACTCTGCCCAGGTACGCGTCTGCGTAGCAGGGATGAGGGTGGGGATGGGTCGGTGCCTCCTGGCTTGCGCCGTCACGGTCACGTTGATCTGCGTCGGGCTGCCGACCGGAGCGCAGCGCGCACTCGCAGCCGGCACGATCAGCCTGTCGAACCTCGGGACGTACACGCAGAACTTTGACATGCTCGCGAGCGCCGGCACGTCGGACGTCGTGCCCAACGGCTGGGCGTTCGCCGAGAGCGGGACGAACGCGAACACGCTCTACACGGCGGGCACCGGTTCGGGCAACTCCGGCGACACATACAGCTTCGGCGCCAGCGGGAGCAGCGAGAGGGCATTCGGCACGCTTCGCAGCGGCTCGCTTTCGCCGACGATCGGCGTGTCGTTCACGAACAACACGGGATTCACGATCACCGGCCTCATCGTCAAATACCTTGGCGAGCAGTGGCGGCTCGGCACAGCCAACAGAGGTCCCGACCGTCTGGACTTCCAATACAGCGCTGACGCCACGTCGCTCACGACGGGCAGCTGGACGACAGACCCGTCTTTCAGCTTTTCGAGTCCGGTAACGACCGGGACGGTCGGCGCACTCGATGGGAACGCCGTGGCGAACCGGCGGCCGGCCAACGGCAGCATCGTCAATCTGGTCATCCCGAACGGGTCGACCTTCTGGATCCGCTGGCTGGACGTCGATGTAGCCGGCGCCGATGACGGGCTCGCGATCGACGACTTCGAGCTGACGCCGGGCGTCGACGCTCAGCCCCCGGCCGTGATGTCCACATCGCCCGCGAGCGGTGTCACCAACGTGGCGGTCAACTCGAACGTCACACTGACCTTCAACCAGGACGTCGCCGTAATGGATGGCTGGTACGGCATCGCCTGTGCCTCCAGCGGTTCGCACGGCGCCGCTGTCACTGGGGGGACCGCGGCGTACACGCTCGATCCGACGAACGATTTCGTGTTGGGCGAGGTCTGCACGGTCACCGTCTTCGCGCCGCTCGTACGCGGCGTACACGATCCGCGCCTCTTCATGTCCGCGAACTACGCATTCAGCTTCACCACGGTCGCCCCGCCAACGGCCATACACGACATCCAGGGGGCGGGGCACATTTCGCCGAAGAACGGCCAAAACGTCTCGGGCGTGCAAGGGATCGTCACGGCGAAGCGGTCGAACGGTTTCTACCTGCAAGACCCGAATCCCGACTCCGATCCCGCGACAAGCGAGGGGATCTTCGTGTTCACGAGCAGCTCGCCGACGACGGTGAGCGTCGGTGATGCGGTGACGGTGAGCGGGAAGGTCCAGGAGTTCCGCCCCGGAGGCGCGTCCTCCGGCAATCTCACGACGACGGAACTCTCCGGTCCGACAATCGCACTCGTCTCGCGAGGCAACCCCTTGCCGCCGCCAATCGTCGTCGGCACCGGTGGCCGCATCCCGCCGAGTACGGTCATCGAGGACGACGCGAGCGGCGACGTCGAGACGAGCGGGACGTTCGATCCGGCGAGTGATGGGCTCGACTTCTGGGAGTCGCTCGAGGGCATGCTCGTTCAGCTCAACGACGCGGTCGCGGTCGGTCCCACGAACGCGTTCGGTGAGACGCCCGTCATCGGCGACGGCGGCGCGAACGCGAACGTCCGGACGGCTCGCGGCGGGCTCTTGCTGCGGCCGGACGACGGCAACCCCGAGCGGCTCGTCGCGGACGATTCGATCGTCGCCATGCCGAAGCTGAACGTCGGCGACGGCTACAGCGGTCCGCTCGTCGGCGTCATCGATTACAACTTCGGCAACTTCTTCCTCGAGGTCACGGTCCCCGTCAGCCGCGTCGATCGCGGGCAGCAGCGGGAGACGACGGCCGCCCCACGGCTCGCCCAGGTTGCGATCGCGACGTTCAACGTCCAGAACCTCGACCCTGGCGACGGGCCGGCCAAGTTCGACACGCTCGCCAGCCTCGTCGTGACCAACCTCAGGTCGCCCGACCTGATCGGAGTCGAGGAGATCCAGGACAACAGCGGTCCGATCGACAACGGCGTCGTCGACGCGGACGTCACCATCCAGACGTTGATCTCCGCGATACGGGCCGCTGGCGGGCCGACGTATGACTGGCGGCAGATCAGCCCCGTCAACGATCAGGACGGCGGTGAGCCGGGCGGGAACATCCGCCAGGTCTTCCTGTTCCGCACCGACCGCGGCCTGAGCTTCGTCGACCGCCCCGGCGGCAGCTCGACGACAGCCACGACGGTGCAAACGGGCACCGGGAGCGCGCCCCAGCTCTCAAACAGTCCCGGCCGCATCGACCCCGCGAACGCGGCCTGGAACACGAGTCGCAAACCGCTCGCCGGCGAGTTCCTGTTCCGGGGACACACGCTCTTCGTCATCGTGAATCACTTCAATTCGAAGGGCGGAGACCAGCCGCTGTCCGGGCGCTTCCAGCCGCCGACGCGCGGCTCCGAGCTGCAGCGCCACCAGCAGGCGCAGATCGTGAACGACTTCGTGGACTCGATCCTCGCGGCCGATCCGAACGCGGACGTCGCCGTGCTCGGGGACTTCAATGATTTCGAATTCTCGGACACGATCCACATCCTGGAGGGCGGCGCGCTGTCCGATCTGATCGAGACATTGCCGCTGAACGAGCGGTACAGCTACGAATTCGAAGGCAACGCCCAGGTCCTCGATCACATCCTCGTGAGCGGCCATGTGCGCGACCACACTCCGCTCGAGTTCGACGTCGTCCACGTGAACGCCGAGTTCGCGGTCCAGGCGAGCGACCACGATCCATCGGTCGTGCGGCTGGTCATCGACACGGTCGCGCCGGTCTTCACGAGCGTCCCGAGCGACATCGCCGCGGCGACCGGTCCGGGGGCGACGGCGTGCGGGACCGTGGTCTCCGACGCGCAGCTCGGCACCGCGGTCGCGACGGATGTGGACCCCTCGGTCGTCATCACGCGGACGGGCGTCCCGGCCGGCGACGTGTTCCCGGTCGGAACGACGACGATCACGTTCACGGCGACGGATAGCTCGGGCAACGTCGCCACCGCGACGCAGCTCGTCACCGTGTCGGACGACACGCCGCCGACCGTGGGCGCTCCCGGCCCCGTCACGGTGGCCACCGGGCCCGGCGCGACCACGGACGTCGTCGTCGTGAGCGACGCGGTCCTCGGCTCGGCGAGCTTCTCGGACAACTGCCCTGGCGCCGTGGTCTCGCGCTCTGGCGTCCCTGCCGGTAACGCGTTCGCGGTCGGGACGACGACGGTCACGTACGCCGCGATCGACCCGGCGCACAACACGGCGACGGCGGAACAGCTCGTCACCGTCGTCGACAACACGCCGCCGACCATCATCGGCTCCGCGACGACGTCGCCGAACGCGAACGGCTGGTACAAGGCGCCGGTGACGGTCCACTTCACATGCTCGGACAACGCCCCCGGCGTCACGTGCCCGCCCGACGAAGTGCTCGGCGAGGGGGCGGCTCAGAGCCTGACCCGGACGGCGACCGATGTGGCGGGGAACACCGCGAGCGCGACGGTCGGCCCCGTCAACGTCGACCTCCACGCGCCTGTGATCGCGTTCGGCGGGAACGCGCCGAGCTACACCGTCGATCAGGCCGTCGCGATCACGTGCGCCGTGCGGGACGATCTCTCGGGACTCGCCACGTCGACGTGTCCGACGGAGGGCCGTCCCGCCTACGCGATCGGCCTCGGCGCGCACACGCTGACCGCGACGGCGACGGATCGGGCGGGGAACCAGAGCACGCTCTCCATCGCGTTCACGGTCGTCGCGAACGAGACGAGCCTCTGCGCCCTGACCCGCAAGCTGGTCACGAAGCCCGCCATCGCGAGCTCGCTCTGCGCGAAGCTCACTGCCGCTGCCGCGGCGGCGGAGCGTGGGAACGCCGACGCGCACGATGGCGCGATCGGTGCCTATGTCAATGAGCTGGACGCGCAGCGCGGCAAATCGATCAGCGGTCCGAACGCGGACGTGCTCATCGGGCTCGCGAGGACGCTCTAAAGCCGCCGCTTAGTCCGCGCTCGGCGGCGCGAGCTGCCGGCGGATCGCGCCGAGATCGAACCACGCGTTCACGCGCGCGATGAGCCCGTCGCGCAGCTCGAAGACGCGGAGCAGCCGAAAGCGCACCGGCCGGCCGTAGCCCTCGAGATCGAACGGCCGTCCGTGCGCGTAGCCCTCAACGATCGCCTCGTCGACGGCGACATCGTCCGCGTAGAAGCGGCGCACCGGAATGACGCGCGTGTGCTCGAGGTCGGGGAGGAACTCCTTGTAGAAGGCGCCGACCGCCTCCTTCCCCCGCAGCGGATTGATCTGTCGGCCGACGACGTCGTGCTCTATGTCGTCGGTGAACGTCGCGAGGATGGCCGGGACGTCGCCCGCGAGCTCCGCGTCGAAGTGGCGCTTCAGGAGCGCGTCGACCTCGTCCCGCGTCATGCGTGCAGAATGCTACGTCGCGACTACGTACGTGAAGGTGGGCGAGAGACGCCTTGCCCACACGAGAGGAAGCGGTCCACGATGCTCAACATCAAAAAGATCGACTCCGTCAGCATCCGAGTGCGCGATCTCGACAAGGCGACGAAGTTCTACACGGAGACGCTCGGGCTTCCCGAGATCTTCCGGATGGACGAGATGAATCTGCGTGGCTACGGCGTCGGCGACAACAGCGCGAGCATCAACATCGAGCCGGGCAAGGCGAGCATGCAACTCATCATCCAGGTCGAGCGCGTCGACGACGCACGCAAGGCGCTCGAGGCGAAGTCCGTGAAGTTCGACGGGCCGACGCAGACGATCCCGAACATCGGGAAGGCCGCCGGCTTCAAGGATCCCGACGGCAACGAGATCCTGCTCATGGACTACACCATCGAGCACGGCGAGGCTTAGGGCCGGGTCGGCGTCAGGCCTTGGGCGTTGCCGGTCGCGCCGGCGCGCGGTCCTCGGCCGGGGCGAAGACGTACCGGTAGGACAGCCCGGCGATCGCCGCGCCGAGCAGCGGCCCGATCCAGTAGACGAGCCCGTTGTCGTAGAAGCCGGCCGCGACGGCGGGCCCGAACCAGCGCGCCGGGTTCATCGCCGCACCGGTCACCGGTCCGCCCATGAGGATGTCCGCGGCGACGGTGAGGCCGATCCCGAAGCCCGCGATCCGCGGCGCGAGCGGCGAGATGGCCGTCCCGAACACCGCCCACAGCAGGAAGAGCGTGAGGATCGCCTCGATGACGATCGCCTCGGGCTGACCGACGCCGGGCGCGAGGCTCGGCGTCCCCAGATGAGACTTGTCCGCCGCTGACGGCGAGAAGTCGAAGGCGTACCGCAGCGCGAAGCCGGCGACGAGGCCCCCGGCGAGCTGAGCGATCCAGTACGTAGGCACCCGGTCCCAGGGATGCTTCCCGGCGACCGCGAGACCGAACGTCACGGCGGGATTGAAGTGCCCACCCGAGAGCGCGCCGAACGCGGAGACGGCGACCGCGAGCGCGAGCCCGTGCGCGAGCGCGATGGGCACGACGTTGGCGGTCGGCGTCGCGACCGACGTGACGATCGCGCCAGCGCCGATGAAGAAGAACATGAATGTCCCTGCCGCTTCGGCCAACAGTGCTCGTGTGTGTCCACTCATGTGTGGCGCGTTTCCCTCCCGCGTGATCGCCGGTATTCTGCGGCCATGGCCGACTTCCTTCCGGTCGAGGCGAACAAGGCCCACATCCTCATGGTCCGTCCGGCTACGCCGGGGACCTCGCTCGAGGACGCGAATGCCGAGTGGGTCGAGGTGTTCGTCGACCTCTCGAGCGATCTCGCGAACTGGCGGCTGCAGCATCTGCGGGGCCGCTGGCGCGAGGAGACCGCGAAACCCGTCGAGTGGGAGTGGATCTACACCTGGGGCTCGCCCGCGTTCGTGAACGCCGGCGAGGTCTATCGCATCCACTCGGGCTCCCGCGTCCGCGCGGCGACCCACCCCGTCACCGACGACCTCGCGCCGGGCCGGAAGCACGTCTACGCGGCGGGCCCCACCGGCGCCGCGCGGCTCGTCTGGACGAAGGGCGACTACGTGCGCCTCCTCGACGCCTTCGGCACGGTCATCGACGAGGTGGTCGTGTGGCCACAGGAGCCGCCATCGGCCGAGACGAAGCCGGCCGAGGCCCCCGCGGCCCGTTAATCGGGGCGGAGCTCCTTCCGCTCGAGCGCGAGCTTGCGGATCACGTCCTCGAGCACGGTGACGCCGATGCCCGCGCCGGTCGGCACCTTCATCGTGCCGTCGCGCTCTACGACGAAGGGCTCGCCGATGATCTCGGTCTCGAAATAGCGCGCAGACGCCGAGACGTCTCCGGGGAGGCGGAAGTTCGGGAGCGCGGCGAGGTGCACGTTGTGCGCGCGCCCGATCCCCATCTCGAGCATGCCGCCGCACCATACGGGGACCTCGTGCGCGGCGCAGACGTCGTGCACGCGCTTGGCCTCGGCGAGCCCGCCGACGCGGCCTGCCTTGATGTTCACGATCTTCGTGGCGCCGATCTCGATCGCCTTGCGTGCGTCATCGGCCGAGTGGATCGACTCGTCGAGGCAGATCGGCGTCGCGATCTCCTTCTGAAGCGTCGCGTGGTCGACGATGTCGTCGTGCGCGAGGGGCTGCTCGATCATCGTCGGCGTGTACGCGTCGATGCGCTTGAAGACCGGGACGTCGTCGAGCGAGTACGCGGAGTTCGCGTCGAGCATGAACGCGAGGTCCGGGTACGCGTTGCGCACCGCCTCGGCGACCTTCGCGTCCCAGCCGGGCTTGATCTTCAGCTTCACGCGCTGATATCCGCCTTCGAGCTCGCGCGCGATCGTCTCGAAGAGCGCCTCGAGCGAAGGCTGGATGCCGATCGCGACGCCGCACAGGATGCGCGCGCGCGTCCCGCCGAGCATTGCTGAGAGCGGCTTCGCCTCGCGCTTGGCGAAGAGGTCCCAGATCGCCGTCTCGATCGTCGCCTTCGCCATGCGGTGCTCGCGGATCCAGCCGAGCGCGCGGCTCGTGTCCTCTGGCGTCTTCAGGTCCGCCCTGAACAGCTGCGGGACGATGTATTCCTCGAGCGCGTACCACACCGTCTTCGGCGTCTCGCCCGAGTACCACGGTTGTTCCGGCGCGACGCTCTCGCCCCAGCCCGCGATCCCCTCCGCCTGCGCGCGGCAGATGACGCGGGTCTGATGCGTCTCGCGCGAGCCGCTCGTCTCGTACGCGCGCTTCAGCGGCATGCGCAGGACGAACAGCTCGACGCGCTCGAGTCTCATGTCGGCTCCGCCGCCATTCGCTTAGGACCCGTTTCTCGCAGGGGCTCCGCCCCTGCCACCGCGCCGTCGCGACGAGTTTCGCCCGCGAGTGCATCGCCTGCCACCCCGCCGTCGCGACGGGGTTGCGGG
>Ga0209237_1000282_pt1 | contig 27630 bp, 28 predicted proteins | sample GraSoi013_1_40cm_2_FD_185820 | JGI IMG/M metagenome (GOLD analysis project Ga0209237, IMG submission 185820) | Grasslands soil microbial communities from the Angelo Coastal Reserve, California, USA - Sample 10_02_2013_1_40cm (SPAdes) (version 2) | ecosystem: Environmental > Terrestrial > Soil >...
GCACGGTCGGCAGCATCGTGGCGAGTAGAACCACGCAGATGCTCAGGATCGCCGCGGCGCGACCCGCGTGCGCGAGTATGAACCCGGCTCCAACCGTCCCCAGCAAGAGGCCCAGCACGTTGGACATGCCGTAATAGCCGGACGCGTTTCCGCGCTGATCCACCGGCACGACGTCTGGCAGCAGGCCCTGGTACGGCCCCTGCGCTGTGTTGGAGGCGGTCTGCAGAAGGAAGTAGAAGACGACCACGAGCCAGTACGAGCCGGACAGCGCGATCCCGATCAGGAATATGACGTCCCCAAGCGTGCCGATCACGATGAAGGGGTGCCGGCGTCCGAAACGGGTGCGGGTGCGATCCGAATAGGCGCCGACGAGGGGCTGCCACACCACCGCCATCAACGATCCGATCCCCTCCAGCACTCCTAGGGCGACGCCCTTATGCGCGTGGCCTACCAGCTGCTCGATGAGGTTGGGCAAGATCAGGCCGCCGAGGCTGTTCCACAGATAGCCGATGGCGACCCAGTAGATCGAAAGAACGATGAAGTCCAGCTGGGTCAGGCGGGATTCCCGCCGCGAGACGGCGACCGCCATCAATCTGGTTCGTACGGAGGCAGTGACTTCTTGACTGGGCGGTCCTCTCGATAGCCGAGCGCGTACTCGCCCTGCAAGACGGTGTGGATCTCGCGAGTGCCCTCATAGATGATCGGCGCCCGCGCGTTGCGCAGGAAGCGCTCGACCGGGTACTCGGCCGAGTATCCGTACGCCCCATGCACCTCGATCGCGTCGTGGGCGGCATTGAACGCGGCGTCGGTCGCGTACTGCTTGGCCACCGACACGTCGCGCGTGTGCCGCAGGCCCTTGTTCTTCATCCACGCCACCTTGAAATAGAGGAGGCGGCAGATCTCGTAATCGCGCGACATGCGGGCGATCATCTGCTGCACGAGCTGGTAGCGGCCGATCTCCTGACCGAAGGTCTTCCGCTCGCGAGCGTATTTCACAGACGCGTCGAGGCAGGCGCGGATGGTGCCGGTGGCGCCGGCGGCGACCGTGTAGCGGCCGTTGTCGAGGCAGCTCATCGCGATCTTGAAACCGTCACCCTCGTCGCCGATCCGGTCGGCCTCGGACACCTCGACATCCGTCATGAAAATCGACCCGACGTCGCCCGCCCGGATGCCGAGGCGATCCTTGATCGGCTCGGTCCTCAGGCTTTTGCCGCACGCCGTGCGATCGAGCATGAAGGCGGAAACGCCGCGGTGCCCGGCCTTCGGATCCGTTTTCGCGAACACCAGCAGGAAATCGGCGGTGTCGGCGTCGGAGACCCACACTTTCTGCCCGTTGAGGACGTATCTGTCGCCGGTGCGGCGTGCGGTCGACTGCATCGACGCGACATCCGAGCCCGCGTTCGGCTCGGTGAGCCCATAACAGGCGAGCTTCCGGCCGGAGGCCATGGGCACTAGCCAACGCTGCTTCTGCTCTTCGTCGGCCCACGTGTAAAGCCCCATGCCAACCAGGCCCACGTGCACCGACAGCACGGTGCGATACGTGGTATCGACATATTCGAGCTCTTCGCACGCGAGGCCGAGGGCCAGGTAGTCGAGGCCATGGCCACCGTAGCGCTCCGGGAAGCACACGCCCGGCAGTCCGATCGAGGCGAGCTTGTCGAAGATCTTGGGATCGTGCTTGGCTTCCCGGTCGTTTGCCGCGATGGTGGGCGCGAACTCCTTGGCGCAGAATTCTCGGACCGTCGCCACCAGCTGCTCCTGGTCAGGTGTCAGCGCCAGGTCGAGCATCGCGCGGACTAAGACGGTTTGGGGCTGGCCGTGGGGCTCACCTTCGGCGTCGGCGACGGGGTCACCTTGGGGAGCGGTTTCAGGTCGGTGGGCCCGACGTGACCGATGACCGGGATATGAGAGCCGATGGCGAGGACGACCGGAACCGCCTTGGAGCTGTGCAGCTGAGGCTGCAGGAAGTCGACGAAGATCTGCTGCAGCTGGTGGATCCCGGCGACTGAATCGACGCTCGCGCCGGCCGGCTTGGCGGCGGCCTTTTTGAGCGCGTCGAGATCCTGCTTGGAAACCATCGCGGACGTGATCGGGTTGGACAGGATCCAGTTCTCAAGCTGGTTGACCTGCGTCAAGGTCAGGCTCGCGCTCTTCAGTGTCGGCTCGAAAGCGTTGTCCAGCGTTACGAGCGCCGACACGGCGAGGTAGACGACGACCAACGTGACGACAACATGTACGAAGACGCCGAGCAGGCCATCGATCCCTCGCAGCGCCTCCAACCTGTGGAACGCACCTCCGATCGACCCACCGACAGCGCCCACGATCACCGCCAGGATCAGCGCCACGAACACGCTGAGCACCGGTGAGATGTGAAGCAGCTTCGACATCTCGTTCGTGTATTGGTCGTGGAATCGAAATATCACCAGCAGCGTGCCGAAGAAGAAGATCTCGGCCATCAGGGGTTGAATCACTCCGCGCTGGTAGCCGAGGAGCAGGGCTATGAGCAGAACCAGGACGATGACTATGTCGATGATCACGCGGTCCTCGGTTTCGAGGACACTAGCTCGCGGCGAGCCTCGATGACGAGGAAGCCGGCGAACATCGCGACGATTCCGAGCGCCTCGCTCACGGGTTGGGCGATGTAGACGCCCTTCGATTGCGCGTAGCTGTGTCCTCCGGCGACGATGAAGGCGCCGGCGGCGAGGATCGCCAGCCCGAGCACCCGGTTTCGCGGTGCGCCCGCTCGCGCGGATCTCCACGCCGAGTACGCCGCTCCGCCGACCAGCAGCAAGGACCCGCCGAGGTTGGTGAGCAGCGGCAGGGCGCCAGGAACGTCGATCGCTCCGCGACCGGGGACCTGCGCTTTCAAGAGGGTCGGGTTGGTGTGCGCTGCAAGGACGGCCACAACAGATACCAACGAGATCAGGACCATGACGATTACGGCCACGCGGCCCACTCGCATCGGGACGAGCAGCAGCAGCGAACCGATCCCGAGCCAGCCGACGTTCAAAAGCCCCCCGAACAAGTAGTAGCCCTTGTAGGTCGCATCCGACCAGCCCGCGAGCTGCCCCACGGTTTCGAATGCGGCGGCCACCCCGAACATGGCGAGAGCCAGCGCCCAGATCGCCTGGTAGGGCTTGCGGCGCCTCATGTATTGCCTGCCAACCACCACCGCGAACGTTGCGCCCACAGCCGCTGCGATCAGGGGGATCACGAACACCGCGGCCAATCATAGAGGCCGGGCTGGAAGCCTCGGCCCGAAGATCCGTCGAGGATTTCCGGCCCGGCCTCTCAAGGCCGGTCCCGCGCGGGCGATCTCGCCCAGCTTCGGTTAGACTCGGAGCACTCTTGGCCCGAACGATCGCCGTCGCCATGCAGAAGGGTGGTGTAGGCAAGACCACCACCGCCGTCAACCTTGGCGCTGCTCTGGCGGAGATTGGCCAGCGGGTTCTTCTCATCGACCTCGACGCACAGGGTCATTTGACCCTCTACATGAAGCCGTCGGGCGAGCTCGAGAAGACCGTCTACCACCTCCTGGTCGACCCCGACACCACCGTCACCGACGTTGTGCAGGAAGCAGCGCAGATGGGAGTCCACTACATTCCCGCTGACGTTGAGCTTGCCGGCGCAGAGAACCAACTGATCAACGAGATCGGGCGCGAGAGCATCCTGCGCGACAAGCTCGAGGCGGCGCAGAAGCGCTACGACTTCATCATCATCGACTGCCCACCTTCTCTAGATCTGATCGTCATCAATGCATTGGTGGCGGCGGACGAGGTGCTGGTGCCGCTTCAGGCGGAGTTTCTCGCACTCAAAGGCATGCAGGAGCTGTTGATCACGATGGAGCGCGTGAAGCGCAGGCTCAACCCTCGCCTCGAGCTGATCGGCATCCTGCCCACGCTGTACAAATCGCGCGCGCTCCACTCTCAGGAGGTGCTCGCCGCCGTCAAGGAGAAGTACGGCGACAAGGTTTACGACTTCGGAGTCACCGATTCGATTCGCTTCGCCGAGACTCCGCTGGCCGGGATGTCGATCCTTCAATACGCGAAGGAGTCGGATGGAGCGAAGGCGTATCGTGCATTGGCAGCTCGGGTAATGGAGAATCACAGGATCTAAATGCCAACTTTCAAACGCGTTTCACTCGCAGGATCAGAGGAACTTTTCCGGCCGACGCGACCGCAGGTCGTCACCGACACCGATGACGTGATACGCGAGACGGTCGACCGTCACGAGAAGGTGAAGGAGGTCGTCCTAAGGACGCTGAGCTTCACGCCCGACGAGATCGAGCTCCTGCTCGAGGCGATTCAGACCGCGAAGTATCCCGACCGGCCTCGCGCCAAGCCGCAGCTGGACAAGTTCGACTCACTGGACGCGCTGCGGGTCAAGGTCCAGGGCGAAACAGCGGACTAGGGCAAGCGCCTACCGCTTCCTGGAACGGCGCCGGATGTAGCCGTACGTCCAGAAGAGGCACACCGCCAGCAGGACGACTGCGAAGGTGACGACCGCGGCTCGCTGCATGTGGGTAAATATTGAGAGAAATGTCCAAGCTGGGCATCGTCAAGGTCAAGCTCGACCGCGAGGTCAACGGCTACATCCTGTCTTGCTCGAGCACCAAGGAGGCAGTGGTCATCGACCCCGGGCTGCCGCCGGAAAAGCTCGCCCAGCAAACCACCGGCCTGACGGTGAAGTACATCCTCGCCACCCACGGCCATCCCGGACACGTCGCCGGCAAGGACGACCTCAAGGACCTGACCGGCGGCCAGACCGCGATTCATTCCGCCGACGCCAAACAGTTCCTCCGCTCGGCCGACCGCTACCTGCTCGACGGCGACGAAGTCGAGTTCGGCGAGTTCAAACTGACGGTCCTGCACACGCCGGGCCACACGCCTGGCAGCGTCTGCTACGTGGTCGCCAACCACGCGTTCGTTGGCGACACCATCCTTTCGGGCGGGATCGGAAAACAGACGCCCGAGACCGACTTGCGCCGGCAGATGATGAGCATCGGCACGAAGCTGCTGCGCCTGCCCCCCTCAACGGCCCTCTACCCCGGCCACGGCCCCGCAACCAGCCTCGAGCGCGAGCTCGCCCAGAATCCGATCTTCAGGGGAGCGCCGACCCGAGCCTAGCCGGCCGGACCATGCGGCCGGTAGCCCCTCCGACTCGCCGTCCGTCTCGCCAGATCGCTGCACCCCGCAGGTAGACCTCGCGCACGGAGAAGCCGAAGTCCATGCCGTCCAATGCCCCGTGACGCTGGCGCGACCGCATGGCCTCGGGGCGAACGAGCGTCCGCTTGCCGGGATCGACGATGACCAGGTCCGCGTCATAGCCAGGCGCGATCGTCCCCTTGGTTTCCTGCAGGCCCACCAGAGCAGCAGGCGCTTCGGACACCCACCTGGCTGCAAGCCATACATCGCCGATGCGGCGGGCTAGCTCGAGGCAGCTCACGTAGAGGGTCTGGACACCAGGACTGCCGGCCGGCGCCTCGTCGAACGACGCAGCCTTCTCTTCGTCCGTATGCGGCGCGTGGTCCGTGGCCACGAGTCCGATCACACCTTGCGCGAGCCCGTCGACGAGAGCGTCGCGGTCGGCTGCGCTTCGAATGGGCGGAAACATCTTCATCGCCGTCCCCGCACGCGGGAAGTCCTCTTCGGACAACCAAAGGTACTGGGGGCATGTCTCGAGGCTCAAGGGCGCGCCGGCCCGAATCGCCTCTTTCGCGGCGGCCAGGCCGGGCGCGCTCGAAAGATGAGCCACGTGCATCCGCACGCTTGATGCCCCCGCGATCTCGGCTGCGGCTGCGATTGCCACTGCCTCGGCCTCGGGCGGCCTGGCTGCCAGCAGATCCGAGTACGTCTCCAGCGGCCGGCGGAAGGCGCTGAGGATTCCCGGGTCCTCCGCATGAATGGCCAGCGGCAAGCCCAGGCGGGCGATCACAGGGGCGAGGCGTGCCAGCGTCCCGTAGTCCGGCGGCGTCTCGAGGTCAGGGTCGTCGAGTCCCGGCGAATACAGCACCTGCTTGCGAGTCAAGCTGAACGCGTAACCGAGATACGCCTTGAATCCGACGGCGCCCGCGTCCGCCAGGGACTCCAGTTCCTCTGCCGTCGTCCCCGATCGCAGCAATGCCCACATTCCGAAGTCGACGCGCGCCTTGCTGCGCGCGAGCGCTGCTTTCGACTCGAGCACGCCTGCCGCATCGACCGCGGGCACGGTGTTCGGCATATCGATGACGGTCGTCACCCCGCCGGCGGCAGCCGCTTCGGTGAGCGTGCCGAAATCCTCTTTCTGCGGAAACCCAGGATCCCGGCTGTGCACGTGCACATCGATCGCGCCCGGCAGGACGTACGTTCCGCGCGCATCAACCGTGCGTGTGCCTTCTGGAGGAGTGTCAGAGCTGAGGCTGGTGATGACACCATCGGCGACATGCACATCCACCTCGCGCGGACCGTCCGGAGTGAGGACGGTGCCGCCAGCGATCACGAACGAGCGCGGCTTCCAGGAGTCAGTCAAGCTCGAGGTCGGTGATTCGAAACAGCGGAGAGTAGGGAATTCCGGCGCGTCGGATGCTCTCTTCGCCGCCCTCACCGCGGTCGAGGACGACGACGAGATGGATCACATCGACGCCTGCGTCGCGCAGCACCTGCGCCGAACGCAACGAGTCTCCTCCAGTAGTGACGACGTCCTCGATCACGGTCACGCGCTCGCCGGCTGTGAGATTGCCTTCGATTTGCTTCGACGTCCCGTAGGCCTTGGGCTCCTTACGGACGAGGACCAATGGCAGGCCGGTCTCCATCGAGACCGCGCCACCCAGGAGCACGGCGCCGAGCTCAGGCGCGGCGAGGCGCTGTGTCTCGGCCGGCACGAGCCGGGCGAGATGCCGGCCCAGCCTGCGAAGCAGCGTTGGGTCCGTCTCGAAAAGGAACTTGTCGAAATACCGATTGGAGCGCTTTCCCGAGCGAAGGATGAAATCGCCCTTGAGGTAAGAGGCGGTGACGAGGTCACGCGCCAGGGTCTCGCGCTCCCCGATCACATGGTCAATCTAACGGATAGAAGCACGCGGCCAGGTGCTCCGCGCCGAACCCCTCGAGCGGCGGCTCTTCCTCCGCGCAGTGCGCCCGGGCGCGCGGGCAGCGCGTGCGGAACCGGCAGCCCGACGGTGGGTTGACAGCCGAAGCGACATCGCCCTGCAGGATCACACGCTCGCGGCGGCGCTCCACCACCGGGTCAGGAATCGGGATCGCCGACAGCAGCGAGCCCGTGTACGGATGGCGGGGACGGCGGTACAGCTGCCCACCGGGCGCCACCTCGACGATCTTGCCCAGGTACATGACCGCGACGCGATTCGAGATGTGCTTCACGACCGACAGGTCGTGGGCGATGAACAGGTAGGTGAGATCGAACTTGGACTGCAGGCGCTCGAGCAGGTTGATGATCTGCGCCTGGATCGAGACGTCTAGCGCGGAGATGGGCTCGTCGCAGACGATGAAGGTCGGGCCGACGGCCAGGGCGCGCGCGATGCCGATTCGCTGGCGTTGGCCGCCCGAGAATTCGTGCGGATAGCGATCGGCGAACTTGGGGTTCATGCCGACCACCTGCAGCAGCTCGTAGATCCGGTTCTGCCGCTCCCTACCCTTGGCAATTGCATGGATGTCCAGCGGCTCGCCGATGATGTCGCCGACAGTCTGTCGCGGATCAAGGGAGGCGTACGGATCCTGAAAGATCATCGCCATGTCGCGGCGGTGCGCCCGCAGCGCCGAGCCCCGTTGATGCGTGATGTCGTCGCCCTTGAACTGGATCGTTCCGGCGGTCGAGTCGAGCAGGCGGATGATCGTTCGCCCCAGCGTCGACTTGCCGCAGCCCGACTCGCCGACAAGGCCAAGAGTCTCGCCCGCTTTGATATCGAGGTCCACGCCGTCGACCGCGCGCACGTGGGCGACTGTCCGCTGCAAGACGCCTGAAGCGACGGGAAACCACGTCTTCAGCCCTCGCACCGACACCAGCGGATCCGAAGTTGTCCAGGCCCGGGTCAGCTGGGCATGCGCCGTCTCAGGCATCCTTCAACTCCACGCCGGATTGGGTGACCCAGCAAGCGGCGAGCTGATCCCCGACGCGGTTCAAGGCCGGGACGTCGCGCGAGCAGCGCTCGACCTTGAACGGACACCGCGGGTGAAAGGCACACCCAGGCGGAGGTGCAATCAAGTCTGGCGGCATGCCTTCGATCGGTTTCAGCGGTTCGTGCCGCTCGGCGTCGAGGCGTGGGATCGACCGCAGCAATGACCACGTGTACGGGTGCTTGGGATGAGCGAAGACATCCGTGGTCAGGCCCGACTCGACGATCCGGCCCGCGTACATCACCATCACGCGTTCGCACATGCCCGCGACCACGCCCAGGTTGTGCGTGATGAGGATGGTGGCCGTGCCGAATTCGCGATTCGCGTTGCGGAGGAGGTCGAGGATCTGCGCCTGGATGGTGACATCCAGCGCTGTGGTCGGCTCGTCCGCGATGAGCACCGGAGGCGTGGTGGTCAGGCCCATGGCGATCATCGCGCGCTGACGCATACCTCCCGAGAAGTGATGCGGAAAATCGCGGGCGCGAGTCTCGGGCGAGGGGATGCCCACCCGGCCCAGCATGATCGTTCCCCCTTGAAGCGCCTTGGCCTGGGGCATCGAACGGTGAAGCAAGAGCGGTTCCGACACCTGCCATCCCACTCTGAACACCGGGTTGAGAGAGGTCATGGGGTCCTGGAAGATCATCGCGATCGATTCGCCGCGAATCTCCTGCATCTGCGCGTTGCTCAATTTCGCCAGGTCTCGACCTTCGAACAGCACCTGGCCGCCGACGATCCGTCCTGGCCGCGGGACGAGCCTCATGATGCTCAGAGCGGTCACCGACTTGCCGCACCCCGACTCCCCGACGATGCCCAGGGTCTCGCCCGCGTGAAGCTCGAATGAGACGCCGTCGACCGCCTTGACGACCCCTTCCGGGGTCGAGAACTGCGTCTTCAGGTCGCGGACCTCGAGCAGTGGCCCCGGCATGGCTACCGGAGCCTGGGGTCGAAAGCGTCGCGGATGGCGTTGCCGAACAGGTTGGCGGCCAGGACGGTGACGAAGATCGTGACTCCCGGCCAGATGACGAGCCAGCTCGAGTGGAAGAAGAAGGTCTCCGAGTTGGTCAGCATGTTGCCCCAGCTCGGAGTTGCCGGTGATATCCCCAGCCCCAGGAAGTCGAGCGCGGCCTCGATGAGAACGACCTGGCCCAGGTAAAGGCTGCCGAACACGATCAGGACGTGGAGAACATTCGGCAGGAGATGGCGGAGGATGAGGCGCGCGTCGCTGGCGCCCAGCGCTCGGGTGGCGATCATGAAATCGCGCGTGCGCACGGACAGCACCTCGCCTCGCACCAAGCGCGCGATGCTTCCCCAGCCGACCGACGCGATGATGAGCGCGAGCGTGATGGTGTTGGGTTTGAAGAGGATCGACATCAGGATGAAAAGGAAGATCGCCGGGACGGCGAGAATGATGTCCACAAAGCGCATCAGAAGACCGTCGAGCAGCCCACCGTAGTAGCCCGCGAGCAGGCCGACGCCGGCGCCGATCGTCAGCGCGACGCCGACGGAAAGAAAACCAATCCCCATCGACACCTGCGCGCCGTAAAGCATGCGCGTGAGCTCATCACGACCAAGGTCGTCCGTACCGAGAATGTGGTGAGGGCTGAAGGGGGGCAAGAAGGTGTTCAGCAGGTCGATGTGCCTGGGGTCGGCCTGGGTGAACACGGCGGCGAGCAGCGGCGACGTCACGGCGACCACGACGAAGAAGAGAAGGACGAGGCCAGAGGTGACGCCGATCCGGTTGCGGCGCAAGCGGCCGGTCGCCTCTTTCCAGTAGCCCCGGGCGGGGCGCCCTGGAACAAGCGGCGCTGGAACTGCAGGCGCGTCGACTGGAAGCGGCGTGATCATGCGTACCGGATCCTGGGGTCGAGAAGCGCGTAGAGGATGTCGGCGAGCAGGTTGCCGGCGACTACGAGCAATGCCGCGAAGGTCGTGATGCCGAGGACGGTGGTGTAGTCGGTCTGCAGGGCGCGTTCGTACAGCAGCTTGCCGATGCCCGGCCAGCTGAACACCACCTCCACCACGAGGCCGCCGCTGACCAGCGCGGGCAGCTCGAGACCGACCAGGGTGACCAGGGGGATGACCGCGTTGCGAAGGGCGTGCATGTACACCACCCGGCGTTCGGTCATGCCCTTGGCGCGAGCGGTGCGCACGTAGTCCTGCGAAAGGACCTCGAGCATGCTCGACCGCGTGAAGCGCGACCAGATGGATAGGTAGACGAACGAGAGAACGGTGGCCGGCAGGATGAGGTGCACGACCCGGTCCAGCAGGTCACCTCCGCCCAATCCCGGCGTGGTGACACCGCCTGACGGGAGGAAGGGGAGGCCCCAGGCCTGGAGCTGGACCGAGAAGACGAGGATGAGCAGGAGGCCGAGCCAGAAGGCGGGGATCGCGAAGCCGCCGACGGACATCGCGGTCAGCGCGTGGTCGATCTTGCTGCCGCGACGCAGCGCGCCTGTCACTCCCAGAGGGATCGATATCAGGATGCCGAGAAGGATCGCCGTGATGGTGAGCTCGAGGGTCGCCGGCAGCCGGTCGAAGATGTGGCTGGAGACCAGGCTGCCGTCGATCATCGAACGGCCGAAGTCGCCGTGACCGACGCCGGCCAGCCAGGTGATGTACTGGATGTAGAGCGGACGGTCGAGGCCGAGGTAGCGCTTGATGGCCTCGACGTCCTCTGCCTTCAGGTTGGGATTCAGGTCGATGCCCGGGATGTAGCTCCCGGCCGTGACGTGCATGAGCATGAAGGTGATCAGCGTCACGCCGATCACCACCGGGATGGTGGCCAGCACCCGCCTGACCAGGTACTTGGCGAGCATCTAGCAAGCCAGCCTGGCCGGGGATGCTCCCCGGCCAGCGCTCATTTCCTCCCTACTTTCCGTCGGCGACGAAAACGTCCTTCATCCACGGCCGCGCCTGGTAGGTGTTGTACGGTCCGACGTTGAAGTTAACGACCCTCTTGTTGATGCCCCACAAGTAGTTGGGGTAGAAGAGGATCGGGGCCGGCAGCTCGTCGGCGAGGATGTTCTGGATCTGCGTGTATAGCGGTTTCCGCTTGGCGCGGTCGGTGCTCTGCAGCGCACTGTCCATGAGCTGGTCGACCTGCGGGTTGCTGTAAGACATCCCGTTGAGGCCTGCTGAGCCGATGCCCTTCGTCGTCCAAAGCGTGGTCTGATCGGGGTCAGTGTCCTGGTTGGCGATTCCGATAAGGATGACCTGGAAGGTCTTGGTGCTCCGGATCTGCGTGACCAGTGTCTGGAACGCGATGGCGCGCGGCTGGGCATCCACCCCGATGTCCTTCCACTGCTGCTGCATCACCTGGATGAGGTTCTCGCGCACCTTGTTGCCCGAGTTGGTGTTGACCTCGAACGACATGCGCACGCCGCCCTTGGACCGAATGCCATCGGAGCCCTTCGCCCAGCCGGCGTCATCGAGCATCTTCTCAGCGGCAGCCTTATCGAACGAGTATTTGGGGCTGACGTTGGCGTTGTAGGCCCACGTGGTCGGAGGCAGCACCGAATCGGCCGGCACGGCCTGGCCGAAGTACACCGCCTTGGCCATCGCGGTGCGGTCCAGCGCCGTGTGCAGCGCCTTGCGCACGTTCTTGTCGCCGAAGATCTTGGAGGCGGCCTTCGTCGGCTCCAGGTTGAACTGGTAGTAGACGAAGCCAGGGTTGATGAAGGAAGTCGTCGTGATCGTGTTGACCGTCTTCAGGTTGTCGAACTGGCTGGCGTCGGGCTGTCCGGTGTCGAGCTCGCCGGTCTTCAGCTGCTGCGCCAGGACGACCGCGTCGGTCACGACTTTGTAGATGTACTGGTCGAGATGGGCCGCGCCGGCCCAGTAGTTGTCGTTGCGCTCGAGCACCACCTGCTGGCCCTTGTCCCATCGGTTGAACTTGAACACGCCGTTCGAGACCGTCGGGCCCTTTGTAAAGAAGTCGTGGGTGTTGAGCGCCTTCGGCGTGACATTGCCGAGGACGTGCTTGGGCAGGATCCCAAAGCGGCAGTTCGAGTCGACGAAGTTGGCCAGGATCTTGCTGAACTTGAAAACGACCGTTTGGGGGTCCGTGGCGGTAACGCTCTGTAGAAAGCCCTCGAGCTGGGCTCGGTAGCGAGATACGTAGTCCTTGGTGTCCGCCGAGAAGATCAGGTTGTATGTGAAAACAACGTCGTCGGCGGTCAGGGGCTGCCCGTCCGACCATTTGAGGTTCGGCCGCAGCTTGAAGGTGAACGTCAGCTGGTCGGCAGAGATCGTCGGGAGGGCCGACGCCATCATCGGGATGTTGTCGCCCTTGGCGTTGAGGCTGAGGAGCCCATCGAAGAGGAGCCAGATCATCTGGCTGCTCGCGGTGTCGCCGGAGTTCAGGACGGCGAAGCTGGAGATGTCGCTGATGGTGCCCTCGATCAGCTTGCCCCCCTTGACCGGCGTCTGCGAGGTCGGGGTGTTGCCGCCTCCGCATGCCTCGAGGAAATCCACGATCCCGGCGGTGAAGGCTGTGTAGGCCGCCGCCGCCCCCATCCGCCGCAGGAAGTCCCGGCGGGACCACTCCTTCAAGAACTGCTCGAAATGCTCGAAGCCCTGGTCCGCCTTATCGTCTCGACTCATTGGCCGATCCTCCAACAGACGCCCACCGCCCCCAACCAGCCGTCCTTTCTTGCCAGCCATCATATTGGTCAGTGCACTCGATGGTCAAAAAGACGCTTTGATGGCCTCATCGGTGGCGGTCGGCGTCGCCAGGGTCGTGCTCCACCTGCCTGAAAGCGGCTCGCTCAAGAGCAAGCGCCAGGTCATCAGCGGCCTGCTCCGCCGAGTGCGGGCGGAGTTCCAGGTCGCGGCCGCCGAGGTGGGCGAACGCGACCGCTGGCAGCTGGCCGAGCTGGCCATTGCCTGCGTGAGCGCTGACGGCCGTCACGCCGATGAGGTGCTGGCCGCGGCGCTCTCCTACATCGAGTCGCACTGTGATGGTGCCCGCGTCACGGACGTCTCGACTGAGTTGGTGCGTCTGTGAAGGCAGTCGAGTCGCTGGCGAGGGAGTTCGAGGGCACGCTGCCCTTCGAGCTAGACGCTTTCCAGCACGAGGCGATCGACAAGCTTGACAGCGGCGAGGGCGGGGTGCTCGTCAGCGCCCCTACGTCAAGCGGCAAGACTGTCGTAGCCGAGTACGCGATCTTTCGCGCCCGGCGTGATGGCACCAAGGTCATCTACACCACCCCGCTGAAGGCCCTGAGCAACCAGAAGTACCACGACTTCGTGCGCGAATACGGAGAGCGGACAGTCGGGTTGGTGACGGGCGAGAACACCATCAACGACCAGGCACCGGTCGTCGTCATGACGACCGAAATCCTGCGCAACCTGATCTACGAAGACCCCAAACGGCTGGACCTCGTCGCTTACGTGGTCCTCGACGAGGTCCACTACATCGACGATTTTCCGAGGGGCTCCGTGTGGGAGGAGATCGTCATCCAGGCGCCGCGGTCGATCAAGCTCGTGGGCCTCTCGGCGACGATTGGCAACTACCAGGAGATCGCCGAATGGATGGCCGAGAACCGCGGCGGCATGGAGACGGTGTTCTACAACGTCCGTCCGGTCGAGCTGAAGATGTGGGTCGCGATCAACAACCACTTCCTGGCGCTGTTCAAGGACGACGGCGGCATCGACCAGCGAACGTGGAGCAAGGCGGCCGAGGAGGAAGAGGCCTCCTACCGGGTGGGGCGCTTCACCCGCCTACCGTCGAACGACCTGCTCAAGGTCATCGATGAGCTGCGCCGCCTCGACATCCTGCCCTCGATCTACTTCATCTTCTCCCGGCGCGGCTGCCGTGAGGCGCTGCAGCGCTGCTCGTATCACGAGCTCGACTTGACAACGGCCGCTGAAAAGGAGGCCATCGACCGCGTGGCGGCTGAGAGATTGCTTGGGCTCAAGGACCGCGACGAGGAGGCGCTGTTTCGCCGCATGGTCGACGCCCGTTTGCTCCGCCGGGGCCTGGCCGAGCACCACGCCGGGCTGCTGCCGTACCACAAGGAGATGGTGGAGGAGCTGTTCCAGCGGGGGCTGATCAAGGTCGTCTTCGCGACCGAGACGCTTTCGCTTGGCATCAACATGCCCGCTCGCGGAGTGGTCGTCTCTTCGTTCACAAAGTTCGACGGCGTGAGCTTCTCCAATCTCACCACCGGCGAGCTGACCCAGCTGATGGGACGCGCGGGGAGGCGCGGCATCGACGTGATCGGCCACGGAGTGATCCTCAAGGAGTCGGACATCGAGATCGGCACGATCTATGAGGTCGCGATGGGACCGACGCTCGTCGTCGAGTCGAAGTTCCTGCCGAGCTACAACATGGCCCTGAACCTGCTGCGGGTCTACACGCCGGAAGAGGCCGAGGCCCTCATGGAGCGGTCGTTCGGGCAATTCCAGAAACGGCTCGCGGCGGATCGCACAAGGGAGCGCCTGCAGAACGTTCGGGCCAGGCTCGAGGACATCAGGCACCTGTGGGACGGCGAGGACGTCTCGATCGAAGACGTCGCTCAGTACTACAAGCTCGAAGACCGGCGGCGCGCGATCCGCATCGAGCTGAAGCGGCTGCGGCGCGACGCCGGCGCCGAGCGCCGGAATCGCCGCGGGCGCCACACCAGGGCACAAGGTCATTCGAGCCGGCTGGTCCAGAAGCTGGAGATCGAAGCCCGGGCCCTGCTGGAAAGGCAGCGCAAGCTCAAGGTGGTGCGCTCACCCCGATTCGGCGAGTACCTCCAGCGCTACGGCGAGATACGGGGGCTGCAGAAGGAGCTCGAGGCCGGAGAGCGCGAAGCGACCGGCCAGATGGACGAGTACGCGCGCAAGCTTCGGCGCCTGTCCAGGATCCTCAGCGAGACCGGCTTCCTGGCCTCCAACCGGCCCACGGAAAAAGGCTTGTTTGCATCGCGCGTGTATGGCGAAAACACGATCCTGGTCGCCGAGGCGGTGTGGGCGGGCTGGCTCGAGGGTCTCACGCCTGAGGAGCTCTGCGCGGTGCTGGTCATGCTCGCTGCCGAGGACCGGGAGCGCGGCCGCGGGCGTGGCGCTCCGACCGGCCCGCGCCGCTATCCCACGCCCGCCATCGCGCAGACTGCGCGCCTGGTGCGGTCCCTCTACTTCCGCTTCGCGGACATGGAGAAGGACCTCGACGAGCCCAACCTCCGCCAGCCGTCTCACGACTACATCGACTTCTCCTATCGATGGTCCGCGGGCGAGCCCCTCGACCAGATTCCCCTGCCGGCAAACGTGGACATCGGCGACGCGATCAAGGCGATGAAGAGCCTCTACTCGCTGCTCCGCCAGCTCGAGTTCGCGCTCCGGCAGGCAAAATCGCCGCTGCTCGAGGTCACCACGCGCGCTGTCGCGCAGATGGAGCGCGACGTGATCAAGCGCACGTAGTTATGAGGGAAAACCTGCCGGTTTTCCCTCATCGGCGGTTTGGATTTTCGAATTGTCTCGCCCCGCCACGTTGGAGTTGGAAGAGCACGCGTGTTAGACGGCCTGGCGAAGCCAGGCCTACCCGCGACGCTGGATAGACTGAGGTAGGGATGGCAAACAAGAAACGGCGGATCCTCGTCACCGGCGTCGCGCGGTGGTGGGGAGCGCTCGTCGTGCAGCGACTGGTCGAGGACCCTGATGTCGCGGAGGTCATCGGCATCGACATCCGCGAACCGCGATACGACCTCGGCCGCGCCGACTACCTCAAGCTCGACATACGTCATTCCCTCATCGGCAAGCTGGTGAGAGCGGTGGGCATCGACACGGTCGTGCACACGCTCACCCGCGTCGACTCGTTCGATCTCGACCCGAGACGCGCTCACGAAATGAACGTGATAGGAACCCTCAACCTCCTGGCCGGCTGCGCCGGTGTGGAGAGCCCCGTCAAGCGCTTCATCCTCAAGTCGTCAGGCCACGTCTACGGTTCGCGATTGGATCAGCCCACAGGCCTGCGCGAAGACCACAGGCTCGATTCGAACTCGAAGCACCAGTTCGTGCGCGATATCGTCGAGGTGGAGTCCTACGTCACGGACTTCGCGGTCCGCAACCCTGGAATCGATATCCTCACCCTGCGCTTCAGCAACAGCCTCAACCCGGATGAGCCGCAGCCGCTGGCGCGATACCTGGACCTCGAGCTGGTGCCGACGGTCATCGGTTACGACCCGACCCTGCAAATGATCCATCGCGACGACGCGGTCGAGGCCCTCTATCTCGCCACCAAGCGTGGGCCGGCCGGCGCTTACAACATCGCCGCCCCCGGCGCCGAGTCGTTGACTAAGCTGCTCGATGCGGCGGGCAAGCTCCATGCGCCGCTGCTTCCGCCGATCGGACTCGAGCTGGCCGCATTTGCGCTGCGCCGGAGCGGATTGGCCTCGTTGTCGCCGCAACTGCTGGACCTGATCCGCTGGGGAAGGAGCTTGTCGACGGCGAAGGCGGCCCGCGAGCTGCGCTTTCGCGCCGCGCGCGACACGCAGGCCGCGTTTGAGGATTTCATCCAGCAGCGGCGTGTGCTCCGGTACGAACCAGACCGCCACACATACCAGTACGAGAAGGAGCTCGAAGACTTCATACACAGCCGCCAGCTGGCGTCGGAGAACGGCGAGACAGAGGAAGCGGCGCTGCCGGCTAAGGCTCGCCACCGCCTCCGTCAATGACCAGCACCTCGCCGTTCACGTAGGACGCGGCGTCCGAAACCAGGAACACGACCGCCCCCGCGATCTCGTCCGGAACCCCGATCCGGCCCATGGGGTTGGAGCTGATCACCCGGTCCAGGATTGCCTCGTTGCCCCACAGCGCCTCGGCAAAGCGGGTCTTGACCAGGCCTGGAGCGACGGCATTGACGCGTACCTTGCCGCTCAGCTCGCGAGCCAGCTGTCGCGTGAGCATGATCACGCCGGCCTTGGTGATGTTGTAGACACCAAGTCCAAGACCTGGGCGAAGGCCCCCGACACTCGACACGTTGACGATGGCGCCCCCATGCTGCTCCATCGAAGCTTCGTATACGAGCTTGGTCAGTATGAAGATGCCGCGCAGGTTGACCTCGAAGGTCTTGTCCCATGCCGGCAGCTCGGCACCAAGGACGGGCCCGAAGTAGGGGTTGGTGGCCGCGTTGTTGACGAGGATGTCGATTCGGGAGTGGCGCTTCATCACGTCCTCGACCAGCCGCTGGAGGTCCTCCGGCCTGCCGGCATGAGCGGCGATCCCCACCGCGCGCTCCGGGAACCTGGTATTGATGCGCTCCGCCTCGTCGTTGAGGTCCGCCTGCTTGCGGCTCGACAGGACCACCTGGGCGCCCTGCTCCGCCAGCGCATTCGCGATCGCGCTGCCGATCCCACGACTCGCTCCGGTGACGAGGGCGACCCGCCCGTCCAGGTCGAACCGGGAGGTCGAGGGCACGGCTGATACGATAGGCGACCCATGGCGATCTCGGGGAAAGCAGCGGAGGACATCCTCGAGCGCATCTTTCAACCCACGACCAAGCCCAGCGCCATGGACCAGGCCGAGGAAACGCTGCGACACCCCAAGCGCCTGGTTTACGTCGCCATGTCCAACAAGGCCTTCTACTGGCGGGCGCACATCCAGAAGTTCGTGCTCGACTCCGGGATGGTGCCGGTGAGCCCGTTCATGCTCTTCGACTACTACCTGATGCATACCGTCTCGAAAGACGTGGTCCGCGAGGCGATGAACAACCTGCTCGCCCGATGCGATGAGGTGTGGGTTTTCGGGCGCCTATCACTGGGGGTCAAGGTTCAGGTGGGCATCGCCAAGCGTATGAACAAGCCCGTGCGGTACTTCGATATCGCCGACCTCCCGGTCGCCGTGATGCCGATCAGCGAGGAGACGGCACAGGAAGAGCTGAGAGACTAGCTCCGGCTCACGCGGCGGTACCAGGCCTCCGGGTTCGCCAGCTCTTCGAGACGCGGCATCGACTTCGGGCCTTGCCACGCGAGGTTCAGCACCTCCATCCCATGCGCGTCGTGGATGGCCTTGGCGAAAGCCTCACCCCGGCGATACTGCTGCAGCTTCAGGTCCAGGCCGGACAGCTTCCAGATCAACATCTCGAGCACGCTCTTGCTCGAGCTGCGGGCGCGATATGCCTCCTCGAGACGCTCGAAGCCCGGCAGCAATTCGGCACCCAGCACGTTCATGACCAGATTGCTGTAGCCCTCGACGAGCGACATCGTCGCTTGCACGCGGCGCATCACCCTCCATTGCGCGGGGAGCACGCCGGCAAAGGCGGCGATGCGCGCGGCAGGGGTCGACCTCATGGCCGTGGATTCGAGGAGAACTCGCATCGCCTGTTCCATTTCGGTCCTCAGCCACGGATGGGCCGCGAACTGCCATGCGTGCGTCATCTCGTGAAGGATCAGCCAGCGCCTCAGGTCCTCGCCCGGCAGCTCGGCCTTTCGACCCCACTCCTCGACGTTGGTCTCGACCAGGTACAGCCCCTCGGCGCCAACCGGCTCCGCGCCCAAGAGCTGCGGATCGTACTGGCCGAGGACCCTCTTGCCCAGGAACCCGAGCATGAAACCGACGTAACGATCGAGGCCTGCGCGACCAACCTCGACGAGCAGTGAGTTGGGGACGCGCCCCTGCTCGAGAACGGGGTCGATGACCCGTTGCAGGATGCTCAAGTTGAGATCGAGCCAGCCCTCGCGATCGACGGCCTCGAACCGAGGCAGCTCAGCGCCGGCCGGAAGGCCGCCCACGAAGTCGAGCAGGGGCTTCTCGAGCTCGGCGGCCATGGCACGATAGCGCTTCTCGGCCGCCGCCAGCGCAGTCGTGGAGGTCTCTTCCCGCCCAAAGCGAGCACGAGCCTCATGCCGGACCTCGATCCAATCGACCAGCACCGACGTACCGCCGCGCGGGCGCACTGCTTCAGCGACCGCGACCGTAGCCAGTCCGGCGAGAACGCCGAACAGCGCCGCCCTACCTACCTGCCGTCTCACACCTTCAGAGTACGAGAGCTCGAGGAGCGCCTAGTAAATGTAGGGCCAGCTCCGGTTGCGTTTGAAGACCACCTTGCAAGGCTCGCAGCGAAAAACGATCTGGAGCTGCCGCCTCCCGATCGCGGCCGCATCCCGCCCGCACACGGGACAGGACGCCGTCTCGTCCATGAATGGGCGAGGCAGGGGATCCACTTTTATCTCTAGCCGCCGTCTTTTCTTCGACATTTGCTCAAACCGTTCTCAATTCATTGCCAGCAACCAACCCGAACACCGGGTTGCAACTCAGACGTCGAGTAGCGTCACATCCAGGTTCTTTAACCCCTCCGGTGGCTCAACTCCTGCGACCTGAAGGCGCTTCAGCAGCGCCAGGATGTAGCGGACGCCGGCGAGGTTGACCCTGTGCTCGCGTGTCAGGGTCTGGATCGCCTGCAGCTTCATCACATCGCGGCGCGAGTAGCGCCTTCGATTCGTGACCGTCCGCTTGGGATGAATCATGTCGAGGTGCTCGTACATCATGAGAGTGCGTGGATGTGTCTCAAGGATCTCCGAGGCCACACTTAGCGTGAATATGGGCTTGTCGAGGTCGATCCCAGTGTCGCGGGACGACGGCGACGGCGTAGCAGACTCTCGCTGTCTGGCCTTCATGTGCTTCTTGACCCGGCGGAGTATATCGTTTGGGCGATTCGCGGCCTAACGTTGGGTTACAGGACGAATGCAACTTTCGGTGCCATTCTGCGCGCCCCCCAGGCACCGGGCAATGTGTTGTTGTTAAGGAATGCCGACGAAATGCCTACTTCAAATAGTTACTGGCCGGTCCCATGTCAGGGCTAGTCGGACTTCTTCTGGTCAGCGTGTCGGTGGGCCTGAGCAACTTCGCGGGTTCGATCGGCATCGGCCTCACAGGCATCGATGGCCCCACCCGGCTCAAGGTCGGAGTGGTTTTCGGACTGTTCGAAGCGATCATGCCGATCGTCGGCCTTCTGATCGGCCAGGCAGTCGCCGGCTACTTCGGCCACCTCGCCAAGTATGTCGGCAGCGCCATCCTGATCCTTACCGGGGCCTACACGATCTGGCAGGGGCGGCGCGTGCCCGACAAGGGCCCTGAAGGTCCGCCGGACAACCGCCGCTTGATCGTGACGGCGATTGCCTTGAGCATCGACAACCTGGCCGTGGGCTTTGCCCTGGCCGTGTACCGGATCAACATCGTGCTTGCCGCGGCGACGATGGGTGTGATCAGCGTCGCGCTCTCGCTGGTCGGCCTCGAGCTTGGCAGCAGGCTGGGGAGCCGCATCGAGGAGTGGAGCGAGGAGCTGGGTGGCGCCGTCCTCATCCTCGTCGGCATCGCCCTCGCTGTCGGCCTCATCGGCTAGTGGTGGCGCCGCCTAGGATTGTTCGCAGCTTTGACTGAGATCCCAACCCTGGAACACGTGCTTCTGGCGACAGAAGGCCACGTGGCGACCATCACCCTCAACCGGCCCGAGCAGCGCAACCCCCTTTCCGCCGGCATGCTGCGCGATCTGGTCTCCGCGTTCCGCTGGTGCCAGGGCGAAGAGGCAATCCGGGTCGTAGTCCTGACCGGCGCGGGTGATCGGGTCTTCTGCGCCGGCGCAGACCTGAGCAGCTTCGAAGCCGGCGTATCTGAAGAGAAGCGACACCAGGAGCGGCGGGTCTTCGTCGAGCTGTTCCTCGTCATGACCCATCTCGGCAAGCCCATTGTGGGGCGCATCAACGGACATGCCCTTGCCGGCGGAATGGGATTGGCCGGCTCGTGCGACCTGCTGATCGCCGTTGACACCGCTACGTTCGCCACACCGGAGATCAACGTTGGGGTCTGGCCGATGATGATCCAGGCCGTCCTGGCTCGCAACATTCCACGCAAGGTATTGCTGGAGATGTTGATGCTCGGAGAAAGACTGACGGCAATGCAGATGCAGTCGATCGGCTTCGTGAATCGCGTCGTCTCGCGTGAGCTCATGGACTCAACGGTCGATGAGATCACCGACAAGCTGGCCAAGAAGTCGCCGATCGTCATGCGCCTGGGGCGCAATTCTTTCTACCACCAGCAGGACATGGCGTTCGAGCCCGCGCTGATCTACCTCTACGGCGAGCTTCTGAAGGTCGCCATGACGGAGGACGCAAAGGAAGGCGTGCTGGCGTTCTTCGAGAAGCGCGAGCCGGACTTCAAGGGAAGATGAGCACCAAGGGCTACAGCGAGCTCCGCGAGCGCGCGCTCAAGGGCGGCACTCGATATCTCCCGAAGCTGCGCGAGCAGAACAAGCTGACCGCTCGCGAGCGGCTCGGCTTCCTCCTGGACCCTGGCTCATTTGTCGAAGACGGCCTGTTCGCCAACGTCCTTGCCGAAGAGCTGCCGGCAGACGGCGTGATCACCGGGCTGGGCACGATCGAAGGCCGGCAGGTGGCCGTGATGGCCAACGACCCCACCGTGAAAGCAGGGAGCTGGGGCGCGCGCACGGTCGAGAAGATCGTGCGTATCCAGGAGACGGCGCAGAGGATCCGCGTTCCGCTTTTCTACCTCGTCGACTCCGCGGGCGCGCGCATCACAGACCAGATCGACATGTTCCCCGGCCGCCGCCATGCCGGGCGCATCTTCTTCAACGAGGTTCAGCTCTCCGGGCAGGTTCCGCAGATCTGCCTTCTCCTCGGCCCGTCGGCGGCCGGCGGCGCATACATCCCCGCGTTCTGCGATGTCGTAGTCATGGTCGAGGGCAACGCCTCGATGTATCTCGGCTCACCGCGGATGGTGGAGGTTGTGGTCGGCGAGAAGGTGAGTCTCGAGGAGCTCGGCGGCGCGCGGATGCACTGCACCGAAAGTGGGTGTGGGGATGCGCTGGTCGCCGACGATAAGGAGGCCATCGATTTCGCGCGGGCCTACTTCGCGTACATGCCACAACGGTCCGGCGAGAAGCCGGCGCCCGGCGAACCCAAGGCCCCGCGCCAAGGGTCGAAACCGATCAGCGAGCTGATCCCGGAGGAGGCGAACAAGGGCTACGACATGCGCAAGGTCATCGAGGCGCTGATCGACGAGGGCAGCTGGCTCGAGATCAAGAAGCTATTCGCCAAGGAGCTGCTCACCGGATTCGCGCGCCTCGACGGCCAGGCCGTCGGCGTCCTCGCCAACCAGCCCATGCAAAAGGGTGGTGTTCTGTTCAACGATTCAGCGGACAAAGCCGCCCGCTTCATCTGGCTGTGCGACGCCTTCGAGATCCCGCTACTGTTCCTCGCCGACGTTCCGGGGTTCATGATCGGCACAGACGTCGAACGTCGGGGAATCATCCGCCATGGAGCCAAGATGATCAGCGCGGTTTCCGAGGCGACAGTCCCGAAGATCTCGGTGATCGTCCGCAAAGCCTACGGCGCCGGCCTCTACGCGATGGCCGGCCCCGCGTTTGACTCCGATTGCGTCATCGCGCTGCCTTCGGCGCAGATCGCGGTCATGGGTCCGGAGCCGGCGGTCAACGCTGTCTTCTTCAACAAGCTTGCGGAGCTGCCCGAAGACCAGCGCGCCGCACGGCGCAAGCAGCTGGAGGACGAGTACCGCGAGGACGTGGACCTCTACAAGCTGGCCGCGAATCTCATCGTCGACGACGTCATCGAACCCGATGACCTGCGCGCGAATCTCATCGCCAGATATCGGGCCTACGCGACGAGGACGTCAGCGCGGCCAGAACGCAAGCACGGAGTTCCGCCCGTTTAGAGAAGCGGCCGATCAGCCGTTGCGATGGAACGGCACCGCGTAATAGACCACGATCGCGTAGAAGGTGACGCTGGCGGTGATGACCGCCAGATGAAACAGCTCGTGGTAGCCGAATACCCGCGGCCACAAGCGTGGCTTCTTGAACGCGTAGGCGGCTGCTCCAAGCGAGTACTGCAGTCCGCCGAGCGCCATCAGAAGGGCCGCGACCCAACCGAGTGCCGCGGTGAGCGGGACCAGGGCGACCACGGCGAGCCAGCCCATCGCCAGGTAGAGGCTCGCCAGCGCGATTCGTGGAATGCGCAGGAACGGTGCGGCGCCGACGACACCTGCGAGCGCGCAGATCCAGATCGCCAGCAGGACGCCGATGCGCCACCAACCATCGAGGATGTTGAAAACGAGGGGCGTGTAGGTGGCGGCGATGAAAACAAAGATCGTTGCGTGGTCTGCGCGTCGCAGCCAGTCCTTGACGCGTGGCGGCCAGCTGAATATGTGGTAGGTGGCGCTGACGCCGAAGAGCAGCACCAGGCCAACCCCGTAGACGGTCATCGAGACTAGCTTGGCGGGGTCGTTCCGGGTGATCACGATCAGGCTCACAAGCCCGGCGATGGCGACAAGCGCCGCCACCCCATGCGACCAACCCCTGAGCAGCGGCTTAGGCATCGCGCCCACTGGGAGGTTCATGCAACGCCAAATGTTACGGCGACGTCAAAGAAGCTTTGATGACACCAGGCCGACAGCGAGGGCGACGACGCCCCACGAGAACGCCCGCAGCGCCCGCTCGAGGGGTCGCAGCAGAGTCGCCTCGTCGAGCGCCACCTGCGACCCGTCGCTGAGCGTGACCGCCCCGGTCACCGATCGTGTCTTACGTCGAAGCGCGCGAGCGGGAGTGCTCAAAACCCGCTGGCCGAAAGACAGCGCGAACGCGGCGGCGCCGGCCGCGACGGCGCCGATGGAGACGCTGCCAGTCTGCGCGAAGTAGGCGGTGACCAGCGGGAAGGCTCCCCACGACAGCGCAAACCAGAAATCGCCGTGCATCCGGCCGCCGAGCAGCTCGAGGTTGTACGCGAACACGAAGAGGACCCCGAGGGCGATGAATGGGAGCAGCCCGACGCCCACGATCGGCAACGCCGCGAGCCCCAGGCCCACCGCGCCCGCAAGCCCGATCACGCCGGCGGCCTTCAACACCCAATTGGGGATCGACGTTCGAAGCGGGCGCCCGTTGAGCTCGTCGAGTGCGTGAGCGGCGACGCCGACGGCCAGGAAGAAGGCGACGAGAGTGGCCGCGAGCCGCAGCCCGCTCACCCTGGGCGCCAGCGACGCGCCGATCACGACGTACGAGAGGTGCCAGGCCGTATAAGGCGGATGGAGAAGCGCCCACACGTCTCGGCGCCACCCCCGTCCGCGCGCGGTGTAGTAAGCGGGGGCGAGCACCTCAGGCACGCTTGGTGCCCCAGATGACAACGCCGCCGCCAAGGCTCATCACTCGGTGCTGGACACCGACCATCCCCGCGGCTTCCCATGCTTTGATCAACCGCCGAATTGGCCAGACGCTGTAGTGCGCAGAGATGTTGGGGCCGAGAAAACGACCCACGTCCCACCATGCCCGCCCGCCCAAGACCAGGCCTGCGACCGGGAGGACCGCGCGCGTGTACAGCCACCATGCACCCCGCCAGAGCCGGTGTGGCGGCACGAAGAAATCGAGACCCGCCATCACACCACCAGGACGAAGGGTGCGTGCGAGCTCGGCGATGGTCGCCGCCGGATCCGCCACATATCGAAGGACGTATGTGAAGCTGATCGCATCAAAGGTGCCGTCTCCGAAGGGCAGGCCTTCGGCGCGGGCAGTCTCGAGTCGGATGCGGGCGCCCAGTCTGGCGGCCTCAACGCGCCGGCGCCCGATTGCGAGCATCTCCTCGCTGAGGTCTACGCCCATCACGCGAGCGTTGGTGCGGCTCGCGATTGCAATTGCGACGCCGGCCGTACCGGTGGCGACGTCCAGGACCTCGTTCGGATCGCCCGCGGCCACGCGATCCAACAGCTCGGCCCGCCATCGCGCGTTCTGCCCGAAGGACAAAACCTCGGCCAGCATGTCGTATCGCTTCGGGAGCCGGCGAAACAGCTTCACCGCGAAGTCGTTGTCGGCCCGGACTACTGACATTTCATAGCCCACACTACGGGTACTGTGACCAAAGAGGCCGCCAGAGATGTCGAGCGCTTCTCCGACTGGCAGCGCAATGCACTGGAGGCACGGGCTGCCGATTCCGAGGTGCTCGACTTCGGGCCGTTTCGGGTCGTTCTCTCGAAGACCAAAGATGCGCCTTTGGCGAGCTGGGTCACGCTGGTCGACGGGACGGCGAGCGAAACCGAGACGTTGAAGGCCGTCCCGAAGGTGAAAGCGGCGCTCAAGAAGCACAAGTCGCCGCTCGAGATCGAATACAACGAGGCGGTGTTTCCAAAGGTCGGCGCATGGCTCGAGTCCGCGGGCTTGAAGCTGGCCGAAAACAATCCGTTGATGGCGTGCCGGCCCGACACGTTCAAGCCGTCCGTCGCCGCCGAGGTCCACCTGACGCAGCTCAGGCCGGCCGCCACGACTGCCGAGCTGGAGGCTTTTCAGCAGATCCGCTGGACGGATGGCGGCGAGGTCGACCGACCGGTGCCACCCATCGAGCCACTAAGGATCGCGCTCGGCGTTCCGAGCAGCGTCTTCCTGCTCGCGTGGCTCGACTGGGAGCCGGTCGGCACCGGAGTGTCACACTCCCTGAAAGGGGCCGCCGAAGTGGTCGGCGTCGTCACGCGGAAAGACCATCGCCGGCGAGGGGTGGCGGCGACGATCACGTCGGAGCTCGTGCGCCGGCACTTTGACGGCGGCGGGGACTTCGTCTTCCTGGACGCGGCCAACGAGGATGCGGCGAGAATCTATGAGCGGCTGGGTTTCTCGCGCTTTGGTGCGAACCTGGTCTACCGATGACCCCAACGCGCGCCGCTACCCACGAGTAGGGAGCCCCAAGCGGCTCTTGCAGCGCAAGTAGGCCTGGCTTTGCCAGCGGCCCGATGAGCGGAAACCGCCGAGGTTTCCGCTCATACCCTAGTGGGGGCCCCTGGACTGCGCCTCTCGTGATCGCCGCCAGCGCTCCTCGGCCTCAGCGGTGTCCCCGCGCAGCTCGGCAACCTTGGCCAGGGCACGCCAGGTCCACGCGGGCAACTGGCGGTCACCGAGCTCCTCGGCGATCCGGATCGCGTAGCGGAGGTCGTCCTCCGCTTCGTCGAGGCGTCCAAGCTCTCGCATGGCGATGCCGCGAGCGGCCCTCGCATCAGCCAGCTCCCAGCGGGCGCCGAGCTCAGCGAAGATTGTGACGCCGCGATCGAACCATGGGAGCGATTCTTCGACTCGGTCGAGGTCACCGAAGACGCGAGCCTTCTGCACGGCGGTGTTGGCGACACTGAACTGGTCGCCGGTCTCCTCCGCTAATGCACTGGCTTCATCGATCAGCTGCAGCGCGCCGACTGCGTCATGCATCTCGGTCCGGTTGATGGAGAGTGCGGTCAAGGCGCGCACGCGCGCCCAATGATCGTTCTCATCGACGAGGGCGAGCGCCCGTCTCCAGATCACCTCTGCGTCGTCATATCGCTCTCGCGTCCAGGGCACCCAGCCGGCGAAAAGCAACGTCCGCACGACTGCCCAGGGGTCGCCGTATTCCTCCGCCGCCCGCAGCGAGCGATCCAGCAGCATCTCCGCCTTGTCGACGTCGGCTTCGTAATTGATCGCGATGTCGCCCAGGAAACGAAATGCGAGCGCCAGGGCAAATGCGTCGTTGCGCGCCTCTCCGAGAGCCACGGCCCGATTCAGAGCGATGGTGGCTGCCGGATATTCGCCAAGCCAATAGCGCGCCTCCCCCATACCGGCGAGGATGCGCGCCTCGCGAACTCCCCAGTTTTTGTCCTGACCGGCCATTACGAGCGCGCGCTCGTAACGATCGATGGCCGAGCGGCTCTCCAGGCGCCTTCGGGCACGGTCGCCGGCGACGAGCAACGCGTCGGCCGCCCTTTCCGCATGCGTGCGGTCGTTGGGATCCAGGTCGAGCGAGGCCATCGCCGCGAGCTCGAGGTGGTCGGCCGCCACCGATCGGTGTCCCGACTTAAGCAGGAATTCGGCGACTTGCTGGTGCAGGCGCAGCCGCTCCCGCTTTGGCAGGCTGGCGTAGGCGACTTCTTTCAGCGTTGCGTGTCGCAGCCTCCACACCGGAACCGCGGACGCAGGCTGCTGGCGCACGATCACCTCCGCGTCCTCGAGCTCTTGCAGCTCCGCGGCGGTGCCGTTGCCGTCAACCACGGCCAGCTCTTCGAGATCGAAGTCGTACATGAACACCGACGCGCGCCGGGCGAGATCACGCAGCCTCGGCGGCAGCGCATCGAGGCGAGCGGCCACGACTGCCTGCACCGTCGGCGGAAGCGTCATGCGAGTCTTGCCCGCGCCTGTGTCGCCGTTCGACATGAGCATGCCGGTCGTCTCGATGATGAAGAAGGGATTGCCGCCGGCGCGCTCGGCGATCTCGACTGCCTGCCCGTCGCCAATGTGACCGCCGCCTGCCTGGCGAACGAGGCGGATCGACTCGTCCGACGAAAGCGGATCCAACCTCAGCAACACCGCGTTGCCCGCGGCAGAACCCCAGTCCGGTCTCTGCTCGAGGAGCTCGTTCCGCGCGAGTGCCAGAACCAACGCGCGCCGCGGTCCGCGAGGCCCACGGGTCGCCAGTCGTTCGATGAGGTCGAGCATCGGCGCCTTGAGGAGATGCGCGTCATCGAACACGATCACCACAGGGTGATCACGGGCCAAGCCGTCGACCACCGCGACCAC
>Ga0209237_1000285_pt1 | contig 27594 bp, 24 predicted proteins | sample GraSoi013_1_40cm_2_FD_185820 | JGI IMG/M metagenome (GOLD analysis project Ga0209237, IMG submission 185820) | Grasslands soil microbial communities from the Angelo Coastal Reserve, California, USA - Sample 10_02_2013_1_40cm (SPAdes) (version 2) | ecosystem: Environmental > Terrestrial > Soil >...
ACAGCTACGTCGGAGTGGGGACCGGGGAGACGCGGCTCTCGCTCAGGCGAGAAGCGCAGCCGTTGGACAGCCTTCGTCGCGCGCTGGAGGCGGAGCGGGCGGAGCGCGTCGAAGGCCTGCCGCCATTTACCGGCGGTTACGTCGGCTACCTGGGTTGGGGAAGCGCTGGCTGGAGCGAGAGGCTCCCACAGCGGCTCGGCCCCGATACGCTCTTTCCCGAGGCGGAGCTGCTGCTGGTCCGGGAGCTGATCGCGTTCGACCACCGGCAAGGCCGTACCTGGGCGCTGGCCATAGGCGAAGATGCGGAGCGGCGCGCCGAGGCGCTGGCGCGACGAGTCCTGGAGGGATTTGCGCTGGGGCGCTTCCCGCATGCCTTGCGCACGCCGGCTGCGCAGTCGCTCGGCGCGCGGCTCTTCAGCGACCGCCGCAACGGCGCCCGCTTCCTCAAAGGCGGGCTGCCCGAGCCGGTGCCGGTCGCCGGCGGAGAAAAGCAGTTCAAGGCTGCCGTCCGGCGGGCCCTCGAGTACATCCATGCTGGCGACATCTTCCAGGTGGTGCTCTCGCAGCGCTTCGAGCTGCCGGACTGCGATGGGTTCTCGCTGTATCGCACGCTGCGGGCCGCGAGCCCGGCCCCTTACCACTTCTACCTGCGCCTCGGCGGCCGCGAGCTGTTCGGCGCCTCTCCGGAGCTTCTGGTCCAGGTGGAGGCGGGCAAGATGACCGTGCGTCCGATCGCGGGAACGCGCCGTCGCGGCGCGACGCAGGAGGAGGATCTGCGCCTCGAGCAGGAGCTGCGCGCGGATCCGAAAGAGCGCGCGGAGCACACCATGCTCGTGGACCTGGGCCGCAACGACGTGGGCCGGGTCTCGCGCATCGGCTCGGTGAAGGTCGAGCGGCTCATGGAAACCGAGCGCTTCAGCCACGTGATGCACATGACCAGCGAGGTGAGCGGCGTCCTCAAGCCCGGTCTGGAAGCGGTGGACGCGTTCGCGGCGGCGTTCCCGGCGGGCACGCTCTCCGGAGCGCCGAAGATCCGGGCGCTCGAGATCATCGACGAGCTGGAGCGGGTCCAGCGCGGCCCTTACGGCGGCGCCGTCGGATGGTTCTCCGGCGCGGGGGACATGCAGCTCGCCATCGCCATCCGGACCCTGTTCCGCAGCCAGGGACGGCTGTTCGCGCAGGCGGGCGCTGGGATCGTGGCGGACAGCGATCCCGCGGCCGAGTGGCGCGAGGTGCTCGCGAAAGTTCGCGCATCCGTCGGCGCCGCGTATGGCGCGGTGGCCGGGAAGGCGGTCGCATGAAGCCGCGCGTCCTCGTCATCGACAACTACGACTCGTTCACCTTCAACCTGGTGCAGCGCCTCGGCGAGCTCGGCGCTTCCGTCGACGTGCTGCGCAACGATGCCGAGAGCGCCGCGAGCATCCTCGCCGGCCGGCCGGAGCGGCTGGTGCTCTCGCCGGGCCCCTGCACGCCGAACGAGGCCGGGGTCTGCCTGGAGTTGATCTCCCGCGCTTGCGGGCTGAACGGGTTTCCCCGCCCGCAGCGCGTGGTGCCCATCCTCGGCGTCTGCCTCGGGCACCAGAGCATCGGGCAGGCGTTCGGGGGGAAGGTGGTGCGCGCACGACAGCCGGTGCACGGGAAGGCGGAGGAGATCGTCCACGACGGCAGCGCCCTCTTTCGCGGCGCGCCAAGGCCGCTGCACGCCGGCCGGTATCACTCGCTGGTCGTGGACGGGCGTACGCTCCCCAAGGACCTCAAGGTTTCCGCGCGCACGAGGGACGGGATCGTCATGGCGCTCCGCCACGTGAAGCTGCCGGTGATCGGCGTCCAGTTCCACCCCGAATCGATCCTCACTCCCGACGGCCAGACGCTGCTCGGCAATTTCCTGCGGATGTAGCCGATGCCCTTGCGCGAGCAGATCCGGTTGGCGGTCGACGGCATCCATCTCTCGCGTGCGCAAGCCGCGGCGGCGATGGACGCGATGCTCGATGGCAATGCCCCGGTGGCGCAGATGTCGGCGCTCCTGGTGGCGCTGCGCATGAAAGGCGAGACGCCCGACGAGATCGCCGGCGCAGCCCAGGCGCTGAGATCGCGCGCCGCGCGGGTAGAGGTCTCGGGGGATCGCCTGATCGACACCTGCGGCACGGGCGGCGACGCCTCGCACACGTTCAACATCTCGACGACCTCCGCGTTCGTCGCGGCGGCGGGTGGCGCGCGCGTCGCCAAGCACGGCAACCGCGCGGTCTCCTCGAAGTGCGGCAGCGCCGACGTGCTCGCGGCGCTGGGCGTCGAGGTCGAGCTTGCGCCGGAAGCGGTGGCTGCCTGCATCGACGAGTGCGGGATCGGGTTCCTCTTCGCGCCGCGCCATCACGCGGCCATGCGCCACGTCGCGCCCGTGCGCAAGGAGCTCGGGCTGCGCACGCTGTTCAACCTGCTCGGGCCGCTGGCGAATCCCGCCGGCGCGCGGCGGCAGCTGCTCGGCGTGTACTCGCCGCAGCTCGTTCCGGTGCTGGCGCAGACCCTGGTGGAACTCGGGTGCGATCGGGCATTCGTGGTGCATGGGTACGGCGGGCTCGACGAGATCTCGACGGCCGGCCCTACCATCGTGTGCGAGGTCCGCTCAGGCGTAGTGCGGCAGTTCGAGCTGTCCCCCGAGGACGTGGGCGTGAAGCGCGCGCCACTCGAGGACCTCCGGGGTGGCGAGCCCCAGCAGAACGCCGAGACGCTCCGCGGAATCCTGCGCGGCGAGAACGGCGCCCGGCGGATCGCGACCGTGCTCAATGCCGGGGCAGCGCTGGCGGCGTCGGGCGTCTGCGAGAGCATCCGCGAAGGCGTGCGGATGGCGGAGCGGGCGATCGACAGCGGCGCCGCGATGGAGCGGCTGGAGAAGCTGGTGAAGGCGTCGCAGGCCCGGAAGGCGGCTCCGTGAGCCATCTCGCGAAGCTGGTGGCGCAGGCCGTCGCGGACGCGCGAGAGCGCGAGAAGCAGCCTCTTCCCCTGGAGGCGCCGCCGCTGCGGTCGTTTCCGCGGGCCGGCTTGATCGCCGAGGTGAAGCGGGCCAGTCCTTCCAGGGGCGCGATCAACCCGGGCCTCGATCCGGCGCAGCTCGCGCAGGCGTACGCGCTGGGTGGGGCAAGCGCGATCTCCGTGCTCACCGACCGGGTGCACTTCGGCGGCTCGCTCGACGATCTCCAGGTGGCGAGGGCAGCCGCACCGCTGCCGGTGCTGCGCAAGGACTTCATCGTGACGGAGTTCCAGGTGCGCGAAGCGCGCGCGTACGGAGCGGACGCCATCCTGCTCATCGCGGCAGCGGCACCGCTCGCGACGCTGCGGCCGCTGCGACAGCTCGCGCGCGAGCTGGGGATGGCCGTGCTGTTCGAAGTGCACGAGGAGAGCGAGCTGGACGCCGCGAGAGCGTGCGAGCCGGATCTGCTCGGCGTGAACGCGCGCAATCTCAAGACGCTGGAGGTGCACCCGGGGGCGTTCGCGCGCATCGCGCCGCTCGCCCGGGAGATCGCGCCGCTGGTCGCGGAGAGCGGCGTCCGTACGCCGGACGATGCGCGCCGCTTGCGGGCGCTGGGAGCGTCGATGCTGTTGGTTGGCGAGGCGCTCTCGTCCGCCGCGGATCCGCAGAGCGCGACGCGGAGGCTGGTGCAGGCATGAAGATCAAGCTCTGCGGCGTGCGCACCGTGGCCGATGCGCTCCTCTGCGCGAACGAAGGCGCCGACGAGATCGGGGTGATCTTCGCCCCGACCAGCCGGCGGCGCGTCACCATCGCGGAGGCGAAAGCGATCCGCGCCGCGCTTCCCGCGCGGGTCCCGCTGGTGGGCGTGTTTCTCGACGCGCCGCTCGAGGAAGTGATCCGGATCGCCGGGGAAGTCGGGCTGCAGGCCGCGCAGCTCCACGGCGAATGGCCGACGGGGTGCGCGCCGCTCCCCCTCCATGCCGTACTACAAATGGTCTCGGCGGAATCGCTGCAGCCGCGCCCGGGCGCCGCGCGCCTGCTGCTCGACGGACCGGCCGGAGGGTCGGGAAGGAGTTTCGCGTGGTCTCTTACCGAGCGGGCGCGCTCGCTGCACGGCGGTGAGCTGTTCGTCGGTGGGGGGCTCACGGCCGAGAACGTGGCGCAGGCGATCGCGCAGGCGCGTCCTTCAGGTGTGGACGTTGCGGGTGGAATCGAGGGACCGGACGGGTTCAAGGATCGGGAGCGGGTCCGCGCGTTCGTTCGCGCGGCCCGCGAGGTGTCGAGATGAAGGAGATGCCGCCGATCCTCTCGGATGCGACGGTTTCGCCTCCGGATGCGCGCGGGCGTTTCGGCGCATACGGCGGCCGCTTCGTTCCGGAGACGTTGATTCCCGCGCTGGACGAGTTGGAGCGTTCCTGGAAGGAAGCGCGGGCCGACCCGCGGTATCGGGAAGAGCTGACGGAGCTTCTGCGGACGTATGCCGGCCGGCCGACGCCACTGTTCCGGGCGGATCGGTTGGCGAAGGCGCTCGGCCTCTCCGGTCGCGTCTACTTGAAACGCGAGGACCTGCTCCATACCGGAGCGCACAAGCTGAACAACACGCTGGGGCAGGCGCTGCTGGCGAAGCGCATGGGCAAGCGTCGCGTGATCGCGGAGACCGGCGCCGGGCAGCATGGCGTCGCCACCGCGACCGTGTGCGCCCTGCTCGGCCTCGAATGCATCGTCTACATGGGCACGGAGGACGTCCGGCGGCAGAGCCCGAACGTCGTGCGCATGAAGCTGCTCGGCGCGGAGGTGCGCAGCGTGGACGCCGGCTCGCGCACGCTCAAGGACGCAATGAACGAGGCGATCCGCGATTGGGTCACGAACGTGCGCACCACCTATTACTGCATCGGCAGCGCGGCGGGGCCGCACCCGTACCCGGTGATGGTGCGCGAGCTGCAGAAGATCATCGGCGAGGAGGTGGCCGAGCAGATCGCCGGCGCGGAAGGCCGGCTCCCCGACGCCGTCGTCGCCTGCGTCGGGGGCGGATCGAACGCGATCGGCGCGCTGCACCGCTTCGTGCGCGAGCCCTCGGTCACGTTGTACGGAGTCGAGGCGGCCGGCCACGGGCTGGAGAGCGGCAAGCACGGCGCCTCGCTCGCGAAGGGCCGACCCGGCGTGCTGCACGGGTCGCGCTCGTACGTGCTGCAGACGGAAGATGGCCAGATCGCCGAGGCGCACTCGATCAGCGCGGGCCTCGACTACCCAGGGGTCGGCCCCGAGCTGTCGCACCTGCGCGACCAGGGACGTCTCACGGTTCTCTCGGCGACCGATACCGAAGCGCTGCAGGCATTTCAGACGCTCGCCCGCAGCGAGGGAATCCTCTGCGCGCTGGAGTCGGCGCACGCCATCGCCGCATTGCCCCGGGTGCGCGGCGGCCTCATCGTCGTGAACCTTTCCGGTCGCGGCGACAAGGACCTCGGCACCGTCATCGAGGCGCTGAAGTGAGCCGCCTGTCCGACGCGTTCGCGGCAGCCGGGGCCCAAGGCCGCACCGCGCTGGTCTGCTACGCGATGGGTGGCGACGGAGATACGGCGGCCCTGCTCGAGGGCATCGATGCGGCCGGCGCCGACGTGATCGAGCTAGGCGTGCCGTTCTCCGACCCGATCGCCGACGGCCCGGTGATGCAGGCGGCGGCGACGCGCGCCATCGCCGCGAAGACGACGCTGCGCGATCTGCTCTCCATGGCTTCCCGGCTGCGCTTGCGCGCCCCGATGGTGGCGATGGGCTACATGAACCCGATCGAGTCGATGGGTTCGCGCGCCTTCGCCCGCGCCCTGCGCGAAGCGGGTCTGTGCGGCGCCATCGTCCCCGATCTGCCGCTCGAGGAGGCCCAGCCCGTGCGCGACGACCTCGCCGCGGAAGGATTGGACCTCGTGCCGTTGGTCGCTCCCACGACTCCGAAGGAGCGCGCAGCTCGGATCGCCCGCACCGCGCGCGGTTTCGTCTACTACGTCTCCGTCACGGGCGTGACCGGCGTCCGCGCGGCGCTGCCGGACGATCTGGAGAGGCGGCTGGCCGAGTTGCGCGCGGTCTCGTCCGTCCCGGTCGCGGTCGGCTTCGGCATCTCGCGCCCGGAGCAGGCGGCGGCGCTCAAGGGGAAGGCCGACGGCGTGGTCGTGGGGTCGGCGCTGGTCGCGCTGCATCACGAACAGGGCGTCGCCGCTGTCGCCGCGCTGGTCCGCTCACTGCGCTCAGCGCTGTAATGGGAGCTACCTGAACAGCTTCTTCAATGCCTTGCGCGCGAAGACCGCCGCGATGGCCGGTGTCTGCCGATCGATGATCCGCGGTCGTTGCGGCGCTGGTTCCGCGAGCAGCGCGAGAACGGTGTCGGCGGACCGTTGCCAGGTATGCTCGCCGGCGGCGCGTGAAGCGGCGGAGCGCGCCTTCTCGTTGGCGGTGGGCTCGCAGAGGGCGACCATGGCATCGGCGAGCGCCTCGGCGTCGCCGGCAGGAGCAGCGCGGGCCCATCCCTCCCGCTCGCCATCCATGGCGAGCACATCTCCGGCAGTGCACGCGGCGGGGAGGCCCGCCCAGAGGCAATCGAGCAGCCGGGTACGGTAGGCGAGCTCCGCCTCCAGCGACGGCCTGTGCGCGGAGACGGCGAGGTCGGCATCGAGCAGCCATGCGCCGCGATCCTCGTACGGCACCCACGCGTCCACGAAGTGCACACCGGGCCCCGCCGCCGCGCGCGCTTCCTGAGCGGCCGCGCGCATCGGAGGAGCGGCGTTCCCGGGCCGCTGTCCGGCGAGCAGCGCGAGCTCGAGGCGCGGCACCCGCTTTCGCGCGATCGCCGCAGCCCGGACCGCGAGCGCCGGATCCATCCAGTCCCAGAGGCCTCCGCTCCAGAATGCGATCCGGTCCTCGGGCGCAGCCTCGATGGCGCGGCGCAAGGGCGAGTCGCCCTTCCGCGGCGGCGCCTCGGGGAGCCCGAACGGCACCACCGCGAGGAGCCGCGACGCCTCCGGGTCGCCGGCGAGCGCCTGTGGCGAAAGCCTTCCGCAGGCGCCCATCCAGCCAAGCCAATGCGCGCGCTGGGGACGCGAGGCGCAGAGCACGTGGTCGGCCCGGCGGATCAAATACTGCAGACGGCGCCGGACGTATCCGACCTGAACGATCTGCTCCGCCGTGGGATGCGGGTCCATCCGGGCGAGCTGCTCGAGCTGGACCGGATCGTAGAGATCGAGCAGCAGCCGCCCGCCGAAACGGAGCAGGTGTGGCAAGGGGAAGCCGAATCCCTGCGCGATGAACGCGTCTGAATCCCGGAGGACCGCACCGAGGTCCCGCGAAGTGCCGAACGGCTCGTCCTCGAGCTCGTCGGCTCCCTCGGCAACCAGCGTCACCCGGTGCCGGGCGGCCAGCCTGCGCGACAGCTCGACCGCTCGGATTCCCGGGCCGGCCATTCGCCGGCCGACCACGTCCTCGCAGTGATAGGCGATCCTCACCGGACGAGCCACTCCAGCGCTTCGAGGTAGCCGGCGGCGCCCTTGCCAAGGATGCGATGGGCGCAGACCTCTTCCAGCAGGCTCACGCGCCGCCATGGCTCGCGCTTGGTGATGTCGGAGAGATGCACTTCGACGACCCGGAGCCTGGTGGCAACGATCGCGTCGCGCAGCGCGTACGAAGAATGCGTGAACGCGCCCGGGTTGAAGATGACTCCGTTGGCCCAGCGCCGCGACTGGTGCAGCTCGTCGATCAGCGCGCCTTCATGATTGGACTGCACTGCGCGCACCGTGTGCCCGAGCTCCCGCGCTCGCGAGACCACCATCTGCTCCAACTCCGCGAGAGTCGTCTTTCCATAGATCTCCGGTTCCCGCTCGCCGAGCAGGTTCAGGTTCGGGCCGTTGAGGAGGAGGATGTTCATCCCAGCTGAGTCTACGCGAGAGCGGCCGCGAGCGCGCGGGCGCAGTCCTCGGCGCTGGCCTCGCGCAGCACCGGCGTTCCGATGCGTTCCAGAAGCACGAACCGGACGCCGCCGCGGCGGACTTTCTTGTCTCGCCTCATCGCCTGCAGCGCGGCTTCCCGCTGGCCGGAGTCCAAGCCGCTGCCGGCGGCGATGCGGATCCGCTCGACGAGGCGCAGGGCGCGATCCCGCTCGGGCATGCCGTCGCAGAGCGCGAGCATGCCGCGCAGGCCGAGCGCCACCGCCTCGCCGTGGGAGAAATGGGTGTAGCCCGTGGCGGCCTCCAGCGCGTGGCCGACGGTGTGGCCCAGGTTGAGGAACGCGCGCTGACCACCCTCGCGCTCGTCCGCGGCGACGATGCGCGCCTTGAGCCGCACCGCGCCCTCGACCAGCGGAGCGAGCGCTTCGGCCTCCCCCGCCGCGGCCTGCTCGAGATCGCGCTCGCATCGCTGCAACAGATCGCCGCCCTCCAGCAGCGCGCACTTGACCACTTCGGCGAGGCCGCTCCACCGCTCGCGCGAAGGAAGGGTGGCGAGCAGCAGTGGATCGCAGATGACCAGCCGCGGCTGGTGGAACGCCCCGATCAGGTTCTTGCCAGCGCTCAGGTTGGCTCCGGTCTTCCCGCCAAGGCCGGCGTCCACCTGGGCCAACAGGGTGGACGGCACGCTCACCCAGGGAACGCCGCGCAAGTAGAGCGCCGCCGCCAGGCCGGCGAGATCGGTGAGAACGCCGCCGCCGATCGCAACCACGTACCCGTCGCGACCAACGCCGCGCGCGGTCAGCGCCTCGCACATCGCCTCGACCTCGGGCAACGTCTTGCGCGCTTCGCTGACGGCCCGGCCGATCGGATCGCCGAAGTGCTCCCCGAGCGAGAGCAGGGCGTCGGGATGGAGCGAGAGCACGCGAGCGTCGCAGAGCAGCCCCGGAGTCCCGCCAAGTCCGGCCCCGGCGCAGAGGGCCGGGAGCCGCTGCAGCGCACCCGGCTCGATCACGCAATCGGTGCGGGTGCCGGACGCGAAGCGCACCTCAATGGTGGGCACGCTGCTCCTCCAGCGCCGAGACGACCGAGGCCGCCTGCGCGGAAATCAATTGGGGTGACGCGCCCGGCACCACGTCGAGGACGGCGTCCGCGAGCCGCGCGTACAGCGGCTCCCGCGCGATCGCCAGGTCCGCGAGCCGCGCCTGGGGATTGCCGGCGAGCAGCGGCCGCCCGGTCGCCGCGCGTTCCGCGCAGAGCGAGACCGGAGCGCGCAGCCAGAGAAGATGTCCCGTCTTCCGCACCGCGAGCCGGACTGCGCGGGAGCCGAGCGCGCCCCCGCCGACGGAGATGACGCTGCGCGGACCGCGCGCCGCGGCGCGGACGGCCTCCACCTCTCGATGGCGGAAGCCGGCCTCCCCCTCCGACGAGAAGACTTCCGGCACGCTCTTGCCGGCCTCGCGCTCCACCATGGAATCGATCTCGACGAACGGCAGCCCGAGCGCGGAGGCGAGCAGCGGCGCGAGCGTGGTCTTCCCCGCTCCGGGAAGGCCGCAGAGCCAGACGTGTCCTGCGAGCGGGCGCGCGCGCCGCCAGGCGAGCCGCAGCGCTGCGTGGAGCTCGTCCATCGAGTCGCCGCCAAGCTTCGTGAGCAGTGCGTCGGCGACGCAGAGCGCGACCACCGCCTCGCCGACCACCGCAGCCGCCGGGACCGCGCAGGTGTCGCTGCGCTCCACGTGCGCTGCGTCCGCCTCGCCGGTGAGCAGATCGACGCTTCTCAGCGCGGCCGGCACCGTAGCGATCGGTTTCATCGCGGCGCGCGCGACCAGCGGCTCGCCGTTCGTTACGCCGCCTTCCAGACCGCCGGCGTGGTTCGTGTCGCGCGTGATTCCGGCGCCGGCGCGTCCCATCGGATCGTGGACCTGCGAGCCGAACAGCTCTGCCGCACGCCATCCGTCGCCGAGCTCGACCGCCTTGATCGCCGGGATGGAAGCCAGCGCGCGCGCGAGGAGGCCGTCGAGACGGAGATCGGCCTGCGTATAGCTGCCCAGTCCCGGCACGAGCCCCGTCACGCGCACCTCGAAGGTGCCGCCCACCGTATCGCGCCGGGTGCGCGCTTCCTCGATCTGCTCGCGGAAGGTCTCCTCCGCCTCGCGATCGATGCAGCGCACCGGCGATGCGTCCGCCTTGAGCGCGAGCGCCTCCGCGTCCTCGATGCCCTCCAGACCGGAGACGTCGCGCGCCCGCGCCGAGCCGATGGAAGTCACCCACGAACCGATCCGGACGTCGAACGCGTCGAGGAGCCGGCGGGCGGCAGCGGCCAGGCCGACGCGCATCGCGGTCTCGCGCGCGCTGGCGCGCTCGAGGGAGTTGCGCAGGTCCCGGTGGCCGAACTTCATCGCCCCCGTGAGGTCCGCATGCCCGGGGCGCGGAAGCGAGACCAGCTTGCCCGGGTCCTGCACGGGCTCGACCGCCATCCGCTCCGACCACGCTTTCGCGTGATCGGCGTTCTCGATCAGGAGCGCGAGTGGCGATCCGAGCGTCTTCCCGTGCCGCACGCCCGCGAGGATGCGGGGCTTCTCGGGCTCGATGGCCATGCGCCCGCCACGGCCGTAGCCGAGCTTGCGCCGCTGCAGATCGCGCTCGATGTGCTCGGCGAGGAGCTCGAGCCCCGCCGGCAGCCCGTCGAGGATGCCGACCAGCGCCGGGCCGTGTGATTCGCCGGCGGTGAGGAAGCGCAGGCGCGTCACGCGAGCGCCGCCTTGCGCAACTCCGGCGCCAACTCGCCCAGGCGCGGCCGCCCCAGCCAGATCTCCAGCGATGCGATGGCTTGCTGCACCAGGACTTCGATCCCGTCGACGGCGCGCAATCCGCGGGCGCGCGCCGCACGAACGAGCGCGGTATCTCCGCGCGCCGAATACGCGAGATCGACGACCGTGCCGCGGAGCGAGGCGGGGTCGAGGGGCACCTCGTCGCCGTTCATGCCGACCGTCGTGCAGTTCACAATCAGGTCCGCGCGCGCCAGCGCCTCCAGGCCGCCGGCCTTCACGCCCATCTCCCGGGCGAGCTGCTCGCCTCGCGCGCGCGTCCGGTTCACCACGGTCACGTCCGGCCGGAATGCATCCACCACCGCCCTGGCCGAGCCGCCGGCCCCGAGGACGACCGCGTGCCCGGAAAAGGTGCCCAGCGCGCGCAGCACGCCTTCGCGGTCCGTGTTGTGCCCGTGCAGAGCGCCGTCCCGATTCACGATGCAGCTCACCGCGCCGATCCGCTCGGCTGCCGGATCGAGCCGATCCAGCGAAGCGATCACGGCCTGTTTGTGGGGGACGGTCACGTTGGCGCCCGCGACGCCCAGCGCGCGCAACGAACGCACAGCGGCGGGAACGTCGGTCACCCGGCAGGGTGCATACACCGCGTCGACGCCGAGGATCTGGAACGCGCGCGCGTGGATCGCCGGCGAGCGGGAATGGGCGACCGGATCGCCGAGCAGGACGTAGAGGGCGCGCATCAGGAGAAGATCTCCACCTCCGCGCCCATCGTGCGCAAGAGGGCGTAGAAGCCGGGGAACGAGACGTCGGCCCACTCCGCTCCGGAGATCGTGCACGGCTCGCGCGCGGCGAGCGCCGCCACCGAAAAGGCGAGCGCGATGCGGTGGTCCATCGCGGAATCGATCGCTGCTGCTCCCCGCAGGGCACCGCCCTGGATGCGCAGGCCATCCGGCAGCTCGTCCACGTGCGCGCCCATCGCGCGAAGCCCCGCCGCCATCTGCGCCAGGCGGTCCGACTCCTTGACGCGAAGCTCCTGCGCGCCGCGAATGACGGTCTCGCCCTCCGCGCAGGCGCCCAGCACCGCGAGGATGGGCACCTCGTCGATGGCGCGGAGGACGAGGTCCCCCTGGAGCTCCGCTCCGCGCAGCTTCTGTGCCTGGACAGTCAGCCTGGCCACCGGCTCCGGTCCGCCGGATTCACCGAGCTCGAGCTGCAGTCGCGCCCCGAACATCGCCACGGCGTCGAGGAAGCCGGCGCGGGTCGGGTTCACGCCGACGTGCTGCAGCGACAGCGTACTTCCCTCGGGCGCCAGCAGCGCGGCGGCGATCAGGAAGGCGGCTGAGCTGAGATCGCCGGGGAGGTCGAGCGCGAATCCGCGCAGCTTCGCTCGACCCCGGACCGCGACGGTATTGCCGCGCTGGACGATCTCCGCGCCCATCGTGCGCAGCAGCCGCTCGGTGTGGTCGCGGCTCTTCGCCGGTTCAGTGAAGCTGGTCTCGCCCTGCGCGAAGAGGCCCGCGAGCAGCACGGAGCTCTTTACCTGAGCGCTGGCGACGTCCGAGGCAATGGCGCTCCCACGAAGCGGATGGCCGCGGCGGACGATCACCGGTGGCTTGCCGTGAGTGGTGTCGATCTCCGCCCCGAGCTGGCGCAGCGGCTTTGCCACGCGCTCCATCGGACGCCGCGACAGCGACTCGTCTCCGGTCAGCGTCGCCTCGACCCCCGCCCCCGCGAGAATCCCCAGAAGCAGGCGGATCGTGGTGCCGGAGTTGCCGCAGTCGAGCCGGCCGACGGGATCGCGAAGCCCGCCGAGCCCTCGTCCGAGGATGATGGCGTCGTCCTCCTGCATGTCATGATCGCGCTCCGGAAGCGGCGCACTGCTCGGCGGCCGCTCCGGGGGCAGGAACGTCGCCCGCCCCTCTTCCGGGAATTCCTGGGAGCGCGGCTTCGGTCCCCAGGGCGTGCCATCGCCGCGCAGCAGTGGGACGCCGAGCTGCGCCAGGCACCTGGCCGTGGAGCGAACGTCGTCGCCGCCGGAGAGGCCGGCGACCCGGCTCTCCCCATCGGCGAGCGCGGCGAACAGCAGCGCGCGGTGGGAGATGCTCTTGTCGCCGGGCACGCGGACGCCGTCGGCTCGCACCGGCTTTCGCAGCGGCGAGACCCGTGCCCTCACGCGCGCGCCACCCGATGCATCGCGCGGTCCATCGCGGCGGCGATCCTCTCCACCTCGCGCATCAGCTTCTCGAACCCGGCGAGGTTCAGCGACTGCATCCCGTCGCTCAAGGCGCGGTCCGGATCGGGATGCACTTCGATGATCAAGCCGTCCGCCCCGCAGGCGACCGCCGCCCGGGCCATGGGGAGCACCGCGCTGCGGATCCCGATTCCGTGCGAGGGGTCGACGATCACCGGCAGATGCGACTCGCGCTTGAGGATCGGCACGGCGTTCAAATCGAGCGTGTTGCGCGTCATGGTCTCGAACGTGCGGATGCCGCGCTCGCAGAGGATCACCTGCTTGTTCCCGCGCGAGACGATGTACTCGGCGGCCATCAATAGCTCTTTGATGGTGGAGGACATCCCGCGCTTGAGCAGCACCGGCTTGCGCAGGTCGCCGACCGCCTCGAGAAGGGAGAAGTTCTGCATGTTCCGCGCGCCGATCTGCAGGAGGTCGGCGCTCTCCGCCACCGTCCCGAGCGTCTCGGTATCCTTCACTTCGGTGACGATCTTCAGCCCGGTCTCGGCGCGCGCCTTGGCGAGCAGCTCGAGTCCCTTCTGCTTCAGTCCCTGGAAGTCGTAAGGACTGGTGCGCGGCTTGAACGCGCCGCCGCGCAGCAGCGACGCCCCGCTCGCCGCAACGCCTCGCGCCGCGGCCAGGATCTGCTGCTCGCTCTCCACCGCGCAGGGCCCCGCCATGACCACCAGGTCCGGTCCGCCCACCGGCACGCCGGCGACGTCCACCACCGTGTCCTCGTGCTTCACTTCGCGGGAGACGAGCTTGTAAGGCGCGGTGACCGGGATGCAGTCCGCCACGCCGGGCAGCTCGCGGAAGTGTCCGGGATCGATGGGCCCCTTGTTGCCGGTGATGCCGATGGCGGTGCGGCCGGCGCCCGAGATGGCGTGCGGGGTGAATCCGAGCTCGCGTACGCGGCCTTCGATGACCGCCTGCGCCTCTCTGGACACGTCGGGATGCAGGACGATGAGCATCGGGCGAATCTACCTCAGGTTCCGAGGCGGTGGCCGGGTTTCAGGCGGGCGCCCTGCAGCCATGCAGGCGCCGGCATGCGTTTCTTTCCTTCGGGCTGCACTTCCAGCAGCTCCCATGCCGTGCCCTCGCCGCACGCGACCGTCGTCCCTTGGAGCAGCTCTCCGGGGGCGCCGGAACCTGCAACGGGCTTTGCGGACTGGATTTTCAGCACGGCGCCATCGACCGTGGTCCAGGCGCCCGGCCAGGGTGTGAACCCCCGCCGGCGCGCGTCGAGCTCCGCCGCCGTGCGACTCCAATCCACGCGGCCGTCCGCGCGGGAGAGCAGCGGCGCGAGCGTCGCTTTCTCGTGATCTTGCGGGATGCGCGGAAGCCGTCCCTGCGCGAGCAGGTCGAGCGCTTCCGTCAGCGTGTCTGCGCCGAGATGACCGAGCTTGACCAGGAGCGATTCACCGGTCTCGTCGGGAGCGATGGCGATCTTGCGCTGCAGGCGGATGTCCCCTGTATCGAGGCCCTCGTCCATCTGCATGATCGTGACGCCGGTCTCACGGTACCGGCGCGCGACCGCCCATTGCGCGGGCGCCGCGCCCCTCAGCTCGGGCAAAAGCGAGGCGTGGACGTTCAGGGACCCGTGCAGGAGCACGCCCAGCGCGTCGGGCGGCAGGATCCGGCCGTACGCCGCCACGACCGCGACGTCGGGTCTGGCCGAGGCGAGCACTGCCGCGAGCCTGCCCTGCTTGACCTTGTCGGGCTGCTCGACGCGGACGCCGTGCTGCTGGGCCCACCGCTTCGTCGCCGGCGCCTGCAACTCCTGGTGGCGTCCGACCGGTTTGTCCGGCTGTGCGACCACCAGCACCAGCTCCCCAGCCCGCGCACATGCCTCGACGATGGGGAGCGCGAATTCCGGCGTTCCGAGGAAGGCGATGCGCATGGCGGCCGCAACTTAGCAAAGCGACCGGCATGCCGGCGGTCGCGAAGCGATGAAGGCCGGAGGCTGTCTTAAGAATTGACGGAACCGGCCAGGGCGGGTACGCGAGGATCGATGCGACCTCTCGCGCTCGCCCTTGCGCTGTCGCTGATCGCCTGCAAGCCCCGCGACGCGAACGATCCAAAGACGTGGATCGGGCGGCTGGACGACAACGATCCCAAGGTCCGCGTCCAGGCGGTCCAGCAGCTTCGCAAGCTGAAGGCGAAGCAGGCTGCCCCGCAGATCGCCTTGCTGCTCAAGGACCCGCTGCTGAAGGAGGATGCGGCGCTTGCGCTCGAGGACCTGGGAGGCCCCGAGCAGGTCGATGCGCTGCTCGCTGCCGTGGATACGACCGTGGGCGCCGGCAGCGATACCGCGGCGCGCGCGGCGAACCGCACGAACTTCAGGATCGCGGAAGCGCTGGGGAACATCGGCGACGCTCGCGCCGGGCCGGCGCTGCTGCGGCTCGCGCGCTCGAGCGACGACAACGTCAGGATCGCGGCGGTCGAAGCGCTCGGGAACGTCAAGGCGAAGGACGCCGTCTTCGAATTGTCGCACATCGTGGACGACCCGACCGCTCCGCCGCTGCTGATCAAGCGGGCCATCGTCGCCCTCGGGGACATCGGAGATCCCTCGGCGATCCCGGCGCTCGCGCACGGACTCGTGATCGAGCGGCAAGGCGTCTCCTTCCTGCCCGAGAGCTCGTTCGCGCTGTTCTTGCTCGGCGAGGCGGCCGTCGAGCCACTGATGAAGATCGCGCAGGATCAGGACCCTGCCTATCTGGCCTGGGCCAAGGAGAACAACCGGGCGCCGGCGGGGACGTACGCGAAGGCGGCGCTGGTGCTCGGCGATCTCGAGGACCAACGCGCTGTGCCGGTGCTGGTGGCGAAGCTGAAGTACGTCGACCCCGACCCGGTGCCGGGAACGTCGCGCCTCTTGTCGAATCTCGTCCGCATGTTCGCCGCCAATGCGCTCGGGCGCATGCGCGCGACCCAGGCCGCGCCCGCCGTTCAGGCCGTGGTCTCCACGGCCAACGCGCAGGACGAGGAGGTGACCACGTTCGCGGCCGAAGCGCTGGTCTGGATCGGCGATCGCGCGCAAGCACGCGAATTGATGAGGAAAGCCCAGACCGGCCTGCTCAAGCTGCGCCTCACCGTGGCGCAGTCGGCGGCGCTGTTCGGGGAGCCGGTGCTGGGCAAGGACGTGCTCACGCTGGCGATGCGCGAAGCGAAGGGATCGCAGCAGGCCTGCGCGCGTCAGCTCAGCGACCTGACGATGCCGGTCGCCGATCCCCGGCAAGCCTGCGACCTGCTCGCGACGCAGTTCGGCGAGCTCTCGAAGCCCCTGGAAGCCGCCCGGGTCTGCGCCAGCGATGCGTCTTGCTGGCTTCCCAAGTTGCAGGACCCCGATCCAGTCGTCCGCGCCCGCGCCGCTTACGAACTCGGCCGGGCCGGCGCCGCGGAGGCGATTGCCGCGCTCGCCAAGGCCGCCGGCGAAGAGGAGCTCCTGGTTCGCACGGCCGCCACCCGCGCGCTCGACTGGCTGGCGTCCGTCCCCGCCGCCCGCCCTGCCCTCAAGGGCGTCGCGCCCCAGCTGGCGTCCCAACTGGCCCAGGAGCAGGGAAAAGGCCAGTACTTGAAGGCCAACGAGGACTTGCGCCGGCTCCAAGTGAAGCTTTCCCGTCTGTGATAGACCTGCGGGAGCCTTGGCGAAGCTGACCGGAATCCCCGCTTCTCCCGGCGTCGCGATCGGGCGCGTGTTCCCCGTGGACCGGCGGCGCGCCCGCGTGCCGCGCTACCACGTCCAGCCAGACCAGGTAGAGGACGAGATTGCACGGCTCGACGCGGCGGTGAAGGAGTCGGTCGACCAGCTGAAGCAGATCCGCCGGAGTCTGGGCGACGGAGAGCAGGGCGACATTCTCGATGCGCACCGGATGATGGCCGACGATCCGACGCTCCTCGAGGGCGCCAAAGGCCTGATTCGGGACGAGCTGCTCAACGCCGAATGGGCGGTGCGGCGGCTGGTGCGCGACATGAGCGAGAAACTGGGCGCCGACGGCTACCTTGCCGAGCGTCGCGCCGATCTGGACGAGGTCGGCGACCGCGTCGTGCACAACCTGATCGGCGAGAACCCGATCACGGTGTCGCTGCCGGACGCGGACGTGGTCATCGTGGCCTATGACCTGCCCACCGCCGAGGCCGCGATCCTGCTCGCCTCAGGGAAGGTCAAGGGGCTCGTCACCGATTTCGGCAGCAGGACCTCGCACACCGCCATCCTCGCGCGCGCTCTGGAGGTGCCGTGCGTCGTGGGAGCCGGACAGGCGAGCGAGATTGCCCGGGCCGGCGACCTGATCGCGCTGGACGGCAGCACCGGCGAGGTGCTCGTCTCGCCCGACCCGGAGGAAGTGAAGCGTTTCGAGGCGGCGCGCGCCGCGGCCAAGTCTCGCGAGGCGGCACTGCTCGAAGATCGCGATCTGCCGGCGCAGACGCTCGACGGACGCCGCGTTTACCTGCTCGCGAACATCGAGTTCCCGGAGGAGGTGCCTAGCGTCCTCGCCCATGGCGGGGAGGGGGTCGGGCTCTACCGGACCGAGTTCCTCTACCTGAACCGGGAAGAGCTGCCGACCGAGGAGGAGCACTACCGCGCGTACAGCACCATCCTGGAACGGATGAAGGACCTTCCGGTCACCATCCGCACCCTGGACCTCGGGGGCGACAAGCTGCCCATCGGGCAGCGCTCGCATGAGCCGAATCCGGCGCTGGGGCTGCGCGCCATCCGGTTCACGCTCAGGCATCCCCAGCTCTTCCGCACGCAATGCCGGGCCCTGTTGCGCGCGTCGATGCACGGCAAGCTGCAGATCATGCTGCCCATGATCGCCGCCGTCGGCGAGCTGAGAGATGCCAAGGCCCAGATCGAGGCCGTCCGGCAGGAACTGCTCCGCGAGGGCAAGCCGGTGGCGGAGAAGATCCCCATCGGGATCATGATCGAGACGCCCGCCGCCGCGCTCGCCGCCGACCGGCTGGCGCAGGAGTGCGACTTCTTCTCCATCGGCACCAACGACCTCATCCAGTACTCGCTCGCGATCGATCGCTCCAACCGGGACGTGGCGTACCTGTACCGTCCGCTGCATCTCGGCGTGCTGCGGCTGATCCAGTCGTCGGTGGAAGGCGCGCAAGCGGCCGGGATCGAGTGCGCGATGTGCGGAGAGATGGCGGGCGATCCCGCCTACGTCCTCGTCCTCCTCGCGCTCGGGCTCGACACGCTCTCCATGAATCCGGCCGACATCCCCAAGGTGAAGAGAGTGATCCGGGCCGCGGACGTCCGGGACGCCAGGAAGATGCTCGACGAAGCGATGGCGTTCTCCTCGCACGACGAGATCGAACGATACGTGCTGGAGCAGATGCAGAGGCGGTTCCCGACCCTGTTTTCCGACGCCGGCCGGACGGCTTCGGAACGTTCCGTTTGACGTTGACAGGCCGCGGCATCAGGGCGATTCTGCGCGGCCTTTCGTTCCACGCCGGCATGCGCCGGGTCTGAGGACAAACGATGCAGCTGCGCGACGCGCTCTTCTCTTCCGAATCCGTCACCGAAGGCCACCCCGACAAGATCTGCGATCAGATCTCGGACGCGGTGCTCGACGAATCGCTGCGTCAGGACAAGTCGAGCCGCGTAGCGCTGGAGACGGCGGTGAAGACCGGACTCGTCCTGCTCATCGGAGAGGTCACCACCCGGGCGCGCCTCGACTACCCGAGCATCGTCCGCCGCACGGTGGAGCGCATCGGATTCAACGACGGCTCCATGGGGTTCGACGCACGCAGTTGCGCCGTGATGGTCGCGGTCGAGCAGCAGTCTCCGGAGATCGCCATGGGCGTCGATTCCAGCTCCACCAAGGAGCAGGGCGCGGGCGACCAGGGAATGATGTTCGGCTACGCCTGCGACGAGACGCCGGAGCTGATGCCGCTGCCGATCGCGCTGGCGCACCGGCTCACGCGGCAGCTCGCCAAGGCGCGCCGCGGCGAGCTGAAGTTCCTGCGGCCGGACGGGAAGAGCCAGGTGACGGTGGAGTACCGCGGCGGGCGCCCGCACAAGGTGCAGGCGGTGGTCATCGCCGCCCAGCACGACGAGTCGGTTACCACGGAGAACCTGCGCGAGGCCGTCAATCTGGAAGTGATCGACAAGGTGGTTCCCGTCGAGCTGCGCGCGCCGGACATGAAGCGGATGATCAACGCTACGGGCCGGTTCATCATCGGCGGACCGATGGGCGACTCGGGCGTCACCGGCCGCAAGATCATCGTCGACACGTACGGAGGCATGGGACACCACGGGGGCGGCGCCTTCTCCGGAAAGGATCCCTCGAAGGTGGACCGCAGCGCCGCCTACGCCGCGCGCTGGGTGGCGAAGAACGTGGTCGCTGCCGGGCTGGCGCGCCGCTGCGAGTTGCAGGTCGCCTTTGCCATCGGGGTGCCGGAACCGGTCTCCATCATGGTGGAGACCTTTGGGACCCATGTCGTGCCCGAGGAGAAGATCGAGAAAGCGGTGCGGGCCACGTTCTCGCTCAAGCCGGCGTCGATCATCCGCGAGCTGGACCTGCTCCGGCCGATCTACGAGAGGACCGCCGCCTACGGGCACTTCGGCCGGAGCGAGCCGGAGTTCACCTGGGAGCGCACCGACCGCGCGGACGCGCTGCGGCAAGCCGCCGGGCTCAAGGGCGCCGCGTGATCGAGTCGGGGACACCATGGAATGGTGTCCCCTAGCGCTGCGTTGGGAGACGACATGGCAGTATCGAAGAAGCACCTCAAGACCGCGCACCACGTGAAGGACCTGAACCTCGCCCCCAAGGGCCACGGGCGCATCGAGTGGGCGGGACGGTCCATGCCGGTGCTCGCCAGCATCCGGGAGCGGTTCGCGAAGCAGAAGCCGCTCAAGGGCATCCGGATCAGCGCCTGCCTGCACGTGACCAGCGAGACGGCTCATCTCATGCACACCCTGCACGCGGGCGGCGCCGAGCTGGTGCTCTGCGCCTCGAATCCGTTGAGCACGCAGGACGACGTGGCGGCGGCGCTGGTCGACGACGGCATCAGCGTCTACGCGATCAAGGGCGAGGATCGCGACACCTACTTCGACCACATCAAGGCCGCGCTCGACCACAAGCCGAACCTGACCATGGACGACGGCTGCGACCTGGTCTCCAGCCTGGTGAGCGACCGGCGCGAGCTGCTCGAGAACGTGATCGGCGGGACCGAGGAGACCACCACCGGCGTACAGCGGCTGCGGGCGATGCAGGCGAAGGGCGAGCTCGCGTTCCCGGTGATCAGCGTCAACGACGCGCTCACCAAGCACATGTTCGACAACCGCTATGGCACCGGCCAGAGCACCCTCGACGGCATGGTTCGCGCCACGAATCGGCTGCTCGCCGGCAGCGTCTTCGTGGTCCTCGGCTATGGCTGGTGCGGGCGCGGGCTCGCCATGCGCGCAAAGGGCATGGGCGCCGACGTGGTGGTGACGGAGATCGATCCCCTCAAGGCGCTGGAAGCGACCATGGACGGCTACCGGGTGATGCCTTCGCTGGACGCGGCGAAGATCGGCGATTTCTTCTGCACCGTCACCGGGAACTGCGAAGTGCTGGCGCAGGCGCACTTCGAGCGGATGAAGGACGGCGCCATCGTCGCGAACAGCGGCCACTTCAACGTCGAAGTGGACATCGGCTGGCTGGAGAAGAACGCGAAGAAGCGCACTGTGCGCGAGTTCGTCGACGAGTACACGCTGAAGAGCGGCAACCGCGTCGCCGTGCTCGGCGAAGGCCGCCTGATCAACCTGGCCAGCGCCGAGGGCCATCCCAGCTCGGTGATGGACATGAGCTTCGCCAACCAGGCGCTCAGCGCCGAGTACGTGGTGAAGAGCGGCAAGAAGCTGCGCAACCAGGTGTACCCGGTGCCCGACGAGATCGATCGCGAGATCGCCCGCCTCAAGTTGAAGGCGATGGGTGTGCGAATCGACAAGCTCACCGCGAAGCAGGAAAAGTATCTCGCGTCCTGGGAAGAAGGGACGTAGAGAAGCGGCATGCCGGTGTGGCAAGCCGTGGTGTACGGGGTCGTTCAGGGCCTCGCGGAGTTCCTGCCCATTTCGTCCAGCGCGCACCTGACGCTGCTCCCCTGGGCGCTCGGGTGGGAGGATCCCGGCCTGGCGTTCGACGTGGCCTTGCACTGGGGGACGCTGGCGGCGGTCCTGGCGATCTTCTGGAAGGACTGGATCCGGCTCCTCACCGCGGGGTTGACCGGCCGCGGGTCGGAGTCCGACCGGCGTCTCTTCTGGGGCTTGGTGATTTCGGCGATCCCCGCTGCGATCATCGGCAAGCTGCTCGACAAATGGGCGGAGTCGAATCTGCGCGCGCCGTTGCTCATCGCTTGCACCATGGCGGTGCTCGGACTCATCCTCTGGTACGCCGATCGCGTCGGCCGCAAATCGCGTGACCTGCGGGAGATGACGATTCCGCGGGCGTTCTCCATCGGCGTGGCGCAAGCGGCGGCGCTGGTGCCGGGAGTGTCGCGCAGTGGGGCCACCATCTCGCTCGGGCTGTTGGAAGACTTCACCCGCGAGGAGATCGCGCGCTTCAGCTTCCTCATGAGCACGCCGATCATCTTCGGGGCCGGCCTGCTGAAGCTGCCGAAGATGGTCCACGACATGCGCACCGGGGAAGGCGATCTCACCTGGGCGGCGCTGACGGCCGGGTTTCTCGCCTCGGCGATCGTCGGAGCTGCGGTGATCCGCTGGATGCTCGACTACCTGCGACGCCGCACGTATGCCGCGTTCGCCTGGTACCGCCTCGCGGTGGCTGCCCTGGTGATGGTGCTGTGGCTGAGCGGCAAGAGATAACGCTTCCGCAGATCCGGCGGGCCATCGCCCGGCACACCCCGGTGCGGCGGCCCGAGCTGGGCCGCGCCGCGGGGGTGCTGGTGCCGCTCCTGCCCCGGCCCGAAGGGCTCCATGTCCTCTTCACCGAACGCAGCAAGGAGCTGCGCTCGCACGCGGGACAGATCAGCTTTCCGGGCGGGTCCGTGGAGCGCGCGGACGCGGATGCCACGGCCGCGGCGCTGCGGGAGGCCCGTGAAGAGGTCGGGCTTCGCGCGGAGCACGTCGAGGTTATCGGAGCCATCGATGACTGTCCCACGTTCGTGAGCGGGTACGTGATCACGCCTATCGTCGGCGTGATCGATCCGCTCGCCTTCACGGCTGCGGGCCGGTATCCGTGGACGCCGAGCCCGGCCGAGATCGCCGCCCTGCACGAGTTGCCGCTGACGGCCTTCTCCGATCCGGCCAACCTTCGCGTCGAAATGCGCGAGCGGGAAGGGCAGATGTTCGAGCTCCATTGGTACACCGTGCAGGGGACGGTGGTGTGGGGCGCCACCGCGCGCATCCTGCACCAGCTGATCGAGCTTGCGCAGGAGGGCCAATGAGCCTGCACGCAGTGATCCTCGCCGGCGGGAGCGGGACCCGCTTCTGGCCGCTTTCGCGCGCGAAGAAGCCCAAGCAGTTCCTGGCGCTGGTCACCGGACGGACGCTGATCGCCGAGACGTTCCTGCGCGTGGAGCCGCTCTGCTCCAGCGAGCGGGCGTGGGTCGTGTGCGGAGCGGATCACGCCGAAGACGTGCGCAAGGCGCTGCCCGACCTGCCGCAGGCGCACCTGATCGTCGAGCCCGTCGCGCGAAACACCGCTCCTGCCATCGGCCTCGCTTGCGTGCATGCGCTGCGGGAGGACCGCGAGGCCACGCTGATGGTTCTGCCGAGCGACCACCACATCGCGCGGCCAGACGCGTTCCGGGGAGCGCTCTCGGCGGCCGCTCGCGCCTGCGCGAATGGCGATCTGCTCACCATCGGCATCCAGCCGACGCGGCCGGAGACCGGGTACGGCTATCTGCGCCGGGGCCAGGAGAAGTCGGCCGGCGTGTTCGCGGTGGAGGCCTTCGTGGAGAAGCCCGACGCGGCGACCGCTCTTCGCTACGTGCGGGACCCGGCGTATTCCTGGAACGCGGGCATCTTCGTCTTCCGCGCAGACGCGATGCTCGACGCTCTGCGCCGGCACCTGCCGCAGGTGCATGAAACGCTGACGCGCGGTGGCGACTTCGCTGCCCTCCGATCGATCAGCATCGACTACGGCGTGATGGAGCCCGAGTCGCAGACGACTCGCCGCATCGCGCTGGTTCCCGGCGACTTCGGATGGAGCGACGTGGGCTCGTTCGCCGCGCTTCCGGAAGTGCGCACGCTCGATGCGCGCGGGAACGCGCTCAGCGGCGACACGCTCGCCATCGACTGCGACGATTGCCTCGTTATCGCCGAAGGTGAGCGCCTCGTCGCGGCGCTCGGGGTTCGCGGCCTTTGCGTGGTCGATGCCGGCGACGCGCTCCTGGTCGTTCCGCGCGATCGCGCCCAGGACGTCCGCGCCATCGTTGATGCCCTGAAAGCACAGGGACGCGGCGAGAAGCTCTGACCGCCCGGGCCTGCGCGCGGGCCGCACCGCCAGAGGCCGGACCAGCTGCGCAATTTCAGGAACGCTGCAGTTTTGCGCAAGGGTCCCGGTTCCTTGACTCTTCTTCGCCATTGCTGCGAGAACATCCCCGACTTCTGCGAGGGGCCATCCACATGCGGGTTCTGTTCGCGCTGGTTCTAGCGGTGTCGTTCGCGGCGTCGGCGCAGTCGAAGAAGACGGACCAGACGGCGCCAACCCCTTCGCAGGAATGGGGAGTTCCGAAGCCCGCTCCGCAGACTTCTTCTGGGTGGAATACGCCAGCGACCACGCCGCCGCCGGCGAAGGTGGACGAGGCGCTTCCGCTCCCGCTCCCGGGTCCCGAGCAGCCGGCGCTCGACTTGACGCTGCTCAAGGACACCTCGCTGTGCGTGTTCCCCTTCGTGAAGGAGTCGGCAGCCGGCAGCTCGGACAAGAAGTACCTGGAGGCCATCCAGAAGACGTTCTTCGACGTGGCGAAGGATTCGCCCCTGCTGAAGGACGCCATCCTGCTCGGCGATTCGACGGCCCGGTGCGAGCCGCACGACGCCGCGTGCGTCTCCAACGTGGGGAAGATGGCGCGCTGCCAGAACGTGCTGGTCGGGTCGTCGGCGGCGAAGGGCAACGGCTTTGTGCTGTCGGTGCGGATCTTCGAGGTGGGCAAGCAGCGGGTGCTGCCGGGCTCGGAGGTGGAGCAGGTGCTGGAGACCGATCGGCAGAGTGACGTGCAGGCCTGGGCCGAGGGGCAAGCGTGCCGCGCCCTTCAGGTCAAGTGCGCGGGACGGATCTACGTCGACGCGGACCGCAAGGACATGAACATCTACGTCGACAACCGGCTCGCGCCCCGCAGCGGGAAGACGCCGGAGGTGATCGCCGTGGAGCCGGGAGTGCACGGCGTGCGCGTCGCGGTCGGGCAGCGGACTTCCCTGGAGAAGAAGGTGGCAGTGCGCCGGGGCGGGTTCTCGGAGACGATCTACGCGCGGCAGACAGAGAAGGGCGGGTTGCCGCTGTGGCTGGCGTCGGATCTGCGCGGGACGCGGCCGGAGCCCAGCGTGGACGTGAAGGAAGGGAAGTGGACGCGGCCGGTGGGCTACACGCTGGCTGGCGCTGCCGTCCTCGCGCTCGGGATCGGCATCTTCGAGGGCCAGCACAGCAAGAACCTGGTCAGCGATGCGGAGTCGAACTACCGCAAGAACGGCGTGTACCTCGCCTCGGACGTATCGAACCTCAATTCGGCAAAGAGCGCAGCGACCGTCGCTAACGTGCTGATCGTGACCAGCGCCGTCTTGCTCGCCACCGGCGGTGTACTCGCGTTTGCCTTCTAGTTTCAAAAGAGAGAAGCCGAATGAAACGCCAAATCGCCGTTCTGGCGCTCCTGTCCTGTGTAGCCTGCTACAGCGCCGACCCTTCGGTGGGAACCTGCAACGTCGCGGCTGATTGCAAGCTGCCGGATGGCGGTCCGTTCCCGGGCGCCACCTGCACCGATAATCGCTGTTCCTATGCGTGCACGAAGGTCTGTGGAGGCGCAGAAGCGTGCGTTAACGGGCAGTGCATCTCGCAGGGCCCAGCCATCGGGACGGTGATTGTCGTCAGCCCTGCGCCGCCGAACTGGGCGCGGGCAATAGATACGATGACAGTCACGGCGGTCGTCGACGACACCCAGGGACCGTCAGGAGCAGTCGCCGGGCAGCCAGCGGGGATCGCGAGCGCGACGTTGCAGATCCAGGGACAACCCGACATTACGGGGACGACGGGGGATACGGGACTCGTGCGCACCTACACGTTCATGGTGAATGCGGGAACTGTTCAGGCGCCAGACAGTGAGACCCCCGTCGACTTCACGATTTTCGCGACAGACAATGCGGGGCATGCGACTCCCTCGACCGGGTGGGGGCGGGGACAACTGCTCATCGACAGGAAGCCGCCGTCGCTGGCGAGCGGGGTGACAGTAAATTTCGGAGTCCTCGGCGGCGCTCCACCTCAGATCAAGTGGTTCCCGTACGCCGCGACCGGCGACATCGACGTGCAGGTGACGCTCGCGGACAGCGGAAGTGGCGTGGATCCAACGTCGCTGCAGCTGATGGAAGGCGTCAATCGTTTCGATCACGGAACGCCGACATGCACGGCAGGTCAAACGACGCAGCAACAGGTCTGCCACTTCACGGTCGCGAAGTCGTATCTCGGCGCTGGGAACCAAGGCCGCATTCAGTTCGGAGTCGTCGCGGCCGACAAGACAGGCAACGCATTGCCGGGTAATACCGCGGCCCTCGGAATCGATGGCACCCCGCCAACTATCACCTTCAGCGTCGGAACGACGGGGACGACCACCATTTATCCTGGTGCCGGCACCGATTGCGCCGCGGATCTGCAAGCGTGCGGCCACGACGGCTCGCATTTCTTCCGCGCGGGCGACGGAAAGTATACGTTGAAGTTCAAGGTGGATGACGGGGCGAACGGCAGTGGACCGGATCCCAACGGGTCTACCTGCACGATTGCAGGCGTTTCGACTTGTTCCGTGACCTACGACACAACTTCTGGGACTTTCCAGTTTCCGGCGGAGTTGTCACAGGCGACCGTGACGACCACGGCAGATGGAACTGGTACCGTTTCCTCTATAAAGGTGACGGGAAAAGATTTGGTCGGCAACCCCGGAACAGACGTCACTCTTACAAGCGTTGCCGTCAACCGAGTGAGGTGGATCCGAAAGGAGTCGGTCAACCTCTCCACCGCCCCCGTCCTCTCGGAGCAGATGGGACTGATCATCGTTGGCGGAAGTGTCAACTCCGGGGACTCGATCTTCGCCATCAACACGGCGGATGGAAGCCAAGCCTGGAAAGCCGGAGCTGCATCGCCGGCAGTTGGAACAATCACGGGAGCCTTGGCATTGGATACGACGCCTTCCACCGACGTCAACCATCCATCGCCCATACGTAAACGGCCCCACGGACGTGTTCGCGATGCATTTCACGTCCACAGCCGTGGACAAGTATTGCTCCCAGACGCCTTCTGCCACACCGACAATGGTTGGTTCCCCCATCATCTTTGGCGGAGGAGCTTCCGCGGTTGTGATGGCTGGCTCCCAAGACAAACTTATCGCGATCCAGTCCGCACCGAAGGTTGGAGGTGGGGGATGCATCCAAGTCGACTCGTATCCGAGTGGCGGCCCGTTGCTTGGACCACCTTCCGCGAAGGATAGTACCATTTACTTTGGATACGATAACCATGTCGCTACGCCCGGCGATTTCGGCATCAAGTTCCTCGCTTTCTCCGGGGGCAGGTTCGGATCGGCAAATGGCGTCAATTTGGGTAGGCAGCCCAGTACCAATTCGGCTCCGGCTGCAATCTCAACCGCGTCGGATCTCTTCTACGGCGTTAATGGAGATCATCTCTTCTATCGATACAAAGCGGACCTATCCGTGTCTTGGTCTTCCAGTCCGGCGCTCAGCTCCACAGCGAATATCTTCTCGCAACCAGTTATTGTAGGCTCCAGTGTCTACGGTAGTGCTGACGCCCTGTACACTTATAATGCGACTACCGGTGTGGCGCCGGCGACGGGTTGGCCCATCGCTACGAATGCGGGCGGCCAGGTGTCACCGCCAACGATTGCGAGCAACGCGATATTCGTTGCGGATAAGAGCAGCCCGCCCAAGCTCGGCTCCTACGACTTGACGGGTAAGATCAACTGGAGCTACGCGCCGACCAGTGCCAAAGCAATCGGAACGATCGCTACGGAGGCCACGCTCGGTCCAGACGGCGTTCTATATTTCGGTGACGCCGTCGGGCACGTCTACGCGCTGTTTAGCGACGGTACACCGCTCGCACAAGCGGCCGGAGATTGGCCGCGCACAGGCTACGACAACTGCAACTCCAACCACAGCGGCTCCAACCCCGGCTTCGTCTGCCAGTGAGGTGACGGCGGTCACGTTGCTCTTCTGACCCCGCTCCCCGTCCGCCGGTTGTCCGCTCGCCGCCCGGCGCGTACATTCCGCGCTTCTTCGGAGCGGAGCGGCTATGGCCATCCCGATGCACGTCTTCCGCGAGTACGACATCCGCGGGCTCGTCGCGAACGAGCTGACGCCGGAGTTCGCCGAGCAACTCGGGCGCGGGTTCGGGCGATACCTGCTCGAGACGGACCCCGCCGCGCAGAGCATCGTGCTCGGGCGCGACCATCGCGTTTCCAGCCCAGGCCTGGCATCCGCGTTCTCGCGTGGCGTGCGGTCGTACGGCGTGGAAGTGATCTCCATCGGGGTTGTTCCGACACCGGTCTCCTACT
>Ga0209237_1000286_pt1 | contig 27548 bp, 39 predicted proteins | sample GraSoi013_1_40cm_2_FD_185820 | JGI IMG/M metagenome (GOLD analysis project Ga0209237, IMG submission 185820) | Grasslands soil microbial communities from the Angelo Coastal Reserve, California, USA - Sample 10_02_2013_1_40cm (SPAdes) (version 2) | ecosystem: Environmental > Terrestrial > Soil >...
GAGCGCATCTGCGCCCTGCTTGGGGCCTCGTGGAAGGTATTCGACGCAGCCGTCGCCAAAGCGCCCGCGGAGCTGCGCAAGGGCCCACGAGGGGGCGGACGCGACCGCGACAAGATCGCGGACCACGTAACCGATGCGGAATCTGCATACGTGCCCAAGCTCGGGCTGAGGGTCAAACCACCCACGCGAAAGGACGCTGCCGCGGTGCGCGCATGGCGAAACGCGATCAGCGATGCGATCAAGGCCTCGGCCGGCGGACCGCAAACCGGCGAGAAGAGATGGCCGCCACGCTATGTCGCGCGCCGAATGGCGTGGCATCTACTCGACCATGCGTGGGAGATCGAGGACCGCAGCGCCTGAGATGTCCGGACTGCTGGTCGTGATGGCGCATCCGGATGACGAATCTATGGCCACGGGCGGCCTCATCCTCCGGCACACCCGTGAAGGGATCGAGGTCAACCTGATCTGCGCGACGCGCGGCGAAAAGGGTTGGGGCGGAAAGCCCCCAGGTGCGCGGAAGGAGGATCTCGCCCAGATCAGGACTGATGAGCTCGAGGCGGCGGCGTCCGCGCTCGCGATTACCGCATACGAGCTGTGGGATTATCCCGACGGCGGGGTGGAAGTCTCTGATCAAAGCGAGATCACCGAGCGCATTCGCCGGCAGATCTCCTCGCACGCGCCGGCGGTGGTCGTCGGCTGGGGGCCGGACGGGGTCTACGGCCACCCCGACCACATCGCAATGGGACGCTGCACCGATGCCGCCGTCGCCGCGATCCCAGAGCCAAACCGACCGGCGCTATACCACGTCGCTGTCGATGCTCCCCTGGCCGATTTCTATCGCGAAGCGCTCAAGCTCAACGGGCAAGACCAGGACGCTCTGCCGCTCGTGGTCAAAGATCATGTCGACCTTGTGCTGGAGCTCACACCCGAAGAGGTGCAGATGAAGTTGAGGGCGATCGATTGTCATCAGAGCCAGCTCGAGATCTGGCGACTCGAAATTCGCAATCATCCGCACCTGCTGCAGCAGGGCTACGGGCGCGAGCCGTACATGGCCCTGTCGCAGATGGCACCCGCACTCACAGCGGCAGGCTTGCTCGGAGAGTTCGCGTAGGTCTTCGAATTGCCAGAGGGGTTTGGCACGGCATCCATCGCGAATGACGATCAGCTGCATACGACGCTCAAGGGATTCGAACGTGGGCTGAGAATCGACGCTGACGATTTCTGGATAGCTACTGCGCGTTGCTTGGCAACAAATGGAGAATCGCGATCGCGAACCGCATCACGCCTGAAGTAAGCTGGGACCCTGACTTAGGTCAGGTCCCAATTTCAAGTATCAACTGGAGATGCACGCGCATGGAAACACAAGAGGCTGTAGCGGAGAGCACGCCAATGGAAGGAACCGGGCAATCCGACTCCAAGCGTGATGGGCTCAAGAAATTCACGCTCGGCCCGAATGACAGCCTCGAGGGCAAGCTGACGTATGACGGTCACATGACCGTCGACGGCGGGCACGCGGAAGGCGAGTTCCGCATCGGCGGAAACATCGAGATCGGGAACGGCACGGTCGTCAAGGCGCTGCTCGAGGGCTCGAACGTGACCATCAAGGGCGAGGTCGAGGGCAAGCTCACGGCGCGAGACAAGCTCACTCTGGGGAAGGCGGCAAAGCTGAACGGAGATGTGCAGGTGCGCCGGCTTCAGATCGAGGACGGCGCCACGTTGAACGGCTACGTCCGGATGGGCGACTTTGAGCAGCAGGCCGGTAGCTAGGCGTCCGACTCCACCGCCGGCGGACGAACCGCCGAGGGAATCCGCACCGACCCCGAACCAACCCAACTCCGTCCAGCTTGGACCCCGAGACCGGTTGATCGGTCAGCTCTATATCGAAGGTGACCTTCGCGTCGGTGGCGTCGTGGAAGGCGAGGTCGAGGCCACCGGCGACGTCGAGATCGACGACCTGGCAAAAGTCAAAGCATCGGTGGCCGGCCGGGACGTGAGCATTCGCGGCCAGGTGAACGGAGCGATCGTGGCCCGCAAGCGATTGGTGGTGGCTCGGTCGGGCTCGTTGGTCGGCGACGTCCGCGTGCAGCGTCTGGTGATCCAGGACGGCGCGAGCTTCAGCGGCAAGGTGTCTATGGGCGCGGCCGCCGAAGCCCCGGCGGCAGTGGCCCCGCCGCCCAAGCCAGTCGCTCAGGAACCAGATATTCCGCTCATGGTCGAGGCCCCGGCGCGGATCGTTGCGGCACCGGTTGTCGTGGCACCGGTCGTCGCCACTCCGATCGCCCCTTCCCGGGCAGCGCAGGTGCGCCCGCGGGCCAATGATCGCAAGGACCGCAAAGCGAAGGCGATGCCGCCTAAGGTCAAACCCAAGCCCAAGCGCCGCTAGCCGGCGCTTACTTTCGGCCGGTCGGTTTCTTTGCCGCGGCCTGCTTCTTGCCAGCCGCGGCTTTGGGTGGAAGGCCGCGCGCGAAATGCAGCGACGCCGCGATCCATGTTTGGGTTGCCCTAGGCTTCGACCGCCACGTATACGGAACCGTGACGTAACCCTTCATCGCATGACCTGGCATCGGCTCGAAGTCCCGACCGCCCTGCTTTCGGATGGGAGCGCTCTGGTCATCGGGAAGCCGGACGAAAAGGTCCTCGCCGAACAGGCCCGCGAACATGTTGCCGTTCACGAATGCGGCCAGATTGCCGAACATGGGCCGCATGGTCACGGCAGGCTCCACGGGAACCAGTTTCGTGAAGGCGGCCTTGGCCTGCTCGCTCGGCTTCGGCATCGCGCCGCCGCTCATCCGCCCCACGGAATCGAATGGTAGCCCGCACCTCACCGCATTAAGACAAGCACGCTTGACATATTGCAAAGCTGGCTTTACACTGCGCCGGGATGAGCGAGCAGCGACCAAACCCGGACCCCACCGAAGCCCCGATCGAGCCCCTGTACACCCATCCGGCGTCGCCGTTTGTAAGGACCGAGACGCCACAGCAGGTCGATATGCCGGCGGTGCCGGCCGCCCCATCGTCGTGGGTCGTCTACAGGACGCAGATCGAGTTCGGGCTGGCGATGCTCGCATACCTGATGGTGCTTGTCGGATCGGTGACAGTGTTGCAGGCGAACCCGACAGCCGAGTGGCGCTATCTCGTCGCGGTGCTGCCCGTCGTCCCGGCGGCGCTGGCGCTCTCGATCTTCGTCCGCGCGCTCTCGCGGCTCGACGAGCTGCAGAAACGCATCCAGATGCAGGCATTCGGCTTCTCTCTCGGCGCCACCGCGTTGCTCACCTTCGCGTACGGGTTTCTCGAGGGCGTCGGCATGCCGCATTTGAGCTGGACGTTCGTCCTGCCCCTCATGGCCATTCTCTGGGGAGTGGGCACCGCCATCTTCACCATTCGCTACCGGTGAAGAATCGACTGCGGGTCCTGCGCGCCGAGCTCGATTGGTCGCAGGCTCAGCTGGCCGAGCGGCTCGGCGTATCGCGCCAGACTGTGAACGCCATCGAGACCGGCAAGTACGACCCCAGCCTGCCGCTTGCGTTCTCGATTGCGCGCACGTTCAATCGCCACATCGAGGAGATATTCGTGTCCGAAGAAAAGGCGCCGGCGGGCCGCCTGGCGCCGACGCGGGCCGGGTTATGATTTCTCTTCTTGTCGAGCGGGAGTAGCTCACTTGGTAGAGCGCGACCTTGCCAAGGTCGAGGTAGCGGGTTCGAAGCCCGTCTCCCGCTCCAGCTTTAACTCCTGACCTTGCCCGGGCGACGTCGCCCGCGTGCTCCAGCAGAGAAGCTTCAAGAACTTGTCGGCGGCGCGCGGGTTGGTTATAGCCGGCTGCCGGCAGATGATCAGCCGAACCTCAGACGCGGTTTCGTAGGTGTCGTCTCGAATCTCGCCGGGAACATCACCTCTCATGCACAGGTGCTCCGCAGACCACGTGCCGCTGGGAAGGAAAAGGCGACGATTCTCACCTCCGCTGGTCACTAGGAACAGCAATTGCTCTTGTTTGCGCTAAATGGTTGAGAACCGCTCCGGAAGGGTATGAACCGATAAGTATCGTTTACATCTAATCCTACATCGGGAGGTCTATTGATGATGACAACAACACGTTACTTGTTACCCGGCTCTCTGGTGGCTGGTACTCGGCCTATCGACCGGCTGTTCGAGCAGTTCTTAGGCTATGAAGCCGCGATTCGGGAGGACGGCACGCCGACCTACGCTCTCCCGCTCGACATCCTCGAAACGGAAGACGCCTACGAGCTGCACGCCACCGTCGCTGGCGTTCCGCAGGAGGGTGTCGAGGTGACGTTCGAGAGCGGCATGCTCAGCATCGCAGTGAAGGCAGCGCCGGTTGAGGTGCAGGGCACCTTCATTCGCCAGGAGCGACCTTGGGGCAACTGGAGCCGCAAGCTAGAGCTACCTAAGGAGATCGACCCGGCGAAGATCGCCGCTCAATTCGAGAACGGTGTTCTGAGGGTTCGTGTGCCGAAGGCGGCGAAGGTCGAGCCGGTGCGGATAGCCATTGGTGGACCAGGCAAGGCTAGTGCCCTGCCAAAGGGGCGCGGTTAGCCTCTCCGCCGTCAAGCGGGAGCAATCCGAGAACACAAAGGCACCTGACGCGAAGCTGGCCCGACATCCGTTGAGGGTATGGATCCAGATAGCGGTCACCCAGGTCGTCCTCGGGTTGTCACCCCACTTGCTCCTACACGTCTGAAGACGCCGGGCCGCGACCCAGCCCCCACCGCGACCTATTCGGACCGCCGGGAGCTGCAACCGCAGGCGCCTGAGCCCTCCTCAGTCCTCCTGGGGAAATGGTTCATCTCGGGACGTAGCTCTGTCGAGGGCGGCCCTTGCTACAAGCAGCGCTTGGTCTACGAAGTCACGGTCTCTGGGTTGACGGCCATCCAGGCTGACTTTTTCCAGGGCAGCTACCAACTGGGTCAGTGCCGCGCCAAGCTCCTCTTTATGCTCGCTCACCAGCTTGCTCGAGTCTAGGCTTGCGTCGCCGACTCGGCCAAGCCGCGGCTACTCGAGTTCCCGCACTCTCGCCGTCCAGAATCCAAGGCGTTGGCGGAACCTCTCAGCTTGGGCAGCGACCACAGGGACGTTGGTCAGTTCGACCTCGCGCCGGGCCTGAGGGGATTGTTTGATCATCAGGTCCTGGATGCGCTCCATGACCTTCTCTTCCATGGCCAGGACCTCCCGGTAGATCTGTCTCCAATAGAGCGCATGCTCCATCGATGCGCTTTTGGGATCGCCCTCACCATCCATGGCCTGACTCGGATCGCCACCCCGTGCGGCGGCCACCATGTCCGGCCGTCGACGGTCCTTACCGGAAAGCTTCATGACCTAGTGTCGCGCCACCTGCCATAAGAAGGTCAGTAACAATCCTTTCTGTTCACCGTCCGGCTCAGCGCGCGGAGCCACCGCGGTTATTCGTCCGGGCGGAAGACAAGCGAATATCCTCGCGCGGGACGGTTGACGAGCTCGCACGGAATCTCGAGGTCGGCCAGGATCTTGCGGATGCGGCGCACGTAGTTGCGCACCTCTTCTGGAAAGAGGGCCGGATCGGCCCACGCTCGACCAAGCAGCTGGTTGATGGTGAAGAAGCGGTGCGGATGGTCGATTAGAAACTGCAGCAGTTGGTACTCCCGCTTGGTCAGGTGGCCTTCGCGTCCGCGGTGGCGGATCAACTGCCCCTCTGGATCCAGCTGCAGTCCCTGAAGCTCCCACAGACGCCGATACCAAAGGTCGAGCCTCGTTTGATAGCCACGCATTTGACCCTCGATGATGCCGAGGTCACTGGCGGCCGCATCTTGGGCGACAGGGCGAAGCTTCGGCAACTCCCGGCGCACCCGGTCTAGGAGGCCGACCTTGAACCGAATCAAGTCAGCGTAGACACCGATCCAGTGCCTGGCATCCTCCCAATGCATCGTCCCCAGGTCCTCGCCCTCCAGACCTCGGGAGTTTTCTGGACCCAAACCAATCATCCCCATCAGATCCTACCTGTGGCTGCCGTGGTCACCACCTCGCGCGCGAGCACCGGAGCGCGGATCGGCCCGCGGCCGGCAAAAGTATCCTGCTGGTCGTCTTCCGTGCACGGAGTCCGGGCTCGCGGAATACTCTCCGCGGGGCCGTTTTTTCTGCCGACCAATGCGCGCTCGTTTCGGTCGGGTTGTTACTGAATTTGTTCTCGGGGCCGCGAGAAGATGATCGGAAGAGGAAGAAGCTGTAATGAGCAACAGGATCTCGCTGGACAGGGAAACGGTCGATCACATGATCCTGGTTGGAATGGATGTAGACAGGTACCAAACGCAGGTGATATCGGATCTTCAGCAGAGGGTCGGAGAGCTTACGCGGGCGCTGAAGGACCTCGTCGGAGCTGTCGGAGCGGCGCGACAGAACCCAGCTCTCGCGAGTCACGTGGATGGCGCGTCTGCGAGAGCGCAGAAGGTTCTCGAAGCCGATCTTCCTCACACAAATGGAGGGCAGCTGTGAATCTGAGGCCACTCGGGGATCGGGTAGTCCTGAAACCAGTGGATCGAGAAGAAATGACCAAGAGCGGGATCGTCATTCCCGACACCGCGAAAGAGAAACCGCAGGAAGGGATCGTCGAGGCTGTCGGCACCGGCAGGATCCTGGACACCGGTCAGCGGGTTCCAATGGAACTGAAAGTCGGCGACAAGGTGCTCTATTCGAAGTATGCGGGCAGCGAGTTCAAGCCTGACGACGTCGAGTACCTGATCGTCTCCGAGAAGGACGTTCTTGCGGTCGTCGCTACGCCGTCAGGCCGAACAAGTAAGACCAAATAACCGTGAGGAGTAGCGAATCAGATGGCTAAGAGCGTCCACTTCGACGTTGAGGCTCGGGAGGGACTCAAGAAAGGCATCGACATCATCGCCCATTCGGTGCGAATCACTCTCGGCCCCAAGGGCCGCAACGTAGTCCTCGAGAAGAAGTACGGCGCTCCCACCGTCACCAACGATGGGGTCACGATCGTCCGTGAGATCGAGCTCAAAGACCCTTGGGAGAACACAGGCGCTCAGCTTCTTCGCGAGGTAGCGACCAAGACGAACGACGTCGCCGGCGATGGCACAACAACAGCCACCATCCTGGCCCAGACCATGATCAGCGAGGGCTTCCGCAACGTAGCCGCCGGCGCCAACCCGATCCAGGTGAAGCTGGGCATTGAGAAGGCAGTGGAGGCGGTTGTGGCCGAGATCAAGCGGATGTCCGTACCAGTGAAGGACCACGCGGACATCGCCCACATCGCCACCATCTCATCGCAGGACGAGAAGATCGGCGAGCTCATTGCCGACGCTATGGACAAGGTCGGCAAGGACGGAGTGATCACTGTCGAGGACAACCAGACCATGGCCACGGAACTCGAGGTCGTCGAGGGCATGCAGTTCGACCGCGGCTACACCTCGCCGTACATGGTCACCAACCCGGACCGGATGGAGGCCGTGCTCGAGGAGCCGTTTGTTCTGATCAGCGACCGCAAGATCTCGGCGATCTCCGACCTGCTCCCCGTGCTGGAGAAGGTCGTCCAGCAGGGCAAGCCGCTGCTGATCGTGGCCGAGGATGTTGAGGGTGAGGCGCTGGCGACCGTGATCGTCAACAAGCTGCGCGGCACCTTCACCGCGGTTGCGGTCAAGGCGCCGGGTTACGGCGACCGTCGCAAGGCGATGCTCGAAGACATGGCCATCCTGACGGGCGGCCAGGTCATCAGCGAGGACATGGGCCTCAAACTCGACCAGACCAAGATCGAGCAGCTGGGCAAGGCTAGGCGGGTGACCGTCAACAAGGACGACACCACGATCGTGGAGGGTGCGGGCAAGACGGTGGCCATCCAGGGCCGGATCACGGCGCTCAAGGCCCAGATCGAGGAGACCACCTCCGACTATGACAAGGAGAAGCTGCAGGAGCGTATGGCCAAGTTGGCCGGCGGCGTTGCGGTCATCAAGGTCGGCGCGCCAACCGAGGTCGAACAGAAGGAGAAGAAGCACCGGATCGAAGACGCACTCAGCGCCACCAAAGCCGGTGTCGAGGAGGGCATGGTCGCGGGCGGCGGCGTCGTGCTGTTACAGGCCCAGAAGGTGCTCGACGGCGGGCTCGGTCTCGACTCTGATGAGAAGACGGGTGTTGCAATCGTCCGCAAGGCCCTCGAGGAGCCGCTGCGGCAGATTGCCGCGAACGCTGGCGTGGAGGGCTCGGTGGTCGTCGAGCAGGTTCGCAAGGGAAAGCCAGGGCACGGCTACGACGCCTTGAACAACAAGTACGCCGATATGTTCGCGGCCGGCATCGTCGACCCCGCCAAGGTCACGCGCTCAGCGCTCCAGAACGCCGCCTCGATCGCAGCGATGGTCTTAACGACCCAAGCCGTCATCACGGAGATTCCGGAGAAGAACGGCAACGGAATGCGCGGCGGCATGTCTCCCGACATGATGTAAGCAAGGCTCGGGTAGCCCAAAAAGGGACAAAAAAGGGACCCGGCCCCCGACGGGCCGGGTCCAAAGCGTCGGCCGTTATACGGCGGCCGGCGCAGGGATGAGACCGAGCTGGCTCATCTGGTCGAGCTGATCGAAGTAGATGCGGGCCTCAGCGATCTTTCCGTTCTCGACCTTGAGGATCTGGACTCCGTAGCCCTTCACCTTCTTGTAGGTCGCGGGGATGGGGCCGTTCGGCGCCTCGAGGGGAGCGGTGTGCGTGCCCTCCATGGCGACTTCCTGGACGACCCAGGGGCCGCTCGTGAGCTCGGTCCGCACCGTCATCTTGCCGTCAGGGAACGCCTTCAGCCAGGTCATGGCGTATGCGGTGGCGTCCTTGGCGTTGGTGGCCTTGAATCCGCCCGGCGCGTTGAACTTGATGTCGTCGGAGTGCAGCTCTTGCAGCGCCTTCTCATCGTGGGCGTTGAACGCGGCTACGAAACGGGCGGTCGTGTCTTTGGATTCGGTCATTGCGTCTCCTCCTGAGGAGTGTCGCGAGGCGGAGGGCCAAGAAGGCTACTGCCATCCGAGGCCGGCAACCGCGAGGACCGTTTCCAGCCCCCGACTCAGTCCAGAACAGTTGCCACTATAGCAGAAAATGGTTGCGAATGCGTGCTAATATTCCGCGGATCGAGCGCCCACGCTTGCTATCCGTTGCCCAGGCTGCCGCCGAGCTCAATGCATCGGAGGCCTACGTACGCCGGATGCTGCTGCGGGAGCGACTTTATGGAATCAAAGTGGGGATCGTGTGGGCCATTCTCCCGAACGACCTGGAAGCCTTCCGGCGCACGCGTCGCCCTCCTGGCCGGCCACGCAAGCTCGCTGTAAGTGCCATTGACCAGGCCTCGGCCACGCGCGTGGTCCGCGAGCGCAAGCGCGCCGGGACCAATCGACTCCTCAGAAAGCCACGGCGTTAGTCGTAGGAAACCGGACTGCCGTCCGCACGATCGCACTCGAACGTGACCTGGTCGCGGACGCCAACATCATGAGCTTGGAGCTAAGCGGGCCGCTCGGCACTTCCGCCAATTTCAACTCTAAGATGTAACGGGCTGGGGAGCGGTCCGCTATCGCCACCATACGCCTCAATTGGTCGGTGTGCGGAAGTACTTGAGGACTCTTGCCGAGGGCGGTGGAAGGCGGCTGCGGAATGCCAGCGAACAACCCGGCCGGGCTCGTTGACCACGTCAACCGAATGTCGCGATCGCCCACCCCAAGCCTCCTGAGTAGCCAGGCTACGGAAAAAAGATGCGCCGGCAGAACCGTTGGGAGTGGAGTACTGTGAGCAGTGGCCCCGAGGGACACGTTCACCGGAGTCGGAGTTGGTCGCAAGGCCGGTTCCGAAGCCGGAGAGGCGATCCGTTGGGGTCACTATTTTTTTACCTCCATCGTTGGGCCGGGCCCGACGCAGCTGAAACCAGCTTGTCCCTAATGGGAGCTCAACGCTTGGATCGATGCTCGCTGAGTCGATAAATGAACTCGACGCGTGACGTGGTACCGGGGACCTCAACCCCTGTCTCCCGCTCCACCTTCTCTTGTGCTACAAATAGCACATGACAACGGTAGGTGTTCGTGAGCTCCGTCAGCGTGCCAGCGAACTGCTGCGCCGCGTCGAGGCCGGTGAAACCATTGAGGTCACAGATCGCGGGCGGCCGGTCGCCGTGCTGGCCCCGCTGCCCGAAGCTGGACGGTTAGAGCAGCTCCGAGCTGCTGGCGAGGTGATTCCGGCCGCCAGCAGCCTCAGTGACCTCCCTTTACCCCTGCCTGTTCCTGAGGGTAAAGAATCGCCTTCGGCAATCCTGGCCCGGCTACGTCGCAATGAACGCTGAGCGCGCGATCTATTTGGACTCGTCCGCGATCGTGAAGCTCGCAGTCGCAGAGACGGAGTCTGCGGCCCTCCGCCGGTACTTGCGACGCCGAGCACCACTGGTGGTGAGCGCACTTGCGCGGACTGAGGTCGCAAGGGCGCTGTTGCCGCTTGGTGCCGCGGCGGTGCAGAGGGGTCATGAGGTGCTGAGCCGTGTTGAGCTGATCCGGGTCAGCGACCGAATACTCCTGGACGCTGGGTCGCTACTGCCGGCCCAACTTCGTTCGCTGGACGCCATTCACCTCGCCACGATGCGGCAGCTCGGGGGCAGCCTTCGCAGAGTGGTTACCTATGACAGCCGGATGGCGGCGGCCGTTTCGGCGATGGGAATGACGACAGTCGCGCCCGCGTAGTTAACAGGCGCTAGCGAGCGCCTCTTACCCCATATGTCAGCGGTAAACCACCTCGTCGACAGACTCCGAGAGCTTCGGCAGGGCGCCCTTGATTACGCCGACGAAGGGTAAGGGGCGGTCGAGCTGACGTGAGGCGTCGAGCAACGCCTCCACCGCCTCAATAATCAGTGCGTTCTGGGACATGCCCCTCTCTTTTGCCAGCCGCTTGATCTTCTTGTCCATCGCGTCGGGAACGAGGATCCTTTTAAGCACCATAAGTCGACTCTATGTCAATCCCGAAGCCGATAAGCGAATTCGACGTGTTTGGTACCAGGGACGACAACCCCCGTCTCCGGCTTTCTCAGTCCAGTCCCGTCCGACGCGTGTCGGCCCTCGTGTTTTGCTAGCCGAGCTGCTCGAGGATCGTCCCAGAACGATTCCCTGTCCCTTGCCTTGAGCACTCAAAGACCTTGCCAATTGAGGTGAAGCCGGAGGGCGATTCGGCGCAGAGTTAGCGGCGATGAACCGCATGACGTTCTGGTGGCGCGTGCGCTCGCTTTTCGGAGCGACCTTGGCCGGGTTGGGTTGGAGGCGCCCCAGTCAGGGGATTGCCTATGTTTCGATTCCACCCCGGCCATGGTGGCGACACTTGTGGCACAAGTTCAAGCTGGCGCCCCCGCCAATCCCATTTGAGGCTCCACCCCCACCACCGTTTTCTGGGCCGCCAGACTCGGAGCTTGGCGTCGCTGTTCCCATGCGAGTCGTGCTTGCTTCTGACCCCACTGTCGTCATCGCCCTGACTGATTGCGCGGCTTACTCCAACGGTTTCGAATTCAGTGTCGCAGTCCGCTCTAGGGAGGACTTGGATTCCAGGCTCCTGGGATTCGGCCCACCGATCCCGCCTGGTGCCAAGGAGCCAGACGGCCTCTTCCGGATCACGGTTCGATTTGCCGACGGCGGCAGGGCGAGCTCCAGCCAACGTGCTCCCGGACCCGAGTTGATGGATTACTACTCGGCAAAGCGAGACGGGCTCGAACCAAAGCTGCCAAAAGGACCTGTGCTACAGCCCACGAGTGGCGGAGGTGGTGGCAAGCGTTGGAACTTCCACTACTGGGTCTGGCCGCTGCCACCAGAGGGCAACCTGACATTGGCATGCGAGTGGCCTGCCCGCAGGGTGCCACTGACTGAGCATGAGCTCGATGGAGCCGCGATTCGCCGCGCCGGCGACTCGAGCATCGATCTCTGGGGTTGATGATTGAGCCGCGGCTAATGAGATGCGATGTGCGGCTTGCGTTATACGCGTGGCCCGTTGACGGACTCGTCCTATCTGAAAGCACACCGGTCACTCGCTACTCGACTGGTTTCGCGAGCCGATAACTGAATTCAACGAGGTGTTTGGTACCTGGGACGACAACCCCCGTCTCCCGCTCCACTCGATTCTCACTTCGCAGGAGGCGAGGTTCAGGGCAGGATCAGGATCTCCTGGATTGAGGCGCTGTCGAACCGATAGACCAGCACGGCGCGCACTGCATCGGGTCCGCCGTGGGAATAGCCGGTCACGCGTTCCTCATCGATGATGTAGCGGCCGAGCTCGATTCGATGGGGATGTCGTAGTGAAGGTTCGGATGGTCTGACATCGACTTCAAGTATCGTGCCCTCACAGCCTCGGCACGATCTATCACGTGCCGTCGGCTCTTTTCACAACGACGTCCGTGCGTAGAAGCTCGTGCACCGATCGAGGTCGTGCGCGTGGTAGGCGTCGATCGCCGACTGTACGACGTCCCGCGGTTCAATAAGTTCTAGTTGCCCGAACTTGACACCAGAACCTGGTGAGAGAAGCGGTAGGCGCTTAGAGTCGAGTCGACCGTCCAGAGCCGCTCCACGCGGCGATCGTCATCAGCGCTCAGGAGAACGATCGCATCCACCCAAGAGAAAGTCTGGTCAACATATCGCGCTAGCAGCTCAACGGAGCGTCGATGAGACTCACCGGGCATGCTTCGAATCTCGAAGAGTTCTGAGTCCGCGGCGAGCAGACCGAAGACCGTCAGTGCACGCCGGGCATCGTGACGGCTACTGACACGACGGTCGTATCGGAGCTTCGTGTAGGCCTCTCCTGCGACGACCTCTGGGACCACGATGGGCGCGCGCAGCTTTCGCTGAGATTCGATGACGTTGACCGCCCAGCGGTGGTGGCGGTCCTTGCGGTTCAGGAAAGCAATCAGGAGTCCGGTGTCGGTGAGCGAGCTCAGGCGCCGTACACCGTTTCGTCAATGGTTTCGGATAGGTCCGGAGGTCCTTGAATGACTCCCGCAAAGGCCATCAGCCGATCGATCTGGCTGGCCTCCGCGGCCAAACCCGTCTCCACAAGATGGACGATAAGCCCACTCTGAGTAGTGCCGCGCTTGCGCGCTGCCCTGCGAAGGCGTTCATCGAGAGAGCGGGGGAGGGTGATGTTCTTCCGCACGTGCGTTGCCATGACCGGCCAATTATACACACTGGACTGGCCGGACTACACACTTCGCTCTGATCAGGTTTGGTGCTCGGGGCGTCTGACCTCCTCTCCCGCTCCACACTTGCGTATTCGGACTCGAGCAGCTCGAAACCCACGGCTCTGGCCTCGCCCCATGCGGAGCAAACTCGTACTCCGACCCGATCGATCCCGCGTGCGAGCCTCAATCGGACCCACGGCTGAGAATAAGTCCGTGAGAAATGGTCCCGCTACGATCGTCGACCAGTTGCGGTCGCTTGAGCTGCAAGAACCCGGCGCCGCGGCTGCGGCGGTTTACGACCAGCCGATCGCTCTACGGCTTCTCTATGAAGACCCGGCTTCTGGCGAAGAGCACTATCTCGTCCGCTATCCGGCCGGCGTCAGAGGCCGCGTTCACCGGCACACTGCCGCCCATACGATCGTCGTACTGGAGGGGCGGCTCGATGCCAACGGCCAAGTTATTGGCCCTGGTGCGTACGCCCACTTCCCGGCTGGCGAACCGATGCAGCACCAGGCAACTGCGCAGGGACCCTGCCTGTTCGTGCTTCTCTTTCACGGCCCGTTCGACGTGGAAGTCCTGGGCGAACAGTCGGGAGGCTGCTAACGCGACCTCAACGCAGGCGATACGCGAATTGAAAGGCCTGATTGGTACTTGGGGCACCAACCCCCGTCTCCCGCTCCGGCTCGACCGCCGCAGCGATCTCGCGCTGGCGTCGGGCAGGGCGGCGACGTAAGCGTCGACGGTCCGCTTAGCCGCCATACCGCTTGTGCTGGTTGAGGCTGAACCAGTTCCCGGAGTCGTCGCGAAACAGGGCCTCGATGCCGTAGGGCCGTTCGGCCGGCTCCTGCAGGAAGGTGACGCCCTTACCTTTCAGCTCCTCGTAGGCGCCCCTGATGTCATCGGTTTCGATGACGCCGGCCCCCATCACGCCCTTGGCGACCAGGCCGAGAAGTGTCGCGGCGTCCTCCTCGCTGAACATCGGCGGCTGAGGGCGGGCTAGGAGGATGTTGAGGTCGGGCTGGTCCTTCGGGCCAACCGTGAGCCAGCGGAACCCGTCCATGGTTGCATCGCTGCGCACCTCGAAGCCGAGCTTCTCCGTGTAGAACGCCTTGGCGCGGTCCTGGTCCTCGACGAAAACGTTCACGTGCGAGAGCTTCTTGATCATGGCCCCGACGCTACCGCGCGCCCGTCGTCGGTGCTTCTTCCGGATTGCTGACTTCTGGCGAGACCCGGCCGCATCCACATGAGGACGAAGCAGCCCGGGATGGGCGGAGCGCCGGCAGATGTACTCCGGTACTCGGTCGGTGACATCCCCACGAGGGCGCGGAAGCGCGAGCTGAAGGAGCCGACGCTCTCGAACCCGACCAGGAAACAGATCTCGGTGATGGTCAGGTTAGCCGCTCGCAGCAGGTCCTTGGCGCGCTCGATCCGGCGCCGGGTCAGATACGTCCTCGGAGTCTCACCGTAGGCCTTCGTGAACGCCCGCGCGAAGTGGAACTTGGACAGGTGCGCCGCCTGCGCCATCGAGTCGAGGGTGAGGGGTTGGGCGAAGTCGCGGTCGGTGAGGTCGCGCGCCCGCCGCAGCGCGATCAGAACCTCCGGATGGCTCAAGGCCAGACGCTCTCCATGGAAGCCGCGACGGCCGCAACCCGCTCCTCGGGAGGAAGCGCCCGGACCACCGCATTGAAGGGTTCGACGAGAGTGGGGCCGTCGGAGCCGATCTCGTCCACGACCGTGAGGACTGCCCGCGTGTGGATCACACCCAACGCACCCGGCAGCAGTCGCTCGGTGTCGATCAGCTCGTCCTGCGCGGCGCCTGCGGGTGCGTCGTCGACGTGCGCGTGGACGACCTGCTCGCCGCGCAGGCTCCCTATGTCGGCCGGCGTGCCGCCGGACGTGAAGAGGTGCCAGGTGTCCATCAGGAGCCCCACGTTGGGAGTGTCGATGCGGGCGCCGAGGGCGAGCGCGCCCGGCAACGTGTGGATGAACTCGTTGCGATTCGGCCTCGGCGCCCGCGCGATCGCCGCGGGCGTCCAGGTCATCGGCGACCTGCCGGCGCTCCTCTCGGCCGGCGGGTCGAGGACGCCCGTCGTCAGCTCGACGCCCTGGAACCCGTGGCGGGCGCCGACGTCGTGAACCTCTGGCCAGGGCAGCTGGAGGCCAATGTGAGCGGGGCCGAGGCACTTGAACACGGCCCCAATCTTGCCGTGTACGGTCAGGGCCGCGCCACTGTACGTCCCGAATGACCTTTCCAGACACTCTCTTAGCCGCCTGTCCCGCTTCATGGCTGACCTGCCTGCAGTGGTTCGGCGGAGATAATCGTCCGGCTCATCAGAGTGTTGGGGACGGCGCGTGGTCAGGCGACCTCACCAAGCGCCGTCAGGAGCGCCTGTCTCACACAGCCAACGAGGATTCGAACCTCGAGATTCATACAACCTGAGCCAGCGCGGCGAGACGCGTTTGCATCGCTTGGTAGTTCGAACAAGCTACAGTCTGGTGCTCCAGCTTGACCTCGATCAGCTGCCGGAACGAGCCGCGCGAGATGACCGTGCGTCCTGGACGGTCACGATCACGACTCGGTCCTCGTCTTCAAAGTAGACGTAAACGACAAGCATCCAGCGCCAGGGACCCAACACGAAACGAAAGCCCGACCATCGGCCACCTAGCTCCGGGCCGAGCCGTGGAAAGCGACCAAGTGGACGCACCGCGATCTTGAGCCTCTGTTTCGTGTCCTTTGGCAGGGTGTGAGTTCGGATCAACCGATCCAAGTCGGTCGCGGCCGACCTGGATACTTCGACCCGCGCCACGCGCTAGAGGTCGTCCAGGCTTATTGTCCGACCCGCTTTGGCGTCTTCGAGTCCTTGCTGGGCCCGCTCAAACGCTCCGGGTAATCCGTCTAAGAGGGCCGCTGCGTGACGCGGATCAGGGTCGGCTTCGTCAAGCGCTTGTGAAAGAAGCGATCGCGCGAGGGTGCCTTCTTTCACGTGCGTTCTCTGAGCCAACTTGGCGAGCTTGGCAGCGTACGCCTGATCCAGAGTGACATTGAGGCGGCGGTTCGTATCGGGCATGACGCGAGAGTACACGAATCAGCACGTTACGTGCATGTTTTGCCATATTGCTGAGTGACCTTTAGGGTCACCCGAGGCGATAGATGAATTCGACCGGCGGATTGGTACTTGGGGCGTCGTCTTCCCGTCTCCCGCTCCACTCACTGAATTCAAAGCGACGTCCCAACCAGCCTTTTGACCCCAACATTGACCCAGCCACGAACAGCCGTCGGCTACGCGCCCCCGGTCGAGGCATTGACACGGTCACTGTCGCGACGCCATCGAAAGTCGCTACTGGATTCATCGGTGTCATCGCGGATCCGGGGAGCGTCGGCACGCAGGACACGCGTACGCACGCAGAGGGCACGCCGGACATCGGCTGCTTTTCCGGGGGTGACGCCTAGGGTTTAGAGCCGCTCGACCTCACATGGACTCGCGGTACTCATGCCTGAAGTACGGCTTCCAGACCAAGGGCGGAGCGGTTGCGACAGGAGAAGTTCCTACCCACGACGCGGTGATCGGGAATGGGTCGGGAAAGACCGAGTTCGTCCCTCCGTTGCATGCGGGCGTGCTGCTCGTGAGGTATGTGTACAGCGAGGCGGACGACATGCCGATCGTCAAGTCGTTCGAATTGATGACGAAGCAGTCTCCGACGCCACTTGCCGATATGACCAGCGTTGTCTCTGCGGTAGAGCTCGATGGGCCGACGCGTGGGTTGGACGTGTCGGAGCGGCAACCCACGCTGAGCAGGAACCACCTGACCCCTCGAACGCAAGGAAACGCCAGAAACAATCGTTGCACTCAGTGAACGATTGGGCGACAGAGTCAATCGGGTAATGGGGGAGCTGGCTGAGCTGGGCGCCGTCCGTCCCCGCCACCTCGCCGACGAGACTATCGAGTTGCGTCCTTGGCCAGCATCGCCCGTACTCTCCCAGAAAGTCAGTGAGATTTTCGAGCGAGGGGGTATGAAAGAGGTGCGGCCATGGGTGTGGGGAGTTGCGAAGGCAGACGATGTATCTCGGCCGAGGTCGTATCGGGCCGTCGCTACGCGCACTGTCGCCGCGCTGGCCCTGGTTGGTGCCTTGGTGGGCGCCTTGATTGGCATCCTCAAGTTCCGACGAGCGAAATTGAGCGACTGAGACGGTAACGAGTTCGAAGCCCGTCTCCCGCTCCAATTCTGAATTCACGGTTTAGAATTCGTTTGTCAAGCCGAACAGGTGCAGTCGCAAGACCGCTTCTTTCGCTTGACTCTTTTAACTGGGTTCATGCTCCGCACCCAACTTAGTGGGCGGTCGCGGCCCTACGACGCGACTTAGAATTTTCGACGTGGATGAAGGTCCCGCCAGCCAGGGCGCAGAGGCCGAGAAACCGTATCCGGGCGAGGCTCAAACCCGCCTCAGTGGGGCGTGGACAGCGCTGGTGGTTGGCGTGGTGGTTCTGGTCGTGATCCTGGTCTTCATCCTCCAGAACCTGCAGAGCGTCGAGGTGCACTTTCTGTTCCTTCAGGGCAACCTCCCACTCGCGGTGGCCCTCCTCTTCGCGATGGTCCTGGGGGCGGTCGTCGTCCTGGCGTTCGGGGCGGTGAGGATTCTTCAGCTCCGGATGGTGGCGCGACGCGCCCGGCGGCGCCCGGCGCATGAAAGCTCGCCGGCCGAATAGATCAGATCGCGGGCGGAAGCGTGATGTGCACTGCGGTGCCCGACCCGACCGTGCTCTGGATGTCGATGGTGCCCCCGTGCGCGGTGATGATGTCGTGGGTGATCGCGAGGCCCAGGCCTGAGCCGGTCGAGCCAGGACCCTTTACGAACCGCTGAAACACTCGCGGCAGAATATCCGGCGCAATTCCCTCGCCGGTGTCTTGCACGGTGATCCCGACCTGCTCGCCGGTGTTGTGCACCTCGAGGCGAATCGATCCTCCGGCAGGCGTGTGGCGGATGGCGTTCGACACCACATTGGCGAGCGCGCTGCGGAGGCGCGCTGGATCGACGTCGACCATCGGCACGGTGGAGTCGATTGCCGACGCCATGCTCACACCGAACGCTTCGCTCTGCGTCTCGAAAGATGCGAGCACGTCCTGGACGAGCGCCCCCGGCTCTACGTGCTCTCTGTTCAACACGAGACTGCCCGCCTCGGTCAGGACCAGCGTTCTGAGATCCTCGACCAGCACCTCTAAGGCGCGCGTGGCGTCGAGGATCGGCATGACGTGATCCGCGTCGCCCGGGTAGACCCCGTCGGCGATCGCTTCGGCCTGTCCGCGGATGACCGATAGCGGCGTGCGCAGCTCGTGGGCGACGTCCGCGAGGAAGCTTCGTCGCTGCTCGTCGCTGGCCTTCAGCCGTGTTGACATCGCGTTGAACGCTCGTGCGACAGAGGTCAGCTCGGGCGGGCCGCTCTCCGGGACCTGCGCCGAGTAGTCGCCTTTCTCGATTCGGCTCGCGGCGTCGATCAGGTTGTCCATCGGCTGCGAGAAGCGCCGGATGCCTCGCTGGGCCACGACCGCAAAAAGGACGAGCACCAGCGCGGTCGTGACGAGGGCGGCTCCAGCGGCTCCGGGGCGAAACGCGGTTGGCCCCAGCACCCAGCTGAGCAAGGCGCCGACCAAGGCCGTGACCAGCGCGCCGGCCACGGCGACCAGCGCGATCACGCCGAGAATGACGCAGCCCATGCGCCAGAAGAACGGCAGCCGTCCACCAGGCCATCGGCGCTGTGGCGGCCATGGCTGATTCTCCGGCCACCACGGCGGCCGGCGGCGCGGAGGCGGTCCCCATTGAGGTCTCATCGTTCGGGCGGCTCGGCGAAACGGTACCCGACCCCGAACACGGTAAGGACGTATCTCGGCCGGCCAGGCCGCGGCTCGATCTTCCGTCGGATGTTCTTGATATGCGCATCGATCGCCCGCTCGTAAGACTCGAAGGCGACGCCCTTCACCGCGTCGAGCAGCTGCGCCCGGGTGAAAATTCGGCCAGGCTGCCGCGCCATCGTCGACAGGATCTGGAACTCGGTCTTGGTGAGGTCGATGCGGCGACCGGCGATTTTCAGGTCCATGCGGGGGATGTCGACCTCGACGTCCGAACCGACCCGGATCAGGTCCGCGGGATGACGCAGGCCCTCAGCCCGCCTCAGCACCGCCCGCACGCGGGCGACCAGCTCCTTGGGGCTGAAGGGCTTGGTCACGTAGTCGTCCGCGCCGAGCTCGAGGCCGACCAACTTGTCCGATTCCTCTGTTCGCGCCGTCAGCATGATGATCGGGACCTCGCCGTCGCGGCGAAGCGCGCGAGTCACGTCGAGACCGTCGAGCCCCGGAAGCGCGAGGTCGAGGATCACGAGGTCGGGGCGGCCGGTCCGCGCTGTGCGGAGGGCGGTCGGGCCGTCGGACGCCACGAGCACCGTGAACCCGCCGTGTTCGAGATAGTCGCGCACCAGCCGGACGATGCGTGGCTCGTCGTCCACAACCAGGATGGTGGACACCGCGTCCATCGTAAGGACCGTGCACCGAGGGCGCGCTGCCCTCGGTGCCTCATGCTCCTTGCTTCAGACGGTCTTGGTATCTGTTGGTGGCGCGGGCGCCGGCTCGCCGTGTGCGCGCTTGTGCCACTCCTGCATCCGCTCGTCGATCGCAGGCGGAATTCCACCTTTTCCGGGACCGTAGCCGTAGCGGTGCCCCCAGCCTCCGTATCCCCAGCCGCGCCCGAATCGCGCGATGCGGAAGAACACGAAGATCAGGAACAGGATGAACAGGAACCAGAGGAAGCCGAAGCCAAAGAACCCAGGTCCGCCGTAGTAGTAGGGAGCCGCCACCGCCGCTCCATCAGCCACATGCGTGGCCACGCCGGCCGACCAGCCTGCCTGGTACGCGATAGTGCCCACGAGCGCGAGCAGGATGCCCGTCAGCACCACCCACAGGAAACCGAAACCGCGTCTCATCACCGTCACTCCTTTGTTCACGAGAGGTTTGATGCCGCTCATATTTCGGAGCGGTTGTGAACGGCGTGTGAAGGGCGTGAGACCGGGTTGTGGAGGTCGTCAGAAGCCTGAATCGCCAAGCTCCACAAGGTCCGCCGAGCGTCTCCACAGGGTGCGCTGAGCTTCTATGTCGAGCGTTGCTTTCGGTGGATCGATGCGGCGTCCGCCCTTGAAGAACCAGCCGGTTGTGCTCCCAAACGCGGGCGAGGTGGCGAGGTCGGCCACGTCTTCAGCGGCGCGATCTGGTGACCTCGACGCGATGCGCGAAAGCAGCCGTATCGGCCGCGCCGTTTCCCGCATCAGGTCAGAGCGGACCAGCCCCGGGTGATACGCGAAGGCCCGCACGTCCCATCTCTTCGCACGTCGCGCAAGCTCGAACGTGAACATGAGGTTGGCGGCCTTTGTCGCTCCGAAAGTTCTCAGTGCGCGAAATTGATCCTTCGACGTGAGCTGGTCCATATCGACGCGAGTCGAGGAGGGCGCGGTGATCGTGATCACGCGTCCGGCGCCGGCCAGACTGTCGCGCAGCAGGTTGGTCAGTAGGAAAGGGCCAAGGTGGTTGGTGGCCAGCATGAGCTCGAAGGCATCCGGCGTCTGCTGATACTCGGAGGTGAAAACCGCCGCCGCGTTCACGAGCGCATCGATGTGGCCAACCGACCGCGAGACCTGCCGCGCCGCCGCCCGCACCGAAACGAAGGAAGACAGGTCGACCTCGACGCCTGAGACTCGGTTGTCGCGGTCTAGCCGCTCGATAAGTGTGTCAAGGCGCTCCGACGGCCGGCTCAGGAGCAGCAGGCTCGCTCCGCGACGCGCCAGTAGCTCCGCCGTCGCGGAGCCGATCGCGCCAGTCGCCCCCGTGACGACGATCACGGGGTGCAGCCCTGCCATCGGCTCAGTGTCGATGCATCAAGCCGCGCGTGGCAAGTCAGAGATGAGTTTCAGGACAGCTTGATGTCGGTCTGGCAGCAGACGAAACCGAAGTCAGGCGACCAGCGAAGCACAAGCGGAGGCGCCGCAGTGCTCGGCCTGAAGCAGACGACCACGGGTCCGTACGTCGCGCCGTGGTTTAGCTCGTGGCGCGACCACGGAGTGCAGACAGGCGCGTCGAAAACCGCGCGCGATTGATGGCCCTGTGAGTCGATGAGCATCAGGTCATCTGGCGCTGCGTGGGTTGAGCTGCTGGAGTTGCTGAATGTGACATGCATCGTCACGAGATTGCCACTGATGTCGAGGTTGGTCACCCAGAGCGTGTACCCCTGCAGGTCTGCGCAGGGAGCGGGCGTGCATCCAAGCGCTGGGACCGGACTGGTGACTATGGGCGCCTGGTAGGGAACCTGGAGCGCCTGATAGGCGAACACTGCGACCGTCGCCGCCACCAGAATCAGAGCCCCGATCGCTACGTAACCGAGCAACCGCCGGTTCGTGCGCGAGGTCACGCCTGGCGGCGTTTGCGGCCGCGCATCCTGATCAGCGCGGCCAAGGCGCCCGCGATTATCAAAACGAACAGCAGCGGGAGCACCCACGCGTTCTGCCCCAAGAAATTCTGGATGTGGTCGGAAAAAGTTGCGGGACCCGCGGCTCGCGCGTCACTCGGCGCGTATGCGCCAAGGTCGGCCGTGTAGGGCTGCGTGAGGCTGCAGCTGTTGTCGTCAAACGGCGGGTTGGCGTTCACCGGGACGAAGAGGTATCGGGTGCCTGACTGGTAGTGACGGTCGACGCTCGATGCGGTGAACGGCCCGGACACCGGCGAGCCGTGAACGTCGATGTAAGCCGGCAGCTCGGGTCCTCTCCAGATCGATTCGACCTTCACGCGTGCCACGCGTTCCTGGTCCGATGTGTACACGACGGTGCCGACGAACACGGTCGGTGCTGCCGCGATCCGGTCACCGAGCGATGGGCCGCCGGGTCCGCCTCCGCCGCAAGATGCCTCAGCTGTCTGGACTCCGGCGAACGCGAGCGCTCCAACCGCGGTCAGAGCCGCCAACCGCGCAAGCCTGGCTACAGGACCGCCTCCGCCAGGCGCTCCGCCTGCTCCACAGCGGGCGCGCTCATGAACAGAATCAGCTCGTCGCAACCGATCCCCTCGTACGCTTTGACGCGCGACCTCGCCTCGTCCGCCGTCTTGATGGTGCCCTGCCAGACGCGGGGTCCGTATTCGCCGTAGTAGCCCATGACATTGGATTCCGCCTCGGCATGTGCTTCCTCACCGAGCGCAAAGTAAGCCAGCGCGCGAAACTCAGGTTTGCCGCCTCGGCCGACTTGCTTCCAGGCACTGTTGACACGGTCCATCATCGCCTTCAGGCTCTCCGGGGTCCCGCCGCCATGTGTGTACCCGATCGCATATTTCACGATGCGCTTGATCACCGGCTCGGCGCCGCCACCGAACATGATCGGCACCGCCACGCCGTTCAGGGGTCGGGGCGTCACCGGATGCTTGGTTCCCGGTACAGGCTCGCCACGCCAGGCGCTGTGCATCAACTCGAGCGCCGCGTCCAGCCGCCGGCCACGGGTCTTGAAGTCGGTGCCGGTGACGGCGAAATCGTCGGGACGGCCGCCGACCCCGATGCCAAGAACGAACCGCCCGCCGGATACCTGGTCGAGCGACGCCGCCTGCTTGGCGAGCAGCACCGGTTCACGTGTCGCCGCCAGGAGGATGTCGGTGAAGAGTCCGATCCGCTCCGTCGCCCCGGCAGCGGCGGCGAGTGTCACCAACTCCTCGTAGTTCGGGTACGCGACGCGCCCAATCGTTGCCAGAGTGGAGAAGCCGAGCACATCCGCGCGGTGCGCGATGTCCACCATCAAGCGGCCGTCGGCGAGGCTCTTGTCCGCGTTCGGTAGACCGAGGCCGATCTTCATGACCAGCTTTCCACCTTACCGGAGCTACGCGACCGAGACCGCCTCCACGCGCTCGTCCGCGAGCACCTTGCCGTCCTTCAACCTGATGTTGCGGCGCGCCTGGCCGGCGACGTCCAGGTCGTGAGTCACGACGACGATGGTGACCTGGTCTTCTCTGTTCAGGCGGTTGAGGAGCGCCACGAGCTGCTCGGCGGTTTCGGTGTCGACCGCGCCGGTCGGCTCGTCAAGGAGGATCAGGGAAGGCCTGTTGATCATCGAGCGCGCAATCGCGACGCGCTGCTGCTGGCCACCTGACAGCTCTGCCGGCCGGTGCTTGATGCGATCGGTGAGATCGACGCGTTCGAGGAGCTCGAGCGCACGTTCGCGCCCGCCGACTTTGTTCTTCGAGTAGCGCAGCGGCAGCATCACGTTCTCGAGCACGTTGAGCCCGGCAAGGAGGTTGTACTCCTGGAACACGAAGCCGACCCTCTCGGCCCTCATGTGGGCGAGGTCGCGATCGCCGAGCTTGGTGGTGTCGATGTCGTCGATGATCAGCCGCCCTGAAGTGGGCCGGAGAAGCAGGCCGATCAGGTCGAGCATCGTCGTCTTGCCGCTGCCGGACCGGCCGACCACGGCCACGAACTCACCCTTGTCGATGTCGAGCGTGACGCCGTCGAGGGCACGGATGATCTCGCTGCCGCGCTTGTAGTGCTTGCGCAGCTCTTCGAGCCTGACGTTTGCCATCGAGCTACTCGTTCCTCAACGCCGTGACAGGGTCGAGCCTGGCGGCACGGAAGGCGGGCAGGATCCCGGCGACCGCGCCCAGCGCGATGGCGAAACCCAAAGCGAACAACGTGAGCCGGACGGTCAGCAGAAACAGGGTCGAAGCGCCAGGTGATGTGGTTGCGTTGACGACGAAGGTGATGGTGGCTCCGATGCCATACCCGACCAGCCCTCCGATCAAGCCGATCAACGTCGCTTCGATCAGAAACTCGCCCATGATGTTGAGCGTCGTCGCTCCTACTGCTTTCTTGAGGCCGATCTCGCGGACGCGCTCGGCGACCGCCATGAACATCGTGTTGACTACCGACAGTCCACCGATGACCAGCGCGAGCAGCGCTGCCGCGGTGGTGATGCCGGTGAACACCGCGCCACCTGATTTGAATGCGTCCACCAGCTGGCTTGGCTTGGTCGCCTTCACTCCGGGAATCTGTGAGTTGATGCGGTCCGCGATCTTGTCGAGGTCGCTGAGCGAGGTGCCCGGCTTGCCATAAACAGTGATGCCCTCTGTAATCTGGCTGACATCAAGCGCTGACTGGAGCGGCCCCGGAAGGCTGTCCTTGAGCAGCATCTGGCCGTCGGAGATGCTGATGTAGGCGAAGGTGTCAGGTGCGGTGAGGGTCGGGTTGAGGATGCCAACCACCTTGAAGGGGTGGTTGACGAAGTCCCCTTTGGCATCGGTCGGCTTGACTGGTAGGTCGATCGTATCGCCGACGTTCTTCTTGAACTCTTTGCTGAGCGTGGAACCCAGCACGACCTCGCCAGATGAGGTCGCTGTGAGCTGCCGGCCACTTGCAGTGCTGATCTTGAAAGGTGTCCAGTTGTTTTCGTCGGGAGAGGTGGCGACGATCGTGTCAGGCACTCCGAAGCTGAAGCTCGGGGCGGCTCCCGGCTTCATCTGGAAGCTGTAGCCAGGGAAGGCGGCCGCCACTCCGTCGACGCGCTTGATGTCGTCGATCTTCGAGAGTGGCAGCAGGAAGGTCGACTGTCCATCAGGCGGGCCGACCTGCACGTTCGAGCCGAAGTACTTGACTCCGCCGTCGAGCAGCGCGTTGAAGTTCTCCGCGAGCGCGCCCATCGTCGTCAGCGCGAGAACGCCGATGACGATGCCGGAGATGGTCAGTGCGCTGCGCAGCTTGCGCCGCGCGATGTTGCGAAGAATTTCCACGAGGTCAAGCAGAATAGCTCAGCCAGGGTTATCGGCAGGTTAACGGCCGAACAGGACCGCCAATAAAATGACGATGATGAGAGGTTCGGGTGTCCAGCCTGCTGCTCAGAGGATTTCTCCTCGGCTTTGCCGTTGCAGCCTCGCCCGGGCCGATCTTCTTTCTTTGCCTTAGACGCACCCTCGTCAGGGGCTGGCTGCACGGGCTCGTCTCGGGTTTCGGCGTGGCGACGGCGGATGGGCTCTATGCGGCTCTCGCTGCATTCGGCGTGGGCGCCATCACGACCGCGCTCACTGGCCAGCGCCGCTGGCTAGCGCTCGCCGGCGGTGCGCTGCTCGTCGTTCTCGGCGCGCGCATCATCAGACAAAGACCAACAAGCGCGGAGCCACCGCCGTCCACTCGTTCAAGCCTGATGGGGGCGTATGTCTCGACCCTCGCGCTGACCATCACCAACCCGGCGACGATCATCTCGTTCGCGGCGCTGGCCGCGACATTGGGGGTCGGCATCAGCGGCGGCTACGTGCGCCCCACGGTGTTCGTTATCGGCGCTTCGCTCGGATCGCTGACGTGGTGGTGTGTTCTGGCGGGACTCGTAGCGGGAGTGCGCGCTCGGATCACTCCGCGCGTGGTGTTTATCATCAACACGACCAGCGGTGTGGCGATCATCGCTCTCGGACTTGCGGCCTTCATATCAGTGCTGGGCACATGAGAGGGAAGCAATCGAGCCGCACACCTGGTTAGGAGGGACATGGGATACCCGATTCACATCGTCGACGTGTTCACCGACAAGGCACTCGCCGGCAACCAGCTGGCGGTGGTGCTCGACGCAGGCGATCTCGACGCGGCCGTGATGCAGCGCGTTGCGCGAGAGATGAACTTTTCCGAGACGACGTTCGTGATGCCGCCGTCGCTTCCGGGGCTTGCGGCCCGCGTCCGCATCTTCACACCGGGCACCGAGCTGCCGTTTGCGGGTCACCCGACGGTCGGCACCGCGTGGGTGCTGGCGACCGAGGGCCGGGTTCCGGACGAAGCACTGGAGTTCACGCTCGAGGAGGGCATCGGACCGGTGCCCGTGCGCGGCGAGCCTGGCCCGAACGGCATCACGTTCTGGATGACCCATCCGCCGCTGACCTTCGGCGAGGTGGTCTCCGATCGGCGGCGGATCGCAGCGGCCCTGGGACTCGACGAGAGCGCCCTGGTCCCGAATGTTCCGCTGCAGGTGGCAAGCACCGGCAACCAGTTCCTGTTCGTCGCACTCAAGGATGCGGATGCCGTTGACGCCGCCGTGTCCGACAACGGCCGGCTGGCAAGCGCGTTCGGCGATGAGGAGCCTCTGGGCGTGTTCTTGTTCACGGCCACGGGCCCGGATCGGCTTTACAGCCGGATGTTTGCGCCCGCCTTCGGAATCGCCGAGGACCCCGCGACGGGATCGGGCAGTGGCCCGCTGGGCGCCTTCGCGGTCAAGTACGGACTGGTGCCGCCCTCGCGAAGGGTGTCGATCGTGAGCGAACAGGGGACCAAGATGGGCCGGCGCAGCATCGTCAACATCCGGCTCGAATATGACGCCGACGGCGACATTCCCACCCGGATCGAGGTGGGCGGCGCCGTGATGCCGGTTGTGAGCGGGACGCTGGTTGGAGCGGACGCGTGATCGTCGACAGCTACAAGTTCCTGCCGCGCAGCTTCCGGCCTCTGTATGAGGGCCGGGGGCCGTTCAGCGGCGAGGAAGGCCCGGTCTGGGCACCGTTCGACAAGCGGTTGGCGGCGTCGCGCATCTGCCTCCTCTCTTCTGCCGGCCTCTACCTCGATTCGTCGCAGCCTCCCTTTGATACCGAGCGGGAGCAGAACGAACCGGAGTGGGGAGACCCGTCGTGGCGGTCGATCCCATCCACTGCGGACGCCGCGGACATCCGCTTGGCGCACCTTCACATAAACGATGCGGACATCCGATCCGACCCCGAGATCGCGCTCCCGGCGCGATTGCTCGGCGAAGTGGCGGCTGAAAGACTGGTCGGGAGCGCGACCACCGAGCATTTCTCGGTCATGGGTTACCAGGATCGGCGCCTGGACGGATGGCGCCAGGAAACGGTTCCGGCGCTTGTCGCCAGTCTGCGCGACCAGCAGGCAGACGGCCTCGTCCTCGCGCCTGCTTGACCCGATTGCTGCTCGAACGTGCCCGTGCTGGCACGCTGGATCGAAGCCGCCGGCATCCCGACCGTGATCGTCACGATGATGCCGGCGGTCGCCGAAGAGCGGAGGGCGCCGAGGATCGTTGGTGTTGAGTTTCCGTTCGGGCACGCCTTCGGCATGCCCGGCGACAAGGCGATGCAGCGAAGCGTGCTCGAACTCGCCCTGCGGGTCCTCGCCGGTTCCGCAGCATTCGGCACCCGCGTCGACATCGACATCGAATGGCCGGTGCCGCTGCGCGAGGCTTACAAGGCCTGGCAGCCCAAGGAGGCGAGCCCGATCGTCCGGAAACTTCTTGCCTCCCCACAAAGTGGGGAGGCCGGCCCGCAGGGCCGGGTGGGGAGGTGAGCTAGCTGTTATCGGTGGGGTCGAGCTTGATCGACGCCGAGTTGATGCAGTAGCGAAGGCCTGTCG